>Ga0070726_10002039_pt1 | contig 18882 bp, 19 predicted proteins | sample tdAd471_FD_67275 | JGI IMG/M metagenome (GOLD analysis project Ga0070726, IMG submission 67275) | Marine sediment microbial communities from the Atlantic coast under amendment with organic carbon and nitrate - tdAd47.1 | ecosystem: Environmental > Aquatic > Marine > Coastal > Sediment | place... | reverse complement strand
GCTGTTTTCGCTTCGCTTTCAAGACGCTTGACCAGTACGCGGTCGTGCAGCGGACGAAGTGCCATGGTTTGTCTCCTAAATGATAAACCGTAAAATTAGGGTTTGTTAGCACTCACCCCTAGAGAGTGCTAACTGCGTGTTCCTATGTATGCCTGCCCCGGATATGGTTCAAGAGGTTTCAGGAGATTTTTTGTGAATTTTTTAGGCGGGCTTGGTGCCAACGATCACGGGCTGGAAGAAAACATCGTCGATGCGCCGCACGCCCTGGAAGCCAGCCTCATGGAACAATTCCATCATGCGGGCGGGTCTGAGGGCATAGAAGGCCGAGCGCATCACGTGGGTCTTGAGCTCCGATGCCCCGTCATCCGCCGTGAAATACATGGCGAAATCATAGATGTCGTCGCCTTCCCGCCAGTCCCACACCTGGTAGACGCTCCAGCGCACACCCTCTACATCGCGCACGCCAAAGGGCTTCAGTTGCACACCGCCGCGCTCAACCGCGTCATAATCGCGCATGGAAACCAAGCATCCCCCGCCAAGCTTGGCTGCCATGTAGAAGGACTTGAGTGCCCCAAGGATGGCGTCTTCGGAAAGCAGATGCGTCACTGCGTTGTCGGCAGACAGCACCACATCGAAAGCATTCTGGTGGATCTCATGCACGCGGGTCATGTCAGCGACACTGAAATCAACCTTCAGCCCGCGCTTGTCCGCTTCCGCCTTCGCGCGCGCCACCGAATCCGCGGACAGGTCACTTGCGGTAACGTCATAGCCAAGCTCAGCAAGCCCCAGCGCCTGGGTGCCGATGCCGCAGGTAACATCCAACACGGTATCCACCTTGCCCCAAGTGTCTTTGATGATCCGGTCCAGCGCTGCAGACTGGCGCGTGATCGAAGCCTCCCAGTCACCATGCACAAGGTGATAGAAAGGTGCCATCGGGTCATAAAAATCGTTTGTGTTCATTGTTCCACTTGTATTTCTGTCAAATGCTCAGCAAAAAAAGCGCCTATCTCTGTATGAAGCTCCTGCCACTTATCTATATCTGATTCCCGGAATTCATATTGAACATAGAGGCCTGTGTAGCCATAGATATGGCCATAGCAACTGGGTTCTGTGGGCCCGACCTTCAAACATGCGGCCGACCACGTCTTTCCGTCTTTCGTCATGTACAAATTAAGCCTATGGCTATCACTAGTGAACCGCAGAACCTTCAGGCTGCCGAAGCGACTTTCCTTCGGCTGTCCATATTTTTCGGTATTGTAGCGAATAATCTCCTGAATTTGCTCTTCTTGGCTGTCAGGCATTATAGTGCCCTCCTGTACCAAAATGCGTATTTCATTCGACCAACGACCCACCCAATTTGCGCCAGCCTGCACGTCACACTTTGCACTCATGTCAGGCAACAGCACCTTTAAAGGCATGCTTTTGGTGTACAATGGGTTTGACGGCATACCTTCCCGGCTGTCTGCAAACATGGTGTATTTAATGGGAACATTGAGCATGTAGTTGCTGAAAACAAAACTGCCAACGTCGTCATCACATTGCGGCACCCCAACGAGCCGAGCGAAATTGATCGATCGACCTGAGAAAAATACCGCAGCGGCTCAAACCAGCAGCAGCACGACGGCTGTCCCCAAAAGTCTCTTGGTTCTCTTCATTGCAAATTCGCGAACGCTTCCTGTAATCCAATGTCTCGCGTGAAACTATCGGAGTCCTTGGAACGATAAAAGCCCAACCTGAATTTTCTCGCCTGCTACTGTGATTTAGGGCACAGTCGGGGGTGGGGAAATATGGAAGACGGTTTTGAGTATCCACTGGTGCGCTTCCTGAGGGGAACTTAATCATGTCACGTATACTTATTATGGCCTATGGACTGATCTGCTATGTCCTTGGCGTCGCCAGCCTTGTGCTGTTCATTCTATTTGCAAACAACCATATCGGCATACTGCTGCCGGAACATGCAAGTCTGGGCATCGACCACGCCAACACCGCGCCCATGTCCATGCCGCTTCTGGTCAACATCGGACTGATCGCGCTTTTCGGCCTGCAGCATACGGTGATGGCGCGCCAGAGCTTCAAAAGCCGGCTTGTGGCCCTTTTGCCCCAGGCTGCGGAGCGCAGCACCTATGTGCTGATGACAGCTGTTGTCATCCTGGTGATGGTGCAATATTGGCAGCCCATGACCGGCAGCATCTGGCACGTTGAGGGTGAGACCGCGCGCATGGTGATCACCGGAATTTTCTATTTCGGCTGGGCCTTCACGCTGGCGGCAACCTATATGCTGAACCACAACCATCTGTTCGGCCTGCAGCAGAGCTTCAAGCCGCATGACCCGGACGCGGGCGCGAAAGAGTTTGTCACGCCGATGTTCTACAAGGTGGTGCGCCACCCGATCCAGACCGGTGTGCTTATCGCCATGCTTGCCACACCGGACATGACAATGGGGCGGGCCACGCTGGCTGTGGGTATGATTGTCTATATCCTCATTGGCCTTTATTATGAGGAACGGGACCTGATCGCAGAATTTGGCAACACGTACCGCGACTATAAGAAGCGCGTTGGCGGCCTGCTGCCGCGCCTGCGCTGATAATATCGGGTCTGGGGCGGCGATGCCTGTCGCTGCCCCAAAAACGCGAACCCGAATAAATCATAGGTTTATGTACCCCCGACAAGTTCATATGGTGCCTTATATTAAATTAAATCTCTCGGGGGGTATTAGAGATGGGACGCACAGCCGTCGTGACCACAGCCGTGGTCGCCACCGCCGCAGTTGGCGGCTATTTTTATCTTTCAAACAGCTTCGAAACCCAGGTTCAGGCACAAATTGACAGCTTCATCAGCAACCCTGACCTGAAGGCAGACCTTACATATCAAAGCCTGAAAGTCGATCTGCTGTCTGGCACAGCCATCGTTGAGGGGATCACCACCAAGGATCATGACAATCCGGATGCCACAACCAGCACCGAAAAGGTTGAGCTGGATATCGGTTTTTCCCCATTTTCAGGTACAGCAACGATTGATGGTTTTCGGGTCACTGCTGCTAAAATGGATACGCCGCAGGGAAAAATCTCACTGGACAGTATGGAAGTTCGGGGCGAGGACCTTGTGGGCATCATAGACGACTTCAAGGAAGAAAAGCTCACTAACTGGCCCCTCACCCTTATTGACGTTCGTGGTTTGAATATGGAAGGGTCGCCGCCCCAAAATCCAACCCAGAAAGTGTTGATTTCGCTGGACACCGCCCACGTCGCCACCAATGACGACCACACACGCGTCGACGAGTTACTGATCGATAACTTCGTGGTGGATGTCTCGAACCAGGCGTCAATCGCAATCGACCGGTATCAGATCAAAGGCCTCGATTTTGGTTGGATCACTGACATGGTTGCCATGAGCAAAGCCGAGGAAACTGAAGAAGGCGGCGATAACGCCCTTATCGAAGCTGCTGCGCTCTCGCTTGCCAAGACATCCATCAACTATATGGGTATCGACAGTTTCATCCTGGAGGGTTTCAACTTCGACATACCGATGCAGGGCATGGCCATATCGATAAAGGAAATGTCGGTGAAGGACCTGATTCGTCCAGCCGATATCGTTCTGGGCGGCACGATGAAGGTCGACGCCTTTGAGCTGAAAGGCATGCAAAACACTTCCCCTCAGGCAATGCAGATCCTGACGCTGGCAGACCTGGACACCATTCGTCTGGACATGGCCTCCAGCACCCAGTTCGACGACACCACAGGCAACGTTACAAGCCAGATGGATCTCAAGCTGGACAAGCTGATCAGCCTAGAAAGCGAAAGCTCTGTAGCAGGCCTCAAGCCAGCTCAGATGTCGGAAAAACTGATCGCCTACCAAAGGGATCAGATGGAACAGGCCTTCCGTGCGGCTGAGGAGGGGATACCGCCGCAGCAGGACCCATTCGCGCAGATAGCCGAAGCACTAAGCGTTTACACAGGCTATTATGACAGTGTTTCCGTCTCGCTCGGGGTGGAAGATCAGGGCCTGCTTTCCCGCGGCCTCCAGGTATATTCTGTGCTTTCCGGCATGCCGGAAGATCAGCTGCGCGAACAGTTCTCGATGATGGCGATCGCCCAAGCTGGGCCCCTACTTGGTGAAGGTGCACCAGAAAACCTTGCTGAGGTCATCCAGGCCTTCATGGCGCCTGATTCACAGCCGATGCGGGTCAGCGTGCGTTCGCTCGTCCCCATGACGGAAGAGGCTCTCTCCGGCATCACGCCGCAGACCTGGCACACTGTGTTCGGCATGGAAATGGCAACGGCAGAGCCCACAGGCATACCTGCCAGCGAATAAGCATCCTGCAGAGAATAATAAAAGAGGGCCAACCGGCCCTCTTTTCACGGTTACGGCTGCCACCGGTCTTCTTTTGCCCGCTCTTGGCCCAAATGCCAATTCGTGGCATTCTTCCCTCTGTCATAAGGGAGGGACATATGGCATCAGACGGTGCAGCGAACGGGTCCAACACAATATCGGTGGCTGTGATCGGCGCAGGACCTGCCGGCTACTACACAGCCGAAGCCCTGACCAAAACGGATACAGACGTCCGGGTAGACATTATCGACCGCCTTCCCACGCCTTTTGGCCTGATCCGGGCAGGCGTGGCACCAGATCACCAGTCCATCAAGAATGTGTCCCGCCGGTATGAAGCAACCAACCAGCGGGAAAATGTTCGTTTTGTCGGGAACCTGTCGCTGGGGCGGGATATCACGCTGACCGAACTCAGGGACATCTATGATGCCGTCGTGCTTGCCACCGGTGCTGCCAAGGACCGCCCGCTGGGCATCGACGGCGAAGACCTTGAAGGTGTGATCGGCTCCGGCCCTTTCGTCGGCTGGTATAATGCCCACCCGGACTATAAAGGCCTGAACCCGGACCTGCGCGTGGCATCCGTAGCCGTCATCGGCAACGGTAACGTTGCTGTCGATGTGGCCCGCATTCTGGCCAAGACAGCCGGAGAGATGGCAGAGACAGACCTTGCAGACCATGCCGCCAAATCCATCCACGGCTCACCTATCCGCGATATCTATATCATCGGCCGCCGCGGCCCCCTTGAGGCCAGCTTCACGCCGAAGGAACTGGGAGAACTGAACCAGCTTGAAAACTGTGTCGCTCTTGTGGCCGGTGAGCAACTGCCGAGCGAGGAAATCGACGACATGATGACAGGCGCCCAGCGCAAGAATATGGCGGCGCTTCGCCAGATGGCCGAAAATGACCAGACATCAAAGCCCGTGCGACTGCATATCAAATTCTTCCTGCGCCCCATGGCCATCCTGGGCGATGAATGCGTGTGCGGCCTCAGGCTGGAAGAAACCAAGGTCGAAGACGGCAAATGCGTAGGCACCGGCAAGACCGAAGTGTTGCCCGCGGGGCTTGTGGTGCCCTGCATCGGCTACCGCACCAGTCCGATCCCGGACGTTCCCTATGACGAACGCTACGGCTGCTTTGAAAATGAAGATGGCCTCATTGAACCGCGCCTTTACTGTGTCGGCTGGGCCAAACGCGGTCCAACGGGCACTATCGGCACCAACAAGCCGGATGGCGCTGAAGTAGCCAAAAGAATCCTTGAGGAAATCCGACCAGCCGGCCGTCCTGGCAGGGCCGGACTGGATGCGCTCATCAAGGAACGTGACCTGCGCATCGTCACGTTCCAGGACTGGAAGAAGATTGAAGCCTCAGAAGAAGCCCTGGCCGAGGGAGGAGCCCCCCGGCGCAAGCACACCGATATCAGTGAGATGGTGAAGATCGCAGAAAGCTAGGCCTGTCCGCTGCTGTGCTCTCCTGGACCCTTTACCTTCTTAATGATGCCGCTGAAGGACATGATGGTCCGGTCACCGGTGAATATCTTGCCGCGCACGAAAATCAGCGACCGCGTGTTGCGGGTGATCTCGCCAGTTGCTTCGATCAGATCCCCAGGCTGCCCGGCTGAAACGAATTCTCCGTTAAAGGCCACGGTAACGCCTGAGCCTTCAAGCACCTCTTTGGCAATAGCGAACAGGGCGAAGTCACCAAAGCTCATGAGCAGGCCTCCATGCAGCATACCGCCATTGTTGCAGTGCCGCGCGGGTTCAGCCACGAAAGCTGCGCGATTTGTTCCGTCGCCATTGTCCCTCAGGTAGAAAGGCCCTACCAGGTCCTCGAACGGGTCAACATCACCCCAGGTGCTGTAGCCATTGGCCAGCAAGTCGTCATTTGTCTCAATTGTCATCAAGTCTGCCTCAATCAATGGTCACGACAGTGCCTTCAATGCCGCGAATGCCTTTTCCGTCAGTGATATAGTAGGCAATGAGGATTCGTCCATCACCCAAATATACTGCTGACGGATATCCCGTATCTGCACTTGGGCTATCGGCCCGAATGATAAACTCTTCTGCGGTATCGATACTCTGGCCTGGCCCAACCAACCGGGCACGTACGCCCATCGGTTCATGCCGATAGCCATAGACAAGAAACAATCGCCCATCGGGGAGCACAAGGGGATCATATGGGTGTCCCTGGATGTCCACTGTACATGGCTTTTCAAAATTCTCCCCGCACTCACCAGCTGTAGCGATCACCAGTCTGTCGTCATTCCCTGTCGTGCGGTTAAATATTGTCACTTTCCCTTGGGGCCACCGTGCCAAAGCGGGCTCCTGCAAGGCCACATTTGGCATCGACACCACTTCTGGTGCCACCTGCCAATTGCTGCCACCATCACACGACCGATAAAGCCTCACCATGCTTTTGTCATAGCCCACTAACCTACCTGCATAGCCCGCCATCAGCAGGGAACCATCGGCACACTCAATCATTCGGCCGCGAAACGCAGAACTGTTGCAAGATGCTTGATATGGCGATTCTGACGTGTGCTCATCGGTTGGTATCATCAGGTGATCGGACCAGCTTTTCCCGCCATCATCGCTGAATCGCGTGTAACCTCCGAAATAGAGGTAGCCTTCGCCAACTCGACGGTCCACTGAAAGCCCTTCTTCTTCAATCCTATCCATACTTTGGGAGGTTACTGGGTACCAGAGGAACCCATACTGGATGATCCGCCCTGTGTTGGTGACAAACAGGTTCGCATCCTGGTCAGCTGCCTCTGGATGGGAAGGCAAATTGAAGACATCACCAATTGGAGCAAGCTGGTCATTCAGCCAAATGGCAGCAATGTGGGACCGAAAATGCCAGTGGTCGACAGAGTCAAAATCTTCATCCGCCAACTCACCCAACATCCAGCGGTGGTCAGGTGCCCGCCTGAAAGCGAGCAAGAGCGAGCCTTCCGCCCCCAGGACCACGTTCGGGAACGCTGCATAGAAGCGTTCGTTACGGTACAGAACCTTGTGAGCGAGAATCTTCAAAGCCACCCCCTTTGGCTAGAAATTGTCCCCGTCAAGGATACGCCCCACGCCGCCGAGGATGGAACCCTCGCCCTTGTCCCGGCCACCGTGTTGTGGCGCACAGGCAAGTACCCGGCCCGCAAGGCGACTGAACGGCAGGCTTTGCAGCCATACCTTGCCCGGCCCCTGAAGCCGAGCGAAGAACACCCCTTCACCGCCGAACACCATGGATTTGATGCCGCCCACGCGTTCGATATCCATATCGACCGTATCGGTCATGGCCGCCAGACAGCCTGTATCCACATGCAGCACTTCACCGGGCTTCAGCTCTTTTTCAATCAGCGTGCCGCCTATGTGCACAAAAGCCCAGCCATCTCCGTCCAGGCGCTGCATGATGAAGCCTTCACCGCCGAAAAGGCCGGTCAGGATTTTCTTCTGGAAGTGAATGCCCACCTGCACGCCGCGCGCGGCGGCCAGGAAGGCATCCTTCTGGCAGATCAGTCGCCCGCCATAGTCGCTCAGCTTGATGGGCATGATATTGCCCGGATAGGGCGCCGCGAAGGCCACACGAGCCTTACCACTACCTTCGTGCGTGAAAACGGTGGTAAACAGGCTCTCACCCGTCAGCAGGCGCTTGCCCGCCCCCAGAAGCTTGTCCATAAAACCAGCCTCCTGCCCCGACCCATCACCGAACACGGCGCTCATGCCAATATGCTGGTCCTTGAACATCATGGCTCCTGCCTCAGCGATGGCGGATTCGCCTGGGTCCAGCTCCACCTCAACAAATTGCATTTCGTGGCCCTTGATCTCGAAATCCACATCGTCGGCGATCATGTCCGACCGGGTATGATGCTGACTTACGGGCACCTGTGGGACGTGACTATTCATCTGCTGTCTTCCTTCTTTTTTATCTATAATTGCTCAAATGCGGGCACATTCTCGCGAGCTCCCCTTGACGCTTGCGACCGAAGATCGCACTTTCATACTTAAGAAGGCATTTTTGCAGGCATATTTCAAGGTTTGGAGAGGCTCCTTATGAAGGGCGTGTGGGAAATCATTAAATCTATTTTCAAATTCGTTCAGGGACTGGGCACCCTCACCATGGGGCTTGTCACACTCTTCCTGCTCGTCATGGTCATGATGGCGCTGTCCAGCGGCGGGGAGCCCCGCCCAAGCGTACCGAACGGCGCGGTGTTGGTGCTGGAACCGGCAGGCATGATCGTGGAACAGGTGGAATACCAGGACCCGATTGAGGCGGCACTTGAGGCCGAGTTCAACCGCAGGCCAACCCAAACCAGCATCCATGACATCACGCGGGCACTGAAGCTTGCGAAGGATGACAATCGGATCGCGGCCATTGCGCTAATTACCGACTCGCTCGGCCCCATCGGCCCCAGCCACCTTCACACCATTGCCAAGTCCCTCCGGGATTTCAAAGAGAGCGGCAAGAAGATTTACGCCCTGTCCACAGCCTACAGCCAGGCAGGCTATCTTCTGGCTGCAGAAGCAGACAAGGTTTACATGAACCCGGCCGGCAATGTGTTCCTTAACGGCTACGGCTTCTATCCGACCTATTTCAAAAGCATGCTCGAAAAGCTTGAGGCCAATGTGAATGTGTTCCGTGTAGGCACCTATAAATCCGCGGTCGAGCCTTTCATCCGGGATGACATGTCCCCTGCGGCCAAGGAAGCCAACCTCGCCTTCCTGGGCGGGCTGTGGGACCAGTATGAAACCTCTGTTGTGGAAGCCCGCGGGCTTGAGGCAGGCGCGCTGACGAATAACATCAACAGCATGGCCGACCGCCTGCGGGAAGCCGAGGGCAATTTCGCCAAGCTGGCACAAAACGGTGGCTTGGTGGATGAGCTGGCGCCCCGCACCGTGTGGCGTCAGGCGCTGAAGGAAGAGTTCGGCGTCAACCCCGGCGGCGGTAACACCTTCAAACAAATCCATTATCAGACCTATCTGGCCGCCAAACCGCAGAAGCATCGCGGCCCAAGCGAGATTGCTGTGATCACCGCGCAAGGCCAGATCGTGATGGGCGACGGCCCGATCACCGTTAGCGCGGCGGAAACGCTGGTGGGCTATATCCGCAATGCGCGCAACAACCCCGATACAGCTGCGATTGTGCTGAGGGTCAACAGCCCGGGTGGTTCGGCTTTTGCGTCCGAACTGATCCGTCAGGAACTTGTGGCAGCCCAGGAACAGGGCCTGAAGGTTATCGCTTCCATGGGGCCGGTTGCGGCCTCCGGCGGCTACTGGATTTCCGCGACCGCCGATGAAATCTGGGCGGCACCTTCCACCATCACTGGCTCCATTGGCATCTTTGGCGTAATCCCCACCTTCGAGAACACGCTGGCCAAGATCGGCGTGCATACAGACGGTGTGGGTACCACTGAGATGGCCGGTGCCTTCTCGACCGCGCGCCCACTGTCGGACATGACCAAAGACGTGATCCAACAGTCTATCGAGAACGGCTACAGCCAGTTCCTGTCGCTGGTGTCCGAAGGCCGTAACATGTCGGTAGAGGATGTGGACAAGATCGCGCAGGGCCGTGTCTGGATCGGCGCCACCGCCAAGGACCTTGGTCTGGTTGACCATTTGGGCGGCTTTGAAGACGCCGTGGCAGCCGCTGCCTCTGCAGCCGGCGTCGAAGACTATGACGTTGTCTTCTACCGCGACCAACCAAGCAAATGGGACCAGATGATCGCAGACCTCCTGAATTCCAGCATCGGTGCGGGTTTCAAACCGGACGGGCCCTCAGGCCTGTCGCCGGTGATGCAGACCGCCATGAAACTGAAGGGCGAAGCCGAGCTTCTTCTGAACTTCAATGACCCAATGGGCAGCTACGCGCTTTGCCTGCTGTGCAAGGTTGAATAGCCGTGGCAGACATTGAGAAAACAGACGAAGAGTGGCGGGCCGAACTGACGCCTGAACAATATGCGGTGTGCCGCTGCGGCGGCACCGAAGCACCCTTCACCGGCAAATATTGGGACACCAAAACACCCGGCACCTATCACTGTGCCGGGTGTGATGCACCGCTGTTTTCAAGCGATACAAAATATGAAAGCGGGTCCGGCTGGCCCAGCTTCTGGGACGCAATTGCACCGGGCGCGGTTGCCGAGAAGACAGACACAAGCCATGGCATGGTGCGCACCGAAATCCTGTGCGCCAAATGCGACAGTCACCTGGGCCATGTGTTCCCGGACGGGCCGCAGCCCACGGGCCTCCGTTACTGCACCAACAGCGCGTCGCTCAGGCTCAAACCAAACAATGGCTAGTGTTCGCTATTAAGCAACACTGCATCGACAGATATCGGCCTACCACAACATCGCGCACAACCCTATCTTTCCTTCAAACGCACCCCTCAGGAAGCATTTGAAGGAAGAAACCATGAACAAGACCACCCAAACCGTCCTCCGTGTTGACGCAAGCGTCCGTACACAGGACTCTGTCACCCGTGACCTCACCAACCGTTTCATTGACGGCCTCACCCAGGGCAAAGAAACTGCGCTGCTGCGCCATGACCTGGCCGGCGGCCTGCCGCTGATCGATGAAGAATGGGTTGGCGCCAACTTCACGCCGGAAGAAGACCGCACCGACGCCCAAAAACAGACGCTGGAACAGTCCGACGCCCTGATCGCGGACGTTAAGGCCTCAGATATTATCGCCATCGGTCTGCCGGTTTATAACTTCGGCATCCCAGCCGCACTCAAGGCCTGGCTGGACCTGATCGCCCGCGCACGCGTTACCTTCCGCTACACTGAAAATGGCCCGGAAGGCCTGCTCACGGGCAAGAAAGCTTATTTGATTGTGGCCTCTGGCGGCACGCCTGTGGGATCGGAGATCGATTTCGCCACCAGCTATATGAAGCATATGCTTTCATTTGTGGGCATTACCGACGTGACAATCATCGCTGCAGACCAAATGGCCATGGACGCCGATGCCAGCCTCGCCCGCGCCAAGTCCCAGATAAGCGAAGCGCTCGCGGCCTGAAAGGTACGCTAACGCCCATCCGGTCCCGGCTCCGGGGCCGGGTTATCGGCAGGCACCTGTTCTGGCGTTGCCTCTGGCGTCTGAGCAGGTGCCACATCTTCTGATACTTCAAAATCTGACGTGTCGCCCTGTATCAGCTGCCACAAGCTGATATCGCTCAGCCCCACAAACACTACAAAGAACATCACCACCATCATGGTCATGAAATAGCTGACCCAAATAAAGCCTGCCTTGAAGAAGGCTTTGAGCCAGCCCTGCCCCTGGCCCACCTTAAGCGCGATAATCAGGTAGAGCGACGTGCCCCACCAGAAGATGGACATACCCATGTCACCTCCCACCTTCGGGATGATGATCATCAGCGCAAGCAACAGCATAAAGAGGAAGGTATGAAAATGCAGCGAGAAGACAAATTGCTGCAGATACCGCCTGTCCTTGCCCCAATGAAAGATGCGCAGGATGAAGGCAAAAAACGGCATCAAGACAAACAGCGCCTTCGGCAGCCAGTCGTTAAAGAGGTCGTTGAATTCCTCCGGGTCCTTCAGGGCTTGGGCCAAACTCTGGGTCGCGCGTTTAACCGCCGCCGGCGTTTTCGGATTATTGATCACCCGGTCGATATCTTCCTGCTTCAGCCCCTCTCGTTCCGCATGGTTATTGGGTACGAACATGGCAACGCAGAAAAGATAAGGCCCACCCACATCAACAGGCGCACAATTTTCATCACCTTCGCCACCAATCTGGATGGCTCCATCCGTATCACCCAGGTTCACCTGCATGCCGCCGCCTGCCAAATTGTTACGAAGCAAGTCTCTGGTTGCTTCCGGCATCTGGTCGAATTCATCCCCCACAAGGTCGCGCAACGCGTCGTCAACTTCTGCGGTTCGCGCCTCGAGCTCTTCGTCAGACAGGTTGCTCCTGCCCAGAACGTCGCGATCCGTTTTGTCTGAGAGCTTCTTCAAGCGCTCCAGGGCTCTCGCCCTGCGCTCCTCTGGCGTCAGTTCTTCGTCATTCTTGCTGTCATCTGCAGTGGGAACCGCTACAGGCGCAGCCTTCTCGGCTGCTTGCTCAATTGCCTCAAGCTCCGCGGCTGCTTTTTCCGGTGTGGAATCGGCTTGAGACTTAGAAGGCTCCCGATCTTCCTGTTCCGCTACCTCCGCCTCCACCTTGGGCTTCACATTGATATCCAGAATCAGGATATCCGCCACCGACAGGATCACAAAAAACAGGATCGACATGACGATATAAAGCCTGAGCGGCGGCACGAAACGCGCGCGCCTGCCCTCACGGAATGCGCGGGTCAGCCCGCCAGGCACCAGCGCAAGCAACACCAGCGTCTTGAAAAGGCGGCTGTCTGTTGAGACCACATCGTCCAGGATTTCCCTGAGGAGGGTCCAGATCGGGCGCTTTAGGTCGTCGTCCTTCTGGCCGCAGATATGGCAGAAGGGCCCCGTTAGTGGCGCATTGCAGTTGCTGCACAGCGCCCCGGTCTCGCGGATGGAATTTTCCAGAGTTTTATAATTGCCTTCAGCCCGCAGCTGCTTGTGATAGCGCTTGCGTTTGAAATGCAGAATCCATTTCTGGATAAGCTTTTTCATAAAGCTGCCCCTCTTGCCCCTTAAAGCCTTTATACAGAAAGACTTTTTAGGAGGCCAGCCTTATGAGCGAATAAGCGTCAGGCGCTCTTGAGCGCCCGGTCACCCACAAAGGGGTTGGATTGTCGCTCTGCTCCGAACGTGGACAGCGGACCATGCCCCGGTACAAAAGTCACCTCGTTCCCCAGCGGCCACAGCTTTTTGGTGATGGCATTCACAAGGTCATCCATATTGCCACGCGGGAAATCCGTCCGCCCGATGGAGCCCTTGAACAATACATCGCCAACAAAAGCCACTTTGTGTGTGGGTTCAAAGAAAACCACATGGCCGGGCGTATGGCCGGGTGCATGAATAACCTGCAGCGTCACATTGCCCACCTTGACCTCGTCGCCGTCATCCAGCCACTGGTCTGGCGTGCAGCAGCGCAGCCCCGGCATGTTATAGTTGGCAGCGTGCTCTTCGATCTGGTCAAGCCAGAATTTGTCGTCCTTGTGCGGGCCGATGATTGGCAAGCCCATCTTTTCCTTGATGTCCTTGGCGCCGCCCGCATGGTCCAGATGGCCGTGTGTGAGCAAAATCTGCTTCACATTAACGCCCAGCTGTTTGGCGGCATCCAGAAGCTTGTCCGCCTCCCCGCCCGGATCAACGAAGGCACCTTCCATCGTCTCATCGCACCAGATGATGCTGCAATTCTGCTGAAAGCTTGTGACCGGAACAATTTGCGCTTTTAACATCAGTTACTCCTTGTGGCGCCATTTCGGCTGCACCCTACCCCGCAGGGAAAGCAGGTGCAAGCCGTGCATGCAATGGCCGTTCCCCATGAATTATGTCCTTGCCACCGGGATTCAAGATGGACACACTGCTTCAGAAACGTGGGGAGGACACAGGGGTGAAACATCTGTTGATGATATGTCTGACTGCTGTGCTTGGCGGCTGCTCTTTGGTTACCGCACCGGTGAAGGTCGCCGCCGCGGCCGTTGAGACCACAGTGGACACAGCCAGCACCGTGGTGCGCGTGACCGGCAAGGTGATTGACTTGGCGGCAGACACCAAGGAAGTCGCCGAAAAAGCCGAAGACGTAGCGCGCAACTGACGGCTCAGGCTTGTTGAACTCCCCATATTTATGCGATATGATGCATTTAGTTTAGACCTAAAATAAATGCAGGTGAGAAGATGGCAACCGACCGCAAAGAAGACCAGGGCCCAGCAACCTCCGTTGATGTCTCAGGCGAAGACATCCACTGGAACCAGGACATCAGCTATGGTTCCTACCTGCAGCTGGACCGCCTGCTCGAATGCCAGAATCCGCTCTCAAGCCAGCACGATGAGATGCTGTTTGTCGTCATCCACCAGGCTTCTGAGCTGTGGATGAAAGCCTGCATCCACGAACTGGGCGCTGCAATGAAGCATCTGGCGGCGGATGACCTTGGCCCCGTGCAAAAGATGCTGTCCCGCGTGGCCAAAATTCAGGCGAACCTGCAGCAGTCGTGGGAAATCCTTTCCACCATGACACCGGCGGACTATGCCGCCTTCCGTGATGATCTTGGCCAAAGCTCCGGCTTCCAGAGCTTCCAGTACCGCGAAATTGAATACCGGCTTGGCAATAAGAACGCCCGCATGGCCGAAGCCCACAAAGGCGCGCCTGCGCGTTATCAGCACCTGCAGGACGTGCTCGATAGCCCCAGCTTCTATGACCTCTGCTTGCAGCTTCTCGCAAAACGGGGTTTCGACATTCCGGCCGACAAGCTGGAGCGTAAGTGGCGCGAGCCCTATGAGGCATCGAAGGCCGTAGAGGATGCCTGGCTTAAGGTTTACCAGGACACCACCAAATATTGGGACCTTTATGAACTTGCCGAGAAGCTGGTGGATCTTGAGCATCACTTCCACGCTTGGCGCTTTGCCCATATGAAAACCGTGGAACGCATCATCGGCTACAAAAAGGGCACCGGCGGCACAGGCGGCGTCTCCTACCTTGTGAAGGCGCTCGACCTGAGGTTCTTCCCAGAACTGTGGACACTGAGGACAAGTCTTTGAACAGGATTTACGACATCAGCCAAACCATCCGCCCCGGCATTCCCGTGTGGCCCGGTGACGCTAAGTTTAAGCTCAAGCGCACCTGGAGCATCGAACCCGGTTGTCCGGTGAATGTTAGCGAACTTGTGATGTCCACCCACACCGGCAGCCACGCGGACAGCCGCCTGCATTTTGACGACAAGGGTGTGGATTGCGCGGCCACTGCGCTCGATGCCTATATCGGCCCCGCGACGCTGATTGACCTTTCGGCTGACGTGCCGTCTGGCGGCCTGGTTGAACCAAAGCACCTTGATGGCAAGCTGCCTGCTCGCGTGGACCGTGTGTTGATCAAGCTGTTTGACACCTTCCCGCATGACGGCTGGGACCCTGACTTTCCTGCCATCAGCCCGGCGGCGATCGACCTGCTCGCGGAACGCGGCTGCAAACTGATCGGCGTGGACGTGCCTTCACTGGACCCGCAAGACAGCAAGACACTGGACGCCCATTTTGCCGTGTACCGGGCAGGCATCGCTATCCTTGAAGGCCTTGTGCTCGATGATGTGCCCGAGGGCGACTATGAACTGATCGCCCTGCCGCTCAAGATAGAGGGCGCCGACGGCAGCCCGGTTCGTGCAATACTGAGGGAAATACCGTGATTCCAACTTCACTTGACTGGTGCCAGCAACAGGATGCCAATGACCCGCTCGCGCCCATGAAAGACCGTTTCGACCTGCCTGATGGCGTGATTTACATGGACGGCAACAGCCTTGGCGTGCTGCCGAAAGGCGTGGCCGAGCGCATCGCAGACGTGGTCACCAAGGAATGGGGCAAGGACCTGATCAAAAGCTGGAACACGGCTGACTGGATTAACCTGCCAGCGCGTATTGGCAAAAAGATCGCACCGCTTGTGGGCGCGCGGCCTAATGAAGTGGTGATGGCCGACAGCACATCGGTGAACCTTTTCAAGGTTGCCGCCGCCGCCTGCCGCATGAACAAGGGCCGCACGAAAATTATCTCCGAACCCGGCAATTTCCCAACTGACCTATACATGCTGCAGGGCCTTTCGGATTTCCTGGGCCCCGATGTCGCGCTGCAGGTCGTGGAGCGCGACAAGATCATCGACGCCATCGATGACGATACGGCTGTAGTGGTGCTGACCCACGTGCATTATGTCACCGCCGATATGTTTGATATGGAAGCCGTCACCAAAGCCGCACACGCAAAAGGCGCGCTGATGGTCTGGGACCTCAGCCATTCAACCGGCGCGGTGCCGGTGGACCTCAATGCCGCTGGCGCCGATTTTGCCGTGGGTTGCGGCTATAAGTATCTGAACGGTGGCCCGGGCGCACCTGCCTTCCTTTATGTGGCGGAGCGCCACCAGGCGTCTGCCCAGCAGCCTCTCACCGGCTGGTTTGGCCACAAGTCACCGTTTGAGTTCCTTGATGACTATGAGCCCGCTGGCGACATCCGCCGCATGCTTGTTGGCACCACCAGCGTAATGGCGGCCAGCGCGCTTGATGAAGCGCTGAATGCGTTCGAGGGCGTCGACATGAGCGTCGTCCGGAAAAAAAGCCAAGCGCTGACAGACCTTTTCATCGCCCTTTGCCGGGAAAGGCTGTCGGACTATGGCGTTGGCCTGGCCACCAGCGAAAACCCCTCGAAACGCGGCAGCCATGTGTCACTCAAGTGCGAGAACGGTTATGCGGTGATGCAGGCGTTGATCGAACGCGGCGTCATCGGTGATTTCCGCGCGCCAGACTTCATGCGCTTTGGTTTCACGCCGCTCTATCTAGGATTCGAGGATGTCTACCGCGCCGTTGAGATCATGGCTGATATCTTCGAGACCGGCTTCTGGAGAGAAGCCCGCTTCAGCGAAAAAGGCGCCGTGACCTAGACCTCAGCCCTTTTGCTTGTTTTAGCCTCAGCCCTCATTATAGTGTTTCGGACAATATGATGGGGGTTTTCATGCGATCATTTCACCTTTTTCTCGCAGGCGTTCTGTGCCTGACCCTTGCTGGATGCGATTCCCAAGCCATGCTCGATGAGGCAGCCGAGAAACTCGCTCCAGAGCATATTCAGGAGCTTGCTGCTCAGGTTGGGGAAATGGTCGTTTCCCGCGATACCGAAGGCATCAAGGGCGTGCTCCATCCCAGCGCGATTGGCCCGGATTTCGACATGGCAGCAGCCAACATGTGGGCCCAGCTCCCGGGTGGGGACCTCATTGACACCAGCCTTGCCGGTGTAAACACATCCAGTCGGTGGGAAAACGGCGTCTCCTACACGGATTACCGCTTTCAATATCAATACGGTTTTGAGGAAGGCTGGCTTCATGTTCAGATGGTTTTCAGGGAACAGGATGAAGCCGTCAGCATGATCAATTTGCACCTTACCCCACTCGTTGGAGACCTACGGGAAATCAACGCCTTCAACCTGGGACAGGCCTCCTTTGGCAAACACATGATGTTCCTGGCTGTGATCATCACTCCAATTCTGATCATCACGACATTTGTGGTGGCCTTCCGTATGCGCAAATCGCTGAAAAGGCCCAAGCGATGGCTCTTCTTCATTCTGATAGGAGTTGGTGGCCTGACAATGAACTGGACGACTGGCGAGACGGTATTCGAGCCATTGAAGTTCGGCCTACTTGGTGCCGGCTTCCTCTCTCCAGGCCCGCATGCGCCGCTGGTTTTGAATCTTTATTTCCCGCTTGGCATGGTCTTGTTCTGGATTTTCAAGCAAACCGGGAACCTGGCCATGAAAGAGCCGGACAAATCCGTCGAAGAAATCCTCGAATAGGACAACAGGCCTAACCCTGTCGGCGCCAGATTTTTCCGTCTGGCGCCACGCGGATACCGCCAACATAGCGTTCCGCGCCCACATGCTTCATCCAGTCCTCGCGCCCTTCCAGGCAAGCTCGGCCAAGGTCTGTGATTGTGATGCTCGCAGACGGCCAATCATCCCCGAACCTTTCAATCGCCCCGCCTGCCAGCAGCCGGTCAAGGTCATACCAATACATCTGGTCCCCAAGATACGGTAGGGGCTCACGCTCCAGCACCAGGGTTTTGAAAAGCTTACCGCCGGTCCGTGCGCCCTCTTCGGCGAGCACTCTCAGTGTCAGCTCTTCGGTCAGGCTGAGACCGCTTGAGCGCGCGGGCAATTCCTTCAGGTGTCGCATGATCGCTGGCGCGCACAAGGGCAAGGCTGGCGTACCGCCTTGGGCAAGGCGCACAAGATTATGCGGCGTCTCTTCGACAAGAGCAGGCCAAACTGATTGCCCGAGCGCGAGCATGTCAGTGGTAACTCGCTGGCGGCTGTCATATAGGCCCTTGAGGTCGCCGGGACTAAGCTGGCCAAGACCGATAAAACGCGGCTCAACCGGGAAGTCCCCAACACAGACAAGATCAAGCACTGGGCGTTCATCCAGGCCAGCAAAATGCTTCAACAGAAACATCAGGATCAGTTGATCATAGCTGTCGTGTTCAAACCACAGAACGATACGGGCAAAGGCCGCTGCATTGGCAAGCCGGGCGTATCTCAACCGTTGTTTCTTGCGAGCGTCCGCAGGATCAAGCCCATAAGCGCCCACGACGAAGTCGAGACGCTTTTCCAGGAAAGCTTCCTGTGGCAGGTCAAGAACCGGCCCCTGACAGAAGGGATCGGAGAAATCAAGGAAGGCCCCTTCGATTCCAGCATCCTTAAGCGCAACCTCTATGTCGCTGCCGCACCGGATATGCAATGTTTCCTGAGTGTCCATGCGCGCCACACTTGCAGAAAACATGTTTAAACACAACGCACCAGCATTATGTTTTCTTGATAAATTTTCTGGAAATCTTGAGAAGAGAGAACTGGCTGGGGCGGCAGGATTCGAACCTGCGCATGCCGATACCAAAAACCGGTGCCTTACCGCTTGGCGACGCCCCAACTGGTTCGTGGCGCGGTTTTAGTAGAACCGCCCC
>Ga0070726_10002034_pt1 | contig 18913 bp, 18 predicted proteins | sample tdAd471_FD_67275 | JGI IMG/M metagenome (GOLD analysis project Ga0070726, IMG submission 67275) | Marine sediment microbial communities from the Atlantic coast under amendment with organic carbon and nitrate - tdAd47.1 | ecosystem: Environmental > Aquatic > Marine > Coastal > Sediment | place... | reverse complement strand
TCCGGATCGCCATAACGTGCATTGCTGCCCAGCGTTTTTCTGGCGGCACGCACACAAATGTCGCTTGTTCCTGAGCGGCGCGCATCTGCCAATGCCGCATTGGCACGGCGCAGCAGGCTGGCAACATCATCTCCGGAAATCGGCTCTGCTAAACCGCAGCGTGCCGTAAGGCGAATAACCTGGTCATCTGCTACAAACGGACGTGAGACATTGGTGAGAATAAGCCGCGCAATCTCTTCGGCCGAGATAGCCGCCTTTTGATCTGTTTCGCCCGATTCCGTATTTTTTTCCAGCGCTACCAGATATTCTGTGCCGCCCATGCGCGCCACAAGCGCCGATACGCCCGTCTCTGTTTCGACACAGCGGGCTATACGACCGGCAGCGCGCGCCAGGACCGCATCCCCCACCACTTTACCATAAGCTGCATTCACGCTGGCAAACTGGCTGATCCCGACCAAAAGGCAGGCACCAATCTCTATTTCCCCTGCTTCTGGCAACCGTGTTTCCATCCAGCGCCGTGCCGCACTGCGACTGGCCAGCCCTGTCAGGCTGTCACGGTCCGGCGATGCAGCAATCCCGCCTCCTGCGCGACTATCATCACGCATATCATTGTCATATGAGGTCGTATGGCTGCGATATGGCTCGGCAAGCGCAACAACGACATCAAGCGTAGCGCTCAACAAACTGTCATTACAGGGCCAGGGCAGAAAATGACTGACACCCAGCGCCATTAATTTGGTCAAATCTTCGGATTCGGGAACAATAGCCACTGCCGCGCCCAGCAGTGGCGCTTCTCCCATGAGGGTCAGCGCAGCATCAACCCCGCTGCGTGCATCGATCAACGAAAGGAGCGCCTGTTCTTCATCGCCATCATAAGGAAGAGCCTGCCATTTGAGCCGCGCGAGGGAAGCAAGGATATCTGCGCTGTCAGCAGAAAGAAGAGTCAGGGTTTTCATGTCGTGGCTCTTCATTACGTCTCGCTCGTTTAGCCTATCGCCCGCCATATGTGACATGCATAGAAGCATCCATAGAATGAACAAGTTACCGAGCGCTTATACAATCATCAATTTTGGTGTTTTATATGAATTTTTCGAGACAACAGGCTGCCTATATCCACATGCATTCCCTTGCATCAGCCTCTTTCATGACATAGCTAGTCTATATGAACTCTCCCCACGCTCCTCCCAATCCGCCAATGATTGACGGTTTCGGCCGCCATATCGAATATCTGCGGATATCGGTTACGGACAGATGCGATTTGCGGTGCCGCTATTGCATGGCGGAAAAAATGACCTTTCTGCCTCGCAAGGAAGTTCTCAGTCTGGAAGAAATAGCGATCATCGCCGACCGCTTCATTGCGCGCGGTGTCCGCAAAATCAGGCTATCAGGTGGTGAACCGCTGGTACGGCGCGATTTTATCGATCTGGTGCGGCGCATCGGCCGCCACCTCGACCATGGCACGCTCGATGAATTGACGCTGACCACCAACGGCACCCGCCTTGCACATCATGCACAAGACCTTGCTGATGCGGGGGTAAAACGCATCAATGTCAGCATCGACAGCCTTGACCCGAAGGATTATGCATTCATCACCCGTGGCGGTGACATAAGCGCTGTTCATGCTGGACTGGCTGCGGCGCGCGAGGCGGGCATGCGTATCAAGATTAATATGGTCGCGCTGCGTGATTTTAATGACCATGGATTTTTCCCGATGCTGCAATGGTGCGCAGAGCAAGGGCATGACCTCACCCTCATCGAAACCATGCCACTGGGCGAAATCGACGAGGATCGTACAGATCGCTATCTCCCGCTGGGAGAGGCCGTGAAGCAAATTGAAGCTCATGTGCCGCTCACGCCGCTGTCCTATCGTAGCGGAGGGCCTGCCCGCTATTTTTCTGCACAGGGCATGGACAATATTCGTCTCGGCCTGATCACGCCATTATCCAATAATTTTTGTGCTGGCTGCAACCGCATGCGCCTCACCTGCGAAGGCAAGATATATATGTGTCTGGGCCATGACGATCATGTCGATTTCAAGACGGCCTATCGCACCGGCGGGATAGACGCAGTCGACGCCGCGCTGGACCGGGCCCTTGTCTCCAAACCACTGGCCCATAATTTCCAGATCGGGCCTGCTGGCGACTCAGGTACAACGCGGCGCCATATGAGCGTGACCGGCGGATGAGCGCCGAGCCACGTCGCGCGCTGCTGGCTTCCTCCGCTCCTGCCGCACGCGCAGCAGAAGAGCGGCTGCGCGCCACATATGATTTTGTCGATGTTGCGGAGGCCGACATGATTGTCGCTCTGGGGGGCGATGGTTTCATGCTGCAAACCCTGCATGCCATGCTGGAAAGCCACCGTACATTGCCCGTCTTTGGCATGAATTTAGGCACTGTCGGTTTTTTGATGAATGAGTGGCGGCTCGAGCGGCTGGAACAGAGGATAGACGCTGCCAAGCCTTTCAAGGTCAATCCGTTGCGCATGCACGTCACCACTGTCGATGGCGAAGATATTTCGATCCCGGCGATCAACGAAGTATCGCTGCTGCGTGAAACACGCCAGACCGCCAAGATCGAGGTTGCCGTTAATGGCCGCATCGCCCTGCCAGAGCTGGTCTGCGATGGCGTACTCGTAGCGACTCCGGCAGGGTCAACCGCGTACAATCTTTCTGCGCAGGGACCAATCTTGCCGCTGGGTTCGAGCCTGATGGCATTAACCCCGATCAGCCCCTTTCGCCCAAGACGCTGGCGCGGCGCAATATTGCCGGAGAATACCAAAATACGTTTCAACGTGCTAAACCCTGAAAAACGGCCCGTCAGTGCCGTGGGTGACCAACGTGAAGTGCGCGATGTGTCCTGCGTTGACGTCTCGATAGACCGCACTACACCCCTCACCTTGTTGTTCGATCCCGGACACACGTTGGATGATCGCATCGCGGCAGAACAATTTATCGCGTGAAGCCCCTTGCATTGCGATGAAAAGCGCTGCTATAGGCGCGGCCTGCCCAGCGAGAGCGGGCTGCTCCCCGATAGCTCAGCGGTAGAGCATTCGACTGTTAATCGAATGGCCGTAGGTTCGAATCCTACTCGGGGAGCCACTATTTTTCAGAGATGAATTATAGCAGGCATGGCTTGTCACTCAGGCCCGTTTTTTAAAGCCCAGCCTTTTACTCAGGCCAAACCGATAATAAGCCCATCGGCTATCCAGCGCCCCAGCATAGCACCTGCGCGCGCAGCGGAGCTGTCTTCGTCGCCTGACCGGGATAATGCATCACACATAGCGCCAAAGCTCTTCCCGTCCTGCATCATATCCAATGCTTCGCCTTCCTCGGCATCAAGCTGGCGAAAACAGGGCCGCAAGCCTTCGCGCCAAACAATCAGCTTTGCCGGTGTTGATAAGGCTATCGGATCAGATACGGCCTCTTCCTTTGATATTGCGCTCCATATCGCGGCAATATCGCATTGAACGCTCCGCACTTTCAGCGAGGGCGCGAATGACAAGCGCAGGCCCGTCCAGCCCTCGTCATCAAAAGCGGATGTTTCTTCCGCAAAGGCCGCGCCATCCACAGGAGCGACATCTTCCGCCACAAAAGCCTGCTGCATCTCCCATTCAAGCCAGGCCAGCTCAGCCACTTCAGGGTCATCTGCAAAGAGCTGATGCAAGGTTTCATCAAAACCAAGGCCAATAGCGTCGAGCGTCCAGCTTTTGGGCGGGTTTAGGATCAGGTGGTGCGCCGCAGCGGCATTGAAGCTCTCATCCCCTACCCAGCTCCATGTCTTGTCATAGCTGGCCTGCATGCATTCCATCAGGCGCGCACGATAGGCATTACGATACACCGCCATGCCTGCCTGCATCCGATCATCCCAGCCGGGCCAATCCACCGCCTCTTCCGAAAGAATATGCGAGTGGAAATCCCGCTGCTGGTCAACGAGGCTCATGCCGCCAGCCTTTCAACCTTGCTGGCGATATCCCGCGCGTGATCCAGCTCGGCGAGCAGATCCGCAAGCGGCGGAATATCATCATCCCGTTCGATCATCGTTGCAGCCGGGCCAAAGCGCGCGCAGGCCTTGGCATAGAGCTGCCAGACGTCCTCGCATACAGCGCGGTCGTGGGTGTCGATGATAATCTCTCCGGGCGTATGGCCCGCCAGATGAATTTGCCGCACCTTCTCAACCGGAATGCCTGCCAGAAAGGCATCGGCATCAAAGCCGTGATTGACCGCACTCACATAGATATTATTCACATCAAGCAGCAGATAACAGCCGGTGCGCTGGCTCATCTCGCTCAGGAACGTCCACTCGCTCATCGCGCTTTCGGGAAAGTTCACATAGCTGGACGGATTTTCAAACAGCATCGCGCGGCCAAGGGCATCTTGCGCGGCTTCGATATTGGCGCACACAATGTCGAGCGCTTCCTCAGTATAAGGCAGCGGCAGCAGGTCATGGGTGTTGTGTCCGTCTATACCGGTCCAGCAAAGATGATCCGACACCCAAAGCGGCTGCAGGCGGTCCGCAAGGCGCTTGAGCTGTGCAAGATATTGCGCATCCAGCCCCTTGGCCGAGCCGATAGACATGGAAACGCCGTGCATGGCGACAGGATAGCGCTCTCTCACGGCATCCAGCGTGGCAAGCGGTCTGCCGCCCTCAACCATGAAATTTTCCGAGATGATTTCGACAAAATCGACAGCTATGTTGCGCTCTAGGAAATCAGCGTGATGCTCCTTGCGCAAACCCAGCCCAAAGCCTTTAAAAGCTTCGATGTCGTTCATCACCATTCCCTCACAATAGAAATGGTGGCCCGGATATCAAATATGCCGGACCACCAGATATGATTTCAGTCCCATGGGGGTCAGGAAAAGCTGAAACCAACCAAATCAATCAACCCAGATCGCCGATTGTGCCGCCCTTGGTTAGGCATTCACCAGCCTTCATGGCTTTGAAGCCGTGGCCCTTACAGGCGTTCATGCCCTTGCAGGACTGGGTTGTTGTCTTGCAGTCAGCACTGCCTTTGCATGCATTCACGCCATAGCAATGCACAGTGTCATCACCGGAAATGGCTTTGCCTGTGCTGCCTTCAGGGGCATCTGCAGCATTTGCCATGGAAGAAAGTGCGAAAAGTGCGGCGGCAGAAGCGAGGCTTGCGCCTTTCAGGGTCGTGGACATCATCAGGTCTCCAATTAGAATGTGCCGTAGCTGGCACTGGGCTATTCGTATGCCCCGGCTATTACGTTACAAGGTATATGAAAAAAATTTCGATGGTCAGTTGTAACCATGGGACAGATGCAGGCGAACAAGGGGGCAGAACCACACGCCAACCACAGGAGACCATCATGACTCAGACTAAAACCACATCATTTGTTTCTACTGCTGTTGCCGCAGCCGTTGCCATGGGGATGGCAAGCGCCGCCCATGCTGGCGACAAGCCCAAGATGGAAAAATGCTATGGCATCGCCAAGGCAGGGCAGAATGATTGTTCCGCTGGCCCCGGCACAAGCTGCGCGGGCACGTCTACCACCGATTATCAGGGTAATGCCTGGAAGCTGGTGAAAGCGGGCACATGCCTCAAGATCAGCACCCCCAAGGGCCATGGCTCACTCACCCCCAAAAAGAGCTAAGCCATGCAGGGGGCAATCGCACTGTATCAGCGGCTGGTGGCAATCGCCTCCAGTCGCCTCCCCGAAGGGCTGACGCTGCTGCTCACGCGGCTGGCGCTGGCGGGTGTCTTCTGGCGCTCCGGGCGCTCGAAAATCGAGGAAGGCAGCCTGTTCTCGATCAGCGACACGACCTATTATCTCTTCTCGGAAGACTATAGCGCCGTGCCGCTGCCGTCGGATATTGCTGCCGTCATGGCGACAGTCGCGGAACATGCCTTGCCGGTTCTGCTGGTGCTGGGTCTGTTCACACGTGGCGCAGCGCTCGGGCTATTGGGCATGACTCTGGTTATTCAGATTTTCGTCTATCCTGAAGCCTGGTGGCAGGTCCATGCCCTCTGGGCTGCCCTGTGCCTGATATTGATTGTGCGCGGCGCCGGGCTATTCTCGCTCGATGCTCTTGTAGCGCGGAAATACGCCCCATGATCGCCGATGAAGCCAGCCTGTCCCGCCTGATGGCACTCTCCCAAAAGGGGGACAGGCAGGCTTATTCGGTCTTGCTCAAGGAGTGTTCCCGCTGGCTGCAGCGCTATTTCAGCCGGCGCATCCCTCCGCATCAGCTTGACGATCTGGTGCAGGAGACATTGATGTCGATGCACAAAAAGCTCGGCAGTCATGACCCCTCCCGCCCCGTATTGCCATGGCTCGCGGCCATAGCGCGCTATCGCTGGGTAGATCATTTGCGCAAAATCTATCGCGCAGAGGAGGTCGCACTGGCTGAGGATGTAGCCGAAGCCGGACACGAAGATGAAGTCACCGCCCGCCTCAGCCTCGACCGGCTGTTTACGCATTTACCGCCTGCTCAGGCACAGGTGATAGAAATGGTCAAAATCGAAGGCCAGAGCATTGCAGAAGCCGCCAAACATTCCGGCCAGAGCGAACCGCTGGTCAAGGTCAATATACACAGAGGGCTCAAGAAACTCGCAGCCCTGATTGAGAAAGCACAATGATAGATCGTGACATGAATGACAGTCTCATCGAGAAGCTCACAGGCGATTTACACCCTGTACGCGCCTTACGCTTTCACGAGGGGCTTACATGGATCGCGCTGGCGGCCTGCGCAACGCTGGCGATCAGTTATTTCTGGCTGGATATAAGAGAAGACTTGGCCTCTGGCGTATTCCCGCCCATGTTCCTGATCACACAGGGCTTGTTCCTGATCTTGGGTCTGGCGGCAGCGACAACGACAGTCACAATGGCCAGCCCACAAGTCGGCAACCGGCATGATGGCTGGAAATGGGCGCTGGCCATGGCAAGCCTGCTTCCGCTGGTTGGCGCGATTGCGGCGATCAGTGCATATTATGCGGGAAGTGATTATGAAGAAGGCCATGACAGCTTTTGCTTCATACATGGCCTCGTTTTAGGCCTCCTCACGGCCGCACCACTCATAATATGGCTACGGCGCGGCGCACCGGCCTCCCCTGCCCGTGCTGGCTTGCTCACCGGTATTGCGGCAGGCTGCATCGGTGTCTTCGCTTATGGGTTTTTCTGCGCCTATGACAATATCATCCATGTCGGTATAGGGCACAGCATGGTCATATTCGTTAGTGCAGCGCTAGGTCGCCTGGTCATACCGCGTCTTATCCGCTGGTAATCCGCAGGAAGGAACCATAGGCGCCTATTTTCTGCGCATATCAAGGTCGCGCATCAGCCCCTCCTGCGCCACAGTTGCGACGAGCCTGCCCTCTCTATCGAATATCTTGCCGATACCCAGTCCGCGCGCCTGCCCGGCCCAGGGGCTGTCTATCGTATAGAGCAACCAGTCATCGGTGTGAACATCCTGATGAAACCAGACACTATGATCGAGGCTCGCTGGCTGCACCTTGAAGGGCGCATGTGGGCGCACCGCTGTCGCGATAAGCGCTATATCGCTCGCATAAGCGGCAATAACTCTATGCATCCATTGTGGCTGTGCATCCAGCGTGTCCACAACACGGAACCACATGGCGCTATGCGGCTCACTGCTTGCCTGAGAGCTGAATGGAGGATTACCTATAGGGCGCATTTCTATTGGTGTGGGCCGCATATAGAATGCTCTTGTTTCTGGATCGATCTTAATATTGTTATTTTGCGCTAAGCTGCGCACATTCTCCAACTCTTCCGGCTCCGGCACATCAGGCATGGGCGGCTGATGGAAATGGCCCGGCTCCTGCTTATGGAAGGACGCGGCCAGATTGAAAATGATTTTACCCTGCTGCATCGCAACCACACGGCGGTTGCAGAAACTGCCTCCGTCAAAATCCGCTTCGACCCGATACTCAATCTCATGATCCTCGCTTCCCCCTCGCAGAAAATAGGCATGCAGCGAGTGAACCGGACGGTCCTCGTCAACCGTATCAATAGCCGCAGCGAGCGCCTGACCGATCACCTGCCCGCCATAAACACGCCCGACACCGCCAATTTTGCGTTTGCCACGATATTCCCGCTCCCCTGTTTGCGTAACAGTCAGCAAGTCGGTTAATTGCGCTACAAGCTCAGTGTTGCCGGGCGTTTCTTTCTGATTATCTGGCATAGCGCCATTATTATCCATATCGTCATTGATCATGAACAGCCCCATAGACCATCCGGCGAAAATCTTCGCGTAAATTTGTCATGCCGGATGGCATCAACTGGGTCATGACAAGACCGATAATCTCGTGCTTTGGGTCCATGAAAAAGCCCGTGGACAATATTCCGCCCCAGAAATAGGTGCCAATGCTAGCCGGCGCGCTTGCTTTGGCAGGGTCAATCATGACCGCGCCGCCCAGCCCCATGCCGATGCCGGGAAGCGACGTTTCGGACAGGCAGACCGAGCTTTCCCGTTCCAGATCACCACCACCGGGCAAATGATTGTGCCTCATGAGCGCTATGCTTTCCGGCTTCAATATACGTACATCATTCCATGTTCCGCCGGCCATCACCATGCCAAGGAAGCGATGATAATCCTGCACCGTTGACAGCAAGCCACCGCCGGCTGAATAAAATTTTTGTGATATGCGCCAGCGGCTCTGCGCCCCACGATCATAAAGCTGAGGATCGCCCTTTCCATCCCACATCCATGCGTCGGCCAGACGATGCTCCTTTTCAGGGGGAATAACGAAGAAACTGTCCTCCATTCCCAATGGCGCAAAAATACGCCGGTCAAGAAACTGATCCAGCCCCATGCCGGACAGGCGCTCGATCACTGCGCCCAGCAAATCTATTGCAACGGAATAATGAAAGCGCGTGCCCGGTCGATAGACCAGAGGCAGCGCCGCCAGCGCAGCAGCATAGCCCTCAGCATCACGGCGCTGGTGAAAACTGTCCAGAGCTTGCTCAGCATAGAGACGGTCAATCGGGGTCGCTGCATTAAAACTATACGTCAGGCCCGCACTGTGGCGCACCAGGTCATAGAGAGTGATCGGTGTATCACATGGTAGTGATTCCAGCGCGCCTGTTGCATCACAGCTCCCGCTCCACAGCTGCATTTCGGCAAAGGCAGGGAATATATCCGCAAGCCGCATATCGAAGCTGGCGGCACCTTCCTCGACCAATGTCATAAAAGCCGCGACAATCACCGGCTTGGTCATTGATGCGATGCGATATATAGCATCCTTTTCCAGCACCGTTCCGCCATCACGTGCATAGCCATAGCATTGCTCCAGCAGCGGCTCGCCTCGCACAGAAACATGCAGATGGAGATGAGGCAACGGGCCCTGGCCATAATAACGCTCAGCCAAATCTTTGGCTGCTGCGGCTATTCGTGACGATATGATCTGGTTATTGTTCATAGCCCGTTTCGCCTCAATTCAGCCTCCGCTTTCCTGCCTATAGTAACAACCAAATTGATTGCATTTAGTGCAACTGCCCAGGAAAGCTTTGCGTTTGCGCTTTTGTGCGCCGCAACATAAATTCACATTAACAACACAGAAAAAGATGTTGTTTAAACCAACGTTCGCAGGAAAAATATTATGCAAAATGTATCTGACTTCAGCTTTACAGTTTTTGCTGGCGTAGTGTCACTTGCTGCACCGGCGATGGCCTATCTCAGCCTCTTTGGCTAAGATAAAACGGTACCAGCCATAAAGCTGGTTCCTTATCTCTCGAAAAAGCTCAATATCGGCCCCGTCGTTCCTTTTGGTACGGCGGGGCCGGTCTATTACGCACCCTATGCGCAATCATTCACATGCCGCCCATTTTGAGAATATGTTTGAATTCCGCTTCCCTTACCGGAGAAACGGAAAGACGCGATTGCCGGATCATCGCCATATCCGCCAGCGCCGGTTCCGCTTTCATGGCTTTCAATGTCACTGGCTGTGGCAGTTTTTCGCGTGTTTCCAGATCAACAGCAATCCATTTACCTGTATCATCGGTGCTATCAGGGGATGCCTCGCCCACAATCTCGGCAATACCAACGACTTCCAGCCCAATATTGCTGTGATAGAAAAGCACCTGGTCGCCTTTCTTCATCGCTTTCATATTATTCTGCGCCTGATGGCTGCGCACGCCATCCCATTCCGAACGCCCTTGTTTCGCGCAATCATCCCAGGAAAAAACGTTGGGTTCTGATTTCATCAGCCAATAGTTCATCCGCATGCATCCTTTCCCGCGCCATATGCTCCGCTGCAAATGCACCATAGCGGACATAAAGATCAAGCCTCACGGTCAAAGGCTGTGGGCAATTATCAGCTCCATGGGCCATGACAAGCGAGAGACGTCGTATTAAACCAGCATATGGTCGACACGCATGACAGCATGATTCCCGTTATTTCTCTCAAAGCCGATATGACGGATAGCTACGCGGCGCCGCTCGGACGCAGTTTTCGCGATTTTGGTTTCGCTATCCTGTGTGACCACGGGATTGATGCAGCGCTGATCGAGCAATGCTGGGCGCTGACCGCCGCTTTTTTCGCACTGCCGGAAGACACAAAGAGGCGCTATATTCTCGCAAATGGTGCAGGCCAGCGCGGCTACACGCCCTTTGCTCAGGAAATTGCCAAGGGCGCCAAAACCCGTGACCTCAAGGAATTCTGGCACGTCGGGCGAGAACCGCAAATGGGCGAGATGTTACCAGACAGCATGCCTGCAAATATATGGCCTGAGGAAATATCCGAATTTCGGCGCTGTTTTACTGCTCTCTATGCCGCATTTGACCGGGTTGGCGCACAAATATTGAGTGCTGTCGCCTTGTATCTGGGTCTGCCCGCACATTGGTTCGAAGGGCCTACACATCAGGGCAACAGTATATTGCGCCTGTTGCACTATCCACCGCTCGATAATGGCTTTCCTGCCGGTGCCGTGCGGGCGGCTGCGCATGAGGACATCAACCTCATCACCCTGCTACTCGGCGCAGAAGAGGCTGGCCTGCAATTGTTGCGACCTGATGGGCGCTGGCTTGATGTGCAGCCGCCCCAGGGTGCGCTGGTCGTCAACATTGGCGACATGCTCCAGCGATTGACCAATCATAGGCTGCCATCAACCACACATCGTGTTATCAATCCGTCAGAACAACGGTCTGGAATATCCCGTTATTCCATGCCTTTTTTCCTGCACCTGCGCCCAGATTTCAATATTGATGCTTTGCCGCAATGTGTTGATGCATCACATCCCCGGCGCGAACCTGCAATCAGTGCAGAGGCATATTTACAGCAAAGATTGCGTGAAATCGGCTTGATGTAGCATCAGACATATCCGCTCAGCCCTTTAGCAAAGCACGCACAGCAGCCATGGCAGTATCAGCCTTGCTCCCATCAGGTCCGCCGCCCTGCGCCATGTCCGGGCGGCCACCGCCGCCCTTGCCACCCAACGCCTCAACACCCGCACGGACAAAATCGACCGCATTAAGTGTTGCGGTCAGGTCATCGGTCACACCTGCGGCAATCGAAGCACGCCCATCATTGACCGCAATCACCACCGACACGCCTGAGCCAAGCGTCTTTTTATTCTCGTCAATCAAGCCACGCAATTCCTTGGGATCCAGCCCATCGATCACTTGTCCCAGAAAGGCTGTACCGCCGACATCTTCCGGCCCTGCAGGCACATTACCAGCCCCGCCTCCGCCCAGCGCCAGCGCTTTTTTGGCATCAGCCAGCTCGCGCTCCAGCTTACGCACTTGTTCGCTCAACGCCGCAACGCGCGCGGGCACTTCTTCGGGCGTGGTGCGCAAACCGCCAGCAACGGCTTTCAGCGCCTCCTCACGTTCAGAGAACCAGAGACGCGCGGCTTCTCCGGTAAGCCCCTCAATACGGCGTACACCGCTGGCCACAGCGCTTTCACTGATGATCTTGAAGAGCGCAATGTCACCCAGTGCACGCACATGGGTACCGCCGCACAGCTCAACCGAATAGGTGCGGCCGCTATCATCCGGGCCACCCATGGAAAGCACCCGTACTTCCTCGCCATATTTCTCGCCGAAGAGCGCCATCGCGCCAGCTTCAATCGCATCATCGGGCGACATCAGACGGGTCGAGACCTCATTATTACCGCGAATTTGTGCGTTTACATCCGCCTCGATTTGCGCAATTTGCTCTGCAGTCAACGCATCGGGCTGTGAAAAATCGAACCGCAACCGGTCGTCGGCAACCATACTGCCCTTTTGTGTCACATGCGCACCCAGGCGCTCCCGCAGGGCGGCGTGGAGCAGATGCGTCGCGCTATGATTGGCCCGAATACGGTCACGACGATCAGCATCTACAGCGAGATGCACCATGTCACCAACCGCAACGCTGCCCGCATCGACCACGCCCTGATGCAGATGCAGCCGGCCCAGGGCTTTGCTGGTGTCGCAGACCGTCATTGCCAGTCCATCGCCGCCCGTCACCTGTCCGGCATCACCATTTTGACCGCCACTCTCGCCATAAAAAGGCGTCTGATTGGTCAGTAATGTGATCGCCTCACCTGCCTTGGCGCTCTCAACCCGTGCGCCGTCACGCACGATGCCAACAACCTGCCCCTCGCCACTGATTGCGCTATAGCCGGTAAATTCGGTTGCACCCTCCTCCTCGGCAATATCGAACCAGATTTCGTCCGATGCTTTTTCGCCCGACCCTTTCCATGCCGCACGCGCCGCTGCTTTTTGTTGCGCCATCGCGGCATCAAAACCCGCACGATCCACCTCAATGCCCTGCGCGCGCAAGGCATCTTCAGTCAAATCATAAGGGAAGCCATAAGTGTCATAGAGTCTGAATGCTGTTTCGCCGGACAATGTATCACCGGATGTCAACGCGCCGGTCGCCTCGTCAAGCAGCTTGAGTCCTTTATCGAGCGTCTGGCGGAAACGGGTTTCTTCGCGCAGAAGCGTTTCCTCGATCAATGGCTGAGCGCGCAGCAGTTCGGGGTAAGCACCGCCCATTTCCTTGACGAGTGCACCAACAAGACGGTGCATCAGCGGCTCACTTGCGCCCAATATATGGGCATGGCGCATGGCGCGCCGCATGATACGGCGCAAAACATAGCCACGGCCTTCATTGGCGGGTAGCACGCCGTCAGCGATGAGGAAGCCGCTGGAACGCAAGTGATCGGCGATGACGCGATGGCTCGCCTTATGCTCGCCGGTCGTATCGGTACCAGTAAGCGCCCCAGATTCGGCAATCAGGGCTTTGAATGTGTCAGTATCATAATTGTCATGCACACCCTGAAGCACGGCCGCAATGCGTTCCAACCCCATGCCCGTATCGATGCTGGGTCTGGGCAGAGCGATGCGAGTGCCATCAGCCTGCTGGTCATATTGCATGAAAACAAGATTCCATATCTCGACAAACCGGTCCCCATCTTCATCCGGCGAACCGGGAGGACCACCGAAAATATGGTCGCCATGATCATAGAAAATTTCCGAGCAGGGACCACATGGTCCGACATCACCCATTGACCAGAAGTTATCGGACGTTGCGATGCGGATGATGCGCTCTTCCGGCAGGCCCGCAATCTTGCGCCAGAGGGCAAAGGCTTCCTCATCATCATGATAGACCGTCACTGTCAGGCGGTCAGGCGAGATGCCCCATATATCCGTGATCAATGTCCAGGCGTGATGGATCGCCTGTTCCTTGAAATAATCGCCGAAGCTGAAATTCCCCAGCATTTCAAAGAAGGTATGATGCCGCGCAGTATAGCCGACATTATCAAGATCATTATGTTTGCCGCCTGCCCGCACACATTTTTGTGAAGAGGTCGCGATACTATAAGGTCGTTTTTCCATGCCGGTGAAGACATTTTTGAATGGCACCATACCGGCATTCACAAACATCAATGTCGGGTCATTATGTGGCACCAATGGTGCGGATGGCACGGGCGCATGTCCCTGCTTCTCGAAATAGTCGAGAAAGGAGCGGCGAATGTCATTAGTCGATGTCATAGGAATGAGCGATTAAGCGAGCCTGACGCGCGACACAAGCACCAAAAGAGAGCATCAACCAGAGTTAGCAGCACATTATTGCCCGCTTGCTGCACTTATTCTTCAGCCGCCAATTGCCAGAAGGCAATTTCATTTCCCGACGGCTCACGCACATGAAAGCGGCGCCCACCGGGAAACGAAAATATCGGACGGATGATTGCATCGCCACGCGCAAGCACCGCTTCATACAGGGAATCAAGATCAGACACCTGAATGACCGGCAAAGGCGCGCTGGTGGCTTCGGCTCTGTCTGCCTGCAACCCCAGATCAACATCGCCGGTCATGGTCGCTGCATAGGTTGGCGCGAAGTCCTGCAACGACCAACCCGCAACAGATTCAAAAAATGCCTTGCTCGCCGTAATATTTGAAACCGGCAGTTCCACATAGTTCAGACGTGCAACAGACATCTGCTTATCCTTAGGGTCAGAGGTGCATATTATGCGTCATCATCCATGGTGCCGGGATCGGTCATCATGGCTTCGGCCACATCGTCAGTCTTGCCACGGATCGCATTTTCCAGCTTCTCCATCAGCTCGGGATTCTCCTTGAGGAAGGTTTTGGAATTCTCCCGCCCCTGCCCGATACGGATCGAATCATAGGAAAACCAGGCCCCTGACTTTTCGACAATGCCCGCCTTAACGCCCAGATCCAGAATTTCACCAACCTTGGAAATGCCTTCACCATACATGATGTCGAACTCAACCTGCTTGAAAGGTGGCGCCACCTTGTTCTTCACCACCTTCACACGGGTCGTGTTGCCGGTAATATCATCCCGGTCCTTGATCTGGCCAATGCGACGAATGTCGAGACGCACAGAGGCATAGAATTTAAGCGCATTGCCACCCGTCGTTGTCTCAGGATTGCCATACATGACACCGATTTTCATACGCACCTGATTGATGAAGATGACGGTGCAACGCGAACGCGAGATCGAGCCGGTGAGTTTGCGCAATGCCTGGCTCATCAAGCGCGCCTGCAGGCCGACATGGCTATCACCCATCTCGCCTTCAATTTCGGCGCGTGGCACCAGTGCTGCAACGGAATCGACCACCAATATATCAACGGCGTTAGAGCGCACCAGCGTATCGACAATCTCCAGCGCCTGCTCACCTGTGTCAGGCTGCGATACAATCAGCTCATCAATATCGACCCCCAGCTTCTTCGCATACACCGGATCAAGCGCATGTTCGGCATCAACAAAAGCCGCCGTACCGCCTGTTTTTTGCGCTTCGGCAATAGCGTGCAAAGCCAATGTTGTCTTGCCGGAGCTTTCCGGGCCATAAATTTCTATCACGCGGCCACGCGGTATGCCGCCAATGCCCAATGCAATGTCCAGGCCGAGCGAGCCAGTGGAAATTGCCTCAATTTCCATCTTCTCGCGGCTGCCCAATTTCATGGCGCTGCCTTTGCCAAATGCGCGGTCAATCTGGGAGAGCGCTGCCTCCAATGCTTTTTGCCTGTCCATATTCCCTGTCTTCTTGTCGGAATTGATAAGTTTGAGCATTGCGGTCATGGTCTTGTCTCCTGCAGAGTGCAATATCGCATATGTGCTGGAAACAGTATGTATCCTATTTGTTCTAATAGAACAAGAGGAGAACGAGTTTTTTCTTATGCCATAAAAATATATAGAAAACAGTGTTTTCTATGCCATCTCTAATATAAAATCTAAGAGGCCATGCATTCCATCAGCATATCAGAAATAGTGCCGATGGTATATGGTTTCAGCAACATAGGCCGCTGCGCATATGCTTCGGGCACTTCGCTGATCGAACCACCAGAGCTGAGAATATAGGGTATTCCCCTCTCATCCAGCATTTTTGCAACCGGCCAGACCTCTTCTCCGTCCAGATGACAATCGAGAATCGCGAGATCAAACCCGCCCGTCCTTACCATCTCACTGGCTTCATCGAGCGTAGAAGCAACGCCACGGACATGATGCCCAAGCGTGTCCACATATTCCTCCAGCATCATGGCAATCATCGCCTCATCCTCCACGAGAAGGATAGAACGCCGCAGGGGAGAAGTAGCCTGATATGTCATCATCCAAAGTGCCGATCATGCTGAAAAACAATGGGCAAAGGCGACGCACATACTGAATTATGATACACTGGGAAAAGTGTTCAGAATTGTCCCTTGGCCCGTTTGCAAAGCTGAACGAAGTTCTGGTGATGCGCAAGCAGACGAATCTCAACTTGTCGTGGATATATTACGCTTCGGCATTATTCGCGAATACCTCTGCCACAGCTTCAGAAAGCTGCGCCACCGAGAAAGGTTTTGGTAAAAAAGCGACATTTTCAATATCTATAGATTTGCGTAACTGCTCCTCAGCATAGCCCGACATGAAAAGCACTGGCAACTTTGGATGGTCACCGCGTGCCTCACGCACCATGGTTGGCCCATCCATATTGGGCATGACAACATCCGATATCAGCATGTCTACTTTCTCTGCCTGCCCCAATATTTCAAGACCTTGTTCACCATCCGATGCGGTGAGCACCGTATAGCCCTGCCGCGTGAGCGCACGTTCCGCTACAGCGCGCACCATATCCTCATCTTCTACCAATAATATTGTGCCCGTGCCCCAGCTTTGCCGCTTGGGCGGAGGGGATTTGATGTTCGCGGCCTGCTTCTCGTCCGCACTGGCAACATGCACCGGCAGATAAATGCTGAAGGTCGTGCCCTGCCCCGGCTCCGATTCGGCAAATATATAACCGCCAGTTTGTTTGACGATGCCATAAACGGTGGAAAGCCCAAGCCCCGTGCCCTTGCCGACCTCCTTGGTGGTATAAAATGGCTCGAATATCTTGGGCAGCAAATCAAGCGGTATGCCCGTGCCCGTATCGGAAACGCGCAACCCCGTATAATCGGCAGGCGGCAGCACAGTCGAGCGCATCTCGCGAACCTGCTGACTCGACATAGAGAAGGTCTGGATCGAGAGTGTACCGCCATCGGGCATCGCATCGCGCGCATTCACCGCGAGATTGACGATTACCTGCTCCATCTGCCCCGGGTCAGCACGCACCATGCCCAGATTGCGCCCGTGCATGACCTCAAGCTTCACCTTCTCACCAATCAGGCGATTCAGCAGACTGGAAACATCTGCAACAATATCAGGCAGCTGGAGCACCTGCGGGCGCAAGGTCTGCTGACGGGAAAAGGCCAGCAGCTGACGTGTCAGGCTGGCCGCACGATTGGAATTGGATTTGACCTGCTGAATATCATCATAATCGCTGTCCCCCGGCGTATGGCGCATCAGCATCAGGTCACAATGGCCGATGATCGCGGTCAGGATATTGTTGAAATCATGCGCAACACCGCCCGCAAGCTGGCCCACGGCCTGCATCTTGGTCGCTTGTGCGACCTGCCGCTTGAGCCGCCCTTCCTCATTATCATCCTTGAGCGTGAGCATGACCGCCGCCTCGCCCAACCCACGCACACCCGCCAGCGAAAAGGCAACCGGCTCTTCGGGCTGATTGCGCAGACGCACGGCAATATCGCCCGTCATCTGCGGCCCAACCGCGTAGCGCCGTATGGCAGCGGCAAGCGCAGCCTGATCCTCCACGACGACAAGGTCGCCAGGATAAGCGGGTGTTTCACCATCGGGAACATTCGCCGTACGCGCAAAGCTGTCATTGAGAAAAAGCAAACGCCCATCACGGTCTGTCATCGCCAGACCAAATGGTAATAAAGCCAGCAACGCCTGAAAATAAGAGAGAGATGAGCCGCCAACCGCAAGGTCCCCGGGCTGATCGATCAACAATATGAGCGCGGGGCCATCAGGCTGGTCACCACGCAATAATATGCGGAATATGCCGATCGGCAGCATGCCGGGCGCCTCGCGCATAAAGAAGATGCGCCCGCCTTCATCCCGGCGAAAATACCCAGCGAACTCACGCCCGGAAAGATCTGTATCTACCCGCCCTGTAGCGCGCAGGATGAAAGCCTCGTTCGCACTGCGAATGCGGCCTTCTGTACCGATTATCGCAGCCATAACGCCGGCTTCGCCAAATTGCAGACCAACCTGCCCCGCGATCATACGCGTGAAATCGTCAATCGCGCTGCTGTGATGCACCGGGCTGAAATGCCAGAGCAGATAATCTTCGGCCAGACCAGTGCGCGTTACCTGCACATCGACATGCAATGCACCGCGCACGAGGTTTTCCTGCCGCCCTTCGCCATCTCGCCACGCATCGCGGCTGACCGCGGTGAGCAATGCGGAACCATCTCCCTCAAAAGACAGTGCCAGAGGCGCGATATAGCCAGGGAACCATTCTCCATAAAGGTCACTGGCGCATACTATCTTGCCGGAACGGTCCGTAACAGCCATGGCAACGCCTGTCGCACTGGCCACTGTCCGTGCCACGGTCCAGTCCGGCAAAACATCACGCGTGACGCTGGTTTGCACCTCACCGGCACGAAAAAGATGAACTATCGCGGCGATGCCCAACAGGGCCGCAGCAAAACCTGCCCCAACAATCCAGTCGCCTATCGCCCAGAATATCAAGGCCGCGCTCGCCAAAGCGGCCAGCAGAAGCAGCGCCATAGCAAAGCGGCCGCCTGCCTCACCTGTCATCGCGACAATATCGTCTTTATAGCTGATACCCGTTGCCTTCGCCATGATCGGCCACTGTCTCCTATTATGATCCGGCTTATAGTGCAGAATGACAGTCCACAATGGAACCCGCCATTTCCTCTTTGATCATATTGGCCCCATACGCAAAGGGACTCTGACCATGAAGCGAGAGATTAATGCGCCTGTCGGCATATCCGACCACGATCATGGGCCAGAGCGTGAAGGCTCAGCGGGTCAGCGCTTAGGGTCAGGCCCCATTAATTTCGCGGTCATGGCGTTCAAATGGCGAAGAGATCGGGCGGAAATGCCTGCAGTGAAGGCTGGTGGCCTTTGCAAGGGCAGT
>Ga0070726_10002033_pt1 | contig 18920 bp, 13 predicted proteins | sample tdAd471_FD_67275 | JGI IMG/M metagenome (GOLD analysis project Ga0070726, IMG submission 67275) | Marine sediment microbial communities from the Atlantic coast under amendment with organic carbon and nitrate - tdAd47.1 | ecosystem: Environmental > Aquatic > Marine > Coastal > Sediment | place... | reverse complement strand
CGAGGGTGCTCGGACGGGTCATGAACGCGGTGTAGGCGTCGGGGTCCCGCGCGAGCCAGCCGGTTCCGACAGCTCGGGCCAGGAGTTGGGCGCTCTCCCAGCCAACGAGACCGCCGAAGCAGAGCCCCAGGGCAGCGCGGACGGCGCTCGTGCGCGGGCGCACCGTGCGCTGTGACTCACCGCTCGGGCGTCGGCGGGTGGTGGTCGGAGTGTCGGGGCGCGGGGCGACGCGAGGGCGGGTCCGGAGGAGGGCGAACCAAGCCACCGTCCCGGGCACCAGCACGAAGGCACCGACGACCGAGAGGAGTCCCGCCGCTGCGCGGCCGGCTATCGCCACGGCCAGGACCACGAAGGGGAGCAGCACCAACTGGCTGAGCGCCTGGCGGCGGGTGGGGAGCATGGCTTCGACCAGGGGCACGCTGCGCCGGGGGGCGCCCTGAGCGTGCTTGCCCGCGCGCTTGCGACGGCGCCGGCGTCCACCGGGCTTCACCGGCGCGTCGCAGGCCGCGCAGCGGCGGTTGGCGCTCAGGCACTCGGCGTGGTGCCAGGCCATGCAGCCGAGGCAGGGGCGCTTGTCGGCGTCGTCGGGGCGGACGTCCGCGTGGCAGTAGGGGCAGCGGGGGTGCTTGAACGCGAGGTCCAGGGTGGTGGTGGGGTCGACGAGCTTCATGCCCCGCTCGGTGCACGCCGCTTGCCGAGGTCACGCTCCCTGATCGGGAAGGACTTGGGACCGCCGACCTGCCTCCGCCGTTAGCAGGGTGGGACGTTGATTCTCGTCATGAAAAGAAGCTCGCCTACCAGCCCCAGCACCAGGGCATGCTCTCGCGCCAGAGCTCGAGGGCGGGGCGGCGTCGCTGCCTCCCGAGACCGCGGTGAACGTCCCCCACTCGTGGCCACGAGGCAGCGCATTGACACGGGGCGAGGACTCAACGTAAGTGGCGCGTCGGCACAGGATCGTGCGGGATCAGCCCGCGAGTGCGCCAGATACGGTGCGACGAATGGTTTTGCCCAGATTCGGGGGATGGCACGTATTCGCGTGAGTCGAACCGCATAATCGACTGCATATTAATGAGATACGGGTTTGGCTCCGAGCTTGCTCTCGAGCTAGGAAACGGAGCCACAGAGATGAGCACGAAAAAGAAATCCTTCTTCCGCCCCAGCAACATGTTGAAGATCGGGGCTATTTCCTTAGGCGTCACGGCCGCAGCAGGCTTTGCCCTGTTCAAGGGGCCAGAGAGCTGGATCCAACCCGCTGCCTACGTGATGTTGGCCGGGGCTGCGGTCTCGCTCCTGGCGTTTAGCGCCGCGGCGGTTGGCGGGCTGTGGAAGCTCGGCAAGAAGCTGTTCGGCAAGAAGAAGAAGAAGGCCTCCGACGCCTCCCCGGTCGTCGCCGGCGCCGCGGGCGCCACGGTCGCTGCGGGTGCGCTGGTCAGCGGCGGCGTTCCGCCGACGATCCCGGCCAACGAGCCCGTCCCGCTCGTCCAGTCCGAGGAGAGCATGGCCTACCCCAGCCTCGAGGACGCCGGCTTCCAGGTCTTGCCCACGGCTGAAGAAGCCGCCGCGGCCGCCAACGGCGACCCGGTCAGCGCCCCCGTGGTCAGCGGTGGACCCAGCCTATCGGGCGATCCGGTCGCCGCCACCGGCGGTCCCGAGCTCGAGGGGATCCTCCGCCAGGTCCAGTAGCCGAGCCCAGACAACACAACTCCCCCCCCCCCTTCGCACCCGCGTGAGCTCTGCTCGCGCGGGTGTTTCGTTGGCGGCGCTCAGCTCCAGGGGTAGTCGAGGACGGGCCAGCCCTCGCGCTCCGCGGCCTGGCGCAGGCGAGCGTCGGGGTTGACCGCGCAGGGGTAGCCCAGGCGGCCGAGCCAGCTGCGGTCGGCGGCGTCGGAGCCGTAGCCGTAGGAGGCGGCGAGGTTGACTCCCTGGGCCTCGAGCTCGTCGAGCAGCGCCTCGGCGTCGGGCTCGAGCAGCTTGCCCGTGGCCCGGCCGTCGCGCAGCTCGAGGTCGGCGGCGTGGACTTCGCGGGCGCCGAGGCTCGCGCACACCGGTTCGACGGCGTCGCGCAGCCCGTGGCTGAGGAGCACCGGCTCGCGACCTTCGCGACGGGCGCGCTCGAGCAGCTCGATCCCGCGGGGCGCGAGCCGGGTCGTGAGGAAGCGGTCGGCGAATTCGCGGGCCAGCACCGCGACCCGGTCCTCGCCGAGGCCGGTCAGCGCGAGGGAGGCCCAGCGCCGCTGCTGTTGGCGGTTCCCCAGGCGCAGCAGCGCGAGGGCGGGGAGGCCGAGGGCGAGCCCGCCCAGGCGAGTGGCGCGCTCGACGCGCCCCGGGGCGCCGCCGGCGACGAAGGCCGTCTGGCTCAGCGCGTGAGGGGGCACGAGCACCCCCTCCAGGCGGATCACGGTGCGGGTCTCGCTCACAGGGGCGGGGGGAGGTTCCCGACCTCGGCGCCGGCGAGCTCTTCGCCGCGTTCGCGCAGCCAAGCCGGGTCGAACTCGCCGGTGACCTCGAGCTCAGTGAGGATCAGCTCCTGGTTGAAGGGCGCGAACACGAGCTGGCAGGGCTGATCGCCGCCGACGTCGTCCACGCGGAACAGGCTCCGTCCGCCGACCTTGACCCGCAGCTCGTTGCGGCGGGTGCGGTCGATCTGGACCCGGTGGACCTTGCTCGTGTTGCCGAGGACCGAGGGCGAGTAGTCGGCGGCGAGGCAGGTCAGCCCGTCCGGCGGGCTGCCCTTGAGGGTTCCCACGACGTTGCAGGGGAGCGACATGGTGAACCCGCCCTTGCGGCTGGCGCCGGGGTCAATGGTCACGTCGCGCGCGGAGCCGGCTCGATAGCCGAGCCCAACCAGGCAGCCGCTCCACCCGCCGGGGGAGAGGAGCAGGTTCAGGTTGGGTCGCTGCCCGTCCTGGGCCCGGAGCTTGGCCTGGATCTTGAGCGTCGTCCCCGGTGCGAAGCGCGGGCGGAGGGCCACGCGCCCGCGCAGCTGGACGTGGCCCTTGCCCTTCCAGGTGGACTTGGAGGCGGGGAACCCGCCGGCGACGAAGTCGTCGAGCTGCTCCTTGACCTCGAAGTCGTACTCCAGGGTCATGCCCGTGCGCTTGTCCTTGTAGTCGCCGGCAAGCAGGCCCGCGGGGTCGGCGGCGAGCTGCTCGCCGCGGGCGCGAAGGAAGGCCTGCTTGATCTGCTCGAAGCCCCGCTTGTAGGTCGCGGTCTTGCGCAGATCCGGAGAGAAGCCCCCGGTGGCGAGCTGCACCACCGCCTGGGGCTTCAGGGCCCCGAGGGAGGCGATCCGCTCGTCGACGACCTGCTCCTCGAGGTTGCGGATATGCCCCTCGAAGCTCGTGCGTTGGTCGGTGGGCATGGGGGCGCCGGAGGCTTCGGCCTCCGCGAGCGCGGCGCGCGCGCCCTGGGGAGCGCGCATGCTGAGGAAGAACAGCGCCCGCCCGCGGAGGCTGGTGTCGCTGGTTGCCGGGAGCAAGGTCACGAGCTCGGCGCCCGCGAGGGCCGCGGCGCGGAGCTGGACGGGGTTCCCCGACGAGTCGTTGAGCGCGAAGCGCAGCTCGGCAGGGACGAAGGTGCTCACCCGGCCCTCGACCTCGCCCCCGGTGTCGAGGCTGAAGCTCACCTGCTGCAGGTCGGCGCACGCGCCCTCGAAGGCCTTGCGCGCCTGGGCGACCCCGGCCGCCTCCTTGACGTGGGCGACGGCCTGCGCCTTGAAGGCGCCCCTGGCGGCGAAGGGGCGCATGATCTGCTCGGCCTTGGCGGTGTCTCCGCTGAGCAGCGCGCTCCAGAACTCCGCGCGCGCGGTCTCGAACGCGCGCGCTGCCTCCGCGAGCTTGGTTCGCTGCGCGAGCTCGCCGCGAGCGCCCTCCAGGGCGTCGCTCAGCTCGTCCGGGACCTCAGCGGCGAGGGCCTCGAGCCCGGCCTCGTCCTCGGCCCCCGCGAGCTCTCGCAGGCGAGACGTGGCCGCGTCGAGCACGGTCCGGCGCAGGATCTTGAGCGCCGGGATCTCGGGGAGGACGTCACGCCACTCGGCGTGGAAGGCGTCGAGCCCCGCGAGCGCGCTCTTGTAGCGGTGCTCGACCACGAGCCGCTTGGTCTGTTCGCCGACCCGCTCGAAGGCCGCGTTGCCCTCGGCTTCGAGCTGAGCGAAGAGCGCGTCGGCGGCGCGTTGGGCGTCGCCGGCCGCGGGCTCGTCGGGGTAGCTGGACTTGACCGCGAGCAGGCGCTCGTAGGCGCCGCGGGGGTCGTCGGGGTGCTCGAGCATGTAGTTGCGCGCGCGCTCGAGGGCCTGGTCGGCGGGGCTGGTGCCGCTGGGGGGCGGGTCGTCGACGGGGTCGACCGGGGGCCGGCGGCGGCCCGAGCGGCCCCGGCGTCCGTTGCCGCTGCCGTCGTCGGCGTCCGTGTCGTCGACGTCGGTGCTGTCGTCCTCACCGTCGTCGTCGTCCTTGTGGGGGCGGTCGTCGGTGTCGGCGGCCGGGTCACCCGCGAACAGCGCCCAGCCGACGAGCACGGTGCCCAACAGGCCCAGGAGCACGGCGGCCACCAGGGCGAATGCCGGGACCCCGCCGCTCTGGGCCTTGAGGCGCTGGCTGGGCGAGGGCGCCTGGGGCCCGCGACGCGCGGCGTCGAGCAGTCGGAGGAAGTCGCGCATGCTCCCCAGCCGTTGCTCCCGCTCCTTGACCATCATCTTGGCCAGCAGCGTACGCAGGGGCGGCGCGACCTCGGGCATGGCGAGGTCGAGGTCAGGGGCCGGCGCGCGGACCTGCTGCACGAGGATCTCGCGCGGGCCGTCGCCCTCGTAGGCGGGCTCGCCAGTGATCATGTGGTAGAGGGTCAGCGCGAGGGAATACACGTCGCTGCGGGCATCGATGTCCGTGCGTCCGAGGGCCTGCTCGGGCGAGCAGTAGTAGGGGGTGCCCTCGGTCATGTCCGATTTCTCGCCGGTGCCGGCCACGGCCAGGGGCTTGGCGAGGCCGAGGTCGCAGAGGCGGACCTCGGCGTTGGCGGTGATCACGATGTTCTCGGGCTTGACGTCGCGGTGCACGATCCCGACTTCGTGCGCGTGCTCCAGCCCACGGGCGACGGCCTCTGCGATTCGGAAGGCCTCGTCAGGGTCGTAGGGGCCGTCGCGCTCGAGGTGCTCGGCCGCGGACTCCCCGTCGACGAACTCCATCACGAAGTAGTAGAGCCCGTTGGCCTCGCCGGCGTTGATCGCGCCGACCACGTTCTCGTGGTTCAGCTTCGCCGCCGAGCGGGCCTCGGCGAGGAACTTCTCCACGTAGCTCTCGTCCGACGACAGGCGGCGCGACAGCAGCTTCAGCGCGACCAGGCGGTCCATGGAGGTCTGGCGCGCGCGGTAGACCACGCCCATGCCGCCGCGGCCCGCCTCGCCTTCGATCCGGTAGCCCGGCACGATCTCGGGGTCGAGGCCCTCGAGCAGCGCGGGGTGGTCGCTCATGTTGACCGCGCCCAGGGCGGTCAACTCCTTGAGCAGCCCTCCGGGCGTCGTGTTCTTGGCGATGGCCTTCTCGACCGAGCGCTCGGTACATAGATCGAGCTTGACGGCGAACAACCCGACCAGCGCGTCCTTGGCCTCTGGCGTTAACTCCACCCCGCCCAGCCTCTTAGTGCTGCACCATACGACGGCCCCAGTCTACCGCAGCTGTGGGCTCCCCGCTTGGCTCGGGCTCAGCTCGCCACCGTCTCGCGCAGCCAGCGGTCGATGTCGGCGCTCTCGTAGAGGGGCTCGCCGTCGATGAACAGGCACGGCACCTGGACCTTGCCGCCCCGTTGGCGCAGCTCGGAGTTGGCGTCGGGCTCGCGGCGGGTGTCCCGGAGGCGGATCCCCTCGATCCCCAGCTCCTGGACCGTGCGCAGCACGCGGACGCAGAAGGGGCAGCTGTCGAACTTGAACAGCTCGAGGTCGACCTCGCGCCCGTCGTTGAGCTTGACCATTACGCCTCCCAGGCGTTCAGGCTACTGGATCGCGCGGGGAATGCGACGCGTAAGGCGCCGCTCGGCTCAGGTGCGGCGCGCGCCGCTGCGGGGGCGGGCGCGGCGGCCGATGAACATGGCCACGATCTTCTCGAACTCCTTGACCGTGGGGAAGCGGTCCTCGGGCTTCTTGGAGAGCGCGCGGAGGATCGCGATCTCCAGCGACTTGGGCACGTCCTTGCGCAGCTCGCGCAGCGGACGCGGGGGCTCGGTGGCGTGGAGGTTCAGGTAGCCGAGCGAGTTGCGCGAGCTGAAGGGAAGCGCGCCGCCGATCATTTCGTAGAGCAGGAGCGCGGCGGCGTACTGGTCGGCGGCCTCGCCGACCTCCTGCCCGCGAGCCTGCTCGGGGCTCGCGTAGCGCGGGGTGCCCAGGTAGGCGCCCGGCTTGCCCGCGTCGGCGTCCTCCTCCCCCTCTTCGAACAGCAAGGCCAGGCCGAAGTCGAGGACCTTGGCCCGCGAGTCCCGGCGATCGATCAACACGTTGGCGGGCTTGAGGTCGCGGTGGATCACCCCGTGTTCGTGGGCGGTGCCGAGCGCGCTGAGGATCCCCGCGCCGTAGCGGCAGGCCAGCGGGATCGGGAGCGGGGCGTCGTCGGAGATCACCTTCTTGAGGGTCGGCCCCTTGACGAACTCCAGCACCAGGTAGCAGAGCCCGTCGAGCTCGCCCATTTCGTAGACCTGGATCAGGTGCGGGTTCTTGAGCATGGCCAGCGAGCGGCCCTCGCGGAGGAAGCGCTGGGGGGCGCTGGCCGAGAGCAGCATGGGCTTGAGGACCTTGATCGCGGCCACCCGCGGCGCCTCGGAGCGTTGCGCCTCGTAGACCCAGGCGAAGCTGCCCTCTCCCGCCAGGCGCAGCAGGCTGTAGCCGGCGAGTACGCTGCCCACCAGGTCCTTGGCCTGGACCCTGCTCGAGCGCGCCACCGAGCCGGCCGAGAGCGAGCCGTGAACCCCGGAGCTCGACGCCGCCGGGCTGCGCCCGCCGCGGGCCACCGCCTTCAGGTGGTCCTTGCGCTGAGCGAGGTCGGCTGGGGCGAAGGCCTTTCCGTCGAGCATGCTCAGCGCGTCGAGGCCGCGCTCGATCAAGCCCTCGGCCTCCAGCGACTGCACGTAGCTGAGGAGCGTGGGCACCTCTTCGGGGAAGAAGATCTCGGAGCCGACCCCCTTTTCGAAGAGGGGGATCGCCTCGTTGTGGCGGCCCGCCTTGGCGTGCACCTTGGCCGCGAGCAGGCAGGCGTCGCTCCAGAAGGGGTCGGTGCGCGGGACCTGCTTCAGCGTCTGCAGCGCCGCCTCGCCGCGCCCGAGCTCGATCTGAGCCTTGGCCGCTCGCAGCGGCTCACCGGCCTTGAGGTAGAGCTTGGCCTCGCGCTCGGGGTCCTTGGCCTTGCGGGCGGCGGCGGCCGCGTCGTTGAGCTGGCCGATCTCCTCGTAGAGCTGCGAGGCCGTCTCGTAGTCGCCGGCGTCTTCGTAGAGGGTGGCCGCCTGCTCCAGCTCGCCCGCGGCCCGGGCGCAGTTCGCCGCCTCCTTGGACATCTTGGCCAGGGTGAACAGCTTCGCGGCCTGGGCCAGCTCGCCCAGCTCGCGGCTGAGGCCGGCGGCCTCTTTGAAGTTGCCCACCCGGCGGAAGAGGTCGACCGCGGTAGGGTCGCTGACCAGCGAGAGCGCGCGCGCGGCGCGCTCGACGCGCTCCTTGTGCTCGGCGCTGAGGTCACCCTTGGCCGGGATCCCGCTCAGCAGGCAGCGCGCCAATCCGCGCTGATCGCCGCTGCGCTCGAAGAGCCCGGTGGCCTGCTCGAGGTCGCCGGCCTTCTCGAAGTAGCTCGCCGCCGACTGCAGCACCCCGACCCGGGCGTAGAGCTCGCCGATCCGCTTGGCGAGTTTGGGTTTGGCTTGCTCGAGGGGGCCCTTCTTGCCGAGGAAGTGCCAGTAGTCGCGGCAGTCGGTGCTCGCGGCGTAGGCGCCCTCGAGCTCACTGGCGGCCTCCTCGTAGCGCCCCTCTTGCTCGAGCAGCTCGGCGGCCTGATAGCGGCGCCCCGCGCGGCGGTGGGCGTGCACCGCCTCTTCGATATGCCCGCTGGCTTGCAGCCGCTCCGCCGACTGCTGCGAGGTGTCGCCCAGCCGGGCCACGTCGCTCATGGCCTCGTCGTTGCCCGCGCGCTTGTAGGCGGCGAAGGCTTCGTCCTTGCGCCCGGCCGCGATCAGCGCGTCCCCCTGGCGTTGATACATGCCCGCGTCCTCGAACATCTCCGCGGCGGGGCGGGGCATGCCGCCCGCGAGCAAGAGCTCGGCGCCGTAGCGGCGCATGCCCAGCAGCTCGTAGGCCTTGGCCGCGGCGTGGGTCTCGCCCCTCAGGCGCAGCGCGCGCGCGCGCCAGAGCTGCTTGAGCCGGCCGAGGATCCCGAACCGCCGGACCCGGGCGAGGAAGCGGTCGATCATGAAGAAGGCCAGCACCCCGACCCACACCATCAGCCACTGGTTGAGCACCTCGCGCCCGCGGTCGATCCAGGTCAGCGCCGCGAGGCCCCAGTCGCGGACCTCGACGCTGGGGGCGTTGGCGCGGAGCATGCGCGTGGCCTCGCCGAGGACGTCGGTCTCGAAGGCGGCCTGCGCGACCCAATCCGCGCAGTAGCTGAGGCCGATCAGGGCGGCGATCCCTACGGTCCAGTTGAGCAGACGGCTGGTGCCCGGAGGGGGCGGCAACGGACGCGCTGGCCCCTGAGCCTTTGCTCGTGCGCGGCGCTTGCTCTGAGCCGCCTCGCGCACGGCCCGCGCCGACTCCGTCGAGTCGGCCACCGGCACGGCCTCGGCTACGGCTTCGGCGACGAGGGCGGGCTGCGCCCCGCTGCGGCTGGACCGGCCGCGGGGGGGGAGCGGGAGCCGCGCCGAGGGCAAGCCGTCGAACAGGCGCTTGGCGTCGGTGGCGCTCTTGGGGCGGTCCTCGGGGTTCTTGGCCATCAACCGGCCCACCGCTCGCGCCAACTGAGGCGGGGCGTTGGGCAGCACGGCGCGCAGGTCGGGGACGTCTCCTCCCATGTGCAGCTGGAGCACCTCGAGGGAGCTCTTGCCGGAGTAGGGCGGGCGCCCGGTCAGCAGGTGGTAGAGCAGCACGCCGCAGGCGTAGAGGTCGCTGCGGCCGTCGAGGTCGCGCCCTCGGCACTGCTCGGGAGACATGTAGAACGGGGTGCCGAGCACGACCCCGGTGCGGGTGAGGCTGGTCGACGAGGAGTCACGGCGGGCGAGGCCAAAGTCGGCGAGCTTGACCACGCTGCCCTTGCCGAGGAGCAGGTTGTCGGGCTTTACGTCGCGGTGCACGATCCCCTGATCGTGGATCGCCTGCAGGCCCGAGAGGACCATGCGCAGGACCCCGACCGCCTGCGGGACGTTGGCCCGCTCGTTCTCGGAGAGGAACCACTCCACCGAGCGCGGGAGGTACTCCAGGATCAGCCAGAAGAACTCGCCCTCGCCCCAGCTCAGCAGCCGGCACACGTTGGCGTGGCGCACCCCCTGCAGGAGCTTCACCTCACGGCGGAAGCGGGGCAGCGCGGTCTCGTTCGCGGTGTCCGGGACGATCACCTTCAGCGCCGCGCGCTGGTTGCGCTTTTCGACCTCGTAGACCGTCCCGCTCGAGCCCTTGCCGATCACGCGGCGCACGGTCCACCCGGCGACCTTGCTCCCGATCTCGACCACGTTTTGCGGCTCGCTGTGGGCCACGAATTCCTCCGGCCGAGGGGACGCCTCGACCTGCTGATTCAGTGTGCCGCAGGGGCAGCCCCCGCACCACCCGTGCCGTGTGGTGAAGGCGAGGGCGGCCTGGGCATGGGCAGCCCGCCGCACCCGAAGGGCTTATGCTGTGCTCATGCAGAAGCCCCCCGCAGCGCTGCCGCCTCAGCCGCCCCCCGAGCGTCGGCCCGACGTGAAGGTGCACGGGAGCCTCGCGCGCTGCCCCTACTGCCACGAGGACGTGACCCAGGACGGCGACTGGGTGGCCTGTGCCGAGTGCCTGGCGCGGAACCACACCGAGTGCTGGGACGAAGGCGGGCGCTGCGCGAGCTGCAGCAGCACCGAGCGCTTGACCCGCGAGGGGCAGACCTCCTCCCCGGCCTCTCGCTACCCGCGGCTGACCCTCAGCCACGAGACCGAGCTCCCCGGGCGGCGCTTCCTCGGCTACCCGCTGAGCGCGACGTTCAAGTCGACCTTCGACGGCGCGCTGAACCCGGCCGGCGAGGCTCCCTGGCTGGCCGCCGAGGTTCGTCGGGTGTTCAAGACCAAGGGGTCCTACGACGTGACCCCCAACGAGGTGCGCTGGAAGCCCCAGGACGGCAACGCGTGTCGCATGCTCAAGGCCAAGATCGCGTCGCGCAACGGGCAGACGACCGTCGAGGTCGGGGAGAACTTTGGCTCGCTGTTGGGCCTCCTGGGAGGCCTCGGCCTCGGCGGCGGTGTCGGCCTCATGTCGCCCTTGATCGCCCTGGCCATGGAGCTGCTGGGGTTCAACAACGACGGGCTGACCCTGGCGGTCCTCGGCGTGTTGATCCTGATCCTGATCCCGCTCCTGATCTGGGGCTACGGGAAGCTGGTCGTGCGTCGCCGGGCCCAGCTCGAGGCGTTCAACACGCGCCTCGCCAAGCGCCTGACCGCCAGGCCTCCGGAGCGCACCCGTCCGGCCAAGCCAGATCCGAAGAAGGACGCGTAGGGACCGGGACAAGCGGGCAACCGCCGCTACACTGAGGGCATGTCCGACGCCGACCCCGACGCCGAGAAGCTGCTCCCCCAGGTGCAGAAAGAGCTCCCGGCGGTGCTCTCGCGCTTCGCCCCCCGCGACCCAGCCGCCGAGGCCAAGGTCCGCGCGCGCCTGCGCAACATGTCCCTCTCCGCGCTGCGCACTCGTCGGGCGCGGATCGACCGCCGCCTGCACGACCTGGGGGTCGAGATCGGCGAGTGCGCCCTCGAGATCCCCAGCGTCCGCGGCACCGGCCTGCGGGATATCGACCGGATCCTGCGCAAGCTCAGCCGGCTCGACGACGCCGACGAGGAGCACGAGCTCGAGAGCCAGGTGAAGAAGGCCGAGGGCGGGCTCTTGGCCCACCTGGCGGTGAACATCGACTGGCTGGCCCGGGTGTTCACCAACCGCGAGCAGCGCACCAAGCGCCAGCTGCTGACCGCCGAGCTGGGCCTCGCGCTCTCGGCCTGCGACCACGACGTGCTCGCCGAATACGCCCCCCACGTGAAGGCGGTCCTCGACGAGCGGATCGCCCACTCGCGCCGGATCGACGAGCTCTTCGTCCAGGCGCGGCTCGTCGACGAGGAGTTCGCCCGCCGCGCCGCCGAGGGCCTCGACGGCGAGGAGCCCAAGGATATCGACAAGCTCCTGGCCAAGGCCGCGAGCACCGTCGACGGCGTGGGCGACAAGATCGTCGACTTCGGCGCCCACGCCGCCTCGAGCGCGGTCAAGGGCGGGACCATCGCCGCGTGGGAGCTGGCCCGCGGCGCTGCCGTCGGCGCCTGGTCGCTGGGCAAGCGCCGGGCGGCCGGCGACGACGGGCCCGAGCTCGACGACCCCCTCGAGCGCCCGCTCCCCGAGCCGCCCCCGCGCAGGCCCAAGGCGCCCCGGACGAAGGGCGGCCCGCCGACGGGCGACGGGCCCGACCCGGCCCTGATTCCGCAGCTGATCCGCGACCTGGCCCAGCTGCGCCTGGACGGAATCCTCAGCGACGAGGAGTACAAGCGGAAGAAGGCCGAGCTCCTCAGCCGGCTGTAGAACGGGGGGCGGCTCGCTCGTCGGGTCGAGGGCAGGCTCCAGTTGGCGGGGCCCGCCGGATCCCTCAGCGCTGGGTCGGTGCCCGCCGAATCGCGTTCACGACGCCGGAGTGGCTGCGACGCTCCCTGGCGGCCTGCACAGTCAGGTCACCGGGCAGCGGCTGGGGTTCGCGTCCGCCGATCGAGATCCAGTGCCAGTAGGGCACGACCCCCCACAGCCCTCCTCCGACCCGAAGGCGATAGCCCCCGCGGTCGCTGGGCAGGAGGGTCATGCTGGTGACGCGGAAGCGCAGCGCGCCCCGCACCACCCACACCCCCTGGACGGTCAGGCGGAGTGTCCGCGCCTCGGGGTCGACGCGCCCGACCCGCAGGCGCACGGTGCGCCCTACCACCAGTTCGAACCCTCGCTCGAGGGGGATCCGCTGGGTGCGGCTGAGGCTGACCACGATCTCTCCGGCCACCCGCCTGACGCTGCCCGGGAGCAACCTCCCGCCGAGGGACCTCCGCTCCACGGGGTCGACCCGCAGTCCACGCAGCGCGTCGGCTGGCAACCACGGCACCTCCGGCAAGCCGAGAACGCCGAGCGCCTGCTCGAGGTCGCCCCCGATCAGCGACCAGCGCCCGGCGAGGGCCCGCAGCACGAGGCCCGGACTTCCCCCGGTCGCGCGGGCGTAGCGCAGGTAGCGTGGGGGATCGAGGGTCACACGGCCCAATCCGCTGCGAATGGTCAAGCGACCGTCGCCCGAGAGGACGGGCCGGCTGCCACGGAGGAACTCCGGCTCGCCTCCGTCTCCGTAGAGGTCGCTCAAGGTCTCGCCCACGCCGGGGAGCGAGAGTGCGAACCGACTGCTGACCGCCTCCTCGCGGAACCCGGCGGCCAGGACCTCGCGCACCGGGTCGCCGCGGACCCAGCGGGAGAGGAAGTAGGGGAGCGCGACCAGCGGGTTGTTGACGCCCACGTGGGTCACCACCGTCCGGGCGCCCAGACCTTCCCAGGCCGCGCGCTCGGCGTCCGCGCTGTGGCAGGCGGAGCTGTAGACCAAGCGCAGTTTCCGCGCGCGAGGCGGAATCAGTCGCCGCAGGCTCGAGGGGTCGCGGCGGGTGGTGTGCGCTGAGTTCACCACGTCGACCAGGTCGAAGGTCGCGGCGAGCTCGCGGATCGCGGCCGCCAGGCGCTGGGTGGCGCGCCGCCGCCCGGTGAGCACGATCACCTTTCGGTAGGCGCCGCACTCCCGGAGGAAGGGCGCGTAGGCAGCCGCGCCGATCTGCTCGCTGACCGGGTTGTCTTCCACGAAGAGCACCGCGGCCGCGGTCTGGGCCTGGGTCGGAGCGCAGCAGAGAACCAGGGGCAGCAGCAGCTTCAGAGCGCCGCCGAGGGGAAGATCACGAGCGCCAGACACGGGGGTCTCCGAACGAGGGATGGTTGGAACGACCCCCTGCAGGGGGCAAAACGCGGGCCAGCGGGGGTGGCGTCAGGTTCGTCTCAATCGTTTCGCGAAACCTCTCGCGGGCCCCGAGGCGTCGCGAACGCCTCAGCCGCCCCGTGTCGTGTTCCGCGAGCGGCGCGCGCAGCATGCAGCGGGCACGATCGTCGGCGTTGGTCTTCAGTCAGCTGGCCAGGACGCCGATTGAGGGGCATGGCGCTCTCGCCCCACCGCCCGATTGCGACCCTCAACGAGGGGCCGCTGCACGCCGCGCTCAAGACCTGGTACGCCGAGCCCGGGGACGTGTTCGAGGTCCCGCTGGCCGGGCGGCAGATCGACCTCGTGCGCGGGGACCTGCTGGTCGAGATCCAGACCGCCAGCCTGGGGGCGCTGAAGGCCAAGCTCCGCCAGCTACTGAAGCACCACCCGGTGCGCGTGGTCTACCCGGTGACCGCCGCCAAGTGGATCGTGCGCGAGGACGACGACGGCACCGTGCTCAGTCGGCGCAAGTCTCCCAAGCGGGGCGGCCTGGTGGACGCCTTCTGGGAGCTCGTGAGCCTCCCGCGCCTGTTTCGCCACGAGCGCTTCACCTGCGAGCTGGTCCTGGTGAAGGAGGAGGAGGTGCGCCGGCACCGCCCGCGGCGCAAGCGAAGGCGCAAGGGCTGGGTGACCACCGAGCGCCGCTTGCTGGAGGTCGTCGACAGCCGCCTGCTCTGCGACGACGACGACCTGCGCAACCTGCTGCCCCCTGGCCTGCCGGTTCCGTTCACCACCGCCGACCTCGCCGCGGGCCTCGGCTGTCCGCGGAACCTGGCCCAGAAAATGGCCTACGTCTTGCGCGAGGCCGAGGCGATCCGCGTCACCGGCAAGCGCGGCAACGCGATCCTCTATCTGGCCGAGGCGGCGTAGCGGGCGAGGGGCGCGCGTCGGCGACTGGCGCTAGGCTGTCGTCCGGGGTCGTCCCCCGGGAGGACCGCGTGCAGTCACGGACGTCGAGCGTAGCCCTGGGCCTCTTGCTCCTCTGCGGGTGCTCCTCGCAGCCGGCGGAACCCGACGCCCGCGGCCCGCAGGACGCTTCGCAGCCGGACCCCGACGCGACTGACGCGGACCCCCCGCAGCCGGCCGAACCCGAGGCGGACGACGCGCCTCCCCAGGCGAGCCTCGACGAGGTGGAGTTCGCCGTCTCGCTGACGGTGAAGGACGTCGCGCAGCTCCTCCAGCGCAGCCGAGACGAACGGCCCCAGAGCGAGTCCGGCGCGACCTGGGTGCGGGTGGGCGAGGTAGAGGACCTCTCGAGCCGGTCCCTGACGGGGCTGGACGACCTCTTCCAACGGCTGCTCGGCGAGTCCGCCGCCTTCGAGCTCGCGCCCTCGGCGGAGCAGCCCGCGCTGGTGGCGAGCCTCGACGTCGGCGGACGCAACGGGGAGCGCAGCGCATGCCTGCGGCTGACCGACCCCACGACGGGCCGGGTGGTGGCGGTCGCGCTGCAACGGAACGCGGCCGGGCGGGGCGACGAGGGGGACGTGGCCGACGCCTTCCAAGACCTCTCGCGCAAGCTGGGGCGGAAGGCGGCGCGAGGCTGGCCGCGTTTGGTGCCCTTGGTGGGGCAGGGCTACCCACGTCCAGCCCTCCGCCTGCGGATCGACGACCCCAGCCGACGAGACCTCGCCCTGGAGGTCTTCTCCCGCGCGGAGCTGGTCCACCTCCTGGGTGGGCCCCGGGAGCTGGGGGGGGCTGAGCCCAGCGAACCCCTGGAGGCGGGCCTCGCGCTCACGCTCAGCGTCGAAGAGGAAGGGGGAGCGCGCACGATCACGGCCGCTGTCCTCGACCTCGGCGCCCAGAAGCCCTTCGTCCAGAGCCAGCTGCGGATCAGCCGCCGTTGAACGGAGGCGCGACAGCGCCGCCAGGCTCGTCCGTCCTCCCCTCACCCACCCAGGAGGGCAGCATGACCGAGCCGAGGATCCAGGCCGCCCTCGCGCGGATCGAACGCGAGCACGACGTGCGGGTGCTCTACGCCTGCGAGTCCGGCTCGCGGGCCTGGGGCTTCCCCTCGGCGACCAGCGACTACGACGCGCGCTTCGTCTACCTGCAGCGCCCCGAGCACTACCTGCGCCTCGACCTCGAGGAGCAGCGGGACGTAATCGAGCTGCCGATCGTCGACGACCTCGACGTCAACGGCTGGGACCTGCGCAAGGCGCTGAACCTGCTGCGCAAGTCGAACCCGCCGCTGTTGGAGTGGCTCGACTCGCCGATCGTCTACCAGGAGGTGGGCCCGGTGGCGCAGGCCATGCGCGAGCTGGCGCGGCAGGCGTCGCCGCTGGCGGTGGGCTACCACTACCTGCGCATGGCGCAGCGCAACGACCGCGGCTACCTCCACGGCGAGACCGTGAGGGTGAAGAAGTACTTCTACGTGCTGCGTCCACTGCTGGCGGTGCGTTGGCTCGAGCAGGGGCGGGGCCCGGTGCCCTGCGCCTTCGACGCGCTGCTGGTCACGATCGCCGACCGTCCCCGGCTGGTGGCGTTGATCCGCGAGCTGGTCGAGCGCAAGCGCGCGGGCGACGAGCTCGACGCGGGGCCGCGAATCCCCGAGCTGAGCGCGTTCCTCGACGCCGAGCTGGAGCGGCTGGGGGCCAGCCCGCTGGCCCTCGAGCCCCAGCGCATGCCGCTGGAGCCGCTCAACGCGCTGTTCCGCCAGGCGCTGGCCGAGACCTGGAGCTGAATGAAGGACGCCCCGTTCATGCGAACGGGGCGTCCGACTCCTGGTCGTCCTCTTGCTCTGCCTCGACCTGGCGCTGCCGGCTGGTGACCGCCACCAACGCCGCCACGCACACCAGCCCGCCGCCGACGAGGCCGGCGGGGGTCGGGCTCTGCTGGAAGACCACCAGCGACGCCAGCAGCGCGAACGCGATCTCGGACAGGCTGGCCACCGAGACCGAGGCCGCCGTGCCGTGGCGATAGGCGCCGGTCAGCGAGAACTGACCCAGGGTCCCGGCCGTGCCCGCGAGCCCGATCATGCCCCAGGTGTGGGCGTCGTAGCCGCCGGCCTCGAGGTAGTTCTTCACGGCGAACGGTGCGGCGCCGAGGAGCACGGTCAGCGAGAACGCGGCGACCACCGCCACGGGGTTGTCCGTGAACGCCAGCCCGCGCAGCGCGAGGTAGGCGATCGCGGCGAGGAACCCGGTCAGCAGACAGAGCGCGATCCCCACCCGGTCGCCCTCGGGGACGAAGCCGTAGCTCGCGCCGACGCCGATCAGCCCCACCACCAGCGCCAGCCACACCCGCGAGGTCGTGCGCTCGCCGAAGACCCAAGGGGCGAACAGGGCGACCCACACCGGCGAGGTCTTCTTGAGCATGGCCGCGGTGCCGAGCTCGGTCTGCCAGAGCCCGACGGCGGCGTAGTAGCAGCCCATGGCCGCGCCGCCGATCAGGCAGCGCACGGCGAGGCGCCCGCGTCCCTGGGGGCGCAGCGAGAGCTGCAGCACCCGCGCGGCGAGCACGCAGAGCACCAGCCCCACCACGCCACGGGAGACGACCAGCGCCGCGATCCCCACCGTGGGCGCGGCGGCCTTGATCAGGGCCGCCATGACCGTGAACCAGAACCCGGCTAGCACGATCAAGGCCAGCGCGCGTCGGGGACGGTCGGGTCGGCTCACGCAACCCAGGGTCGCCCGGCTGGCGTCGAGAGTCGAGCCCCGTAGAATTCGCCTCGGCGTTGCGCCCACAGGCAAGGAACTTCATGACCCAGTCCGACCCCACCCACTCGTCCTTCCCCGCCTCGAAGAAGGTGCTGGTCGGCGACCTGCAGGTCCCCTTCCGTGAGATCGAGGTCAGCGGGGGCGAGCCGCCGCTGCGGGTCTACGACACCGAGGGGCCCCAGGGCTGCGACCCCCGGGACGGGCTGCCCAAGCGACGCCAGGCCTGGATCGAGGCCCGCGTCGCGCGCGGCGACACGAACCACTCGCAAATGCACTACGCGCGCCGGGGCGTGATCACCGAAGAAATGCGCTTCTGCGCGCTGCGCGAGAACGTGACCCCCGAGTTCGTGCGCGACGAGGTCGCCGCGGGGCGGGCGATCATTCCCTCGAACCGGAAGCACCCCGAGCTCGAGCCCATGATCATTGGGCGCAACTTCCTCGTGAAGGTCAACGCGAACATTGGCAACAGCGCGGTCAGCTCGTCGATCGAGGACGAGGTCGAGAAGCTGCGCTGGGCCGTGCGCTGGGGCGCCGACACGATCATGGACCTCTCCACCGGCGAGCAGATCCACGAGACCCGCGAGTGGATCTTGCGCAACGCGCCGGTTCCCGTGGGCACGGTGCCGATCTACCAGGCGCTGGAGAAGGTCGGCGGCGTCCCCGAGGAGCTCTCCCTGGAGCTGTTCCTCGACACCCTCCGCGAGCAAGCCGAGCAGGGCGTCGACTACTTCACGATTCACTCGGGGGTGCTCCTGCGCTACGTGCCGCTGACCGCTGAGCGGTTGACCGGGATCGTGTCGCGCGGGGGGTCGATCATGGCCAAGTGGTGCCTCGCGCACCACGAGGAGAACTTCCTCTACACCGGCTTCGACCAGATCTGCGCGGTCATGCAGGACTACGGCGTGTCGTTCTCGCTGGGTGACGGCCTGCGCCCGGGGTCGATCCAGGACGCCAACGACGCGGCCCAGTTCGCCGAGCTGGAGACCCTCGGGGAGCTGACGCAGCTCGCCTGGGAGCACGACGTGCAGGTCATGATCGAGGGCCCCGGGCACGTGCCGCTGCACAAGATCAAGGAGAACGTCGACAAGGAGCGCGAGCTCTGCCACGACGCGCCCTTCTACACCCTCGGGCCGCTGGTCACCGACATTGCCCCGGGCTACGACCACATTACGTCGGCGATCGGGGCGACCCTGATCGCCGCTCACGGCACGGCCATGCTCTGCTACGTCACGCCCAAGGAGCACCTGGGGCTGCCGAACAAGCAGGACGTGAAGGACGGCGTGATCGCCTACAAGATCGCGGCCCACGCGGCGGACCTCGCCAAGGGGCACCCTGGCGCGCAAGCGCGCGACGACGCCCTCAGCAAGGCCCGCTTCGAGTTCCGCTGGGCGGACCAGTTCAACCTGTCCCTCGACCCGGAGACCGCGCGGGAGTTCCACGACGAGACCCTCCCCGCCGACGGCGCCAAGGTCGCGCACTTCTGCAGCATGTGCGGGCCCAAGTTCTGCAGCATGAAGATCACCCAGGACGTGCGTGCCTACGCCGCCGAGCAGGGGGTGGCCGAGGAGCAGGCGTTGAGCGAGGGCATGAGCGCCAAGGCCGGCGAGTTCCGCGAGCAAGGCGGCGAGCTCTACGTCGAGCGCGAGCTCAGCACGCCGACGCGGCCGTAGTGACTCGCGCCCTGGGGCTGGGGCTGTGCGTGGTGCTCGGGCTGGCGGCCTGCCAGGGCCCAGCGCCCGAGCCAGAGCGGGCGCCGAGCGCGACCGCGGTCGTGGTCTCGGCGTTGCCGACCCACGTCGTGGCCTTTCAGACCCTGCGGGCCCAGCTCTCCAGCACTCCCGAGGGCGGCGCTGCTGCGCTGGTGGTGGCGCTGACCCTCTACGCCGAGAACCAGGAGCTGGGGCTGAGCTGCCTCACGATCGCGGTCGACCCGGGCCGGCTGCAGGACGGCACGGCCTGGGAGGGTAAGGAGCCCCAGGACGCCGCGCAGAGCTCCCTCGCGGCGCGGCTGGCCAGCCGGCCCCACGTCCCGCGGTCGTGCTTCGTCAGC
>Ga0070726_10002030_pt1 | contig 18940 bp, 18 predicted proteins | sample tdAd471_FD_67275 | JGI IMG/M metagenome (GOLD analysis project Ga0070726, IMG submission 67275) | Marine sediment microbial communities from the Atlantic coast under amendment with organic carbon and nitrate - tdAd47.1 | ecosystem: Environmental > Aquatic > Marine > Coastal > Sediment | place... | reverse complement strand
TTGAACTATTTCGGCAGGGAAAGCAATGACAATATCTGAGGTGGACGAACTCAACGCCAGGACCGATTTGTTTGCGGATCCGGCTAGAACAGAGATAGAGAACCAAGGTCCATATTTGCTTGTGGTAGATAATTTTTATCCTGATCCGATGCGAATTAGAACATTGGCTTTGGCGCAGCGTTTTGTTCAATACTTGCCACCGTTAGCGGAACAGGTTGGAGTTAAGCGTGCAGCCGAGTTCGATCCAGATACCGCACCCTGGTTTACTACCTGTTTATTTCACTTCCGGGGTAAGCCGGTAAAGCATCCGATAGAAGGTTTTCGACATGCTGATAGGGAGGTTCAAGAGTCTCTTGCGAACCTGGTTTGTGAAAGCATTGATACTTCCACCTGGGACAAGCTAGGTGATGGTTGGAATGGTGCATTTCACTTACAGTACGCATCTAAAATTAATGGCAGGGGAATACATCATCACTATAAAGATTCTGATGTATGTCCAAGGGGTTGGAGCGGTGTGGTGTACCTGACTCCAGGCGAGTATCCTGATTCTGGCACTACAATTTGGCGTGAGCTGGGAACCGGGCGGTGTGTTGCAAAAAAAGGGCCACTGTTTGTTGATGATGTCGACGGTTTTGAGAAGATAATGACTATCGAAAACAAGTTCAATCGGCTGGTATTGTTCCGGGAAAACGTTCTTCATAGAGTTGAGCCAGGCTTTGGAGATGGTCCCGACAACGGTAGGCTAACGCAAACGTTCTTTTTCTTAACTGAAGCCGCGAATTCCTACTCTTCCGGATGAAGTGTGTTGGTCAAGAAGAAAAGAAAATGTAGCCCTATAAATACTGGTGGGACTGAGCCGTAACTACTCTAGCCTAAGTTATCCCAACTAGGTCATGGAGTAATCGACAAATCTCCCTGAGGTCAATACAGTCGCGGCCTTAATCAGTGATCCCAAAAACCTAATTCATTAGTTCAATAGCCAGGTTCATTACCATGCCGCCGGCTCTGTCGTCGCGACCAAGCAGTGCGGGTCGATCCAGATAGGCGTCCAGGGAGGGCATTTTACCAGTGCTGGCGCAGACATCGATGAACTCCCCGTCGGGACTGGTCCTGCGTAAAACTGCCTGCCATGCGGCATCGAGAGCGGGCTGATACAAAGTAGCATCCAGCCAGCTATTATCAATTCCACGCTTGATGGCAATACTGATCATGGCAGTTGATGTGAGCTCAGCAAAAGATCCCGGATGATCAATGACCTGATGCCACATCCCCTCGGTGTCCTGATAGCCAAGCAAGGTTTCCAGCAGTCTCTGATAAGCCCCGAGCAAAGCCGGGTAGGCAGGATGTTCGTCGGGAAAATCGCTCAACACCAATGCCAGGCCCAGCGCCGGAAACGCATTACCTCGACTCCATGCCACATCTGCCAGGGGTGAATGTCGAAACAGCCCATCGTCGCGCAGCAGCATGTCGCTCATGAAATCAATATGACGCGCTGCCATATCGAAATATCTTAAATCATCGCCAAGCACGCCGGCACGAGCCAACAGGGGTGGAGCCATGAAAACTGAGTCACTCATTTCATTGTGGAATGGCATGGCATCCAGCATTGTTCCCTGATCATCGAAACCCAGGTTGGCGGCTTGCAACACCAGGTTCAGTGAAGCCGGGTCGCCAGTTAAGGCTGCGTGTTCAGCGAAGACCAACTGACCCGCCATCAGCGAAGCATTGGTAATTTCGATTTCGCCGCCGGTCAGATAGTTTTCTATTTGTTCTTCCACGGCCGCGACTCGCCCCAGCCGCAATCGACCTAATAAACTCATGCCTGGTACATAAGCCGGGGTGGAAAAATCGCGGCCATAGATCTGGGCCAGAGCCATGGCCAGTTGATTCGGAGAACGGGCCAGGCGTTGCTGTTCGTCCTGGCGTGCAGATGACATGTCGAGGGTTGACAGCTCAGCAAAATCAACCCCGAAAACTCCAATATCGCTGACTCGTCTCACCGGAATTTCCCCATAGCCGGCGACGGGCTGTGATTGTACCGCTGCGCTAAGGCCCCAATCATTTGCTTCGGGTATGATTATTAGATCGGGCGAGTGGGTGCCAATCCAGCGCCACAGGGCATGAGACAGGGGGTTCTCAGCATATGCGTTGCCTTGAGGCGGAAACATCAAGGTCTCGGACTCCGGGTTGGCTAGTGGAATCACCAGCAGGTTGACCGGCCGAGATGCAACATCAAGAAAGCTGTACTGTTCGACAGCACGTTGCACCTGTGTTGATGCTTCAGAAAGGCCGGAAAAGCCGCTGATCAGTAAAACCCTGGGTGCTGATGGTGAAGCAGCCGCTACCTCCATGGCTTGAATCAAAGTCCGATTGCTGCTTAAGCCAACCTGCAACTCTGTCACTTGGGCGAGAGTATCCACTGATTGCAGCGACAGTAGCAACAGAAATATATTCAGGCAGGCAGGCTTCATTATTTCCTCCGTTTTCCTGTAATAAACCTATTGGTAAAAAAATACGCCATAATGATCGATATTAACTCGCTATTCCCCTGAATCTTTGGCTCATCTCTATATGGTCACGCTGTGCAGCGCGTACCGGCAGAGAATCAGCGATGCCCATTTGCGCCATGTCATGGTGTGGGAGAAAACTGGTATCGAGAAATGCCGGGAGCTGGTCAATTACTGGCTCCCTGCCTCCAGGTTCTCTTTTGGAGTGAGCCTTGATTGGTCTGTTGCGGCAAAGCAGTGCTCTCTGGACTGGAGCTCGCAAGAAACAAGGCACAATGCTGGGCATGCAACCGGTAACAGGAAGGAGAACGAATAGCATGCAGGCAGTTTCTCTCAAGGAGGCCTCCCGAGCCTGATATTGTAGTTCTTAAGTTGAAAACTCTAACACAACAGTTGCAATAATTAACCACTAATGTGCAGTTCTGAGTGTTGTTGTTGAATCCAGCCGATTTCCATGCGAGCTCTAGACTGGTTGTTAAATTGTGCATAGTCAGTTTCGCTATGGCCAACTAGTGCTTCCCTCAGTTTGCTGTGTTAGCCTGTGTGAAATTACAATCTGAATAGTGAATTGCCGTCACCAGAAAAAACATTGCCGACATATTAACCCCGGGCCACTGATACGTGGCCCGATGTGACCAGGTAGGAGAATCCCTATGCAATTATTTAAAACCGTCGTGGTTCTTATTGCTTTGACCATTATTGTTTTCAAAACTGTCAGTGCACAGAATTTCCAGGCCCACTCCTCGACTCAGGAACCGTCGGTATTAGTTACTCTCGAAACCCTCGAAAGATGGGAAGATGAACTGTCCAACTGGGGACGCTGGGGGCCGCAGGATCAGAAGGGCACCCTTAACCTGATTACACCGGAGAAGGCCCGTCAGGCTGCGGCCCTGGTTCAGGAAGGCGAAACCGTGACCTTACAGCACTTCGTAACTTTGGAGCAAAGCCTGGACAGTCAGACATTCGGCCCTACGGAGCATCGCATGAGCCGCCTTGACCCTGTGACCGGAGAACCGACTTTTGCCCTGGACGAGATCCAGTTTTCCCTTCATGACGGGATGCTCTCCCACGTGGATGCGCTATGTCACTACCGTAAGGAAATAGACGGTCAGTATGTAATTTTTAACGGCTACCCGCAGAACCTCACGGCTACCGGTTGTGTCGATCTGGCAATTGATCGCATGGGTACATCCTATGTTACCCGGGGTGTCCTGGTTGATATTCCTCTTATGCGTGGGGTGGAGTGGCTCGACCCTAGCACGCCCATTTATGTGTCTGATCTGGAGGCCTGGGAGGAGTTTGCGGGGGTGAAAATCTCCAGTGGCGACGCCTTGTTTGTGCGAACCGGCCGTTGGGCCAAGCGTGATGCAGAGGGTCCCTGGCGCTATGGTCAAGGTGGGGCGGGGTTACATGCATCAGTACTGCCCTGGTTACGCGAGAGAGATGTTGCCATCCTCATAGGTGATGCAGTCAACGATGTGCAGCCCTCCGGAGTTGAGGGTATTGGCCGTCCAATCCATCAACTGACCCAGGTCAACCTGGGGCTGCCTCTGGTAGATAATGGTTATCTGAAAGACGTGGCAGAAGTTGCAGCCCGATTGCAACGCTGGGAATTCATGACGTCGATTCAGATCAATCCTATACCGGGAGGTACCGCTAGTCCTTTTAACGCCCTGGCGACATTTTAGCGGTATCGAAGTAGTAGGTTGTTGACTTTGCCACTTGCCGACGCCAGTTGATTACTGGTAATCCCAGGAACAACTACCAGCGTGAGGGAGCTTTTAAAACCGCCAGTTGTGCCTGCAGGAACGTGTTAGGGAACACACCGATTCCAATTGTTCCATCTGTTGAGTTGCTATAGGAACCCACCGGTACGTTCAATACAGCTGATGCTCGAACCTAAAGCCATAACAGAAGCCGAATCTGCAATCCTAGAAACACTGCAACTTGATTTGCGTCGCCTTTGGATATGGGGTTGTCTCTTATTGTTCTTTGGCGCCGGAGTTCTGGCGCTGGCATGGGATTTCCGCGCCGCAATTCAGTGGCTATGGTTATCGATGGTTATCTGCTGGTTGGTGTATAAGCAGGCTGCCCGACTATTACCACTAAACCGGCCTTCTGGAGCAAATGCTCTTTACCCCAGTTTGGGCTGGGCCAATCAGTTGACACTATTACGCGGCATACTGATTGCCATGACCGGGGGATTCCTGTTTCAGGTGTGGCCTCCAGGCCTGTTAGCATGGGCGCCGGGTGTCATTTATACACTGGCTGCGGTTATCGACCGTGTCGATGGCTACGTGGCACGAAAGACAGGTCTGCCCAGTCAGATGGGCTCGGAGCTCGATATAAAATTTGACGCATTGGGATTGGTCGTCGCGCCGTTATTGGCTTGTCTGTACGGTCAAGTGCATTGGAGCTATCTGTCGGTGAGCCTGGCGTACTACCTGTTTCAGTGGGGCACAGCGTATAGGATTAGGAAAGGCTTGCCGGTATTCGAGTTACCCCAGAATCTCAATCGTCGTAGCATGGCTGGATTTCAAATGGGTTTCATAGCAGTTGCTTTATGGCCTCTTCTGAGCCCGTATTACACCTCCCTGGCCGGTGTTGCTTTCATGTTGCCACTGCTGCTTGGATTCAGTATCGACTGGTTGACAGTCAGTGGCCGAATTACCTGGGGCAGTGGTGGTATCGATAAGATATTGTTGAAAGGGCGCAACCTTCTTGAGGTGATAATATTGCCACTTTTGCGAGGGTTGGTATTTTTGCTTATTTGTTATCTTTTGCCGAGTTTGAGCAACCAATCGGGTTTTTCATGGCCCACTGCAGTTTTTATTGCTGCGGTGGTGATTGCTGCGATGAGTGTTTTACTGGGGCTGGCCGGGCGAGTAGCCGCTCTGGTGCTGGTGAGTTTGTTGGGCATTCATTACTTGGAGATACCTTTGGATACGTCCGGTACTTTGCTGTTGTTAAGTCTGGTGTGGGTCATGTCACTGGGAACTGGTGCCTATAATCTCTGGACCTGGGATGAAAACTGGGTCAATCGTTATGATGGTGCATGAGCAAAAATAATAAACTTATTCGCTGGCTGACGTGGTTGCTCGCATTGGTTCTGTTTGCCCTGGTATTGACTCGCATGCCTCTGGCAGACGTGCTTGATGCAATAACGAGCCTTTCGCCCCTGCAATGGCTCGCTTGGCTAGTCATCAATGTTTCGGTTATTTACCTCTTTGTCTGGCGCTGGCAGGTACTAGTAAGACCGTTGGATTTCGCGGCCGGCACTCTGGATCTGCTGAAGATTCGCCAGGCGGGGCAGACCGTGAGTTTTATCACACCGGGCCCACAATTTGGTGGCGAGCCACTTCAGGTATACTGGTTATGGAATAAATATTCAATGTCAGGCCCGAGTGCATTTTTAGCGGTATCCCTGGATCGCTTTATTGAGTTGTGGATTAACTTTGCAGTACTTCTTATCGGGCTGTTGCTGTTGTTTGGGAGCACTACACTGGCTATTGATAGCCCAGGGAATATAGCTGGAATTTTGCTTATATTATTGATTCTACTAAGCCTCGGAGGCTGGTTGCTATTGACCCGTCCTGCGATTGTCTCCGAACGTATTAGAATTTTAGCTCGCCGCTGGCAGCATCATAGCAGTCTGCTGGATTTTGAAACCCATTGGGAGAACTTCACATCTCAACTGAATAGGCTAATACGACAACACAAAAGTAACTTGTTGGTTAGTCTTGTTCTTTCCCTGCTGGGTTGGACAGGGATGATACTTGAACTAGGCTTGCTTCTGTTGTTTATAGATATACACCTGTCTCCCGCAGAATTTATCTTGCTGCTGGTAGCTACTCGACTGGCATTCCTCTTGCCGCTGCCGGGGGGAATAGGCACGCTGGAAGCCGCGGTGTATTGGGTCTTTGTTAGCCTGGACTTGTCTCTCAACGGAGCCGCGGGCCTGATCGCAATGATGCGATTTCGCGACATCATAGTGTTGAGCTATGGACTGTATGCTTTTCGCCATCTACAAAATGCTGCAGAGCGACAGGGTGGAGCAAGAGCATAGTCCGAAAAATACTAACTGGCAGAGCTGTACTAAACCGAGCTAATCTATCGCGGTGCCGCCAGCCTGATCGCATTAGTTGAATTTAGTGACGGCATGGAACTGTTCTATCGGTTCCATGCTTTTTGTTTTCTATTGAATGCCGCTACCCTTCGGGTTAGCTCCATGATAAACCTCACCCGCGAATTATTGACTTGTGCCACATCTTAGCTGACAGTGCCAAATAAGTCCGAGTTGCTGGCACTGAATGAAATATTGCCATCCGCCAGTTGCGACCTCCTTCCCGCCAGCCATTCCTCCAGTCCAGGTAAACCTTGAAGCGCCATAGCAATGGTATCGATAATATTGCTGATGAAAAGCGTATTATCCTCGTTCCGCAGGTTTTTGACGGGCAATTGCCAGTCAGAGTGACCTGTCGCGACTACGCTATACCCTTGTCGGGTCAGCCATTGACCCAGTCTTAAGCCGGTTTCACTGGGTTTCCAGTCAAGATGTGGGAAGCGTTGGTCCATATCTCGATGGTAGGCTGCGATTACAGCTTCATCCCGGGGATCCATAGGTGTGAACTCTGTTTTTCCTGCAAAGTTGAGACTGAAATAGAATCCTCCGCCGGGGCGCAGCAACTTCAGCAGGCCGGGCAGGCATTCTGGCACAGGCAAGAGATCGACAACCGCATGTCCAATGAGAAGATCGAAACGCTCAGATGCCAATATCTCCGGCAGCCGCAAGATATCGACGCTTAACCAGTCGATGCTAAGATCATGTTGCTGTCCCTTGATGAAACAGCGTGATGGACTGTCGATAGAACAATGAGTACCGTGCCTGGCTGACCAGGTTTGCAGGCGGCGGAAAGCGACGGCCTGAAACGGCGCTTCCAACTCTACCGCTGTGTAACGGCCGCGCTCGAGTATGGATGCATTTAACAGGCGTTCGATCATGGTGCCAACTCCGGCCCCGATCTCCAGGATTCTCAGTGGCCTTTGCGACTGTTCGGCGAGCCAGTTTGACAGGGCGGACCACACCTGGGGGTTCAGGCTGTCATCATCGATTGCGCGTTTTACCTCGAGATAGGCGGTGTAGTCGAAACTCTCCCGTATCATAGTCTAATCCTGTTGATTTCAGTCTGGCCTGATACAAAGTTTGGAACCAGGCACAACAAGTATCTTAATGCCAGCGGCTCCATCATCCGATCTTCACGCTTACTTTTATCGAAGGCGTTCAGTAATCAAGTTGATATGCTGCCCAGCAGCTTTCATTTTCCCAAAGTTTTACTCTAAGCTTGCCGGGAGAAGGCGGGCTGAGGTCGTTCAGAAGACGCCTGGAAATAATGCGGCTGAAATGTTCGAGGCTGGGATTCAATCCTTCGAACTCAGGGAGATCATTGAGCTGTTTGTCACGAACATAATCAACCAGTCTATCCAGCGCTGATTCAATGTCCACGATATCAACAAGGTATCCATGCTGATCAAGCTGCGCATGTTCAATTTGCAGCTCCAGCACATAGTGGTGGGAGTGAGGAAAATTCTCTGCACCCCAGTCTCCGCCTACCAGATAGTGCTGGGCGATAAAATCCCGTTTAACTGCTACCGTGTACATATCAATCTCCCGGTCTCTTACTCAGTATGGTCCAATACCACCTGTAATGCTTTATCAGGGCTCTGGGCTAATGTCTGATAAGCTTCCGCGGCCTCATTAAACGAGACTTTGTGACTGACAAGCTGGTCTGCCGGCAAACTGCGTATGGCATCCCAGGTTGTTGTAAAACGTCGCTGCTTACTCCATCTGCCGCGCAAGGCAGGGTCTATGGTGCTGACTTGACTGCTGATCAGTCTGATTCGATTGCGGTGGAAACGTCCCCCGAGATTCAGCTCGGCAGTCTTTGTGCCATACCAGCTCCCCACAACGACACGCCCCGAATAGGTGCTCAGGTTGATGGCAAGATCCAAGGCTGCAGGCTCTCCTGATAGTTCGTAGATCAGGTCGGCGCCCCCAGATTCGTTTTTTACAGCCAGGCTGGACTTGAGGCGCTCCCGATCTGCAGGCAAGTTGTGATCATACACTTCAGCTCCGAATTGCTGTGCTGTGTCCAGACGTTTTTGATAACTGTCCACTGCCAGCAAGCCCGCAACCGGGAAGCGAGACAACAGCCTGGTGGTCAGCAGACCAACAACTCCCTGCCCGATAACGAGACATTGCTCCCCAAGCAGCGGCGCGCCATCTAGCACCAGCGTTACAGCGGTTTCCATGTTGGCGAGGAACACGGCACTCAGAGTCTCAATTCCCTCAGGAACAACCACCAATGAATCCGCAACTGCGTTAAACAGACTGCAGTGGGGCTGAAACGCAAATACCCGCTTGCCCAGCAGGGATTGGTTGGCTGAACTCCCTATATCTTCCACCAGGCCGACCGTGGCATACCCGTACTGCAGCGGGTAAGTTGAGGGTTGCATGCTGATTGGTTGCAGAGAACTATCCAGTGGCAGGTCGGTAGGAAACTGGCCGCGATAAATCAGCATTTCCGTGCCTGCGCTAATTGCCGAATACAATGAACGCACTCTAACCTGATTCTGCTGTAATGGTTCTAGATCGGCTTCTTTGAGCTCCACTACTCCGGGGCTGGTGAACCATAGTTGCTGTGTTTTCAAGATTCCTTTCCTTCAAACTGAACGTCGCCCCATACTATGATGTCCTTGCCAAACATTTCGGAGTTCAAAGGATCAACTATAGGTATTTGACCATTTATATCAATATTCAATTTATTGACCGCCTTGTACCCTCCCACTATTGCAGGCGCTATTGTCATCACAACGGCATCAACCAGCCCAGCTTCCAGGAAAGCGGTGATAACTGTTGCTCCTCCTTCCACCATGATGCTTGTTATGCCCTTGTTATGTAATACGCGCAATGCTTCATTCAGAGGTACACGTGCGTCCTCTCCTTCACCAACCGGCAGTATCTCAAAACCCCTTTCAGGAAGATTCTCCATTTTCCGCGCGGTCATTACCCAACACTTCTTATCCGGGTGGTTGCATAATCGGGCTGTCTCTGGCATGCGTAAAAGGCTGTCCAGTACGATAGGTTGTGGGTTTTCACCTTCCCACATTCTTACCGTCAGCTGTGGGTTATCAGCCAACACTGTCTCGATTCCCACCAGGATGCCGTCGTGCAGGCTGCGAAGCTGGTGGGTCAGACAGGATGCCTCCTCACCACTTAATACCAGAGGCTCACCTATTTTGGAGGAGATACTGCCATCCAGGCTTTGTGCGTAAGCAAGCGTGACAAATGGGCGGGACGGGGCATCAAACTGACTGATCCTTGACTTGATCCAATCCTCTATTTGCCGGTTGAGATTCATGTTTAAGGTTTAACCACCATGTAGGAAAAAGCTATGTTACGTCCTTGGGGGGCGACGGTAAAGCATCACCGGTTCTGCTGAAATTTGAACGATAAATCCTCAAAATCATTGCCAGGGATGATAAGTGAATCTCGGACCAAACTTGTGATGCAGACCTTGTGCTAATCGCTAATCAGATATGCCAATTTCTGGTGATCACTGTTAATGGATTTAACAGGTTAGCGATCTATAAATTAGGAGAGGAGATAAAATGAAAAAACAGCAGTGTTATCATGCATAGAATTTCTATCGCCCTCAGTTTCTATCGGCGTAATGGCTTAACGCATACCTGGCAGGTCGTTATTCAGCATCAAAGTGCCGGTATTTGCCCCGGAAAACAAGTCCATGAATGTACTGGGAAGATTAGCAAAGCCGTCTCTAATATCTTCATAGTGTTTAATTTTCCCTTCCTTTCCCCACTGTAGTAAATCCTGTTGGGCATGCTCAAACTCTTCGGGGAAATCACTCAGGAGAAATCCTTGCATTCTCACGCTCCAATAGACAATTTTCATCATATCTCGTGGGCCGGGTGCGGTAGCATCACTGTCGTAAGCAGATACTTGTCCACACACAACAATACGCCCGTGGTAGGCGATGTTATCCACCACCGCTTGCAGGATATCGCCGCCTACATTATCAAAAAAGAGATTCACTCCATTCGGGCATTGTGCCGCCAATGATTCGCGAACGTTGTCTGTTTTGTAATCAATGGCGGCATCCAGCTGTAGCTCGTCGACCAGCCATTGGCATTTTTGCGGGCCTCCAGCTATGCCGATGACTTTGCATCCTTTTATCTTGCCGATTTGAGCAGCCACCGACCCCACCGACCCGGCAGCGGCGGATACAACCAGGGTCTCGCCAGGTTTGGGGTCACCAACCTTTAACAGACCTACGTAGGCAGACATTGCGTTGCCACCACATAGCCCGAGAGCGTCTGCCGGTTCGGTATCCTGGTTCAGTCTGGAGAGAAAAGGGCTTGGCGTAGTCAGATCGACTATGGCGTAATCCTCCCAACCAGATAATGCTGTGAATCGGCTTCCCTCGGGCCAGTCAGCATTTCTGGACTTGACGACCTCACATACATTCAAGCCTTTGACCGTATCACCGATGTCAACTGAAAAACCATAACTATCCTTGGCATTGTTAAGCGCATTACGCATGGTAGGAGCCATGGCGAACATCCTGTTGCAAACCAGGGCTTCACCAGGCTGTAGATTATTACCATCCAGTTCGATTTCCCGGTATTCGAAATCACTGGGCTTCATTTTATCTTCGGGTCTGCACTTGAGAAGCCATTGGCGATTTAACATGTGGTGTTCCTTATTAATTTTTTCATTGTCTCCATTGTAGCGCATTATCAGCCTGGGTTTAGCTACAGACATACAATGTCAGGCAGCCGTATGGATCGCAGGTTTGATTGGAATCCAGCCTCGATCCGTATTCAAGGCCCTTAGAAGCGGGAAGGAGCCTAGCTGTCAAGACGGTGCTGCAGTATATATACTGGCCACTGGGCCCTTGGAGAAAACAGTCGGATCTGGTTTGCGGTTTAATCCTTACTGGTACACGATGCTGTTCATCGACACACCGATAGGTGCAAGCAGAGTATAGTTATATCTGTTTACAGGGTTACTGCTGCTGTGCAATCTGGTTAGTAGTAAATGAAAAAGCGATTATGCTTCTAACTTTATAAAGCAAGTTTGAAAAAAAGGGGGGAGTAATGAAACCCATATTCAAGTTACTAAGCGTACTCGCATTACTTGTCATTTTGGCAGGTGCGGGAGCTTATACCTACGTCCGAACCCATGACGGGCCGATTGGCGCGACACCCGGTGGACCCTTTCGCACGGGTCAGCTGACGCCCTCACCGGGCAATTGGGATTTTCTCCAGGGCAGGGAGCTGATGGAGTTTCAAACCATGTCTCCATCCACCACTCGCGAAGTCTGGCTTGCGGTGTATCAGGGGCGCATGTTTGTAATCTGTGCTGGCATGAATGAAGATCGGGGCTTGCGGAATAAACGCTGGCCCTACTATCTGGAAAACGATGACCGGGTGGTAATACGTGTAGACGACAGATTGTATGAGCAGCGGATGCGGCGTCTACAGGAAGGCGCGGAGTTGATTCCTGTGCTGGATATTTTCGGGCGTAAATACCGTGGGCAAGGCGTCACCGATGACGCTGAAATCACCCGCGGCGACACCTGGATGTTTGAAGTGTTGCCGCGCTAAGCAAATTTTGCCAGCCGCCCTGGGGAATGCGGCTGGCAGCGATTGGGCGAAAAGCAAGTCGCAGAGCATCTACGATTTACTGATATTTTTCCCAGGTCAGTCTGGCAGTAGTGCGACCTTCGTCATTCCTGACAGACAGTATCAAGTAATCGTCAGTAAATTCAAAATAGCGGACGTTATCAATACCCGGCCAGGCACCACGCGTTGGTGATCCCTCGACATGGTGAATGACTATATTTTTGTCTATGTCGTAACTGACAGCACCCCAGTAGGCGAAGCCTTCCTGGAGGTTTTCCGAACTACGGCGAGCCCGCTCCGGCAGATCTCGGGGCATACCCTGGGCAGCCATATTGCCGTAGGCATCATACATGATGCGGCCAATGTAATTGCGGTCGACCTCCTGGCCGTCTTCGGTGATGGTGACATACCTGACCAGATCATAATTACCTATAAATCGCTGTTTGACAGCTTCCAGCTCGCTCTGGGCATTCGCCTGCTGCTGGTTAAAGCCAACGAAAACGCCGACTAGGATAATGGCGCCGGCGCCCCACAGGGTTAATTTTCCCATAATATTTTCCTCTTCTTATCAATGTACTCGGTTGTGTTTTTGCGTGAATGGACTGCAATCTTGTAACCAGGCTAACGGTTGAAGCGGTATTGCAGACGGCTACGATTCAGGGGTGCAATGGTTCCAGCCAGTCTTCCAGGCGTTCCCAATCAAGGCTGAACATATGAGGTTGCCCGGGGAGAATTGCTGCATCCAATTGTACTCCTACAGTTTCAAATGCTGTCACGGTTTCCTCAAACCGATCCGCCCAACCCAATTCGTCTTCTCCACCAATTCGCAGGTAAACTGGCATACCGGAAAGCGTATCGATATCCCCAGCATCATCAATTACCGCCGGAACGGCCAGCACACCAAGAAAATCTTGTGGATTCAGGCGCGCAATTTCCAATGCCGAACCGCCACCCGCAGATATTCCGCCAATCAGCAATTTGCCTTCCTCTATATCATCTCGTGCTTGCAAATGTGCAATCAATTCTCTTACCTTGGCGACATTGTCACCGCGGAATGAGCGATTGTTTGGAGAAATCGGCACTGCTACCACCCAGCCCAGAGATGCCAGCTCGGTGGCGAAATAGCGATAGGCAGTAAACGAAATCGGACGATTGCCTGATCCTCCTCCCATAAAAATAGCCAGGGGCCAGCTGGACTGCGAATCATCCCTTGGTAGCGCCAGGTAATACTGGATTGCTGATCCATCGTTCAAAATAAAATGGTCCTGGGCAGTAGCTGGTGATGCTGCAACAAGCACGACGCTAATCCACAAGGCAGTCAGTAAAAAAGAATTTTTTAACATCTTGTTATCTCAATAGCTTGAAATACTGGGTGACTTGACCAACTCTGGGACGGGGCATCAAATCCTGATCAAGACTAGCCGGTTATAGAAACTTAACACTATGGCTTTGATTTGCCAATTGTAGCCCAGCGAGGGAGGATAACAAATCAAGGACAGATGGAGTACAAAACCATCGTGCCGGCCAGTAAAGACGGTACCAAAACCGATTTAACTGACGATGATCTCTGTATCAAGGCCAATAGTTTCGGGCATGTTCCTAGACATTTTTCGACAACGCTTTTATGCTGACATGGTCGGTTCACCTGAAAATTATAATTAGAGGGTTATCATGAACTTTGAAGCTGCTCATTTGCCTGGTCGCCTGAGATTTCCCCTGTTGCCATTGCTGGTTTGCCTTGGCTCTATTGCTAATGCTCAAGTACAGGACGAATTTGTAACACCCTGGGGCGACCCCGATCTGCAGGGCACCTGGTCTTATGCCAGTTTGACGCCATTACAACGGCCGGTAGAGCTGGGCAATAAGGAATTTTATACCGCAGAAGAAGCGGCCCGAATTAATTTCCAGTCGGTACAGGAACGCGTGGATGCACCCGGGCAAGTCGGGGATTACAATGCCGGCTGGTTTGATCGGGGTCAGGTTTCAGCTGATTTACGAACTTCATTGATAGTCGATCCGCCTGATGGTCGTCTGCCACTGACGGAGGCCGCACGGCAGCGCCTTGCTGAGCGAGCGGTCTATCGGCAAGAACACCCGGCTGATTCCTACCTTGATCGCACTGCCTGGGATCGTTGCATTACTTATCACGGAGTACCTCCCATATCCACTGGCTACAACAATTCTTACCTGATCGTACAGAATCCGGATTACGTGGCAATTTATGTAGAAAACATACACGATGTGAGAATTATCCCGCTGGATGCAAGGCCACAATTAAATGCCAACATCCGCCAGTGGAACGGTGATTCCCGGGGTCATTGGGAAGGCGACACCCTGGTTGTAACCACTACTAATTACAGCGACAAAACTGAACTCAGGTTCCCGTCGTCAAGCAATACGCGCGCCGTGGAGCGTTTTACCCGGGTGGCAGAAGATATGATTGATTACCAGTTTACGGTGGAAGACCCGACCAACTATAACCAGCCTTGGACTGCGGTACGACCGATGCCGGCGTTGCAGGACTATACGATTTTCGAATACGCCTGTCATGAAGGGAATTATGCCATGATCAACATCCTTCGCGGAGAGCGGGTGCTGGAAGCCGCTCGGGCTGCAAGTGAGGCACAATGAGAGGGATGTAGTACTTAGTAGCTGCCAGAAATTACTACCTGAATAACTCCAGTGGGATGTAGCGACCCATCTCATAGTATCCGAGTACGTTCGGGTGAATTCCGTCGCAATCGTAAGCTGGCAATATACGATCCGGGTTCGTGTCCTGAACTACTTGGTCAAAATCAAGCACTGCATCAAAAGCTGCTTGAGTGCGAATCCAGTCGTTGACTTCGTTTCGAATAGCAGTTTTGGCGGAGTTCCACCCGGTGTTGTCAGCAACAGCAGCACGATTATGGCGGGGAATAATAGTTGCGCCGATAATACTGATACCCCGATTTCTGACCCGTTCGATTATGTCCTGCATGCCGGCAATAACCGTTGCAGCTGTTGCTTCCCGTCGGATGTCATTGGTGCCCATGAAAAGTACTACGTGGGTGACCCCGACATGGGACAAAACGTCCCGATCCAGTCGCAGGATACCCGGTGCACTGGCAGGTGGCGGTTGCAGATTTTCGGCAACCACAGTGTTGCCGCCAATTCCTTCGTTTACAATCGCCGTATAAAAATTGCCATTTTGACCTGAATTCGCATTGAGGCGAAAGCCAAGCCAGTCTTCCCAGCGATCATAACCATCAACTGTTGTGCAGGTGCCGTCGGTAATTGAATCACCAAACATGACGATAGCACCGTTGCTTTCATTAGTGAGAACATCAATAGACTTCAACCAGTACATGGAGGCGGTGGTTCCTGTAAACGGCACATCACTTTCGTCTGCGGCCTGGTTGCCAGTGTCGTTGCTCGCCAGGTAAGACGTTACCCTGGCTCCCGCGTGCATACTGGGGTTTATGCTGTTACCTGGCAGGTACAAACTGACAGCCAGATCCTGGTAGGCTTTCACCTGCATGCGCACCGGGTCACTGCGTATGGTGCCACCAGCAGGAACAGTGACAGTACTTGAGCCATTGAAGGACAATGCTCGATTGCTGTCGGGAATCAAGGTTGCGCCGCTCATACGTTGACCTACGTACGCAGAGTCAATTGTAAGCGGCTCCGTGCCAAGTGTGTTGTCCAATCTTATTCGAACCGCTTCTCCAGGGCTGGTTATACGGGCGATCATGCGCACTGTGATATTGCTGAGTTCATCACTACCGAGCACGTGTTGAGAAGTGCCCCAGGCAGTTACCCAGGTACTGTCTTGCTCCTGGGCTGCTGACCATTGGATATTAAGAAACAGGGCTCCCATGATAAGAGTAAGGCATAGTCGAATGCCTGATTCTTGCACTGAAGGTTTGCTCTTCACTGGCTTGCCCCTTGGTCTATTGATATTTTTGTTTGCTGCAGTAGCCAATATTTTCATACCGGGTGTCACCGGTCAATCAGCCATCAACTGCGTCATCGGTAACAAAACCAGGCCAATTTTTCATATAGCCAATGAATTTATCCGATAGCCCTTCGTCTTTTAGATGTGCCTCTGATACTGGTAGCTGCAACGGCTCGAAATCAGGCTGAGTCTGACATCGCATCGGGAAGTCATGGTGCAGGATGGCGGCCCTGCCCAGCATGACCCAGTCGGCGCCGGCAGCAAGTGCCTTCTCTGCATCCTCGGAAGTGCGAATATTACCAGCTACCCCCAATTTAACCTGATGACGCTCCAACTCAGTAAAATAGGACATCAGGCTTTGGCCCTGCATGGTTTCATCCTCGGGATCCTTGAACACATCCCATAAAGACATGTCCAGGAAATCGATCTGACCCTCCTGCATCAGGCGCTGGGCAAGGGCAGCCATCTCGCCCAGTTGTAACCCGAATCGCTCCGGCGACAGTCGCACGCCAAGAATGAAATCGGGAGTGCATCTGGCGCGGATTCCACTAATGATATCGAATAATATTCTGCTGCGATTATCCAGGTTGCCGCCGTACTCGTCGGTGCGTCGATTAACCTCAGCACTGAGGAACTGGCACAACAGGTAACCGTGCGCACCATGAAGCTCTACACCATGGAAGCCAGCTCTTTCACAACGGACCGCAGCATCAATAAAATCTTCAACGCTCGATTTTACTTCCTGATTAGTCATTTCCCGAGCACCGGTTTCTTCATCGCTAGAGGGGCAGAGCGGTGACTCACCGATCAGCTCTGCGGGTGAACGCATACCAGCATGATGCAATTGACAGATGGCAATGCTGTCGTGCTTTTTAATTCCTGTAGCCAGGCGCGTCAGGCCTTCCAGGTGATGGTCAGAGAAAACACCTAACTGACCGGCGAATCCCTGTCCTAGGGCATGAACGTGAGCAGCACAGGTCATGGTCAAGCCGAAACCTCCAGCTGCACGCATGGTTAACCATGTGAATTCTTCGTCAGATAGTACACCATCATCATGGCTCTGTTGATTGGTCATCGGTGCCAGCATAAATCGATTTTTCATGCCGGGGCCACGCTGGAATTCAAGTGGAGTAAAAAGATTGTTCATAGAAATTAGCCTGAACTGTTAGGACGCATATTTGGAATAGAATTATCAGATTCCCGTTGGCACGGGCGGTAGGAAGAGTACTAAAAATTAGTAGTCAGGGGAATCAGGAGAACGCCCTGTTGTAGAAAAAGAGCAGATAAAAAAAGGCGGGTCTTTTAGCCCCGCCTTTTCAGTACTTCTGGAAATCATCGCCTCACACTACAAGGGCATGATGTTCTCAGCCTGGGGACCTTTCTGGCCCTGAGTAACTGAAAATTCCACCTTTTGACCTTCATGCAATGATTTATATCCAGCGCCGATTATTGCGCTAAAGTGAGCAAACACATCCTTACCGGATTCTTGCTCGATAAATCCAAAACCTTTTGACTCATTGAACCACTTGACGGTTCCTTTTACTTTATCAGACACAAAACTTTCCTTTAAAAATATAAAATGATAACGCCTGCTAGAGGCGCGAATAGCGGGAAACAAGATGAAACTTAGAAACTACAAACGAAGGACAAAAGTGCAACGAAATGGAGGATATCAAGTCAAGGCTTATTTCAAGCTTGCGGCGAGGGTATAGAGGTAGCCATTGGAAGTCAAGGAATATTGATGCAGTATGTGGGTTGTCTCCACTGCCTGCAGTTGCACTGTGATACCCATAGCGGGAAGGAATCGATGCCTCATATTAAGGCCATAAGGTTTTAATCAGCTGCAGCCAGTCTGCGTTAATCGCTATTGAACCTAGCCGAGTCGATTTTTGAAGCGACAAAAGCAGGCAAACTTTCGCATTCAATCTAATCCTCAACTACACTTTTAATTAGGTAACAAGCTAGAAAATATTGCTTCTTCTTGCTGAGGATAAGTGCTATGAAAAATAGCGTACATGCAGGTCAGGTTCTGGAAACTCCTTACAAGTCAGCTGCTCAGGGCAGAACATTTTACGTTCGACAAATAACTGTTGCCGATGACCCCTGTTTTTCAGATGTTGCAGGTTTCGATTATTATCTCATGCGCCTGTCCAATTGCTTGCCGGCATACAATATTCAAATGCATGCTTTTGCCTTGTTGCCGGATGCCATCCACCTTTTGCTGACACCGAAATCAACAGCGGGTATTCGCATCCTGGTAGAAATGGTGAACAGGTACTATCGGGAGTACTGTGACAATCGACACGATGTGCGGCGGTTCGAATGGCAGTCACCTGTACAGGTGCGCCCACTTCTGGGTAACGGTCTGGTGCTGGATTGTTACAAGTATATTGAGCTGATGCCAGTTTGCACTGGCCTGGTTAAGTCACCCGGTCAGCATCATTGGACCAGTTATGGCATGAACGGTTTCGGTGGGCACGGTAATTTGTTGACCATGCACCCTGCATATCGAGAACTTATTCGGGTTGGCTCTCCTGGTTTCGGTACATATCGCGACTTTGTTGCCGAGCCGTTCTCTTCCTTGCAGGAAAAATTTCTCAATCAGATTTTTACGTTCGGTAATAAATCATTGATTGATCGTGGCAGAAGGTCTTTCCGATTACCCTTTGACAGTACCAATTGCCCCACATTAGCAAAGATGGATTCATACTCTACGCCAACAGCTTAGGTAGCTCTGTGATGGGCTATACTAATGCGGCCTTGAATTCTTCAGGCCTGGTAATCGTCAATTGCGGGG
>Ga0070726_10002028_pt1 | contig 18942 bp, 18 predicted proteins | sample tdAd471_FD_67275 | JGI IMG/M metagenome (GOLD analysis project Ga0070726, IMG submission 67275) | Marine sediment microbial communities from the Atlantic coast under amendment with organic carbon and nitrate - tdAd47.1 | ecosystem: Environmental > Aquatic > Marine > Coastal > Sediment | place... | reverse complement strand
CGCGGTCCGCACCGTGTAGCCCGCGGGCTCGAGGTTCCGCCGCAGGAGCTCCCGGGTCGCGGCCGAGTCGTCGACCACCAGGATCTTCGTGGGCTCGGCAGCGGCGGAGCTCACTGCGCCCTCGGGCTGCAGGGCAGGACGACCTCGAAGCGCGTCCCCCGTCCGGGCTCGCTGGTGACGCTCACCGTGCCGTCGTGCGCGGCCACGATCCCGTGCACCACCGAGAGCCCGAGGCCGGTCCCCTCGCCGACGTCCTTCGTGGTGAAGAAGGGCAAGAACACCTGGTCCAGGTGTTCGGGGGCGATCCCCGCGCCGGTGTCCCGGACCGCCACGCGGATCGTCTCGCCCTGCTGGCGCGCCGTGACCTCCAGCTCGCCCCCCTCGGGCATGGCCTGCAGAGCGTTGACCAGGAGGTTGAGGAACACCTGCTGGAGCTGGGAGGGGTCGGCCTCGATCGGCGGCAGGTCTGCGGCGATCTGCTGCGAGAGGGTGACCGAGGCCGCTGCGCAGCGCGCCTCGATCAGGGCGGTCGCGTGGGCGAGCGCGGTCTCCACCCGGGTCTCGACCCTCCGCTGGGGGCTCTGGCGGGAGAACACGAGCAGGTTGCGAATCACGTCCCGCGCGTGGAGCGCGGCCTGGATCACGCGCTGAACGTCGGCCTGGGTCGACTCGGTGAGCTCGGGGGCCTTGGTCGCGAGCTGCGCGAAGCCCAGAATGCTCGCCAGCGGCTCGTTGAGCTCGTGGGCGACCCCCGCCGCCAGGAGGCCAATGGTCGCCAGGCGATCGGTGTGGTGCAGCTGGCTCTGCAGCCGCGCGCGCTCGGCCTCGGCCCGCTTGCGCTCGACGAGGGAGGCGAGCTCGCGCGCCACCGCCTCGATCAGGTGCTGCTCCTCGAGCAAGAAGGCCGCGGTCGCGTCGGAGCCCGTGTGAAAGACCTCCACCCAGCCCGCGCGTTCCCCGCCCACCAGGATCGGGGCCCGGAGGGCCTCCCCGCGGGCGGAGAAGTCCGCAGAGAGGTAGGCCTCGTCCTCGAGGGTGATCCGGGCCCAGGTCGCGGACGGCTCCTGCCAGGCCGCGGGGAGCAGCTCGACGATTCGCTGCAGGGCGTCGCGCAGCGGCACCGGCTCCGCGGCGATCTGCGCGATCCGATACACGCAGCTCAGCTCCTTGACGCGCTCGATCAGGGCGGCCCGGGCCTGCAGGTTCCCGAGCGCGTTCCCCAGGGCCTGAGCCAGGACGCCGGCGTGCTCGACGGCTCGCGCGTCGAACTCACCCGCGCCGCTCTGCAGCCGCAGGGCCCCCTGGAGCTCGGGCGTCGCCGCGAAGGGGAGCAGCGCCTCCTGCGGCGTCCAGAGCCCACCCGGGGAGGTCCGGGCTGCGCCGGGGCCGGGGCGACCGAGCGCTCGCGCGAGGCGCTCCGTGAGCCCTCCCTCGCCGGTGAGCGCAGGCGTCGAGCGCCGAGGCTCGCGCTCGTCGGGGGGAGGAAAACGCCAGCGCTGCGCCCGCCCGCCCTCCTCGAGCCACACCTCCAACGACGCGCACTCCGTCGTGCCGAGGATCGCCTCAGCGAGGGTCGAGAGGAGGCTCGTTCGCGGATCTGGAGAGGACGGCGGGGCCGAGAGGGCGCGGAGGAGGAGGATCGTGGTCTCCTGGAGCATGTCCTCGCGCTGCCCTCCTGCAGTGGCTGAGCTCGCGCCACCTGCTGGGTCGCTGACGAGGCCGGCCTCACCCCGCAGCATACGAACCCGGGCGCGCCCGGGCGACACCCCCGACCCGCTGGCGAACGAGCAAGACCGGCTTGGAGTAGGCCCGGGCCACGTCCTCTGCCACGGAGCCAAACAGCCAGCGACGGACGGCAGAACGACCCCGATTCGTGAGCGCGATCAGGTCCACGCCGAGCTCGTCCGCGGCCCGCAAGATCGCCTCGCGGGGGCAGCCCACGTCGACCCGAATCCTGGCCTCGACCCCGTCGCGCCGCAGCGAGGCAGCGAGACCCTCCAGCCGCGCTTCGGCCTCGTCCCTCGCCGAGTCCAGCTCCTCGAGGTAGGCGAGCGTGTGGTAGTCGGGGTCAATCGGGAGCGCGGTGAACAGGACGACCTCTGCGCCGACCGAACCGCAGAGCCTCTTGACCAGGGGCAGGATCGCCTCGTCGGCCTCGCCCTCCCCGAGGGGCACGAGGACCCGGCGAACTCGCGCGGTCGCGGAGTCGGCCGCCCCGGGCGCCCACACCAGCAGCGGGGCAGAGCAGCGGCGCAGCACCCGCTCCGCCACGCAGCCTCGCAGCCGCCGCATGACGCCGGTCGGCCTGTGGGTCGTGAGCACGACCAGGTCGTGTTCGCCCTGCTCGGCCTCGTCGAGGATCTGCCGCGCCGGGCCGTGGGCCTGTCGGACGAGGACCCTCGCGGGGACCGCCTCCTTCTGGGCGATCCCTCTCAGGTAGCGAGTCGCCCGGGTCGTGTCCTGCCCGGGGTCGGCGACGTGGAGGAGGGTGCTCTCCGTCTCCCCGAACCCGATCGCTGTGGCCAGGCCCAGGGCGTGCTCCGAGGGCTGCGAGCCGTCGAGGGGGATCAAAACGCGTGCGAGCTGGGGCATGCAGGCTCCTGGGCCGGTGGGGGGGTGGGTCACGTGCTCTCGACCAGGTTCCACAGCGCAAGCCAACCGAGCAGGAACACGAAGGCTGCGAGGACGAGTACGGCTGCGTGAATCATGACCGGGCCTCCTTCCTGGAAGGACGCCCTGCGAGTCCCGTGCCGGCACAACGTCCGCCCCCGCGTGCCCCGCCCAGAGCCAGCCCGGGGAAGACTTACCCGCCGGGGAGAAACTCCCCGCCCGAGGAGCGCGGCCCGAAACCAGGTCTGGCGTCGTTGCCAGGTGCGCGCGTCCCGGGTTTGGCGGAGGCGCGGACGCTACCCCGCGGAGGCTCGACGTCGCCCTCGGCACCCTGCACGCGTTGGCGGGCGTCGGGCCTCGCCCGTGACTAGCCCAGCCAGCGATAGATCAGGACCGCGATCCCCAGGACATACAGGGGGCCGAACACGGCCTTGTTGTTCCGTGCGAGCCACTCGGGGAGGAAGATATCGAAGTTCGCCCGGCGGTCCGTCGTGTAGCGGGCGGCGACCGGGGTCAGCGGGCAGGCCCCGCCATTGAGCAGGAGCACCAGCACCTCGAGCATCACGACGCCGCAGAGCACGCTCGCGCCGAGGAGCCGGTCGCTGAGCGCCAGGGCGGGGATCCCCAGAATGCAGGCGACGAAGAACACCCACACCACGGTGTGCACGAGCTTGACCGCGAACAGTCGCCTCTCGTCTGCCGAGGACACGGACCCCCCGATCGTCGCCGCCGCCCCCCTCGAGCGTGCGCCTTACGCAGCGCCACCCGCGGTCGTCTGCCGCCCAAGCTCGCACGACCCACGCCTCAGGTGAAGACCCTCGCGAAGTAGGCCATGAGCAACACCGGCTCCACCGGCTGGGCGCGATACGCCAGGTAGCCGTCGGGGCGGATCAGGTAGAGGCACTCCGCCCCCGCGCGGAAGGCGCGGTGCAAGAGCCCGGCGGAGTCGAGCACGACGTCCTCCGCCCCGAGGACCTCGGGCACCTCGGCGTGGGGGACCACGATCCGGGTGCGCACCCGCGCCCCGCAGCGGCCCTGGACCTGGGACACCAGCGCCTTGAGCGCCACGTAGCCCTCCGGGGTGTCGGCGGCGCCGTCGAACAGCAGGAGCACGTGGGCGGTGCCCTGCAGCAGCTCGTAGAGCCGGTGCTCGCCCTGGGGGGTCTCGTAGAGGGCGTCCGGCACGCGCTCCCCCGGGCGCGGGCCCGCGGCGAACTCACCCCAGTCCCAGAGCGAGGGCTTCTCGGAGTCGGGGGCGTGGCGCAGGTCGGCCTGGAGGACGCTGCAGCGGTCCTCGCCGACCAGCGGCGAGCGGCGGTAGTTCACGCTCAGCTCGCCGACCTGCCGCGCCAGCCGCTGCTGCACGACGTCGAGGCTGGTGAGGAAGCGCCCGACCTGGTTGCGCAGGGCCTGGGCCACCGGGTTGCGCAGGGTCACGACCCGGGTCCCGCGCTCGGTCATGCGCAGCAGCTCGCTGGCCACCGGCTCGCGCTCGGCGCCGTAGGCGTCGAGCAAGGCGTCCTTGCCCTCGCCCTTGGCGACGAGGGCCAACTTCCAGGCGAGGTTGTAGGCGTCTTGCAGCCCGGTGTTCATGCCCTGCCCGCCGATCGGGCTGTGGCAGTGGGCGGCGTCGCCGGCGAGGAACACCCGCCCGCGGCGGTAGTCGTCGACCTTGCGCTGGCGCACGTCGAACCCCGAGAGCCAGAGCGGATCCTTGAGGCGCAGGTCGCGGGTCGAGCGCTCGCGGAGGGCGGCCTCGATCCAGCTCAGCTCGGGCTCCCCGTCCCGCTCCTCCCCTGCGGGGGTCGCGACGATCACGCGCCACAGCCCCGGGGTCGGGAGCGGAATGCAGAGCGAGGGGCCGTCGGGGGCGAACCAGGTGTGGACCTCCTCAGGGTCGAGCTCCCCCTCGAGCTGCGCGTCGGCGAACACGAAGGAGGCCGGGACGTCGACGCCCTGGAACTCGATCCCCAGCTCGCTGCGCACGGTGCTGTGCGCCCCGTCGCAGCCGACGACGTAGCGCGCCTGGATCTGCTCGCCTTTCAGGCCCCCGCCGTCCCCCCGACGCACCGTGCAGTGCACCGCGTCGGCGTCCTGGCTCAGCACCAGCAGCTCGGCCTCGCGCTCGACGGTGACGCCGAGCTCCTGGGCCCGCGCCTCGAGGATCGCCTCGGTCTCGCTCTGGGGGAGCACGAGCACGAAGGGGTAGGGCGACTCCAGCTCGTCGAGGCTCACGTGGGCCAGGCGCTTCGCGCCCGCGTAGAGGTTCATGCCGTGCACCCGGCGTCCGCGGCGCAGCGCCTCGGCCAGCACGCCCATGTCCTCCCACACCTCGAGGGTCCGGGCGTGCACGGCGAGGGCCTTGCTCGTGCTCGAGCGGGCCGCCCGCTTCTCGATCACGCGCACGCTGCACCCGTGGCGCGCGAGCTCGCACGCGAGCAGCAGCCCGGTCGGGCCGGCTCCGACGACGAGCACCTGAGTCTCCACGGCTCACCCCCTGGCAGCTCCAGGGTAGCCAGTCGACTCGGCGCGGGCTCGCCTACCCCGCGCGGGCCGCCGGGGGCCCGTCGAACAGGGGCAGGCAGTCGGCGATCGGCCACGGGCCGCCCCGCGGGGGCGCGATCCGCAGCTCGCGGTTCAGGATCACGGTCGGGCGGCAGCCGCCCCGCTGCAGGCGCAGCGCGCGCCAGCCGCGGATCGCCCACTCGAGGGAGTAGCGGGGCGTCTCCCGCCGCGAGGCGCGCCCCCGCCAACGTGAGCCTTCAGCCCGTTGGGGGTGAGCCCGAGCGGCTTCGCCGCTTGGCGCCTGTGGCCCATTGGGGTGAGCCCGAGCAGCTCTGCTGCGAGGGCGAGGGGCCTCGGAGAGGCCCCCAGAAGCGGGGCGAGGGGGCCTCGGAGAGGCCCCCCATGAAGCAAGTCGTCGGCGCGGGCTCACGCGGCCCCCAGCAGCGTGGCGAAGATCGCCACGTAGAGCGCGATCACGAGCACGGTCAGGCCGCACACGATCCAGCCGAGGACGATCCCCACGGTCGCGCCGCCGGGGACGCTGACCCGCGCCTGGCGGGCCAGGCGGGTGGCGGTGTTGCCTTGCCAGATCGCGAAGGGCGCGGCCAGCGCGCAGAACAAGGACACGATCCCCAGCACCAGCGCGGTGGTCGCCGCGCTGTCCATTTGGCTCAGCAGCCGCGGGTCGGGACGTGAGCGCCGCCGCCGGCCTGGCGCGTTGCGTGAACGCGGCGGCGTGTAGGGGCTCTCCGGGCGACGGCGGCGACGGGTCGTGGGGGCTTTTGTGTTCAAACGGGTCCTTCCCTGTTCTTCCCAGTGCCGTGGATCCTAGGAGCCGAGCCGGTGCCATCTCTATTCCAATGGCCCCGGTGATTTGTAAGTGCACACCGCCCTGAAGCGTTCTGCCTCAGCGCCCAAGTCTTTGGGCCGCCTGGACCTTCAGGCTTGGGTCCACCGTGTGGGCGTGGTGCGTGAGCAGGAACAGCACCCACAGCAAGAGCAACACGCCGAGCCCGATCGCGAACCAGGCGAGCAGCCTGGCGCGGCGCCGGCGGACGGTCGAGGGGGTTCCGCTGACCGCGCCGCCGCCGACGCGGACCGTGGCCTTGCAGTTGGCGCAGGTGATCTGCCGGCCTTGCAGGCGTCCGGGGGCGCGGTAGCTCCGGCCGCAGCCGGGGCAGCTAAAGCGAACGTGGCTGACGGTGACGGACATGTCCTCCCTTCCTTCTCTCCGGCCCTTCCACCGCGAACCGCGGGCCAGGTCGCAACCCGAGCGCGATGGTTCGCGGAGCGCTCCACTGGGTCGCAAACCCCTCCGCGGCCGTCGTCGCCGTTGTCAGGCCGGGAGGGTCCTGCGAGGCCCGCTACGCGCGGGAATCGCTAGAATCGCGGGTTCGCGAGGGAGGCACCCCATGGCCGAAGACGACTTCTACGCCCAGTCGCTGATCTACCACCGGCTCAACGGCCGCCCGGGCAAGCTCGAGGTCACCCCGACCAAGCCCTGCGACACCCAGCGCGACCTCTCGCTGGCCTACAGCCCGGGGGTCGCCGAGCCCTGCCGCAAGATCGCGGAGACGCCCACCGACGTCTACCGCTACACCAACAAGGGCAACCTCGTGGCCGTGATCACCAACGGCACCGCCGTGCTCGGCCTGGGCGACATTGGCCCGCTGGCGGGCAAGCCGGTCATGGAGGGCAAGGCGGTGCTCTTCAAGAAGTTCGCCAATATCGACGTCTACGACATCGAGATCGACGCCAAGGACCCCGAGAAGTTCATCGCCGCGGTCGAGGCGATCGCCCCCACCTTCGGCGGGATCAACCTCGAGGACATCAAGGGCCCCGAGTGCTTCGAGATCGAGACCACGCTCAAGGAGCGCCTCGATATCCCCGTGTTCCACGACGACCAGCACGGGACCGCGATCATCTCCGCGGCCGCGTTCCTCAACGCCTGCGAGCTCACCGACCGCAAGCCCGAGGACGTGAAGTGCGTGTTCAACGGCGCGGGGGCGGCCGGGATCAGCTGCGCCAAGCTCTTCGTGCACCTGGGGGTCAAGCGCGAGAACCTCCTGCTCTGCGACTCGAGCGGCGTGATCTACGCGGGCCGCACCAAGCGCATGAACAAGTACAAGGAGGAGTTCGCCCGCGAGACGGAGCTGCGGACCCTCGAGGAGGCCATGGTCGGCGCCGACTGCTTCATTGGCTGCTCGGTGGGCGACGCGGTGACCCCGGCCATGCTCTCGAGCATGGCCAAGGACCCGATCGTGTTCGCGATGGCCAACCCCACGCCGGAGATCGACTACCCGCTGGCGGTCGAGACGCGCTCCGACGTGATCATGGCCACCGGGCGCTCGGACTACCCGAACCAGGTCAACAACGTGCTCGGGTTCCCCTTCGTGTTCCGCGGCGCCCTCGACTGCGGCGCGCGGACCTTCAACATGGAGATGATGATCGCCGCGGTGCGCGCGCTGAGCGCGCTGGCCAAGGAGCCGGTGACCCAGACCGTGTCCCGCGCCTACGGCGGCGAGCAGTTCACCTTTGGCCGCGACTACCTGATCCCCAAGCCCTTCGACCCCCGGGTCCTGCCCTGGGTCTCGACCGCCGTCGCCCGGGCCGCGATCGAGAGCGGCGTGGCGCGGCTCGAGCGCGACCTCGACGAGTACCGCGAGAAGCTGATGCGCCAGGTCGACGCGGGGCGGACCCTGGTCGCGCTGCCCATGCAGCACGCCCGCGGCGCGCTCAGCCGGATCGCGCTCCCCGAAGGCTACACCCCCAAGCTGACCGAGGTCGCGCGGCGCGCGATCGAGGAGCGGATCGCGCGCCCGGTGATCGTGGGCGAGGCGGCCAAGATCCGCGAGGCCATGCAGGGCGTACCCGCCGACAGCTACGAGATCGCCGACCCGGCCAAGGCCCCCGACGCCGACCGCCTGGTGGAGCTGATGCAAGCGCGCCAGCCCCTCGACACGCCCAGCCGCGAGCGCTGCCTGGAGGAGCTGCAGAACCCCTACGTCTACGCCACGCTGCTCACCGAGCTCGGCACCTGCGACGGGCTGGTCGCCGCTGGCGACCGCCCCTACGCGAAAATGGTCAGCCCGATCCTGCGCTACGCCACCCGCCGCGCCGGGGTCAGCCGGGTGGCCGGGTTGCACCTGCTGCAGCTCAAGGACCGCGCGCTGTTCTTCGCGGACACCGCGCTGATCCCCGACCCCTCCGCCGAGGAGCTGGCCGAGATCGCCATGCGCGCGACCCGCGTCGTCCAGCGCTTGGACATTACCCCGCGGATCGGGTTCATTTCCTACGCCAACTTCTCGGCGCGCGCCGACACCGACCAGGCCAAGCTGCGCCGGGCCTACAAGATCGTGCGTCAGCTGCACCCCGAGATGACGATCTTCCCCCCGGTGCAGGCCGACGTGGCGGTCGAGCCCGAGCGCTACGGCGCGCTGTTCGGCGACCGGATCCCCCAGGACGCGGCGAACATTCTGATCTTCCCCAACCTGCACGCGGCCAACGCCGCCTTCCGCCTGACCCGCGTGATCGGCGAGGGCACCGCGATCGGCCCGATGCTGCTCGGCCTCAAGCGCCCGGCCAACGTGCTCGCCCGCGGCAGCACCCCCGACGAGATCTTCAACATGCTCGCGGTCACCGCCTACAACGCCGAGCGCCGCAAGGCCGAAATGGCCGAGGGCACCAAGACCCAGCTCTGGCGCCAGGGCGGCAGCGAGCCGGTGCAGGTGCTCGACAACGAGGTCCACTAGCCGCCGGCATGAGCAGCGTGGGAGAGGTTGCGGGCGTCCAGGGCGCCGTGGTCGAGGTCCGCTTCGCCGAGGGTCAGCTCCCCGCGCCGAACGAGGCCCTCGCCGTGCGCCGCCCCGACGAGGACCTGCTGCTGGAGGTGATCCTCCACAGCGGGCCCGACCGCGTGCGCGCCCTGGCCCTGGGCGACACCCGCGGGCTGGCGCTGGGCGCGGAGGTGCACGCCACCGGCTCGCCGCTGCGGGTCCCGGTGGGGCCCCAGGTCAAGGGGCGGGTGCTCGACCTGCTGGGGCGAACCCTCGACGAGGGGGAGCCCTTCGGCGAGCCCCGCTGGCCGATCCACCGCGCGTCCCCCGAGCTCGCCCAGCACGACCCCGCCCAGCGCGTGTTCGAGACCGGGCTCAAGGTGCTCGACCTGCTCGCGCCGCTCCCCCGCGGAGGCAACACCGGGCTCTTCGGCGGCGCGGGTGTCGGCAAGACCGTGCTGATGATGGAGCTGATGCAGAACACCGTGCACTTCCACCAGGGGGTCTCGGTGTTCGCCGGGGTCGGCGAGCGCTCGCGCGAGGCGCGCGAGCTGTGGCTGGAAATGCGCGACGCCGGCGTGCTGCCCAACGTGGTCCTCGTCTACGGACAAATGGGCGAGACCCCGGGGGTCCGCTACCGCACCGCGCTCGCGGCGGTGACCGTGGCGGAGTGGTTCCGCGACGAGGCGCGCCAGGACGTGCTGCTCTTCGTCGACAACACCTTCCGCTTCGTGCAGGCCGGCAACGAGGTCAGCGGCATGTTCGGTCGCCCGCCTTCGCGGGTCGGCTACCAGCCGACCCTCGCCGTGGACGTGGCGCAGCTGCAAGAGCGGATCGCCTCGACCGCCACCGCCGCGATCACCAGCGTGCAGGCGATCTACGTCCCCGCCGACGACACCACCGACCCCGCGGTGGCCGAGCTCTTCAACCACCTCGACGCGTTCGTGGTGCTCTCGCGCGAGGCGGCGAGCGAGGGGCTCTACCCCGCGGTGGATCCGCTGCGCAGCAGCTCGGGGCTGCTCGACCCGGCGATCGTCGGCGAGCGGCACGCGCGGTTGGCGGCCGAGGCCCGGCGCGTGCTCGCGAAGTACGAGGAGCTGCGCGACGTGATCGCGCTGATGGGCACCGACGAGCTCGCCCCCGCCGACCGCGAGGCCGTGTTCCGCGCGCGCCGCCTGCGGCGCTTCCTCACCCAGCCCCTGCGCGTGACCGAGTCGTTCACGGGGCGCGCCGGTGCCTACGTGACCGTCGCCGAGACCCTCGACGGAACCGAGGCGATCCTCGCCGGGACCTACGACCACCTGCCCGAGCAGGCGTTCTACATGGGCGGCTCGCTCCCGCAGCTGCTCGAGCGCCAGCAGGCGGCGACCCCATGAGCGCGTTCACCCTGATCCTGCAGTCCCCGGCCGGCGCCGACGAGCTCGAGGCCGTGAGTTCGCTGCGCTTCGAAGCCCCCGACGGCGGGCGCGGCGTCCAGCCCGGCCACGAGCCGGCCCTGGCGCTGTTGACCCCGGGCATGGCCAGCTACCGCTCCGCCGACCACACCGGCTACCTGGCGACCGAGGGCGGCCTGGTGTGGATCGATCGCGCGCGCGTGCGCCTGGTCTCGCGCTGGATCGCGCGCGCCCCGAGCATGGAGGCGCTGCTGCGGCTGGTGCAGCGCCGGCGGGAGCGGCGGGACCGCCTCGAGGACCAGGCGCGGCGCCAGGCCGAGCACCACGAGCTCGCCACCCGGCGGGCCCTGTCCAAGCTGCAGCGCGAGGTGAGCTGGTGAGCGACCCCGGCTCGCCACCCCTGCCCCCGTCGCACGACGAGCCGCTGCTCGAGCGCGTCCGGACTCAGAAGCAACGCAACGAGCGCGCCCGCCGCACCTCCAGCCGCACCCTCTGGCGAACCGTGGCCCATGTCGGCGTGCTCGGCTGGCTGATCGCGCTCCCCACGGTGGGCGGGATCTACCTCGGTCACCAGCTCGACCTGCGCTTCGAGACCGGGGTCACCTGGGCCCTCTCCTGCCTCTCACTGGGTCTGGCCGGCGGCGGCTATCTGTTGTGGCGCACCTTCAACCAAGTCTCCGAGGAGGATTCCCCGTGAGCTACGTCCTTGCCTTCGTGTGCGGCCTGCTCGCCGCCGCCCTGCACCTGCTGCTCCTGCGCTGGTCGCTCCAGCGCGCCTTGGCCCGCGGGTCCTCCGGCGCTGCCCAGCTGCTCTGGCTCTCGCCCTTGCGCTTGCTGCTCACCAGCGGGCTGATCGCGGCGCCCGCGCTGTGGTGTGGCGGCACGGGCGCGCTGCTGGCCCTCGTCGCGTTCGCCGTCGTCTCCCAACCGCTGCGCTGGCGCGCGCTGCACGTCCCCTCGCTGGAGGGCGCCGGCGCGTGAACCCCCGGACCCTCGACCTCTACGGCTTCGCCGTCCCCGAGACGGTCCCCTGGACGCTGGCGCTGACCGCGCTGCTCTCGATCGCGGCGCTGATCGCGGCGCGGCGGCTGCAGCTCGAGGGGCTCAGCCTCTGGCAGACCGCCGTCGAGTTGTTCTGCAGCTGGATCCGCGAGACCGTGCGCGAGGTCGTCGACGAGGACCCGGCGCCCTACGTGCCGCTGATCGGCACGCTGATGCTCTTCATTGCGCTGAGCAACGTGCTCTCGGTGGTCCCCTTCGCGCGCCCGCCGACCGCCGAGCTCTCGACCACCGTGGCCCTGGCGCTGGTCGTGTTCGTCGCGGTGCCGTTCTACGGGATCCGTCGCCACGGCTTCCGCGGCTACCTGGCCAGCTACGTCAAGCCCAACCCGATCCTCTTGCCCTTGAACCTGCTGGGCGAGGTCACGCGCACCGTGGCGCTCTCGGTGCGCCTGTTCGGCAACGTGATGAGCGGGCAACTGATCGGCGCGATCCTGCTCGTCGTCGCCGGCGCGCTGTTCCCCGTGCCGCTCCTGCTCCTGGGGCTGCTGACCGGGATCATTCAGGCCTACATTTTCGGGATCCTCGCCGCGGTCTATATCGCGGCCGCCCTCCAAACCGACGCCCCGAGCGAAACCCCGACCGAGGAGGTCGCACCCCAATGAACGAACAGGCACTCCTTTCCCTCGCCTCCATCGTGACCGCGGGACTGACCATGGCGGTGGGCTCCATCGCCCCCGCCCTCGGACAAGCCAAGGGGCTCGTCGCGGCCCTCGACGCGATCGCGCGCCAGCCCGAGTCGGCCCCGACCCTGACCCGCACGCTGTTCGTGGGCATGGCCATGGTCGAGTCGACCGCGATCTACTGCCTGGTGGTGGCGCTGATCCTGCTGTTCGCCAACCCGCTGAGGGGCTGAAGGCGTGGAGCTCGACCCGAAGCTGCTGGCCTTCGAGCTGCTCAACTTCGTCGTGTTGATGCTCATCTTGCGCCGCTTCCTGTTTCGCCCGGTGCGCGAGACGCTGGAGACGCGGCGCGAGGAGATCGAGCGGCGGAACACCGAGGTCGCCGCCCGCGAGGCCGCGGCGCGGGAGGCCGAGCAGCGCTATCGCGCGCAGCAGCGTGAGCTGGAGGCCGAGGGCGAGACCCTCCGCGCCGAGGCTCGCCGCCGGGGGCGCGAAGAGGCCGAGCAGATCGTGCAGGCCGCGCGCGAGGCCATGGACCAGGCGCGGAGCGACGCCGAGGCCGAGCAAGCCGCCGGCGCCGCGCGGGCCCTCGAGCGGCTGCGCCCGCAGCTGCTCGAGCTGGCCCTCGAGGCCGCGCTGCGGGTGGCCCGCGAGGTCTCGCGGGCCGAGCTGGTCAGCGGCTACGCCCTCGAGGCCGCGCGTCGGCTGCAGCTCGAGGCCCCGCACGCGACGACGCTCGAGGTCCGGCACAGCCCCGAGGCCGACCCGACGGAGGTCGAGGCCACCCTGCGGGAGGTCCTCGGTGGAGAGGCGACGCTGGAGCTGGTGCCCGACGAGGAGCTGATCGCCGGGGTCCGCTTGCACGCCGGCGACCTCGAGATCGAGGCCAGCATGGGCGCGGCGCTGGAGGACTGGGCGCGCGAGCTGGGGTCCGCGGCGTGAACGACGAGGTCCTGCAACGCGGCGCGGCGGCGCTGGAGTGGATCCGCGAGGGCCTGACCCAGGCGCGCCCGCGGGTGCGCGCGGCGCGGGTCGGGCGCGTGGTCCGCGCCGGCGACGGGGTGGCCGCGGTGCAGGGCCTGCAGCGCCCGCTGATGGGCGAGCTGCTCGACGTGGAGGGCACCCCCGCCCGCGTCGAGGCGCTGCTCGAACACGAGGTCCGCCTGGTGCTGCTGGGCGACGCGTCCCACGTCGAGTCGGGCTCGCGGGTGCGCCGCGGCGGGCGGGTGCTGGACGTGCCCGCCGGGCTGCGCGTGATCGGGCGCGTCGTCGACCCCATGGGTCGCCCGCTGGACGAGCGCGGAGCCCTCGCCCCGGGGGCGCGGATCCCGGTCGAGCGGCGCCCGGTGGCCCTCGCCCAGCGCGAGCCCGTCTCGCGCCCCCTGCGCACCGGGCGCTTCGTGCTCGACACCATGATCCCGATCGGGCGCGGCCAGCGGCAGCTCGTGATCGGCGACCGCTCCACCGGCAAGAGCGAGCTCTGCCTGGACATTCTCGCGGCCCAGGACCGCGACGTGGTGTGCGTCTACGTGGCGATCGGCCGCCGCGGCTCCGAGGTCGCGAGCACCGTCGACTGGCTGCGCGAGCGCGGGGTGCTCGAGCACGGCTTCGTGGTGGCCACCCACGCCGACGACCCCCTGGGGCTGATCCACCTCGCCCCCTACGCGGCGACGGCCATGGCCGAAGACCTGATGCTCTCCGGGCGCGACGTGCTGATCGTCTACGACGACCTCACCGGCCACTCCCACGTGCACCGCGCCCTGGCGCTGCTCCTCGGCCGGCCGGTAGGCCGCGAGGCCTTTCCCGTCGACGTGTTCTACGCCCACGCGAGCCTGCTCGAGCGCGCGACCCAGCTCGGGCGCGCCTCCGGCGGCGGCTCGCTGAGCGCGCTGGCGGTGGTCGAGACCCAGGCCGGCGACCTCTCCAGCTACATTCCCACCAACGTCGTCTCGATCACCGACGGCCAGGTCCGGCTCGACGCGCGGCTGGCGGCGGCGGGCATGACCCCGGCCGTCGACGTGGCGCTCTCGGTCTCGCGGGTCGGCGGCAAGGCTCAGCCCCGCGCGCTCTCGAAGCTCGCCGGGCGGCTGAAGAACGGCTACGCGCAGTTCCTCGAGCTGGAGGCCTTCGCCCGCCTGGGGTCGCGCCTCGAGCGCGCCGCGCGCGAGACCCTCGAGCACGGCTACCGGGTGCGCGAGGCCCTGCGGCAAGAGCGCGGCGAGTCGCTGAGCTGGGCCGAGACCCTGGCGCGGGTGCTGCTCCTCGAGCGCCCCGAGCTGCGCCGCCTCCCCGTGCCCCACGTACGGCAGGCCCTCGCCGAGGGGATCCTCGCCGCCCGCCTCTCCGAGCCCGACGCCTGGAGCGCCCTCGAGCGGGCCGAGCTCCCCGGGCCTCAGGAGCTCGAGCGCCTGCTGCATGCCGCCTGCGCCGCGTGGACCCACCTGGAGGCGACAACGGAGACCGAGGAGCACGACGCATGAGCAGCAGCCTGCGCGCGCTCCAGTCTCGCCACCAGGCCTGGTGCAGCTTCCGCGACATTGCCCACGCGACCCGCTCGCTGGCGGCCTCGCGGCGCAGTCGCTGGGCCGGGCACGCCCAGCGCAGCGGCGAACACCTGGCCTGGGTGTGGGCCCTCGCCAAGCTGCTCCCCGCCCCGCCGCGCCCGCAGCTCCGGCCCAAGATCCTGGTGGGGATCGGCACCGACCTCGGCCTCTGCGGGCGCTTGAACCCGCTCGTCGCCGACGCGTTCCTCCGGCGGCGCGCCGAGCTGAAGCCGGCGCTCTCGGTCGCGATCGGCGAGCGCCTGGGCCAGGTCCTCGACGAGCACGGGCTGCTGGCGGAGGGCCCCGCGCAGATCGCCTACGAGTCGGCCCCCGTCAGCCCCGCCGCGGTGCTCGAGCTCGCCGAACGCCTGGAGCTGTCCTTGGCGAAGCTCGGGCTGCAGGAGGCCCAGCTGGATCTCGTCGCCGCGGTCAGCGAAGACGCCGGCGTCCCCGACGTGCGCTGCGAACCGAGCCTCCCCGCCGCCCTCGAGGGCGACGTGCGCGCGGTCGAGGCGCAGCTCTACCGCGAGCGGCGCGTGCTCAGCGACCTCGCCGCCGGCCGTGAGTCCGTGCTCGCGCTCCTGCGCCACGCGCGCCTGGCCCACGCCTTCTGCCGGGCGCAGGTCGTGGAGTCCGCCGTGCGCTGGACGGTCATGCACCGCGCCCACGAAGGTGCCCAGCGCCGGATCGGCGAGCAGGAGCTCGAGCTGCGCCGCCTGCGCCAGGAGGAGATCACCCAGGAAATGCTCGACGTCGTCGCCGGGCGCGGAATCGGAGTGTGACGTGGACGGCCTGACCCCTCTGTTCGCGATACTCGGCTCCCTGGCGCTGGCGGCGACGGCTGCGGCGACCTGGATCAGCGTGACCACCTCGCGCCGGCTGCTGGGCGTCGAGCGGCTCTACCGCGCGCGGCTCTACGCACTGCAGCTCCTCGAGCGCTGGGAGACCGGCACCCACCAGGCCCGCGCCCGCCTGCGCAAGCGCTTCGGCGCGAGTATCAAGGCCAAGCAGCCGATCCCTTGGACCGCCTTCCAGGAGGCGCTGGACCAGGGCCTCGCCGTGGACGAGGACGCGGACAGCATTCTGACCTTCCTCGACCACGTGGGCCTGTGCGTGAAGACCGACGTCGTCGACGAGGACCTCGCCGAGAACTTCTTCCTCGTCGGCCCGATCGCCATGTGGTGGGACGCCCTCAGCGAGTTCCGCGCGCAGGAGGCCGAGGAGCGCGGCGTCGACCCCTGGCCCAACGCGGCGCAGCTGATCGCGAACCGCAAGGCCGAGGCCGCCGCGAGCGGCTAGGGTCGGAGCGCGGCGCCCGCGGCTCGCGCGGGCGCGACCTGCGCTACCGCCGGCGACGTCGTCTTCGGCGTCGCCGTCGGCGTCGACCGCCTTGGCCCCGCGCGCTGGGGATCCCCCGTTCGCCACCCTCCCGCCGGGGCCGGTCCTCGGACGCGCGACTCCGGCGGGACCGGCTCAGCTCCGCGAGCACCGAGGCGGCCTCGTAGGGCGCGACGATCGCGGTCAGCTTCGCCGCGAACCCGAGGATGGCGCCGAGGCCCGCCGTACCAGCGAGGAGGCTCAGGAACGCTTCGAGGGTCAGGCTAGACGACGAGCTGAACGCCTGGGGCAACGCGACGAAGAGCAGGATCACGATCGGCGTCACGACCGCGCCGATCAGGCCGGAGCGAAGGCTCTGCCCCAGCGCCCGCAGCCTGTGCCCGCGAGGAACCCAGTTCAGGCGAGTGAGCAAGGCCAGGGAATACGCCGCGGGAACGCTGAACAGCAGGCTCAGCGCGGCCGGCCCGAGGAACCCGAAGCTACTCGGCACGTAGGCCCGGTAGCTGGTGTAGAGCACGACCAACGCCGGCGGCAGCACCGTCAGCAGCAGCTGCAGCGGGCCGAGCAGGTGCACGTTGACGGCGACGGGCGGGTCGCTCGTCGCCGCGTCCTCCGTGGCCTGCTCCGCTCCGGGGGCGCGCACCTCGGTCGGCGGGCTCGCGCAGCCGAGGGTCGCGCAGCGGCCGAGCTCGGCGCGGCACGCCTGGTGGTAGACCACCTCGCAGCCCGGACAGGTCCACAGCGGCTCCTGCAGTCCGTCCCGGCAGTAGGGGCAGACCTCGTTGCTGCGGCTGGTGCCCTGGACCTCGATCCGCTCCATGCCCCGATTGTGCGCGCCCGCGGCCCAAACGCGACCCAGGGCGGAGGCAAGCTCCGCCCCTACCCCTGGAGACGTCTCCTTCTGCGTAGGGGCGGAGCTTGCCTCCGCCCTACCCTACTGGCCGAGGCGCTCCCGGACCTCGGCGCGTTCGCGCTGGGCATCTTCCGTGAGCGACGCCGCGAGCCCGAGCTCGAGGGCGCGGTCGTAGTCGGCCAGCGCAGCTTCGAGCCGGTCGAGCCGGGCCCGCGTCCGGGCGCGCATGAGGTGGGTCACCGCGAGGGTGTGCCCCTCCAGCGAGCGGTCGTAGTCGGCCAGCGCCTGCTCCAGTCGCTCGAGCTGGGCCAGGCACCAGCCGCGGTAGAGCAGCAGCCGCGGGTCGCGCGGGTCGAGCTCCAGCGCGCGGGTGTAGTCGCCGGCTGCCTCCTCGTAGCGCTCGAGGCGCCGCAGCTGCTCGGCGCGGCGGCTGAAGGCCGGCCCGTAGTCTGGGTCGGCCACCTGGGCGCGGGCGAAGCTCTGCAGCGCCTCCTCGTCGCGCCCGAGCCCGTCGAGGGCGACTCCGCATTTGACCAGGACCGGCGCGCGCTCGCGCACGAGCTCCAGCGCGACCTCGTAGGCCTCGAGCGCCTCCGGGTGGCGCCCGCTGCCCGCGTGCGCGTCGCCGGCGCGCAGCGCAGCCTGGGCGAAGACCGCGTAGGGGTCGACCCGCGGCGCGGGCTCGAGGGCGCCGGGCTCGAGCCAGCGGGCGTAGGGCGCCAGCTCGGGGTAGTCGCTGAGCGCCGCGTGGGCCGGGAGCTCGGCGAGGAAGCCCAGCGCCAGCGCCTGGCGGAGGGCGGCGAGCACGTCGGCCTCGTCGGCGCCGCGCCGCGCGTGCCACAGCGCGCGGTAGACCCAGGTGTGCGCCGCCTCGGGCGCCCAGGCCTCGAGCCGCCGCAGCTCGGCGTCGGCCGCCGCCAGCCGCCCGCTGCGCACGAGCAAGAACGCCCGCGCCAGGCGCAGCAGGATCGCCCCCGGGCGCTCCGCGAGCAGCGCCTCGCAGCCCTCGAGGGCCGCCGCCAGTCGCTGGCTGCGCCCCGCGTGCTCCACCGCCCACACCTCGAGCAAGGCGAGGGCCTCCCGGGAACGCCAGCCCGACCCCGCGCGCTCGCGGAAGGCGTCCAGCGCGTCCGGGTCCCTGGCCAGGAGCTGGCGCGCCCAGGGGTGCAGCGCCCCGTCGAGGAACGGATCCCAGCCCGCCGCCTCGAGCACCGCGGGCAACGCGTCCGCCTCGTCCCGCATGGCGAGTCGACCCTGCGCGTGCCAACACCAGGGGTCGGCCTCGATCACGTCGGCGAGGGCCAAGGCCGGGTCCTCGGCCTCGCCGAGCAGGACCCGGCGCACCTGCGCCTCGCTGGCCCAGGCCCTCCGCGCTTCGAGGGCAGAGCGGGTCGAGTCGTCGAGCTTCAGCTCGGCGAGCAGCCGCGCGAGCTCCCCCTGGGAGGCCGCGGCGGGCTCGTCGAGCTTCAGCTTGGCGAGCAGCCGCGCCAACTCCGGGGGGTCAGAGTCGAGCAACGCCTGCCCCTCGCGCGCCCAGGTCACCTGCCGCGGGTCGCCCCAGGACGCGAGCGCCTCGAGCTTCGCGCGGAGCTCGTCGAGCGCAGACCGCGGCCGCGGGAGGCGTGCGACGCTGCGCGGGTCACGGCGCCAGCGCCAGAGCGCGAGGTCGCGCCTGCACTCGCCCTCGAGCCAGGCGTTGACCGCCGCCGGCGCCGCCTCGCGCAGCGCGTCGACCCGCCCCGGGGCGAAGGGCGGGATCAGCAGCCCCTCCACGAGCTGCGTCAGCGCCCGCGCCCGCGGGTCGTCGGGCCAGCGAGCGCGCTCCGCCCCGAGGGCGTCGCGGGCGGCGAAGGCGTCGCCGCGCTCGAGCTCGGCCACCGCCAGCGCGCAGCCGAGCTCCGCCTCGGGCCAGCGCGCGAGGGCCGCCCGCAGCCCGGGCCGCGGGTCGCCCCCGGCGGCCGCGCCCTCGGCGGCCGCCCGCAGCGCGCCCTCGGGTGAGAGCTCCTCCGCCGGAGGCGGCGGCGGGGCGTCGGCGCCCACCCGCCCCCACACCAGCAGCCCCACCCCGCCGAGCCCGAGGAGCGCGAGCGCGAGGGCCACGGCCACGGCCAGCCCCAGCGTTGGCCCCGAGCTCGGGTTCGGGTCGCCCCCTGATCTCCTCGCGTCGCCACCCGGGCGTCCCGACGCACCCCCGGCTCGGGTCGCCCCGCCCCTCCCCGAACGTCCCGACGCGCCCCCGGC
>Ga0070726_10002027_pt1 | contig 18946 bp, 10 predicted proteins | sample tdAd471_FD_67275 | JGI IMG/M metagenome (GOLD analysis project Ga0070726, IMG submission 67275) | Marine sediment microbial communities from the Atlantic coast under amendment with organic carbon and nitrate - tdAd47.1 | ecosystem: Environmental > Aquatic > Marine > Coastal > Sediment | place... | reverse complement strand
GTCGCACGGCGGATGAGGGATCGGGATCTGGACCGGCTCCGGGTTCAGGACGTTCGGATCGATGCACATCAGCGCAACGCCGCTCGCCGCGTACACCGGGCCCATCGGGCTGATGGCGAGATGATCAGCGCGCAGAAGTTCGCCGATCAGGCGCGGCTCTTCTTCGAACGGGAACACCGCGTGCAACTCTTCCGTGCCACCGTCGTCCGGATCAACGAGGACGAACACGCCGGTTTGTTCCGCGTTGACGATGCCGTCGATCATCGGGCCGCCCAGTGTGTTCAGATCGATGTCGATCGTCTGGCCGATGAAAAAGTCGCTGATACCCGCGACGATGACACTCAGTCCGTTCGACGACGGCTGGAACGCGTACCCGGACTTGGGCCGGATCGCCATGTACTGATCGATGATCCGCAGCCGCCCGTCGCTCGGCGGCGGGTTGATCACCATCCGGTCCATGCTGAGCACCGTCAGCGGTTGCCAGTCGAGCCGGTACGCACCGGTCACGAACGGCATCTCGCGGCTGCCGTACGGGCTCTGCGTGAACTGATCGCTGCTGTCCGCAGGATCGCGATACCACATCACGCCGCTGGTCGTGGAGTTCGCCAGCGCCTTCTGCATCGTTACCGCGTGCCCGCCACCTCGATCAAGCACCGGCACGCCGCCGATCGTCCCGAGAACCGTGTACCGCCCGTAGGCGCAGGCGACGATCCCGCCGAGCGCGACCTGCTGCGCCATCTCACGCACCTTCGGTGAGTAGGACCCACCGGACCACTTGTTGATGATGTCGAACTTGCCGGTGCCGTTCAGGACCGCCTCCATGCCGGTTTCCCAACCGGCCCCGTTCGTGCCGTCCTCGGGAGTGGTGCCCATGACCGCTCCGAGCAGCAGGATGTTGCCGGTCATCTCGTCATACATCGGGCCCGACGAGGCCTGCCAGTAGCCCGGGCCGGGGAACACCTCGGGGAATCCGTGGTTCGCCACATAGGCGAACAGGTTCATCGAAGCCGTCGGCACGCAGTGCGAACCGCCGTTGCCGGGCAGCCCGGCCCGGACCTGGTCGAGGTCCGACATGTGGCTGATGTCAAAGCCCCAGATCCCGGAATTCACGTAGTACGCATATTCAACGTCCGCGTCCGCCCGCTGCGCGCTGACGCACAGCCCCGCCAGCGCGACAACCGCGCCGATCCGCCCGAGGGCATCCCGTTTCATTTCGATCTCCTCCTCCGCGAACCACCCGGCGCCGCGATACCGACCGACCGAAGCATCTGTTCCCCGTCCGGCGGGTCCAGACTAAATCGCGCCCGGCCTCGATCCAGCCTGAATCGAGAGAACGGCGACAAGTCTACCCCATATCAAGGGGTGGTCGATGGGCGGCTCAGCCCCGATCCCACAGCGCATGGAAATGGTGCGTCGGCCCGTGTCCGCTCCCGACCTCAAGCTCGTCGGCGTGCGCAATCGCCCCGGTGATGTACGCCTTGGCGCGCGTCACCGCGTCCGTCACCGATCCCGACTGAGGCAGCAGCGCCGCGATCGACGACGACAGCGTGCAACCGGTGCCGTGCGTGTTCTTCGTCTCGATCCGCTCCGCTTCGAACCGTCGAACGCCACTTTCCGAAACCAGCAGGTCGTCGCTGCGACCGCCGCCGGAGTGCCCCCCCTTCATCAGCACCGCCTTTGCGCCAAGCCCGCAGAGCGCCTCGGCCGCCTCGAGCACTTCGTCATCGTCAGCGGGGGGGCTCTGCCCGAGCAGTTCGCCCGCCTCCGGCAGGTTGGGCGTCAGCACATCCGCCAGAGGCAGCAGCACCTCGCGCACCACCGCCACCGCGTCCTCATCCAGCAGCCGGTCGCCACCCTTGGCCACCATGACCGGGTCGAGCACGACGAACCGGGGGGCGTGCTCGCGCAGCGCCGCACCCACCGCCCGCGCCACCGATGCATTGGCGATCATCCCGATCTTCACCGCGTCGATCCGCACATCCGCGAACAGCGTGTCGAGTTGGTCCTTCACGAACGGAGCCGGCACCACATGAACACCCGTCACGCCTCGCGTGCTCTGCGCCGTCAGCGCGGTGAGCACCGCGCACCCGTACGCGCGGAGCGCGCTGAACGCCTTCAGGTCCGCCTGTATACCCGCCCCTCCGGACGGGTCGGACCCCGCGATCGACAGCACATTGGGGATTCGTCCGGCCATGGGCCAACGGTACACGCCGGCGACCGGCAGATCGACGGCGCACAAGCAAAAAGGGCGGCCTCCCTCTCGGAAGGCCACCCCCTCTTCCCCCTCTCCAGGCGGAACGGAGCGCGCAGACTCCTCCTCGCGCAGCCCCGCAGCCACAACCGCGTGATCGGTGCCGCCGCTCCGCCACAGAATCTCAAAATATTGCCGCTGGTTACGCGCCGGGTGCCCGCTGAGCGCCCAGCCAGTCCACCAACTCTTGAGGACGCGCACCGGTCTCTCGTTCAGCGTCCGCAAGCTCGCGCTCCACCAGCTCGATCGCCTCCCCCAGCCGATCCGCGGCCGCCAGCGCCTCGGCCTTCAGCACAACCGCGATCGACCGCAGCTCGTGACCCACCCGAAGTTTGCCAAGCACCGGCGACAGAACCCCTTCCACCCGGTCCGCCCGGTCCGCCTCCAGCAGCATCTCCGCCCACTCCGTCCGGGTCTCCATCGACTCAACGACCTGCATCCAGTCGAGTCGGGAGTACAGACCAGCAGCGCGCTCGTACTCGCGCTCCGCACGATCCCAGTCGCTCGCCGCGCGATAACAGCGCGCGACCTGCCGGATCGAGAGCATGTAGTACGAAGAACGCGGCCCGTATTGCGCAAGCGCTCGCTGTTCCTGAGATCTGGCCAGCGCAACCGCCTCTTCGAACCGTCCCCGGACATTCAGCATGCGGATCAGATTGCTGAGCGCGGTCTGGAAATACACGCTCTGCTCACCGCCGAGAGTCGCCGAGTGTTCGAGCAGCAGCCGGAACTCACGCTCGGCGTCATCGACCCGACCGGCGTGGCTCAACGCTTGCGCATAGATGAACCGGATCTCGATCGTCTGCGAGTGGGCCGAACCGTACCGCTCTACAGCGTCCGCCAGCGCGCGCTCGGCGATCTCGAGCGACGATCCAGGATCCTCGCTCAGCAGGACACTCGCGAGGTAACGCATCGCCTCGTAATGGAGCGCACTGCCCCGGTGCTCCGAGGAGGCAATCCGTTCCTCCATCCGCCTCGCGTACTCGGCCCGCTCGGACCGAGGCATCGAGTGCAGTTCGTACAACTCCGTCCGGTACCGGACCGCGTGCCCGGTCGGCAGGTTCTCCGCGGCGAGTGCCTGCAGCCGATCGATCTCGGCGTCGTAGTTCAAAGGCACCCGTGAACTGAAGTGTGCGAGCAGAACATCCAGATTCAGTTCAATAGTCTCCGCGGCATACGGGCCTCGTTGCTCCGCTGATAGACCGGCCGCGCGCGTCAGCGTCGCCGCGGCACCGAACGAATCCCCGATCGCCCGCTGCGACTGGCCGATCCGCTCCAGCACCCGTAACAGCACCGCCGGCTGTTCCGCCAGCGACGAGTCCGCCTCCTCCGCCGTCGCTCGAAGAATCTCCTGCAACGAGCGGTCCTCACCCTGGTACAGGTCCGGATCGATCGCCGTCAGCATGTTCCCCAGCAGGAAGTCAGACATCGCCTGAGCCCGCGCACGCTCGATCGCCTCTTCCCGAAACGCGTTCTCCGCCTCAAGCCGCCCCAGCTTCGCCTCACGCATCCCGTAACTCAACGCCGCGAGCCCACCGACCACCGCGATCGTCAGCAGCGCCGCCATCGCCGCGATCGCCTGGTGACGCGCGATGAACTTCCGAACCAGGTAGACGCGCCCGGGAGGCGTCGCGTGCACCGGCAGACCGTCCAGGTACCGACGCAGGTCCTGCGCCATCGCCAGCGCCGACGGGTACCGCGCCTCGGGGTACCGCGCCACCGCCTTCATCACGATCCGGTCGAGGTCGCCCTTGAGCAGCTTTGCCCGATCAGCGGTCTTTGGGTCAGACCCCGCGAGCGCGCTCGGACGCGTCACCTGTCCGAACGATCCAGAGCGTCCGCTCCCTCCGCTCCGCTTCGAACCCGATCCGTGATCGGAGACCGATCCGGAAGCCGACGCCTCGTTCTCCGGCGGCACACGCCCCGTCAACAACTCGCACAGCACCACTCCCAGCGCGTACACATCCGTGCGCACATCCGCGCCGTCCCCGCCCCCGAGCTGCTCCGGGCTCATGTACTTCGGCGTACCCAGCCGATCGCCAGCCAGCGTCATCGTCTCGCCGTCTTCCCGGTCCAGCAGCTTCGCGATCCCGAAGTCGATCACCCGCGCCCGCGGCTCGCCGTCCGCCGACTCAACCAGCATGTTCGCCGGCTTCAGATCGCGATGGATGATCGCTCTCTGGTGGGCGTGGTGCACCGCTTCGCACACCTGCGCCATCAGGGCAACTCGCTCGCGCACCGTCAGCCCGCCGGCTTCGCAGGCCTCGGCGATCGGCCGGCCTTCCACCAGTTCCATCACGAGGTACGGACGCGACTTCGCGTCCAGGCCCGCATCCAGCACCCGCGCGATGCCCGGATGGTTCATCCGCGCAAGGACCCTCGCCTCGGCCCGGAAGCGCGACACCACCGATCGCGTCGCGAAGTCGTGCCGAAGCAGCTTGATCGCCACCGGACGATCCACCGGCACCCGCTGGCGTCCTCGGAACACCACGCCAAACCCGCCGCGCCCGATCTCCTCGCCGACCTCATACCCGGAGATGACCGGCGCCTCGATCTCGGCCGGCCCGGCACCCGACCGACCGATCCCCAGCCGCGTCCACCCGGTCTGCGTATCGTCGGTCGCGTCCAGCAACCGGCCCGTCGCCCGCTCGTGCGCCCTCAGCAGCCCCTCAACCGCCTCCCGGATCGAAGCGTCCACCCCTTCGAGCACGCTCTCGATGTCCCGTCCGTCTTCTTCAGCCTCCAGCGCGGCAGCGAACAGGTCCTTCACCGAGGTGCAGTTCTGGCCCCGCCCCGCCGATCGCTGCTCGTGATCTCGGTCTGATCCATCGCTCATCCCGGATCCGGCTCGCCTTCCGCCTCGGGCTCGATCAACTGCTGCAGACGCGCCCGCGCAAATTCCCAGTCCCGCTTCACCGTGCGAGACGAAACGCCCAGCAGGTCGGCGATCTCGTCCACCGAGCGCCCGCCGTAGAACCGCAGGCGCACCACCGTGGCCGCCCGCTCGTCCTCCCCCTCAAGGCGGGAAAGAGCGTCGTCGAGGGACAGAAGATCCGCGGGATCGGAGGCCGCCGAGGCCTCGAGCACATCCAGACTCACCGCTCCGCCGAGCGCCGACCGCTTCCGGCCGCCCCCGCGCTTCGCCGCCACCCGCGCCCGGGCGTGATCGATCAGGATCCGCCTCATAGCAGTGGCCGCCGCTTTGTAAAAGGCATGCCGGTGCTCGTAACTCGCCGGCGACGGCTCCCCGTCCGCGTCCTCGGCCGCCCGGAATAATCGCAGGTACGACTCGTTGACGAGCGCCGTCGCACCCAGCGTGTGGTCGCCGCGTTCGCCGCGCATGTGCGACCGCGCCACCACCCGCAGTTCGTCATAGACGATCTCCAGCAGCCGATCCCGCGCGCTATCGGACCCGCGTCGCGCCTGTTCGAGCAAGAGCGTCACCTCACCGGGCTTCCGCTCGCTCGGCGTGTCCTGATGCTCCGAGTCGCCATCCGCCATGCCCGAAATATACCCCGAGACAGGGAAAACACCCGTCGCAAAGGCAAGACCCACGGGCACCCGGGCCGGTTACACCGCCCGCGCCTGCACGATCATCGTCGCGTTCAGCAGCAGTTCCGGCGACATCAGGTGACGCATCATCTCGTCGTACGGCGACTCCGCATCCGGTCCAACCCAGCCGCCGTTCTTCAATTTCGCGAACTTCTTCCGCGCCCGCTTCTGCGACGCCCGAGTCCCCAGCCACACCAGAGGCGACAGCGGCAGCATCGCCACGCTCGTCGTGCTCCAGTTCGAGGCCATCAGCTTCTCAATCCGGAAACCGCAGTGGTGCAGGCTGTAGCGCAGCTGGAAGTAACTGATCAGAAACGCGTGCCCGTGGTAGATCCGCTCGCGGTCCTCCGACAATCCCCACACCGAGGTGTACTCGTCGATGTAACTCTTGAACGCCCGCTGTCCCGCCAGCGCGTACGCCAGACGCGCCCGCAGCGACAACAGGTTCGGCGTCGTGATCACCAGCGAACCCCCCGGCGCGAGCAGGCGCCGGAACTCGCTCAGCGTTTTGTGCCGGTCCACCACATGCTCAATCCCCTCCACGCACGCGATGACATCAAAGCTCCCATCCTCAAACCCCAGCCGGCTCTCCATGTCGCCCGACACCGGCTTCAGGTCGCCCTTGCGCTCCGGATCCGCCTGCGCATCACCGAACAGGCCCGTCCGCAGCCACGCCGGGAGCGTCGCCTCCGCCTCCTCTTCGAACGACTCCACAACGCCGCGCCCCGCGTGCTTCGCCTCGCCCCGCTCCAGGTACTCCGGAAACAGGTCCACCGGCGTCACGTCGAACCCCGCCGCCGCCAGCGGCGCACTCAGCAGCCCCGACCCCGCCGGCAGATCCAGCACGCGCATCCCCGCGCGCTCGGCCCGCTCGATCCCCGCGAAGTACGACAGCACGAACGGGTACAGCGAGCGCGTCCCCAGACTCATCCGCACCTGCGCGCCGCGAGGCGGATCCTCCGAGCGGATAACCTGCTGCACCGCGCCTCCCTCTGTTCGCGTCGGCTTCTCCTCCATCAGCGCCTCCGTGGGTCGGGTCTCGGGCATCGTCAGAGCATACCGGCTTCCTCCGATGGCCCACTTCCGGCCGGGCCTTCGATCCGCTCCCACCCTCCCATACACTGGGGCATGCTCACATCCCGCCTGACCGCCGTCCTCCTGCTCCTGTTCGCCCCGCTCGCGTCGGCCCAGTCCACCTGGCCGGAGATCCAGCGACTCGCCGCCGAACGCTTAGGCGAACCCGGCGCTCAGGCCGCGTCCTTCCTCGCCGAGCACAGACCCGAGCGTGACGACTCGATCGACCCGGAAGTTGTCCTCGAGTCCATCGCCGTCGCCCTCCGCGCTCGCGAGACCTACCCATGGGCCACGGACCTCTCGGACGACCTGTTCCTGAACGACGTCCTGCCCTACGCGACGCTCGATGAGCCGCGCGTCCTCGCCCGCGAGCGGGTCCACGACCTCGCCGCCGACATCGTCAAAGACGCCACCACCGCCGAAGAAGCCGCCCAGGCCCTCAACCGCGAACTCTTCAAACTCACCGGCGTTCGCTACTCCACCCAGCGCCTCCGCGCCAACCAGAACTCCGCCGAAACCCTCGACACCGGTCTCGCCTCCTGCACCGGCCTGTCCATCCTCCTCGTCGATGCCTGTCGCAGCGTCGGCATCCCCGCGCGCGTCGCCGGCATCGCGAGCTGGACCGATCGCAACGGTAACCACACCTGGGTCGAGATCCACGACGGCGAGCGCTGGCGCTTCACCGGCGCCGCCGAGTACGACAAGAACGGCCTCGATCGCGGCTGGTTCACCGGCCCCGCCTCCCTCGCCATCGAAGGCCACGACCTCCACGCCATCTGGGCTTCCTCCTGGCGCACCACCGGCCACCGCTTCCCGCTCGCCTGGAACATGGCCGACCGCTCCGTCCCCGGCGTCGATGCCACCTTGCGCTACGCGCGCACCGCCAGCGCCGATGCCGAGCCCGTCCTCGCCCTCCGCCTCTGGACCTCCCGTGGCGGCACCCGCCTCGCCTCAATCGCGACCCTCCTCGGCACCGACCAGACCGCCGAAACCTTCACCGACCCCATCGACATCAACCGCGTCGCCGAATTCCCCGCGGCCGACACCCGCCCGCTCCGCATGGCCTTCACCGCCGTCGGCGAAACCCGCACCGCCACCCTCGACGAATCGCACCAGCCCGGGCGCGTCATCGAACTCTACTGGGACGAACTCGCCCTCCCCGAATCCGCCGCCACCGAAGCCGCCGACCGCCTCTGGAAAGCCCACGCCGACTCCATCCGCGAAGACCGCGCAGCCCAGCTCGAAGCCCTCGTCATCAACGCCGGCGGCCCCGACATGAAGCTCCTCAAGCGCGAGTTCGGCGAAGCACCCGACTCCGGACGCAGTCTCTGGATCTCCATGCACGGCGGCGGCGGCGCACCTCCCGAAGTAAACGACCAGCAGTGGCGCAACCAGATCCGCCTCTACACGCTCGACGAAGGCATCTACATCGCTCCCCGCGCCCCCTCCGACACCTGGAATCTCTGGCACCGCGCCGAGATCGACGCCCTCTTCGACCATCTGATCGAGTCCGCCGTCGTTTCGTGGGGCGTCGACCCCAACCGCGTCTACCTCCTCGGCTACTCCGCCGGAGGCGACGGCGTCTACCAACTCGCCCCACGCACCGCCGACCGCTACGCAGCGGCGTCCATGATGGCCGGCCACCCCAACGACGCCTCACCCCTCGGCCTGCGCAACCTGCCCTTCGCCATCTTCATGGGAGGCCAGGACTCCGCCTACAACCGCAACAAGGTCGCCGAGCAGTGGGGCAGTCGCCTCGCCACCCTCCGCGCCGACGACCCCGCCGGCTACCCGCACCGCGTCACCATCTACCCCGAAGACGGCCACTGGATGGGCGGCAAAGACGCCGAAGGCCTCCCCTGGATGGCCGGGCACACCCGCAACCCGTGGCCCACCACCGTTGTCTGGCACCAGGGCAACGCCGTGCACGACCGCTTCTACTGGCTCGCTGTCGATCGCGACACAGCAGCCAAGGGCCAGACCATCCGCACCACCGTCGAAGGCCAGACCATCACCATCGACTCCGAAGATGTGTCGAAGGTTGAGCTGCTCCTCAGCGACCAGCTCCTCGACCTCGACCAGCCCGTCACCATCATCGCGAACGGCGAGACCGTGCACGAAGGCGTGATCCCGCGCACCGAGCAGGCCATCCAGCGCTCACTCGAACTGCGCCCCGACCCCGCCATGATCGCCACCGCCACCATCACCATCGAACTGCGAAGCAACTAGCCGCGCCCGCATCTGGTGTGCCACTGGCCGCTCGTCGGCCAGTGCTCCGGTGCCACTGGCGGCTCGCCCGCCAGTGCCGGGCCGCTCCGTTCCGGTGCTCGTTCCAGATTCCTCCAAACCCATGCCCACCCGCCGGTCCCTCATCCTCCTCACCTACGCCGTGTTCTTCGGCTCCGGCATCGCCGGGCTCGGCTACCAGATCGTCTGGGCCCGCATGTTCTCCGTCGGCCTCGGCCACGAGATGCCCAGCGTGTTCGCGGTCGTCGCGGCGTTCTTCGGCGGGCTCGCCATCGGCGCGCTGCTGCTCGACAAACGCATCAGCAGGTCTCGCGCTCCCGGCCGCTGGTACGCCGGGCTCGAGATCCTCATCGGCGTCTGGGCCCTCGCCACCATCGCCCTCATCCCGTGGATCAACACCATCATCCACGACCTCGTCGGCGTCGACCCTTCCCCGGCCCGCCACTGGTCCGTCTCCTTCCTCGTGCCCTTCCTCGCGCTGCTCCCCGCCACCGCCGCCATGGGCGCGACCCTCCCCGCCATGGACCGCTTCGTCTCCGCGATCGCGCAGCAGGGGCGCACCATCGGCGGCATCTACGCCGTCAACACGCTCGGCGCCGCTGCCGGCGTGCTCGCGAGCACGTTCTTCATCATCCCGGTCCTCGGCTACCGCGCCACGGTCATCGCCTTCGCCGCGATCAACCTGCTCTGCGCCGGCATCATCCTGCTCTGGCCCGCCCAGAACGAAACGAAGCGCGAGCCCGTTCTCGAACCTGTCGACGACGCGCTGCCCACGTGGCGCCTCAACATCACGCTGCTCGTCACCGGCCTGCTTGGAATCGGCTACGAGGTCCTCGGCGTGCGCGTCATGGCCCAGGTCCTCGAGAACACCGTCTACTCCTACGCCGCGGCACTCATCGTCTACCTGTGCTTCACCGCCATCGGCGCCGCGCTCTACCAGCGACTGCTCGCGCACCGCGCCTTCCGACCGACCCTCGCCTGGCTCGTCCTCGGCCTCTCGACCGCCTGCCTCATCGGCATCTTCGTCCTCTCCGAGGCGCAGGGCATCTACGAGTCCATCGCCATCGACTCCGGTCGCAGCTTCGCCAAGGGCCTGCTCGCCGAGTTCGTCATCGCCGCACTCGTCTTCGCCGTGCCGACCCTGCTCATGGGCGCAACCTTCAGCCACCTCGCCCAGGCCGCGAGGCGCGAAGCCGGCGGCGTCGGTCGCGCCCTCTGCATCAACACCCTCGGCGGCTCGCTCGCCGCCATCACCTTCGGCGTGCTCCTGCTCCCGACCGTCGGCGCCAAGTGGGCCCTCACCATCGTCGCCGTCGGCTACCTCACGCTGATGCCAACGTGGCGCCATCAGCGCGCGGCGTACGCCATCGTCCCCCTCGCGCTGGTCATCTTCCTGCCACGCAGCCTCATGCTCGTCACCCCGCCCCCCGGCGGCTCAACCCTCGAGTACCGCGAGGGTGTCATGGCCGCCGTCGCCGTCGTCGACGACCCCCAGGGCAACCGCTTCCTCAAGGTCAACAACCTCTTCCAGATGGGCGGCACCACCAGCGGCTTTAGCGAACGACGCCAGGCCCACATCCCGCTCCTGCTCCACCCCAAGCCCGAGCGCACCCTCTTCCTCGGCGTCGGCACCGGCATCACCGCGGGCGCCGCCACCATCTACCCGGACATGCAGATCGACGCCGTCGAACTCCTCCCCGAGATCGTCGGCATGCTCAACCGCTTCCAGACCGAGAACGCCCTCCTCACCGGACACCCACGCGTCGATCTCAGCATCGCCGACGCCCGACGCTTCATCCGCGCCACCGAACAGACCTACGACGTCATCGTCGCCGACCTCTACCACCCCGCACGCGACGGCAGCGGCATGCTCTACACCCGCGAGCACTTCAGCGCCATCCGCGACCACCTCGCCCCCGGCGGCCTCGCCTGCCAGTGGATCCCCCTCTACCAGCTCGACACCGAAACCGCCCGCCTCATCATCCGAACCTGGCTCGAGGTCTTCCCCCACACCACCGCCTTCCTCGCGCACTACAACGTCAACACACCCGCCCTCGGCCTCGTCGGCTCCACGCAGCCGCTCACCTTCCCCGCCGACTGGTACGACCAGCGCACCGCCGGCACGAGTATCCGAAACAGTCTCATCCAGCAGCGTCAGGCCCTTTACGACAGCTTCGCCCTCTTCGGCACCTTCGTCGCCACCCGCGAGCAGCTCGCAAAGTTCGCCGGCCCCGGCCCCCTCAACACCGACAACCGACCCCTCGTCACCTTCCGCGCCCCGCAGTTCATCTACCGTCAGTCCATCTCGCCCTACGCCCGGCTCCAGACCATCCTCGCCGAAACCGAACGCGACCCCGCGCCGCTTTTCAAAGATGACGCCGCGCCCTTCGTCGCTGAACTCCGCCGGTTCCTCAAAGCCCGCGATGTCTTCCTCGCCGGCGCCATCAAGCAGACCCAGGGCGACCCGCGCGCCGCCGCCCGCGACTTCGTCCGAAGCGCCGACCTCAGCCCACGCTTCCTCACCGGCTACCTGACCGCCCTGCAGTACGCAGTCTCCATCGCCGAATCCGGAAGCCCGATCGACCGCTCCAGAGCCCGCGACATCCTCCGCGACCTGATCGAGGCAAACCCCGCCCGCCCCGAGGCCCCCGACGCCCTCCGCCGCATCTTCGGCGAGTAGCCAGCCCCGGCGAATGGCACCCAAAACGACAAATCGCCCGAGGACATCGGGCGATTCGGACAACCAAACAAGAGAGAAGTGGGCCTGACAGGATTCGAACCTGTGACCTCACCCTTATCAGGGGTGCGCTCTAACCAGCTGAGCTACAGGCCCGCAGCGAAAACCGCGGCCCGGCAGTATACCGACACTCCCATCGCGTGTCAGCCCCGGATCTCATCCCCCGAATCGGCCATTGCCGGGTCCGGACCGAGGTCTACGGGCGGATCCTGCAGCCCATCCGACCACGACTGATCCGCCACCCACCACCACGGCGACGAGTCCGGATCAAAGCGAGGCACCTCGATCGCCCGCGGCATCCGACTCACCGGCTCGTCCAGCACGAATCGCCATAAAAGCTCCACCGGAGATCCCTTCGCCCGACGCAGCTGCACCGATGGCGGCGCCTCCCGGATCACCACCAGCACATCCTCCGGGCACATCTCCCGGCTCGCCCCCAGTCGGCTGCCGATCCGGCGACGCGCCAGCCGCGCTGTCTTCTCGGTCACCGCCAGCGCGTACCCGGCCGGGTTCGACTGCGCCATCCACGCCAGCGAGATCAAAATGAACCCCACGATCGCGATCAGCAGCACCAGCGGCGCTGCGCCCCCCATCACCAGACCCAGAACCAGCGTCAGCCCGCAGAACCACAGCAGCAGCGCACTCGCGCTCGCCTGATCCCCCAGCGGCACCACCGGCGAGCTCGGCCAGATCTGCTCGCCCTGACGGTACATCGGCAGCCCCGCACGACGCGCCGCCAACGAATCCTCGTGCTCCTCCTCCCGCGGCACGAACCCGCAGCGCACCTCCACCGGCCGATCCGTCACCATCCACACCCTTGGCAGCCGCCGGCTGAGCCGACGCTCCAGCTTCTCGAGATCCGCCACGCGCACCGAACTCACATCCAGCATGCTCGCGCGCCGCTGCGCGAACACCGCCGCGCACAGGTCCGCATCATCGACCCCGGGATCCCCCTCGATCGCACGGATCACCGTTTCCTTCGCGTGACGCAGCATCCGCTTCGTCCGGCCCAGGTTCCGGTGCAGCACGAACCGCGCGCTCAGCAGAATCAAGAGCAGCATCGCCGCCATCGCCGCAAAACCGTAGATCCGCGACGAGGTGGTCGACGCGATCACGAACCCGACCAGCACCTCCAGAAGCGTCAGCGCGACGATCCCCGCGATCGCGTCCGTCCGCGTGTACGGCCGGTGCCCGGGACGGATCCACACCACCCCCGGCCGGATCTCCTGCGCCACGACCTCGTCGCTTCGCTTCTCCCCGCGTCGGAAGCCGACGGAAGCCATCGCCTACTTCGCCTTGAGTTCGCGCGCGAAGAAGTCCAGTTTCATCGATTCCTTCGCCATCGCCAGCGTCTCTTCCGCAACCTCGTTCGCCCGAGCCGTACCCGTGCGGATGATCTCGATCACCTTCTCGTCCCCGTCCGGCCCCTCCAACTCCGCTCGACGCTCGCGCATCGGTTCAAGCAATTCGTTGATCGCCTCGGCCACCTCAACCTTGATGTGCCCGTCGCCGATGTTGTCGCCTTTGCTGTACCGCTCCTCGAGTTCCTTCACCCGACCCTGATCCTTGATGAAGATCCGCACGTACTCGAACAGCGCGTTGCTGATGTCTCCCGGCTCGTCCAGCGACTGACGACCGGTGTAAATCTGCCCCAGCTTCTTCTTGACCTGCTTCGGCGAGTCCGACAGGAAGATCGCGTTGCCCAAAGACTTGCTCATCTTCTGCACGCCGTCGGTCCCGATCAGCCGCCCCGTCTTGCCGACCAGCGCCGCAGGGATCGGGAACACCCCGCCCTCCTTCACGAACTCCTCATCCTCCACCTTCGAGTCCACGCCGCAGTACAGCACGTTGAACCGCCTCGCGACCTCGCGGCACATCTCAATATGCGCCACCTGGTCCTCACCGACCGGCACCAGCTCCGGCCGGAACGCCAGAATGTCCGCGCACTGCCCGACCGCGTACATCGGGAACCCGAAACTGTAGTGGTCGCCCAGCCCCTTCGAATCGATCTCCGTCTTCAGCGTGGGGTTCCGCATCACCCGGTTGAACGGGATCAGCATCGCGAAGAACCAGGTCAGTTCCGCGATCGCCGGCACCTCGGTCTGGAGGACGACGGTCGACTTCTCCGGGTCGATCCCCGCCGCGAGCCAGTCCTTGACGATCTCGATCGTGTCTTGCCGGATGTCAGCGGGGGAGTCCGCCCGCGTCGTGAACGCGTGCATGTTCGCCAGAAGGAAGTAGCAGTCGTACTTCTCCTGCAGGTTCACCCGGTTCTCCACGCTCCCCACCCAGTGCCCCAGATGCAACCGACCCGTAGGCGTATCACCGGTGAGAATGCGAGGACGATCGGTTCGGGATGCTGCAGGGGTACTCATTGGAGCAAAAGGTAGCCGCTCCGCGCCGATCCGTCAGGCAGGTCCGTTCATTCTATCCCGGATTCATCAAGCTTGGCCCGCCACTCCGCCGCCGACGTGTCATGCCCCGCGTCGGGCTCGGCTTGGTGCCATGCATCGTAGAGGTCGGCAAGGTAGCCAACGACACGTCTGGTCTGCACGTCATCTTCACCGCGAGCCTTTGTGAGGATGGCGTGGCCCTCGAGCATCGAATCGGCGGCGTCGCCATAGCGTCTGAGTTCCTCAAGCGCCCGACCGCGCTTGGCCAGGAAATTGCCGATCAACCAGTCGTCACTGTCAAGCACCCTTCGGCCGGTCTCGATGACCTCGTCCGCGAGAAGCAGCGCTTCGTCTCCGCGACCCAAGTCCGCGAGCAGCCGGGCCAGATTGCTGGTTCCGATCATTGTTTCGCGGTGCTCGTCGCCCAATTCACCTCGGATGCCCTCGAGGGCTACGCGAAGCAACGGCTCGGCCTCGTCGTACTTGCCCTGGGCGTCGAGCGAGATCGCGAGGTTCTTGATCGTCGTCAGAGTGGCGGGGTGCTCATCGCCAAAGTCTTGCCGCCTATGTTCCAAGACCTCGCGGTAGTACACCTCGGCATCCTCGTGCCGACCGAGAGCGCCGACCAAGACGGCAAGGCTGTTGATGAATGTCAGCGTGTCGGGGTGCGTGTCGCCGAGCACGCGCCGGCTTGTAGCGACCGCCTCACGCAGGAGCGGCTCGGCTTCTTCCAACCTCCCCTGCGACCGGAGGAGAGCTCCAAGACTTCGCATGGCGCCGAAAGTCTTTGGGTGATCGTCACCGAGCACTTGTCGGCGAGTCTCGAGTGCTTTGCGGAAGTAGAACTCGGCTTGTTCGAATTGTCCTTGACGCCTGTGCAGCGATCCCATCTCCTCCATGCTGGACAGCGTGTCTGGATGCAGGTCGCCGAGGATCCGCTGACGACTTTCAAGAGCTTCGCGCAGGAGGGGTTCGCTCGCGTCGAACTTCTCTTGGAGCAAGAAGAGCGTGCCCAGATTGTTCATGCTTTCAAGCGTGCTCGGGTGCTCGTCGCCAAGCACCCGGCGGCTGGTTTCGAGAAGTTCCCGGAGGAGAGGTTCTGCATCGTCGAGCCTGCCTTGATTCCAAAGCAGCGTTCCAAGGTTGTGCATGTCCCCTAGGGTCGTCGCGTGTTCAGCGCCGAGGATGCGCCGAGAGGCTTCGAGGCTCTCGCGGAAGAGAGGCTCGGCCTCGCCGTACTTCCCCTGATAGAAAAGCACCACCCCTAAGTCGCCGACGCTCGCCAGCGTGTCGGGGTGATCGTCACCCAGAACCCGACGCGATACGTCAAGAGCCTCACGGAGATACCGCTCGGCCTCGCCGTACTTTCCCTGATAAACGAGTATCCCCGCCAAGTTGGCAATACGCGCCGGCGTGACGGGGTGTTCGTCGCCGAAGATGCGCCGCGAGGTCTCAAGATCCTCGCGCGCATAGAGTTCGGCTTCTTCGAACTTGCCTTGAGCTCCGAGCAGCAACGCAGTGTTGTTGACGCTCTCAAGCGTCTCGGGGTGCTCGTTGCCGAGAACAGATCGTCGGATCGAAAGCGCACGCTCCTGTGGTCCGCTGGCGAGATCGAGAAGACCAAGATCGAGCAGTGTGGCCGCCACGGTCTGCAGCAACTTCGCCCGCACCAGTTGCTGGTCCTCGAACTGCGTGTCGATCGCTTCGATCGTCCGTTCGAAGATGTTGTCCTCAAGCGTCGTCATGGCGAGGCTGGTGAAATTGATCGACGCGAGCGCCTCTTCCATCGCCTCGCGCTCGACTTCCGGCACCGCGTCGATCAGCGACCGCCGGAGATTCGCTCCCATCACCTGCGGCTCGATCGCCCCAAGCTGCTCGGCCTGGAAGTCGGCGACCAACTGCAGTTCCCCGGCCCGCTCGCTCGCCTCGGCCTCCGCAGCTTCCGCACGCTCGGCCTGCTCGATCGCGCGCCGGGCGTTCGCCTCAGCTTCCTGTTTGGCGATCCGCTCCGACTCCGCCGCCGCCGTCGCCAGACGCGCCTGCTCGTCCGCACGATCCTTCTCATCGATCGCCCACGCCATGCCCCAACTCGTCCCGATGATCCCCAGCACTAGGAGCGCCGCGACCAGACCGCCCGCCGCAACCTGGCCCTTGTTCCGTTTCACGAACTTCCGCAGCCGGTATCCCGTCGAAGGCGGGCTCGCCCTCACCGGCTCGTCGTTCAGGTGCCGATCGATGTCGGCCGCCAGACCGCTCGCCGTGTCGTACCGACGCGTGCGGTCCTTCTCCAGGCACTTCATCACGATCCAGTCGAGATCGCCGCGCAGCAGCAGGCCGAGTTTCTGAACATCGGCCTTCCGACGCTCCGCCGCTTGCGTCGCCGCGTCGCCCAGCGACGACAGACGCGTGCTCGGCTTGTGCGGCTCGACATCGCGGATCATCCGCATCATGCCCTCGAGTCCGGCCGAGTTCAGTTCCTCGTTGCTGAAGGGCGTGGTCCCGGTGAGCATCTCGTATAGCAGCACGCCGAGCGAGTAGATGTCGCTGCGTGTGTCGATATCCAGCCCGGACATCTCCGCCTGCTCGGGGCTCATGTACGCGGGCGTGCCGATCATCTGCCGGTGCTGGGTGTAGATCGTCTTGTCGGTCAACTCCTGGTTGGTCGCCTTCGCAATGCCGAAGTCGATCACCTTGGGCACCGGCCTGCCGTCGTGCAGCGTCACGAGCACATTGCTCGGCTTGATGTCGCGGTGGATGATCCCCTTCTGGTGCGCGTGCTGGATCGCATTGCAGGTCTTGACGAACAGGTCCAGCCGCGCTTCGGTGTCGAGCTTCTCCCGGTCGCAGTACTCCACGATCGGCACGCCTTTGACCAGCTCCATCACGAAGTACGGGCGGCCGGTGCCGGTCGCCCCGGCGTCGAACACCTTGGCAATGTTGGGGTGGTCCATCATCGCCAGCGCCTGGCGCTCGGCCTCGAAGCGCGCGATCACCTGCCTGGTGTCCATGCCCAGCTTGATGATCTTCAGCGCCACCCGGCGCTTGATCGGCTCACGCTGCTCAGCGGCCCACACCGTGCCGAACCCGCCCTCACCCAGAGGCTCGAGCAGCCTGTAGTGGCCGATCTCGTCACCCGCCAACTCCGACGACGCCGGCGACAGCGTGGCATCCGCATCGCGAGGCGACGATCCGTCCGGCCCAAGCGTCTCATCCGATGCGTGATCGCTCATGCCGTCCTCCAAGGAAACAGTGCGCCCGGAACCCAGCCCCCGCCCCAGACTAGGCGAAAAGGCAAGCCGGTCAAGAGAGAATGACCGGCGGTTCACGCAGATCGCCGATGCCCCCGTCTAAGCCCCGACCTGTGCAATCAGAATGTTTACGCCGTTAAACCCCGCGTGCATCACGATCGGCACCATCAGCCGGCCCGTCCGCTCGTACGCCACGCCCATCGCCAGCGCCAGCGCAAACAGGATCACCAGCGAGTGAGTATCCGCCGTGCCCAGATGCACGAACGCGAAGATCAGCCCCGTCATCCCCACCGCGATCCAGTCCAGCCCGCGGCCGCGACGCGTCGCTCCAACCCCGAGTCCCGTCCGCAGACCCGTCTGCATCAGCCCCCGATAGATCAGCTCCTCCGCCAGCGGCACGCCAAGCACCACCAGACCGATCACCGCCCACCACGCGCCGTCCTTCTCGCCGGCCGCCAACTGACGCAGCGTCTCGTGCGCGAGCGCCTCCGGCCGCTCCACAACGCCCATCGAAGCCAGCCAGTTCATCACCAGACCAACCACCACGGCCAACAGCAGCACGACCGGAAGAGTCAGCCCCAGCGCGATCGCGCCGAGTTTCAAGTCCCGCCCCAACTCACCGGTCGATCGGGGCAGGCCCAGCGCCCCTCCCAGCCGGGGCCAAAGCGCCCACGACGCCCCGAACAGAACCACGCACCCGGCGACCATCGCACCGAGCGACGCCGCCGTCATCCCCACCGTCGCCGGCGGCTGCCCTCCCGGTTCCGTCGCCAGCGCAATCGGGATCGAACCCATCATCCCCGAAGCCAACCACAGCCCCATCGAGCCGAGCACCAGCGGCAGGCCGATGTTCCGCACCGGTCCGCCCGGCGTCGCCGGCAGCATCGCCCGCTCCAGCGCGTCGTACCGCGCGACCGCGCCGTCGCGCGCCCGCAGCAGCGCAAACCGCCTCACCGCCACGATCGATCCCGCCGAGAGCAGTCCGAAAACCAGCAGCAGAAGGATGTCCGCGCTCCCAGCCCCCTCGACAGGCGCCACCGGCTCCCCTAGAACAGTCGCTACCGACTCCGACTCAGTGTCCGGCCCCGCCGATTCTGGCGTCTGCGCCAGTGCAGTCCCGCCGCCCAGCACCATCACCGAAGCCACCATCACGCCGATACACACCCTCATGGCCCGCTCCGTCCCAAACGCCCTCCGCCAGATCGTCGACCACAAGGTCGAAGAAATCCGCCTGCGCAAGCACGAGGAGCCCCTCGAAGCACTCAAAGAACGCGCTGCCGAACGCGGACGCCCGCGCAACTTCTTCGCCGCTGTCACCCGCAGCGAAAAACACCCCCGACCCGCCATCATCGCCGAGGTCAAGCGCAAAAGCCCCTCCGCCGGCTGGATCAGGCCCGAATACCAGGATGACGATTCCTTTGACCCCGTCTCCATCGCCCGACAG
>Ga0070726_10002025_pt1 | contig 18964 bp, 20 predicted proteins | sample tdAd471_FD_67275 | JGI IMG/M metagenome (GOLD analysis project Ga0070726, IMG submission 67275) | Marine sediment microbial communities from the Atlantic coast under amendment with organic carbon and nitrate - tdAd47.1 | ecosystem: Environmental > Aquatic > Marine > Coastal > Sediment | place... | reverse complement strand
GCTGTCAGGCGCCGCATGCCTCAATTATGGGAATAAAAACATGGCACTTTATGAGCATGTCGTGATCACACGACCTGACATTTCGCCTGCCCAGGTCGACAGCTTTGTCGAAGAACTGAGCAACTTCCTCAAGGAAAAAGGCGCAAAAGTTGGCAAGACCGAATACTGGGGTCTTCGCAACCTGGCCTATCCGATCAAGAAACAGCGCAAGGGGCATTACTCCCTCCTGAACATCGACGGCCCTGCCGATGCTGTTCTGGAACTGGAGCGCAAGCACCGCATCTCCGATGATGTCATGCGTTACATGACCGTCCGCGTCGAAACGCTGAGCGATGAACCGTCCCCGGTTCTCTCTCGCAAAGACCGTCGCCGCGACTAGGGAAGGACACTCGAAATGGCTCAGAAACTGAACATCACGAACATCCCTGCCCGCCGTCCGTTTGGACGTCGCCGCAAGGTCGATCCGTTTTCCGGCTCCAATGCTCAGGAAATCGACTACAAGGACGTGAAACTGCTGCAGCGCTACATCTCTGAAAAAGGGAAAATCGTGCCCAGCCGCATCACGGCCGTTAATCTGAAGAACCAGCGCAAGCTTGCCCAGGCGATCAAACGCGCCCGCATGCTGGCCCTGCTTCCGTTCGAAGTGAAGTAAGGAGAGACCCACATGCAAGTCATCCTTCTTGAACGCATCGAGCGCCTTGGCGTCATCGGCGACGAAGTGAAAGTGAAGAACGGCTTCGCCCGTAACTTCCTGATCCCGCAAGGCAAAGCCCTGCTCGCCAATGCAAAGAACCGCGCCCGCTTCGAAGCAGAGCGTGAAGCCATTGAAGCCCGTAACGCGGAAGCCCGCGCCAAGGCTGAAGCCGAAGCCCAGAAGCTCGAAGGTGCATCCTTCGTGCTGATCCGCCAGGCTGGCGACACCGGTCAGCTGTACGGCTCTGTTACCGCACGTGACGTGGCTGATGCCGCTGAAGCTGCTGGTTACAGCATTCCGCGTACCGGCGTGCGTCTCGACCGTCCGATCAAGGCGATCGGTCTGTACGACGTGGCTGTCCGCCTGCACGCTGAAGTGACCGCTACGGTCCAGGCCAATGTGGCACGCTCCAGCGATGAAGCTGAGCGTCAGGCGAAAGGCGAAGACATCGTCGCATCCCTGCAAGCTGCCAACCAGGAACAAGCCCAGGAACAAGCTGGCGAGCTGGCTGAAGCCGCCGCCGAGCGTGACGAATCTGGCGAAGGAGAAGACGAAGAATAGTCTTCGCCTTCTGATCAAATCAGGCCGCAGCTATCCACAGCTGCGGCCTTTTTTGTGACTAACCCGGTAAAATCAGGCCCGAGTGAGTTTCTGCCCCTGCAATTCACCCCCAGCTGAGTTACACTTAACCATGCCGCTTGATGATGCCTCCTCCCCTAAAGAGACTGTCACACCGCCGAACAATCTGTCGGCGGAAGCGGCTGTGCTGGGCGCCATTCTATTCGACAATAACTCCTATCAACGCGTCGCGGATATTCTGAGACCATCAGACTTCTACGCACCCGCGCACCAGGAATTATTCAATGTCGCCGCTACCATGATTCAGCAAGGCCGAATCGCGGATGGCGTTACCCTGCGCGAACATTTCGAAAAAGCCGAAAAGCTCAGCGAGATTGGTGGCGCGCGCTATCTGGAGCAATTGCTCGATTCGGCCGCCTTCGGGCCTGAGGTGGGCGACTATGCCCGCATGATTCGCGACCTTGCGATGCGCCGCGAACTGGTCGGCATTGGCGGAGAACTTCAGGGCCGGGCCCTGAACCCGACGCCGGAAGAGAATGGCGAGCGCCAGATCGAACTGGCAGAGCGTCGTCTATTTGACCTTGCCGAACGCGGCTCCAGTGGCCGTGGCTTCAGCAGCTTCTCCGAAGCGCTGACGGAATCCCTCAAGAATGCCGAAGCCGCGTTCAAGCGAGAGGGCAAAATCGCCGGCATCCCGACACGCCTCAGAGACCTCGACGAAAAGCTCGGCGGCCTCCACCGGTCAGACCTCGTCATCCTGGCCGGCCGTCCTTCCATGGGGAAAACCTCACTCGCGACGAACATTGCCTATAATGCCGCGTCCGCCTATCGCTCAGAACTGCAGGATGACGGCTCACGAAAGACCGTAGACGGTGCAATCGTCGGCTTCTTCTCTCTGGAGATGTCGAACGAACAGCTCGCCACGCGTATTATCGCCGAGCGCACCGGCATCACGACGCACCGCATCCGTCAGGGCGACCTCGACAAGAGCGACTTTGAGCGCCTGCGGGAAGCGACCGAAGAACTGCAGAACCTGCCTCTCTATATCGATGATACAGGCGGCATCTCGATCAGTCAGCTTGCGGCCCGCGCGCGCCGCCTACAACGCTCTGTCGGTCTCGACATGATCGTGATCGACTACCTTCAGCTCATCACGGTCAGCACCGGCAATGCGAACGCAAACCGGGTGCAGGAAATCACGCAAATCACGACCTCGCTCAAGGCGTTGGCCAAGGATCTGAACGTTCCGATCATTGCCCTGTCCCAGCTGTCACGAGCCGTTGAACAACGCGATGACAAACGTCCGCAGCTGTCTGACCTTCGGGAATCAGGCTCAATCGAGCAGGACGCCGACGTGGTGCTGTTCGTATATCGCGAGGAGTATTATCTCTCGCGGGCCGAGCCAGGCGCCGACCCGACCGATCCCGCCTCGAACGAAAAATGGGCCCAATGGCGCCAGCGCATGGACCAAGTCTATGGCAAGGCAGAGGTTATCGTCGGCAAGCAGCGTCACGGCCCGATTGGCCGCGTCGAACTCGCCTTCGATTCAAACGTCACACGCTTTGGCGATCTGGACATGTCCGGACGATCAAACGATTTCGACGACGAATAGCCCCTGCCCTCAGAGAGTCCTCAAAGACTGTTCAGCCACTCGATCAACAACCGGTTCACCTCCTCAGGCCGCTCCTGCTGCGTCCAGTGCCCGACACCTTCCAACAAGGTCGCACCCCGCAGATCACCGAGGCTTTTCTTCATCGCGGCCACCATATCGCCCGGATACATTTTCAGCACCAGATCCCTGGTTCCGCCAATGAACAGCGACGGCTGCGCGATCACCGGCGAGGACGGGTGCGATGTCAGATAGGCATGGTCGCGGTGCCAGTTGCGGTAACGATTCAACGGCCCGCGGAACCCTGAGTTGCGGAACTGCTCATCATAATAGGCAACATCTTCTTCGCTAAGCCATGGTAGAGGCATGTCCGGCTCTGGCAGGCGGTGCAACAGTGTATCGCCATGCTTCTTGTCCGTCGGCCAGGTTCCCTCCGGCGCGTCACCGGAGATGGCATAATAGAACTTCCGGATTGTCTCGGCCGGATCGGCTTCCAGTTCGGCCTCTGGCGGCCCCTGATCCTGGAAATAGATCTGATAGAAGAACAGCCCACGCTCGGTAAAAAATTTGCGCGCGGCATCAATGAACACCACCTCGCCCGGCGGCGTATAGGGAACTGACAGCCCCGCCACGGCACGGAACTTATCCGCATGCAGCCGGGCCGTATTCCACGCAAGCGGGGCGCCCCAGTCATGACCCACGACAACCGCCTGCTCTCCGGGAGACAGCGCCTCGGCCAGACCGGCAATATCTCCGGTCAGGCTTTCCATGTCATAGGCCTCTACCGTATGCGGACGATCAGAGCCGCCATAGCCGCGCACATCCGGCGCGGCCACACGGTAACCTGCTTCCGAAAGAGCCTTGATCTGATGGCGCCACGAATACCAGCTTTCGGGAAAGCCGTGGACCAGGATCACTAAGGGCCCCTCGCCTGCGGTGGCGACCCGCAGGCGAATGCCGTTTGTCTCAATCAGTTGCAGGTCAACAGACATGTCAGGCTAGTCCTTGCCGCCAATCCATTTGAACTCCGGCTCTTCCCACCACGGGAAAAAGTTGGGCATACCATCGGAGACTTTCACCGGATAGACGGGCTTTCGTTTCTCCAGGAAGCTCATGACGCCTTCTTTTGCGTCCGGTGTCTTGCCGCGGGAATAGATCGCAGCGGAGTCGACAATGTGCGCTTCCATCGGGTGGCTCGCGCCCAGCATGCGCCACATCATCTGACGTGTAAGCGTCGTAGAAACCGCTGCCGTATTATCGGCAATCTCACGCGCAATGCCGCGTGCCACATCCATCAGCTCCGCCTGCGGATGGATCGAGCGAACAAGCCCGCCCTCCATCGCTTCCTGGGCCGGGAAGACGCGGCCGGAATAGCACCATTCCAGCGCCTGGGAGATGCCGACAAGACGTGGCAGGAACCAGCTGGAGGCCGCTTCCGGATTGATGCCCCTACGGTTGAACACAAAGCCAAAGCGCGCATTGTCAGCCGCGATCCGGATATCCATAGGCAACTGCATGGTCACACCGATGCCGACCGCCGCGCCATTGATGGCCCCGATCACGGGCTTCAGGCTGTCAAAGATGCGCAGCGTCACGCGGCCACCGCCATCACGCTGAATGTCAGTGCTTTCCGTGCGGCCCTCTTCGCCGCTCTTGGCGCGCTCATCATAGTCAAAGGTCTCAGCGCCGGCAGACAGGTCAGCACCCGCGCAGAAAGCTCGATCTCCACTGCCTGTCACGATCACGGCGCGCACGCTGTCATCAGCGTCGGTAATGTCGAACGCCTCGATCATTTCGTGCATCATGGTGCCCGTGAAGGCATTCATCTTTTCCGGTCGGTGCAGTGTGAGGGTCGCGATGCCATCCTCAATGTCCAGAATGATTTCCTTGAATTCCTTCGGCCTGGCCATGTTTTCCTCCTGAGTATCAATAAACTGGTCACAAGCTGCCTTTCCATGCAGCTTCGTCAAGTCTTCCCCGGCGGCACTTCGTTGCCAGCTTGACGCAGGCGGAACCTCAATCCGATAAAGGTCAGGCAATTAGGGACTATGTCATGAAACGAACACTCATTCTGGCGGCGCTTTCAGCCTGCCTTTTCGGCTCGGCAGCCAGCGCAGAGACAGTTTATCTGACGGCCGCCAAATATGTTGATCCTGTCAGCGGCACGGTCGTGAATGATCCGGCTTTTGTGATTGAGGATGGTGAGGTCACGGCCAGCGGCACGCAAAAATCCGTGCGCAAGCCCTCCAAGGCCACAATCATTGCGCTGGACTCTGAAACCCTTCTGCCCGGTTTCATCGACATGCACACCCACCTGACAGGCGATCCGGAAACCCCGGCCTATTATTCCCTCAGCCTGTCGGATGAGCGCGCCGCCATAACCGGCGTCAAGAATGCCCGCAAGACCCTGCTCGCCGGCTTCACCACTGTGCGCAATGTAGGCGCGTCCAGCTATGGCGATGTGGCGCTGCGCGATGCCATCAATGAGGGCGAGGTTCCCGGCCCTCGCATGTATGTCTCAGGTCCGCCGGTCGGCATCATTGGCGGCCACTGCTCTGACAACAATCTACTGCCGTCAGAGTATGGCCTCACAGGTGAAGGCGTGGCCACAGGCCCATGGGAAATGCGCGCCAAGGTGCGCGAGAACATCAAATACGGCGTTGACCTGATCAAGACATGCTCCACGGGCGGCGTCTTCTCAAAGGGCACCGCACTCGGCGCAGCGCAGGGCATGCTGGAAGAGCTGACCGCTGTGGCCGAGGAGGCGCATGCCCGGGGCCTGAAAGTCGCCTCCCACGCCCATGGCACGGTCGGTATCCGAAACGCGATCCTTGCGGGCATCGATACCGTGGAGCATGCCAGCATCCTGGACGAAGACACAATTCAGCTTGCCAAGGACAATGGCACATATCTGTCCATGGATATCTACAATACCGAATACACTCTGGCTGAGGGCGAGAAGAATGGCGTGCTGCCGGAATCGCTCGACAAGGAACGGGCCATCTCCAAGATCCAGCGCGACAGCTTCACTGCTGCGGTGAAGGCGGGTGTCAAAGTGGTTTTCGGGTCTGATTCCGGCGTGTATCCGCATGGCGACAATCCCCGTCAGTTCTCCCGCATGGTAAAATTCGGCATGACGCCGATGCAGGCGATCCAGGGCGCCACCAGCCTGGCCGCCGAAGCGCTTGGCAAGGAAGGAGAGCTGGGCTGTGGCAATCCGGGCTGTCAGGCCGACTTCGTCGCCGTCTCAGGCGATCCGATCAAGGACACCTCCGTTCTGGAAACGGTCGACTTCGTCATGAAGGGCGGTGAGGTCTACAAACGTGATGGCGTACCGACGCAGCGCCTCCTGCCATGAGCCAAGGGTAGTGAAGAGAGCAGCAAGCATAGGCTCTTGCATTAAAGCGCAACATGGCTTGAAGTCGTGAAGCTTCCCTCAGGGAGATTCATTTGCGGCAAGGCCTGAAGGTTTTGATGTCATGGAGTTTATGCCTCTGCCGGAGGTCACCACACTTGCGGCACCTGTCTTTGTTTTCTCGGTCATCCTGGAATGGTGGGCCGTCAAGACAGGCAAGTGGCACGGCAATTATGAGACAAAGGATGCGATCGCCTCTCTTGCTATGGGCGCAGGCAATGTCATCGTAAACACGCTGACCGGCGCGGCGGCCCTGTGGATGATGTCGCTCGCCTGGCCTTACCGCGTACTGACCCAGCCGGTGACCTGGTGGTCCTTTGCCATCGCCTTTGTGCTGTACGACTTCATCTATTACTGGAAGCACCGCTTTGCGCATCGGGCGCGCTGGTGGTGGATGGAACACTCAACACATCATTCTTCCCGCCACTACAATCTGACGACAGCGCTGCGTCAGCCCTGGTTCGGGCCTTTCACCGGATTGATCTTCCTTGGTGTACCGCTGGTTCTGATTGGCTATCACCCTTACGTCATCTTCTTCGTGGCGAGCCTGAACCTGCTCTACCAGTTCTGGATTCATACCGAAGCCATCGACAAGATGCCGAGCTGGTTTGAAGCCGTCTTCAACACGCCCAGCCATCACCGCGTGCATCACGCTATCAATCCGCGCTATCTGGACACAAATTACGCGGGCGTCTTCATCATCTGGGACAAGATGTTCGGCACTTATGTGCCAGAGCTGGAGGACGACAAACCCGTCTACGGCATTGTGAAACAGCTTGAGACCTACAATCCTTTCCTGATTGCCTTTCTTGAGCTCTACGGCCTCATCCGGGACTGCGCCTCAGATGGCTTGCGGCCGGACAGATGGCTTCGCCGCTGCGCCAATGCGCCAGGGTGGAGCCCCGACGGACAACACAAACGCTCAATCGAGCTGAAACATGCCTATATCAAGGAGCACCCGGAACAGGCCGGACAGCCAGGTCTCCCCAAATGATCTCCAAAGACCTTATCCAATCCTATTATGATGCCTTCAACGCGAAGGACTGGGACAGCATGATCGCCTGCGTCTCTCCTGCGCTGCGCCACGATGTGAATGAGGGCGCAGAACGCATGGGCCATGACGCCTTCCGGCAATTCCTGGCCCATATGGACACTTGCTATGATGAGACTCTGACTGACATCACCGTCATGACATCAGATGACGGTAAGCGCGGCGCTGCGGAGTTCATCGTGAACGGCATCTACAAGCAGACAGATGGAAATCTGCCGCCTGCCCGTGGCCAGACCTACAAATTGCCTGCGGGGGCCTTCTTTGAGATTTCAGACGGCAAGATCGCCCGCGTGACAACCTATTACAATCTGGCCGAATGGACGCGCCAGGTCTCATCATGAAACTGCGTGCCCTTTCAGGCCAGGATCTGGAAGACGCCCTCCCGGCGCTGGCACGCCTGCGCATTCAGGTCTTCGAGGCGTTCCCTTATCTTTACGCCGGTACCATCGACTATGAGCAGGACTATCTGCGCAAATTTTCCGCCGCCAAGGATGCCTTCATCGTGACGGCGGAAACAGAGGCAGGGGAGATTGTCGGCTGCGCAACAGGCTCTGCGATCACGGACCATCATTCCGAATTCGCCGAGCCGCTTGCCCAGGCAGGCATTGACCTGCCCAGCACATTTTACTTCGGTGAATCCGTTCTGCTGCCCGAGTGGCGCGGCCATGGCCTTGGCCACAAATTCTTCGATGCACGTGAGCAGCACGCCCGCAAGCGCGGCTATGCCCGCAGCTGCTTCTGCGCCGTGGAACGCCCTGCCGATCATCCAAAACGCCCTGCGGGCTATTCCCCGCTTGATACATTCTGGAACAAGCGCGGCTACACAAAGCGCCCTTACATCTCCGCCAATTTCGACTGGCCCGAACAACATGGCGGCCCCAGCCTGCCTCACGTCATGCATTACTGGTTTCACGATCTCTGAGAGCCTGACGCGACGTTGGCAGTGGACGTTTGGTTAGGGGTGACTAAAAATATCCTCCGAACACCCAAACGCGCCCCGGCAGAGGGCGCGAGGTTTACCGGAGGATAGACATGCACCCTTGCCATCACGCGAAGACCTCACCTGACAAGCCCGCCTACATCATGGCCGGCTCCGGAGAGACAGTCACGTTCCGCCAACTGGATGAACGCTCCAACCAGATTGCCCATGCCTTCCGCGATGCGGGCCTCAAGCCCGGCGACACAATTGCGCTGTTTGCAGAAAACTCACCGCGCTATTTCGAAATCTGCTGGGCGGCGCAGCGCTCAGGTCTCTATTTCGTCTGCATCTCGTCACGTCTGACGGCACCTGAAGTTCAATACATTGTCGAGGATTCCGGCTCCTCCCTGCTGATCGCCAGCAAGAGCAAGGCCGATGTGGCCACAAAGGTGAAAGAGATCACCCAACTGGATCATTATTGGTCCATTGGCGGCGACATTCCCGGCTACCAGCCACTGGAAAGCCATCAGAAAACCTTCCCGGTCACCCCCATTGCTGACGAAATGTCCGGCACGGACATGCTCTACTCCTCGGGCACAACGGGGCGCCCGAAAGGCATCCGCCCGGCGCTTGAGCCAAACACGCCCATTGATGCGGACAATGTACTGGTCCAGATCACCAAAGCCCTCGCAGGCTGTGGCCCGGAGGATATCTATCTCTCGCCGGCGCCCCTCTATCACGCCGCGCCGCTGCGTTGGTGCATGACGTTCACGCGCCTCGGCGCCACACTGATCATCATGGAGAAGTTCGATCCGGAAACTTTCCTGGACTATGTCCAGAAGTACAAGGTGACCCACACCCAAATGGTGCCGACCATGTTCGTGAAGCTGTTGAAGCTGCCCGAAGAGGTCCGCAAATCCTATGACGTCTCCAGCCTGAAATTCGTTATCCATGCAGCCGCGCCCTGCCCGATCCCTGTCAAGGAGCAGATGATCGAATGGTGGGGGCCCATCATTGACGAATATTATGCCGGCTCCGAGGGCAATGGCATGACCTGGGTGAAAAGCCCGGACTGGCTGACCCACAAGGGCACTGTCGGGCGTCCTGTGCATGGCGAGCTTCACATCTGTGACGAGAATGGCGACGAAGTGCCGGTCGGCACCGAAGGCCAGATCTACTTCGGAGGCACCGCCCCACCAAACTATCATAACGCGCCGGACAAGAACGCCTCTGCTCTTAACCCGAAACACCCTGACTGGTCATCTCTTGGCGATGTCGGCCGCGTGGACGAGGACGGCTTCCTCTACCTGACAGACCGCAAGGCCTTCATGATCATCTCGGGCGGCGTGAACATCTATCCACAGGAAGCCGAAAACGTGCTGATCACCCACCCGAAAGTCGCGGATGTCGCCGTGATCGGAATACCGGATGATGAATTCGGCGAAGCCGTGAAAGCCGTTGTCCAGCCCATGCCCGGTATCCCCCCCTCTGACGATCTGGCCGAGGAATTGCTCGAATTCTGCCGGTCGGAATTGTCCAAGATCAAATGCCCGAAAAGCATCGACTTCGACCCGGAACTGCCCCGCCACGCGACCGGCAAACTCTACAAGCGCCTGATCCGCGACCGCTATTGGGGCAAGTCCGGCAGCCGGATTGTCTGATCATGACTTGGCCGCAGAGACAGGTGCTTTGCTAAAGGCGGATTGCGTCTGGGTTTCGGGGTGGAAACTCGATTCATTATGGGCAAGAACCAAGCGAGCCTTTCACTCCGCATCCAAATGGGCGCAACATGACGACACTTCCCAATCAGCGACACCTGTTCGACATCCCAGAGGATGTCGCCTATTTCAACACCGCGACGATGGGACCGATGACCAAAGCCTCAGTTGAGGCAGGGCAGAAAGGTCTCGCACGCAAACTACATCCCTGGACCATTCCGGATACGGAGTTCTTTGCGGACACAGAGCGGCTGCGCCCCTTGCTGGCTGAACTGATCGGCGCGGATACAGACGGCATCGCCTTCTCGCCATCTGCCAGCTATGCGTTGGCTACAGCAGCGCGCAACCTGCCGCTCTCGAAGGGACAGGAAATCCTGCTCCTGGAAGACCAGTTCCCGTCCAACGTTTATACGTGGAGGGAGCTTGCGAAACACACTGGCGCCTCGATCCGCACAATCGGCGCTCAAGATGGGGAGACCCTGTCGGATGCTCTGCTGGCGGCTATCGGCCCGGAGACAGGCCTCGTCGCCTGCGCGCATGTGCGCTGGACCGACGGAGCCCTCATAGATCTGACAGCCATCGGAAAACGATGCCGCCAGGTTGGTGCCGCCTTGGTACTGGACCTGACGCAAAGCTGTGGCGTGCTGCCCTTTGACGTGAAAGATGTGCAGCCTGATTTTGTCGCCGTCACCGCCTACAAATGGCTGCTCGCGCCCTACGCCACCGGCTTTCTGTACGTCGCGCCGCAGCATCGCAATGGCGTTCCCCTGGAACAGAACTGGATCACCCGCCAGGGCTCTTCCAACTTCGCACGCCTGATTGACTATACAGACCATTATGGCCCTGGCGCGCAGCGTTTTGATATGGGAGAGCGGTCAAACTTCGCTCTGCTGCCAGCCTTTGAGTCGGCAGTTCGCACAGTCCTGGACTGGGGCGTCAGCAATATCCATGAGACGCTGAGCGCGCGGAACGCGGCCCTTGCCGACCAGCTCGCCAGCTTGGGCCTTCACTGCCTACCACAGGCCGAACGCGGCGCGCACTATCTCTGCCCGTTGCTGCCGGAAAATGCCCCGGATGACCTGACCGCACGGCTGAAGGAGGCGAGCATCTTCATCTCGCGGCGCGGCGATCGCCTGAGAATCACGCCACATCTCTTCACAACAGATTCAGACATAGAGCGCTTCATCGCGGAGCTTGCACATCATCTGGCAGCCTGAGCCGGGCAATGTGCGGTGAAGCCGCCGCACAATTACCCCACCGTCAGACTTGCCCCGCTATCTCCAACGCGTCAAAACACTCAGGTCAAACAGGAGGATTACATGGCAGACCCACGTAACGTAGACTTTGCAGACCTTGAATCGCTTGCCGGCCAGGAAGTCGGCGTGTCCGACTGGCACGTGATCGATCAAGACCGCGTCAACAAATTCGCAGACGCCACCGGCGACCATCAATGGATCCACGTTGATGTCGAGCGTGCCACCAAGGAACTGGGCACCCCGATCGCTCACGGCTTCCTGACGCTGTCCCTGCTACCGATGCTGGGCTCTGAAGTCCTGCGCGTGTCCGGCACGACCCGCGGCATCAATTATGGCTCTGACAAGGTGCGCTTCACGAACATGGTTCCGGTCGGCTCTAAAGTGCGCCTGCGCCAGAAGTGCTTGTCCGTTGAGCCGAAAGCCGGCGGCAAGCAGATGAAAATGGAATCCACGGTGGAGATCGAAGGCCAAGACCGTCCGGCCCTCGTCGCAGAAGCCATTACAGTTCTGTACGGCTAAGCCACCCGCCATCACTGACAAATCTACCGGAATGGGAGGCTGTCACGGCCTCCCATTTTTTGTCTGCGCTGCCGACATCAGCGCGGAAACTGGCACGCTGGATAGCCCGGCCCTATATTCAGGCCTGAAGCCTCAAACCCAGGGAGCCCGCGAATGTCTGCAAACAAGGCCAAGATCAAACGATCCGACCGCGAGTGGCAGGAATTGCTGACCGAGGAAGAATACCGCGTCGGCATCAAGGAAGGCACCGAACGCGCCTTCACTCCCGGTAATCACAATGATGAAAAGCGCGAGGGCCTTTACCACTGCAAGGGCTGCGGCACCGCGCTTTGGTCCTCGGAGCACAAATTCGATTCCGGCACAGGCTGGCCCAGCTTCTGGAAGCCAGTCAATGATGACGTCGTCGCCACCAAGACCGACTTCAAAATGATCCTGCCCCGCACGGAATGCCACTGCGCTGTGTGCGGTGTGCATCAGGGCCATGTCTTTAAGGATGGTCCGCCGCCAACCGGAGAGCGCTGGTGCATCAATGGCGTCGTGCTGGATTTCCGGCCGACAGAGTGATTTGGGCTGGACCTGCCCCCTGAAATACAATCCAATCCAGGCTTCTGAACAGCGGAGCCGATCCCATGCGACTTAATTACCTTCTCGCCAGCGCAGCCTGTGCTGCGCTTAGCACCGGATGCACGATGACAAAGACTGAAACCGCCACGACCCAAACCCTGGACCAAACCGCCGCGCCGACTGTGCCACAACGGCTCGCGCCGCCAGTTGCCCCGCGCATTGACCACGAAATCACGCAGGTCGGCCGAACCCGTAACGACCCCTATCACTGGGTCAAGGATGATAACTGGCAGGAAGTGATGCGCGACCCGTCCGTCCTGCGCCAAGACATTCGCGACTATCTTGAAGCCGAGAACGCCTACACCAAGGCAGAGGTCGAAGACCCTACGACAGATCTGCGCGAAGAGCTGTTCAAGGAAATGCGCGGCCGCATCAAGGAAGATGACAGCTCGGTTCCTGAAATCGACGGGCCCTATGCCTACTACACCCGCTACCGTGAAGGCGGCGAGTATCCGATCATTGCCCGCAAGCCCGCCTCCGCCGCCTTCGATCCCGAAGCCGAGGAGACGATCCTTCTGGACGGCGACGCCATGGGCAAGGATGAGGATTATTTCTCCTTCGGTGGCATTGATACTTCTCCGGATCACGCGCTGATCGCTTATGCAACAGACACGCAAGGCAGTGAGTTCTACACAATCCGTGTCAAGAACATCGAAACTGGCGAAGACCAGAACATCACAATCGAAAACGCGTATGGCCCCTTCGAATGGAGCGCTGACGGCAAGCGCATCTACTGGGTTCACCGCGATGAGAATGCCCGCCCGGACTCGGTCTGGATGCGCGATCTCGAAACCGGCGACGACACCCTGCTCTATCAGGAAGAAAACCCGGAATTCTTTGTCGGCATCGACAAGAGCGCCAGTGAGGATGTGATCTTCATCAATGCCTCCGGCCACACGACATCAGAGATTTACTGGTTCCCGGCCGATGAGGCAGATCCCAAACCCCGCATCATTGCGCCGCGCGAGAAAGACAATGAATACAATGTCGTCCATTGGGACGGCCAGTTCTACATCTCGACCAATCTTGATGGCGCGGTGGACTTCAAACTGATGCGTGCGCCGATGGACTCCACCTCCCGCGACGCCTGGGAAGAAGTCATCCCGCATCGCCCCGGCACGCTGATCCTGGGCATGCAGCCGCAGAAGGATTACCTCTCCATCATGGAGCGTGAGAACGGCCTGCCGCGCATTGTCGTCCGGGCGCGCGAAGATGGCTCCAGCCATGCGATCAGCTTCAAGGAACAGGCCTACTCCCTCGGCCTCGACAGCGGGTATGACTACAATACACCGATCCTGCGCTTTGATTACTCCTCGCCCACGACGCCGGAACAGGTCATCGATTATGATCTGAACACGCGCGAGCGCACGCTGCGCAAGACACGCGAAGTGCCATCGGGCCATAATCCCGATGACTATATTGCAGAGCGCATCATGGCGCCGTCCTGGGATGGCGCGGAGGTGCCGGTCACCATCCTGCGCCACAAATCGACACCCGTGGACGGCACCGCGCCGATGCTGCTCTATGGCTATGGTTCCTATGGCATCACCATCCCGGCAGACTTCCGCACCTCCCGGCTCAGCCTGGTGGATCGCGGCTTTGTCTACGCCATCGTCCACCCACGCGGCAGCATGGCCAAGGGGTATCAATGGTATCTGGACGGGAAGCTCGAAAAGAAGACAAACACGTTCAAGGATTTCGTCGCTGCCGGACATTACCTTGTCGATCAGGGCTATACATCTGAAGGCAAGATCGTCGCGCATGGCGGCTCAGCAGGCGGCCTGCTGATGGGCGCTGTCGCCAATATGGACCCGGAGCTCTTCGCCGGCATCATTGCCGCCGTGCCATTCGTGGATGTGGTCAATACAATGTCGGATGACACACTGCCGCTGACGCCGCCGGAATGGCCGGAATGGGGCAACCCGCTGACCAGCGAGGCAGACTATGACTACATCGCCTCTTACAGCCCGTACGATAATGTCACCGATCAGGACTATCCCGCCATGTTCATCACCGGCGGCCTGTCAGATCCACGCGTGACCTATTGGGAGCCGACCAAATGGGCTGCAAAGCTGCGCCATGACGCGCCGAATGGCGGGCCCTACTTCCTGAAGATCAACATGGAGGCCGGCCATGGCGGGGCATCGGGCCGGTTCGAAGGCCTGAAAGAAACGGCCACAGAATATGCCTTCGCGCTCGCCGCGGTCGGCAAGGTCGACGATCTGGAGTTCGACGAAGAGTAATCCCGAAGCCCTCAGCATCCTGCTGGGGGCTTTTTTCTTGTCCCGGAATCAAAAAGCCCGGCAAAGCCGGGCTTTTGTAAATGGTCGGAGCGATAGGATTCGAACCTACGACCCCTCGCCCCCCAGGCGAGTGCGCTACCGGGCTGCGCCACGCTCCGACACCGGCGGCTTGTAACCAAGCCTCCGCTTTTCCGCAATGCGTTATGTGGGATTAGGCTGCGCGTTTCTGACGGACGGCATCCAAGCGGGCTTTCAGATCTGTCAGGCCGACCAGAGCATCTTCAAGACGCTCTCGGCTGCCGGTCTCTGCCGTGTCCTCGATCTCGGCCTCGAAAGCCTTGGCGACGCTCTTCTGCAGTTCCCGCGCCGGGCTGGGGGCGGCTGCGCCCAGAGTGGCCTCACCTGCCAGCACGGCCGGCACGCCCTGCTCAGCCAGCAGCGCCTTGGCACCTTTCAGGGTCAAACCCTTTTCGTGCACCAGAATCTGGATCGCCCGCAGCGCTTCCAGGTCTTGCGGCCGGAACATGCGGCGGCCATCGGCGCGCTTTACCGGGCGCACATCGCGCGTGAACTTGCTTTCCCAGTAGCGGATGACATGTGTCTCCAACCCCAGCTCTGCTGCCGCTTCTCCGATTGACCGGAATGCTTTGGCGGACTTTTCAACACGAGCGCGGCTTGCAGACATAAGCGGATCCTTCCTGGCTAATCTTTATCGACCAACGCTTTGAGCATTGGTGAGGGGCGGAAGGTGACGACGCGGCGCGCCGCGATCACGGCTTCTTCCCCGGTTTTTGGGTTACGGCCTTCGCGCGCGGATTTCGACCGCACCACGAAGTTTCCAAAACGGGAGAGCTTCACCTCATCTTCCTTCTCAAGCGCAGAGCCGATCAGCTCCAGCGTCTTGTCCAGCAGATCAGATGATTCCTGGCGCGTAACCCCTACTTCACGAACGATTGCGTCGGTAACTTCGGCGCGTGTGACGGTCTGGTTACTCATGGGATTCTCCCGCTTTGGTTAATGGTTAGCCAAGGATTGTTAACGGAATCCTAGCGCCCGCGTTCCTTCTGAACTTTGATAATGCTGATTTTCGCCTGTGAGGCTAGAGGCGGAAAAGGCTCGCGCCCCATGAAAAGCCGCCGCCCATCGCTTCAGACAGGATCAGGTCGCCTTTCTTGGCCCGTCCCGTGCGCACGGCATGGTTCAGGGCCAGAGGAATGGACGCGGCCGAAGTGTTTGCATGCTGGTCCACCGTAATGATCACCTTGTCATCATTAATGTTCATCTTCTTGGCCACAGCATCCAGAATGCGCTTGTTGGCCTGATGCGGCACAAACCAGTCAATGTCCTCGATGGTCAGGCCGGTCTCGTCCAGCACAGCCTGAATGGCCGCAGAAATATTTGTCACGGCATGACGGAACACGCGATTGCCTTCCATGCGGACATGGCCAATCGTGCCCGTAGAGCTGACGCCGCCATCGACATAGAGCAGATCGGATTTGGTGCCATCGGTGCGGATATGGTGTGTGATGACGCCCTCATCTTCCGCACCATCCCACTCCTCGGCCTGCAGCACGACTGCGCCACCGCCATCGCCGAACAGCACGCAGGTGCCACGATCAGACCAGTCCAGCAGGCGGGTAAAGGTTTCCGCGCCGATCACAATCGCCGTATTGAACAGGCCCTGCTTCAACATGGAATCCGCTGTCGACAGTGCGAACAGGAATCCGGAACAGACAGCCTGAACGTCAAAGGCCGCGCCGCCGGTCATGCCCAGTTTCGCCTGAACGGCTGTGGCGGTTGCCGGGAAAGTCTGGTCCGGTGTCGTCGTGCCCAGCACGATCAGGTCCACATCCGCTGGCGTCAGGCCGGCCGCCGCCAGCGCATCCCGCGCAGCTGCCGTGGCAATGTCGGATGTCATTTCGCCTTCGGCGGCGACGTGCCGCTGATGAATGCCTGTCCGCTCGATAATCCATTCATCAGACGTGTCGACCATTTTGGAGAGGTCGTCATTGGTCAGCACCTTGGTGGGAAGATAACTACCCGTCCCACGGATAAAGCTACGCCGTGCCATTAAATGCCTTTCACAGAGCCGTTTATTCGGCTGCTATCCCTTTTTGCCGGATTTTTGCGAGGTTCGTGGCAACCTCATCCCGATAATGGCTGGTCGCGAGGTCTGCTGCAAGCTGGCAAGCGCGGGCAAATCCTCGGCCATCCGTCCCGCCATGGCTTTTGACGGATACACCGCCCAGCCCCAGCAGTACGCCGCCATTCACATTGCTCGGATCCATCTGAGCGCGCAGATTCTTCAGGCCGCCCATCGCAAGCACAGCGCCCAGCTTTGAGAACAGGCTTCCCGTCAAGGCCTCGCGTACCCGCACCCCAAGCATGCGCGCGACGCCTTCACCGGCCTTCAGGGCGACATTGCCTGTAAAGCCATCCGTGACGATGACATCCACCTTGCCGCTGGAAATATCGTCACCCTCGACAAAGCCCTGATAGTCCAGATCCAGATCGCTACCGCGCAACCACTCATGGGCCTCGCGGATTTCGTCATGGCCTTTCATCTCTTCAGAGCCGATATTCAGCAAGCCAATCGTCGGCCGCTTAATTCCCAGAATCGCCCGCGCATAGGCTTCACCCATGATCGCAAAGGTAACAAGCTGAGCGGCGTCTGCCTCCAGATTCGCACCGACATCCAGCACCACGCTGCGCCCACGCAGGGTCGGCCAGGCAGCCGTCATGGCGGGGCGGTGAACGCCGTCCATCTTGCGCAGAACCAGCATGGAAATGGCCATCAGCGCGCCCGTATTCCCTGCGGAAACGGCGGCATTCGCCCGTCCTTCCTTCACATCTTCCAGCGCGTTCCACATGGAGGAATTCCGCCCACGACGCAGAGCCTGGCTGGGCTTCATGTCACTGGTAATGACATCTTCCGTGTGAACGATTTCCATTCTGTCGGCTACGGAAGAATACTTTGCCAGAATAGGCTTCAGCTTCGCTTCATCGCCGTGCAGGCGCACAAATGCGTCCTTGCGCGCCGACAGGAGCGCTGCGGCGCCCTCTACGGTCACGTCAGGGGCATTATCGCCGCCCATTGCATCAACTGCCAGGATTGTGCCTTTAGCCACGGGCCTTCCAGCTCCACCGAGTTTGTCCGGATTACCCAGCGGTGTTTAAGGTGCGCCCTGCCCATTGGCAACGGCAGGCATGTGAAGGAATTGCAACTCAGACCAGACTTTTCCAGATCAGCGCGCCGGAGAGAAACGCCTCATCCGGCTGTTCCGCCAACCATTGGCGCTGTGCCAGCATATAGTCTGCCAGCTCAGTCTGCTTGTCCGGCATACAGATTGCGTTACGCAGAACGCAGGCCGCAACCGCCGCGTGCCGTGCATCATCTTCTACAGAATACGCCTCCGCCAGAGACTTCCCAAGACCGTAATGGACCTCCGCCAGCTTGCGCATTTTGCGGGCGATAGACGAATCCCCGACGCCTTTCTCACGGAATGAGGCGTCAAAGCCATCCAGAATCAGTGCGTTTACGGCTTCGGCCAAACGGCCGCCTTCGCGGGTTTCCATGAGCTTCAGTCGGGGAATCAGAAGACTTGCATGCGCGGTCACCATCGCCGCCCGGCCTTCAAACGTATCAAGGGCCAAGCCGCGCTCATACAGTACGGGCTCAAGAGAGGCCATGACCATGCCGGAGTGAAGCGCCCCCGCTGTGCGCTTGATGTTCGTGCGTTTCCGCCTGGCCCATAACATAGGAAAACCCTTCGCCTCCTGCATACCTGCGCTTGCCAAGCCATACTCGCAAACGCTAGGTCTTTGCCAACGAGTTATCAGGAGTATTCCGATGTCGCGATGCGCGATTCTTGCCTTATCGGTACTGGCCCTGCCTCTGACGGCCTGTCTCACTCCTTCACGGGATTATCATGGCTATGTTGCTGACGAGGCCCAACCGCGGGACATGGCACCCGGCGAAGACACACGCTCCACAGTGCTGGCCAAACTCGGCTCTCCGTCCACGACCAGCGTTTTCGATGAGAATACGTGGATCTACATGTCCGATATTCAGGAACGCATTGCCTTCCTGAAACCCAAGATCACCAAGCGCAGCGTTGTCGCCATCCGCTTCGGCACGGACGACAAGGTTGAAGACGTGGTTGAGTATGATGCCGAAGCGGGCCAAATCATCAACTACGCATCGCGTGAAACGCCTACCCGGGGCCGCGAGCTTGGCTTCTGGGAGCAGATCTTCGGCACCATCGGTGCAGTCCAGCTGCCCCGCACGGACGAAGCCACACCGGACAACCCAACTGGCCGCCGCTAGTCTTTTCAGC
>Ga0070726_10002020_pt1 | contig 18984 bp, 13 predicted proteins | sample tdAd471_FD_67275 | JGI IMG/M metagenome (GOLD analysis project Ga0070726, IMG submission 67275) | Marine sediment microbial communities from the Atlantic coast under amendment with organic carbon and nitrate - tdAd47.1 | ecosystem: Environmental > Aquatic > Marine > Coastal > Sediment | place... | reverse complement strand
ATTTTATCTATAAACAAACCATCTTCCCTGGCACCCAATTGGAAGGTTTGAACCAAACCATCTTCCGCAACCTCAAATGTGATTGGGGGTTCATCGCCCGTGAATTCCGATAGGTTGATCCATTTCCAAATGCTGGTACCAGCAATCCCTTCACCATCTACCAACTCATTGTCACCAGTATAACCAACAGCATGTATATTATTTACCCTAATCCAGTCTTCATCAGCGCTAACTGACCTTACGCCAAATGCACTACCATAAAAAAAACTGTCATCGTTCGCCGCTGCTGCACCTACCCGGCATCGTATATACAAATCATAGGTATGAGCTGTAGGAAAGCTGAACTCGAAAGTAATCACCCGATCTTCACTTTCCGGCTCGTCGGAAGTACTGTTGGTAGTAACGGTCACATATTTTACATCGTTTGCTTCTTCTATGCTGAAATCTGTCCCGAGCTTAGCGTCTTCTGCTTCCAGAATAATGGGTTCATTTTGTCCATTAACGAGATTGAGCACCCCAAAGCAGCAATAGCAAAGGAAGCCTAAAAGCTTTATCGTTTCCCTTTTCATTGATATTTGATTTTTAAATTTTTTAGAGACTATCAAGTATAGCGCACTTCAAAAAACAATCGATTGTGTGATAAATGTTCTGTGTATTTTAATTAATGATTGATAATCAGTTGTTTATATAAAAAATAACAAATTGATTGAATATTTTACGGATGATAGATTGAAAATAGATGCTAGTCGATCATTTTTAGAATAAAAATGCGATTTAGGCAGTAAAATTAATGATTTTATTCCTGGTTTATGCTTTTTATTCGTACAAGTTCTGAATAAAAGAATCAATCGATTGCGTAAAATCTAGAACATGCTTACATTTGTGTATAAGGAACCTTCTAATTCGAAAAATCAACTGTTTATGAAAAATGAGCTTTTCAAGTTTCTCGGGCTCTCCGCACGAGAAAAATGCCGGATAGGTGTGACCGCACTGGCACTATGTATAGGCCAATTGCTGTTTGCACAAACTGTTACCATTAATGGGACAGTATCCGCCGACGGTGAGCCGCTGATTGGGGCAACCGTTCTGGTACAAGGAACTTCTACTGGTACCGCTACTGATATTGATGGTCGTTACTCCCTGTCAGCACCTACCGATGCGACCTTGGTGTTTAGCTATGTAGGCTATTCCTCTCTAGAAGAGGCGGTGCTAGGTCGAACCTTGATCGATGTAAGCTTGAGTGCTAGTTTGGTACTCGATGAGGTTGTCGTAGTGGGATATGGAACTATGGAACGGGCTAATGTAACAGGATCCATTGTCACGGTTAATGTTGACGAACTTGCAAAAGTACCCGTACCGAATGTAGTGGAAGGACTCCGTGGACAAGTACCAGGCCTGCGCGTATCTCGAGGCAGTGGGCAGCCAGGATCAGGTATTACTTTTAAGATTCGCGGAACCAACTCATTGGGTGCCGCAGCTGGAGACATTGATGCGACTAACACCCCGATAATTGTTATTGACGGTGTACCTATCGTCGGAGGTAATCTGGCAGAGTTGAATCCGGATGATATTGAGAGTATTAATATATTGAAAGATGCAGCAGCAGCCTCCGTCTACGGTTCGAGTGGTGCTAACGGTGCCGTCTTGATCACCACCAAGAGAGGGACGGCTGGCAAGTCGACGATCAGTGTCAGTGCCTCCACTGGTCTCATTGATATTGCAAACAAAATCCCGATGATGAATGGGGATCAATATCTACAGTATCGAGCTGATTCAGAAAGAGCGGTGGGCAATGACAATCCTAACATCAATAGTTTGGTCGATCCCAATGAAGTAGCTAATTATGTGGCTGGGCGTGATGTCGATTGGCAGGATCAATTGTTGCGAACGGGAATGCAGAACCGCATTGGCCTTTCTGTATCCGGAGGTACTGAAAAATTGAGATACTACCTCAATGGCGATTTGTATGCTGAAGACGGTGTGATAAAAAAATCGGACTATGACCGGTATTCCATCCGTTTTAATGGAGACTTTAGCGCTACCGACTGGTTAGAAATAGGAGCCAGGGTACAATTGTCTAAAAGTTTTGCTGACGAAACGGCCAATGCCATTACTGAATTTAATGGAGACGGTGGCTTCGCGCCTTTCTTTCCTATCAGCACGAATACTCCACTAGGTGATGTATATAATGCGGATGGTACTTTCACGAAATTCATTAGAGATGATCGCTTTCAGATCAATCCATTGCATCGTTACAATGAGTCCGTGTTGGATCGGAATGTGACCCGTTCTTACGTCAACCCTTATGTTAATGTAAAGATTTTGGATGGCTTGAAATATACCTTGAATACTTATGCGGAAGATAGAGGTGAATTCTATGGCAGGTTTTGGTCTTCCAATTATAATGATGGCACACCAAGTGAAGCTCAGATAACGGAAAGTAAGAGCATCACCTACCTAGTGGATAATATCCTAAGCTATACCAAAGATTTTGGTGCTCACTCCATCAATGCAACAGCCGTATATGGCTTTCAAGAATTTGATTACCAACAATCTAATACCATAGCGGAGAGAATCCCCACCGACCTTTTAGGCTACAATGCCATCGGTTATGCAGTTGATGAGAATATCCGATATGATTGGTCCAGGGACGATTGGGGTAAAGTCTATTTAGTAGGCCGACTAGGATACAGCTACGATGATCGGTATAGCGTCACTTTAACTATGCGTCGGGATGGCTCCTCCCGATTTGGTCCCAATAATAGATATGGTACCTTCCCATCCGCTTCAGTGGCATGGAATATTCATAAAGAAAAATTCTTTAAACCCACTAGCGACATCAGCTTCCTCAAGCTAAGGTTGAGCTATGGTGAACTTGGTAACGACCGTTTCCCCACTTACTATTACAGAGCAGGAACCAATAATGTGCAGGTGAATGCGGGTACTGACCCTGACACTGGGGAGCCCATCTTGTTCAATGGTTTTGGTTTGGCTACTAATGCTTCAAATCCAAACCTCAAATGGGAAGCTAGTAGACAAATCAACGTGGGTATAGATTTGGGCTTTTTCAATAATAGACTCAATGCAACTATTGATTTGTACAGAACGAATACGACCGACTTATTGCTTTTTGAGAGTATTATCGGTGTGGTCAATAATGGATTCACACAATTTCCATCTAATGTAGGAGAAACAGAAAGTAGAGGTATTGACATTGGCCTCAAGGCAAATGTGATCCAGCATGCAGACTTTACTTGGGCTATCAGTGCCAACTGGGCTAAAGATGTCAATGAAATCGTGAAATTAAGTAGTACAGAAGTCGATTCTGAAGGCAACCCAATCAATAATCCAGCCAATGGTTGGTTCATTGGTAAAGACATTCGGGAAATTTACGATTATGAGGCAACTGGCATCTGGCAATTAGGCGAAGAAGATGCAGCGGCAGCTCTCGGAAATTTTGTACCGGGAGATCCTAAAATAACCGATGTAGATGGCGACGGTACGATTACGAGTGATGATCGAACGTTTTTGGGTAATCCTACTCCAAACTGGTATGGTGGTATCAATAATACCTTTAATTATAAAGGCTTCGAACTGTCCGTACTCATTGAAGCGGTACAAGGTGTGACCCGGGTCAATAACTACATTGGAGGATATACAGGTAGAGGAAATCAACTTGCCATTGATTATTGGACACCAGATAATCCAACGAATCAGTTTCCTCGTATTGGGGCAGGCGGACCATTGTCGGGGGGGCTTTTCAGTGATGCGCTAAAGGTACAAGATGCTTCATTCATTGCATTGAGAAATATATCATTAGGGTATCGCTTGCCTACAACTTTACTTGAGAAATTACCCATCAGCAATCTCTCTTTTTATGTTAGGGGTAATAATTTGAAATATTGGACAGATTATACCCTTGCCTATTCTCCGGAATCATCAGTGGGCTCTTACCCCATTACTAGGGCCTTGATATTCGGAACTAAGATCACGTTTTAATCAAAAAAAGATTGATAAGATGAAGAATTATAAAGTACTTTTTTCAACAATAATTATGCTTGTCCTGTCGGCAGCCTGTAGCAAAGTTATAGACAGAGAGGAGCTAGATGTTATTCCCGCTAGCCAGGTATTAAATACCCTTGGTGGTGTGGAAGCCGTGTTGTTTCAAGTGTATGAAACAGCAAGGTCAGTACATGAAAACAATAATATCTCAGTTTATAAGCAATGCGGTACAGATTTGGTAGTGAACGGTACGCACATGGTGGATGTACCCGCCGGAGGTATGCTCGGAATGAATCAGTATGATGCAGGTTTTTCGGCGGCTAGTGGCGAACTAAATACAATATGGGACGGCTATTATCGGTCTATTTCCAACTGTAATTTGGTGGTTCAAGCTGCAGAAAATTTCCCAATGAAAGATGCTTCTGAGGCGGCGGCAATTTTGCGATTCAAAGGCGAGGCTCAAGCCTTGAGGGCTTATGTGTATTTAGAGTTGGTGAGAAGATGGGAAAATATTCCATTAGCCGTGCCACTACCAGAAGGCTCAGAACCTGTTCGAGAGGCTCCGTTAGCCGACAAGTCAACGATTTATGACCTGATCATTTCCGATTGTCAAGAAGCGATTTCTTTATTGCCAAAACGTTCGGAATCGGCTGGCGTAGGTGCTCCTTCTCAGGGATTGGCCAATTTGCTGTTAGCAGAAGCTTACATGGATCTAGGAAACTGGGAGGGTGCAGCCCAAGCGGCTGAGGCCATCATCAGCGATGGTTCGTATGAATTGCAAGCATTGGATTACATCTTTGGAGTAGAAGGAGGAAAGGAAGGGGAAGAAAGCAATAATGAAATCATTCTTTCCTGGGTATTTGATCCAGCGATTCAGGCCAGACCTCAGCGAACGGTACAGATGTTTGTACCCCTTTACGATAGGGTAGCTGGCATATCAAGAGCATTAGAAAACGGTGCTAGACCATGGTCTAGATTGTCTCCCTCTCCTTATTACTGGACATTATTTGAAGAGGGCGACGGCAGATTGGAGGCTTGGCATAAATTGGAATGGCTGATTGATGATGAAGAATCCGTGTTGGACGGTTGGGATTTAAAGGCTGGCGATGTGGCCACCAAAGAGTATGTAGAAGCTTGGGCGGGTGGCGCAGCAAGAGAGGCACGCTATACAGAACCTACTACCACCAAAAACTGGGAAGATGGTACCTATGGTAGAACCGCAGCAGACGCAGAAGGATTCAGAAATGTAATTGTATATCGCTACGCGCAAGCCTTTATCCTTGGCGCGGAAGCCTATATGAGAAGTGGAAATATGACTAGGGCATTGGAATTGATCAACACGATCAGAGATAGAGCCTTTGGGGATACAGAACATAGGTTAACCACTTTGGATGAAAACATCCTTTTGGAAGAACATGCTCGTGAATTGGGCCATGAAGGACACCGCTGGGCTACTTTGAAAAGGCTGGGGCTGTTGGTGGAAAGAGTGCGTATGCATAATGCGGATGCTGCTCCGAATATCCAGGATCATCATGTAAGATGGCCCATTCCTCAAACTTTTCTCGACTTGGCCCGTGTAAGTCAAAATCCAGGCTATTAATTAACAGACTGAATGATTAAGAATTATGAAAAATATATTAAATGTTTTTGGCTTGTTTGCCTTGGGAACTTTGCTGCTTATTAGCGGCTGTAAAGATGAACTAGAAATAGGGCCAACAGTCACTTTCAGTGTTAGTCCTCTATCTGCCTATGGTGGCGATGTAGTTACCCTCCAAGGTACTAATTTGCACACCGTGAGAAACCTGTTTGTAGGAGACAGGCATGCAGAAATACAAAGCATCAGTGAATCTTCAATTACATTTGTGGTGCCTAAAAATGCAGTGCCTGGCTCAAACGAAATAGTTTTGGCCATGCTCAATAACTATCGGGTTACTAATCCATTTGAGGTTTTGCTGAGACCTATTCCCGAAATTTATGCCATTTCTCCAAGTGCTGCTGCGGAGGGAGAAGAAGTGACATTGGCAGGCGTGAATTTGGACAATTTGGTGTCTGTTACCGTGGGTGGAGTGGCCGCTGAGGTCGTTTCTGCCACCAATGATCGTTTGGTTCTTACAGTCCCGAGCGGTTTGACACTCAATAGTCCGGCGGAAATTGAAGTGGCCACATCGGAGGCAAATGCCATCTCTACTTCCATCTTTTACGTGGGCCCTAACCTGGTAGCCAATAGTGACTTTGAAGCGGGAAGTGGGGACGATTATGATGATTGGTCCAAGCTCAACGGGGGAGACCAAATGACGGAACTTACGGGTGATGACGCCTACTTTGGTAGATCCATTCGAATTGTAGGTGCTGCTGCCAACCCTTGGAATACCCAGTTGGCCAGCCTTCCAACGCCACTCAATTTTGGTTCGGAATACACGATATTACTTTGGGCCAAAGCAGAGGATGCTGGCGCCCAGATGAGGGTGTCCGTCTCTCAGTTTGATGGTAACGGTGCTGATTACTTCTACGGTGAAACGGTTGATATTCCTACTGAATGGACCCAACTAAGCTGGACTTTTGAGGTAACCAATGATCTGCCGACTCACCGCGTAGTACTTGACATGGGAATGACCAATGTACCATTTGCGCTAGATAATGTCAGTTTAATTGAAACGGGGGCTGCTGGACCTCCAGTGGCTGAGAACCTCCTGGCAAACAATGGCTTCGAAAATGGGCTAGAATCTTGGGAGGTGTTAAACGGTTCAATTGAAGCTTCCGCGGAAGATGTGCACTGTGGTAGCCAGGCTTTGAAAGTAACGGGTGCAGGAGGCAATCCTTGGGATACCCAAATGGCAGCCAATGTAGTGCCGCTTGTTCTTGGGGTGCAATATGAAGTCAAATTATGGGCCAAAGCAGCCAGCGATGGTGCGATCATGCGTGTGTCTGCTTCGCGTTACAATGATGGTAATGGCGATGATTATTTTTATGGAGCTGATGCTATGCTCACCACCGAGTGGGCGGAATACAACTGGGTTTTTACGGTAGGGAAAGATATCCCTGCTGGCCACCACCTTGTTTTAGACATGGGTGCATCCGACAAAGTGTTTTACCTTGATGATATCAGTCTTACCGAATATGTGGAAGTAGCACCCGTGAATCTCCTAGCGAACGGTGATTTTGAAAATGGCCTCGACGCTTGGGAACTCCTAAATGGCACAGTTGAAGCCACGACAGAGGAGTTCTTTGGCGGTAGCCAGGCTATTAAAGTAACTGGTGCCGGAAATAATCCTTGGGATACTCAATTTGCCGCCGCCGCCGTTCCATTGGTACTGGGTAATCGGTATGGCTTGAAGTTGATGGCCAAAGCTGCTGGTGATGGAGCCATTATGCGTGTATCTGCTTCTCGCTATAATGACGGTAACGGCGATGATTATTTTTATGGAGCCGATGCAATGCTCACCACTGAGTGGGCGGAATACAGCTGGGAGTTTACGGTAGGAAAAGATATTCCTGCTGGTCATCACATATTGTTGGATATGGGCGCATCCACCCAAACGTTCTTCATTGATGACGTACTGTTGTATGAAATCCCGGAATTTGTCTGCCCGTAGGAGGGTAACTTAAACATGTTCTTAAGGAATTTGGCCCTTTACTTATAATCTTTTATAAGATCCGTTCACGTCTTCGTGGGCGGATTTTTGCTCTCCCAAGCTGTATTTTCTATATTCGATCAAGCCTCGGCCCTGGGAAAGGATAAATATTTCCCTAGAACTAGAAGCAAAAGGGGGATTAAGATTAATGACGCTCTATGAGCAAGGTGCTTTTCAACTGGATGATCCACTTTCCAAATATGCGCCGGAATTTGAAAATATGAAAGTATATACGGGGGCTGATGATGCAGGTAATATGATCTTGGAACCTCCACATCGCGCCATCACGATCCGGGACATAACATGTCACACCGCTGGATTCCTAACCAACCCACCTGACACGACCTCCGCCTATGGTAAGTTGATAAAGAGAACGGACGCTATGAATCGGGAAAATACATTGGTTCAAATGGCCGAAAAATTGGGGAGCCTTCCATTGGCATTTCACCCTGGCGAACAGTGGGCATACGGTTCATCTGTAGATGTTCAGGCATTTCTTGTAGAGCGAATATCGGGTGTTCCTTATGGTGAATATGTACGAACCCACGTGCTTGATCCTTTAAAACTTAGCAAAACGAGGTATTACCTGCCGGAAGAAGATCGTGCAAAGTTGGCAGCCATGTATCGTAAAAGTGAAGAAGGTACCCTAAACCGAATTCCAGATGAAGGGGCTAATAGTTTTAATACTAATCACTGGGCATTAACACCTGGCGGATATGGACTCACTTCCACCCTGGATGACTACATGCGTTTTGCTCGTATGTTTGTACATAAAGGTTCTTTTGAAGGAGTAAGAATTTTGAAGCCAGAAACCATACAACTTATGGCCACCAACCAGTTGGCCGATAGTGTTACGGAACGAATGTGGTTGCCAAGTAAAGGACAGGTAGGCTTTGGAATTGATTTTGCCGTGCGTATTAAACCGCCAGCATCGATAACAGAAAACAATGGTGAGCTTGGCGAGTTTTTTTGGGACGGAGCCGCCAGTACTTTATTTTGGGTTGATCCTGTAAATGAATTGACAGCAGTTTTATTCGTCCAGGTATTCCCCTTCGACGGAAATTTGCATAAAAAATTTCGTGACGCTGTCTATGGCCCTGTTGTGCTTGCAACTGAGTAATAAAACAAGCAAGGTTATCGAGTAAATGCCCTTATAGAATTAGAGGCTTCCTAATGAGCTGATCCCGAAAGGAACGTTTAGCGCAAAATCCCAGAGTTCTCACTCATCCTTGTCCATTCTCAAGGATGAAGCTCTAACCACTAGATGTGTATCCAGTGTAATACGACTAGGCACCTTCGTTGCAGTTTCCTCATCCAAGAGTTCAATGGCTTGTTTAACGGCCGCTTCTCCCATTTCGACCGCAGGATGATAGATGGATGACAGCTGCGGCTCTACGATCTCACAAATAGGGTCATTGTTGAAACCAATAATCGCTAAATCCTGAGGGATTTTAATACCCTTTCTTTTCGCGTATAAGATCGTACTAACAGCTGCCACATCATTGGCACAAAAAATACCGTCCGGCGGATGATCCATGCTAAGTACTTGTTCCGCCAATTTGGTTCCTTCGGCTTCACTCAAGGAGCTTTCCTGTAGAATAATAGACTCATCGACATCCAAATCGTTCTTTTTAAGTGCAGCAACATAACCAAATCGTCGTTCTTGATAGATACTTTGGTGTTTGGCACCACCAAAATGAGCAATTCTTTGGCACCCCTGTTGAATGAGATGCTCTGTAGCTTGAAAGGCAGCATTGAAGTTATTGATTTGCACTTTGTGAACACTTTCCTGCGTAGGGATTCTATCTAGAAATACAACGGGTATATTATTCTTAGTACATAAATCAAAATGGCTATAATCCCGAGTTTCCATGGCTAGAGAAACAAATAGTACGGAAATTCTACTAGCATATAATGTCCGCAGGTTTTCTTTTTCCAACTCGGTATTATCATAAGACTGGGTTATAATCACCTGATAACCAGACTCTCTCGCTGCTTTTTCTATTCCCGAAATCAGCGTAGCGATAAAAGGGCGTTTAATCCACGACACGATAATCCCAAAAGTATTAGACTTGCTTGTTCGCAATGATGCAGCAAGCGTATTAAGTCTGTAGCCTCTCTTTTCAGCTAGCTTTTTTACTTTCGCAGTTGTTTTTTTCCCAATACTGTGGTGGTCATTTAATGCGCGAGATACAGTGGATGGAGACACCTTTAACTCCCGTGCCAAATCATAAATCGTTACGTCTTTCTTATTTTCTTTCATTGAGCCTATGGGCATTTTTTCTCAGTCACTAAGATACAATCTTGCGCAACAAAGGTAATCTTGTGTCAGTCAATATTGCGTAAGTGCCAAAACTATTATTTTCTGTGGCACCTCCCCACCAACGGTTGACGATCGTAGGTCTTTTTTCTTTGGGACCAATCCCGTCCTTCCAATGATAGGTATCGGCAAAACAACCGCCGGGCCATCGAAGGTTAGGAATTTTTAATGCTTTCAAGGCTTGGATGATGTCCTTTCTGACGCCAGCTTGATGCGGAATTAGCTGATTCTCTTCTCCCACGTAAAAACCGCCATAAATACATCGCCCTAAATGCTCCGCAAAATGACCGTAGATGTGTCTGCTAATAGTGTCTCTCCCTTGATCTGCATTAATGGTAATGTTGATACTAGGGGCTTGTGCCAAAAGTGAAAGGGTAAATAGGTTGAGAATGAAAGTGAGTCTTGATTTCATATTGTAGTAATCTCTATTGAGCATTTTTAGGTACAGATAGAACAGCATCCAAGGCAGGCTTGGCGTTTCGGTTTCTATCATATAGTAATGGATAGTTTGTTCTATTGGGGACGGGGTAGCCATTTTTCCAGGACATACCATCATGAAGTCCCCATAAGGTTACCCGGTCAATTTTGTCACGTTTGGCGTAAAAAATACGGAATAATTCCGCATAACGATCTGCCAATTCTTGTTGTTGGGCAGCTGGAAGACCATCCGCATAGGGGTCTAGAAATTCTTTAAATTCCTCCAGCTGAAACTGTTTGTCGCTCATGACACTTCCAATGACTTGGCCTTCTTTAGTCAGGGGTAAAACGTCTACATCTAGTTCAGTAATCATCACCTTGATCCCCAGTGAAGCAAAAGTATCAATAGCGGATTCTATGTAGGCTGTTTTGGGGTAGTTGAGTCCCCAATGTCCCTGGATTCCGACGCCATCTATGCGAATTCCTTCCTCTTGTAACATTTTAACTAAACGTACAATGCCATCTCTTTTTTCGGGCCGCCAGGCATTAAAGTCATTGTAATATAGTTCGGTATTGGGAGCATATTCACTAGCGTACTTAAATGCCAACTTTACTAACTCATCTCCATTTCCAATTCCTTTAACCCAAGTGGTCGGCCGATAGGAACCGTCATTGTCTATGACTTCATTGACTACATCCCATGCGTCTACTCTTCCGGCATACCTTCCCGCTACCGCTTCAATATGTGCACGTAAACGTTCCTTCTGCTCTTCAGGGGTATTGGGCTTCCCCTCTTCATTCTGAAAAAACCAAGCAGGGGTTTGATTGTGCCATACCAAAGTATGCCCCACGATAAACATATTGTTTTCTTCGCCAAATTTCACCAACTCATCAGCAGGGGCAAAATTGAATATTCCAGGCTGTGGATTTATGGGCCCTGCCTTCATTACATTTTCGGGCGTAATGGTATTGAATTGGCTTAAAATAATTTTTTGCGAGGCTTTATCTACTCCAGAAACTATTCCTTGATTGAGTGCACAGCCTATTAAAAAAGCGTCTTGATAGGCCTCCTGCAAGCTAGGATTCAATGATGGCTTGGATTCAGATTCAGCTGGAGTACAGCTAGCAAGTATTACAACGCAACTGAAGGAAAGGAGGAAAATTTTTATTGACGAATTTCTCATCTATTCTTGATGTTTTTTTACATGTTTTTCTATAGCAGCTTGAAAAGGGGAGGCGGGAAGCTCTTCTTTAGACCCCTAGCATCCGCCTTGGTTTTGAAAACTTCTTTGTCTAGGTTTAGTTTGATCTTTTCATTCGGGGAGGCCCATCCCCAGATTTTTAAATCAGCATCTCGCTGCAATACCATGCCGTCACTGATCAAGGCTGGCAATCTGATCTGAGCCATTGTAGTAGGAGCAAATAACCATAATACTAAGGTTAAATTTAGAATAAACCACCTGATGCCTAATTTCATATTGCAACTGTTTAAAATCCTCTCTTTCGCTAAATATACAATCTTGAGCTACAAAAATATAGACTTATAATAGGAATTAAAACAAAATACGCAATCGATTGTGTTTTGCCAGTGTTTTTATATATTTGTATCCTTCTCTGCCCATTTTTTCGATCAAGTTTTATGACAGAAGCATTAAGTCTGAAAAAGTAAGGCTTTTGCTTAACACACTAACTTAATAACGCAAAAACTGTAAGAGAACCATTATTGATACGATTTAGCCAACTTTAAACAAATAGAAAATGATCAAACGCTTTGTTTGCCTCTTTTGGCTTTCCTTCTTATGCTTTGGGAACGCCTATTCAGATGATGGTTATCGTCTTTGGTTGCGTTATGATAAAATTGAATCGGAAGCCATTAGGAAAGCCTATTTGCAAAACATAAATCACATCATCGTCGATGGAAATAGTCCGATTTTGCAAAGCGCCGAAAAGGAACTTGTTATTGGCCTCTCCGGTTTGCTCAACCAATCGATTCCATCCATAAAAAAACAAGTTAACACTGCTGGGGTTATCGCGGGTGTTTTGGGTCAATCCCATCTCATAGATGAAGCCATTTTACCCAAGGAGGGTGCCATGATAACAACAGAAGGTTACTTGATTATTCAAAAGGAAAAGGCTGGCCAAAAAAATATATACATTGCTGCAAAAGAGGATAAAGGATTACTGTATGGCGCTTTTCATCTGCTGCGCTTATTACAAAATAGCGAATCACTGCATCAATTATCTATTCTAGAGAACCCAAAAATAAAACTAAGGGTGTTAAACCATTGGGACAACCTGGATCGGACGGTAGAACGGGGTTATGCGGGTTTTTCTATCTGGAATTGGCATGAACTTCCCGAATTCATCGATACGCGATATTATGATTATGCCAGGGCCAATGCCTCCATCGGGATTAACGGAGCGGTAGTGACTAATGTCAATGCCAATGCGCTGATTTTTCGGGCTGATTACCTAGCGAAAGCAGCCGCATTAGCAGATGTATTCAGCGCCTATGGGATTAGACTTTATCTGACCGCTAGGTTTAGTGCTCCAATAGAAATGGGGGGACTCAAAACCGCCGATCCCTTAGATCCCACTGTACAACAGTGGTGGAAAAACAAGGTAGATGAAATCTATGAACACATTCCAGACTTTGGTGGCTTTTTGGTGAAGGCCAATTCGGAAGGACAACCGGGGCCACAACAATACAATCGGAATCATGCCGACGGAGCTAATATGCTGGCTGATGCCGTTGCGCCGCATGGGGGGGTAGTGATGTGGCGAGCTTTTGTATATAGTAATGAAGAGCCAGAAGATCGAGCCAAACAAGCCTATAATGAATTTGTTCCACTTGACGGAAAATTTAGAAAAAATGTACTGATTCAAGTAAAAAATGGCCCCATAGACTTTCAGCCTCGTGAACCGATCCATCCTTTATTTGGGGCTATGCCGCAGACCTCCCTGATGATGGAATTTCAAATTACCAAGGAATATCTAGGACAGGGAACACACCTAGTTGGCTTGTCCAAAATGTATGAGGAAGTATTGCAAACTGATACCTATGTGAAAGGAAAAGGTTCCACCGTGGCCAAAGTTATTGATGGTTCATTGGATGGACATGAATTGACCGGAATGGCGGGCGTAGCCAATATCGGAACAGCGCGGAACTGGACGGGGAATTTGTTTGGACAAGCAGATTGGTTTGCCTTTGGAAGACTGGCTTGGAACCCGGATTTGAAATCGGAAGTAATATTCAAGGAGTGGTCGGCGATGACTTTTACCCATGAGACCAAGATTCAATCGACGGTGGTTGATATGCTTACTTCCTCTCATGAGACTTGTGTCAATTACATGACCCCATTGGGTTTACATCATATTATGGGCCCTGGTCATCATTTTGGGCCTGGCCCTTGGGTGAGTAATATGCCTAGAGCAGATTGGACTTCAGTGTACTATCATCGTGCTGATGAAAAGGGGCTAGGTTTTGATCGAACTTCTAGTGGGACAGACGCCTTGGAGCAATACCACCCTGATTTTCAAAAGCAATTTGCGGATATGGATCAATGCCCGCCCGAATTTTTGCTGTGGTATCATCATGTACCCTGGGAGCATCAATTGGCCTCAGGCAAAACACTTTGGGAAGAGCTTTGTCGAAGCTATCACCAAGGGGCCGCAGCCGTGGCGGCGATGAAAGAAAAGTGGATGGCTATTGAACATGGGCTGGATGAGGAACGATTCAGACAAGTGAAAATGCATTTGGATATTCAAGAAAGGGAAGCCAAGTGGTGGCGCGATGCCTGCTTGTCTTATTTCCAATCTTTTTCAAAAATGCCCATTCCTAGTGACTTGGAGCAACCGGCTCATGATTTGGAATATTATCAATCCTTGCGCTATCCTTATGCGCCCGGCATTCGACCTAGATGGTGAAAATCTTAAACAACTAACATGAGTTTCGCAAATCAAAAACTATCGGTTAAAGAGAAGATAGGCTATGCCTTGGGTGACCTTTCGGCTAATCTTATTTTTCAAACACTGATGACCTTTCTGGCATTCTTTTATACAGATGTGTATAAGATTCCTGCCGCCACCGCGGCCAGCATTATCTTTATAGGTGGCTTCTTTGGTGCTTTTTTTAATGTTATCATGGGAGTGATCGCTGACAGAACCAATACCCGATGGGGTAAATTCCGCCCTTGGATTTTGTGGACAGCCGTACCTTTTGGGGTCATATCGATGCTAGCATTTAGTACGCCTGATTTTAGCGACAATGGTAAGGTGATCTATGCCCTGACCACTTATTTCCTACTGGTGATTATTTATTCGGCCAGTAACTTGCCGTATTCTGCCTTAAGTGGGGTGTTGACGGGGGATATGAAGGAGCGAAACAGTTTATCTTCTTATCGATTTGTAGCGGTGATGGTAGCTCAATTTATTATTCAGGTTTTATTATTGCCCTTGGTCTTGATCTTAGGAAATGGAGATAAAGCGGTAGGTTTTAAAAGTACGATGACGATATTCGCGGTGGTTGGCGTGATATTCTTGCTCATCACTTTCTTTACCACTAAAGAACGGGTGGTTCCTAAGCCCGAACAGGTAGGATCGATTAAAGAAGATTTATGGGATCTTTTAAAGAATAAACCCTGGGTGGCGATGCTCTTGTTGACTATTTTTATTTTTATCACCCTTGCCCTAAAAGGAGGCGCTTACATCTACTATTTTAAGGATTACCTAAGCGAACCCAGCCTAGCTCTCTTTTTGGAGAATATCGGCTTCAATGGCTTTATCGATGGCTTGAATCGGATGTTGACTGGCATGGGCTTGACGGAATTTCAGTGGCCGGAGGATGCGCCGACTTCAGCTTTTAGCCTTTTCAATGCGGGAGGAATTATATTTATGATCGTTGGAATTATGTTTTCCAAACCACTGGCCGATAAGTTTGGCAAGCGGGATGTTTTTGGCGCAGGTTTGTTTCTATCCACCGTGTTTCTACTGGTGTTTTATTTCTATCCCCCTGAATCCATTGGGCTCGTCTTTATCACTCAAATCCTGCACGGCTTCTTTTATGGAATTACCATTCCGCTACTCTGGGCGATGATCGCTGATGTAGCAGACTATTCTGAATGGAAAAACAATCGAAGAGCTACCGCTATTATCTTTTCGGCTATGATATTTGGGCTTAAGGTAGGCTTGAGTATCGGAGGAGCATTGGTAGGTGGGATTTTGGCAGTTTATGGCTATGATGTAGACTTAACCGCACAAAACGCCGAAACCATACATGGAATTAAACTGGCCGTCAGTATCTATCCAGGCGTGATATTCCTCCTGGGAGTAGCTTGCCTTTTCTTCTATGGAATTAACAAGGAGATGGAGAGCCAGATAGAACAAGACTTAATTCAACGAAGGAGTATTGAATCCTAAAACCTATAGCATGAAGAATTTACTCGCCTTGATTCCTGTCTTATTGATTTTTGCTTGTCAGGAGCAGCCAGAAACTAAAAATACCAGCCTGAAAGCAAGGAGTTTAAAGGATGCGTACCAGGATGTATTCTATATTGGAACAGCACTCAACACGGGCCAAATTTTTGAGCGAGACTCGGCCACCCATGCAGTGATTACCTCCCAGTTTAACGCCATTGTGGCCGAGAATTGTATGAAAGGAGAAAACATCCATCCTGAAGAGGATCGATATTACTGGGAGGAAGCCGACGCTTTCGTGAAATTTGGCGAAAAATACAATATGCACATCACGGGACATACCTTAGCCTGGCATTCACAGGCGCCTCCTTGGCTATTCGTCGATGAGCAAGGCAAGGATATCAGCAGAACCATTTTGATCGAAAGGATGAGCGCGCATATAACGACCATTATGCAGCGGTACAAAGGAAAAGTAGCGGGTTGGGATGTCGTCAATGAAGCCATTCTCGATGATGGTACCATGAGAAAGAGTAAATATTACGAGATTATTGGCCCCGATTGGGTGGAGATTGCCTTCAAAATAGCGCAGGAGGCTGATCCTGAAACCGAATTGTATTACAATGACTATTCCTTGTCTAATCCTGAAAAAAGAGCTGGGGTATATCAATTGGTTAAAGGTATGCAGGACAAAGGCATCAAAGTAGATGGGATAGGTATGCAAGGGCACCTCAATATGGGTTCTCCCAATATCCAGGATTTTGAAGAAAGTGTGGTGCAATTTTCAACCTTAGGTAAGGTGATGATCACCGAAATGGACATCACGGTCTTGCCTTGGCCAAGTGGGCGAGTGAGCGCCGAAGTGTCCCTGTCTGCTGAATACCAAGAAAGCATGAACCCCTATAAAGATGGTTTGACAGATTCGATGGCTGTCGCACTCAATGATCGATTTGTAGCTTTTTATGAATTGTTTAATAAGCATCAAGATAAAATAACTCGGGTCACGATGTGGGGGGTTAATGATGCCCAAACCTGGCGAAACAATTGGCCGATTAGGGGGAGGAAAGACTTTCCTTTACTGTTTAATAGAGATAATAGCCCTAAACCAGCAGTGGAACGCATCATTGGAATTAGAAAAGATAAACCTTAATTAATAAGCATAAGTACTTGGAAATAATTAAACATCATTTATTTCGAGGCTATTTTTTCGCCAGACGAGGCAAAAAACGTAGATATAGCCATAGTTACATCGTACCGAAAGCTTTCGGTATTTTAACGAAGTATGGTGGAAAAAGAGTCCGAAATAGATCTGATTTGATTATGTCCATGTACTTATAGCCCTAAATAGTATGACAAATTTCCGGCACCTGGTAAAGCATATTTATACTGCCGATCCATCGGCTCATGTATTCAATGATCGCATTTATATTTATCCCTCTCATGATATTGATGCGGGTATCCCATTCAATGATAATGGAGATCATTTTGGCATGCAAGATTATCATGTTTTCTCCATGACTAGTATTGAAAGTGAAGTGGTTGATCACGGTGTAGCCTTAGCTGTAAAAGATGTCCCCTGGGCTAAACGACAAATGTGGGCGCCCGATGCCGCACATAAAAATGGCAAGTACTACTTTTATTTCCCCGCCAAGGATTATGAGGATGTATTTTATATCGGTGTGGCGGTAGGTGATCGACCGGAAGGGCCATTTGTGGCCCAACCCAAGCCTATTGAAGGAAGTTTTAGCATTGACCCAGCCGTTTTCGAAGATGATGATGGGACGTATTATATGTATTTTGGTGGACTTTGGGGGGGGCAATTGCAAAGATGGAAATCAGGTGTTTATCAGGAGGATGATTCGGAACCTGCCGATGATGCGCCTGCACTTTATCCAAAAGTGGCCAAAATGAGCGAAGATATGTTGGCTTTTGCAGAAAAGCCACAAGATTTAGTCCTGCTGGATAAATTTGGCGCACCCTTGAAAGCTGGCGACCATAACCGACGATTTTTTGAGGCAGCTTGGCTGCATAAATATCAGGGAAAATATTACTTCTCCTATTCAACGGGCAATACCCATCTATTATGTTATGCCATTGGGGATAATCCTTACGGCCCTTTTACCTATGCGGGCGTGATTATGACCCCAGTTGTGGGATGGACAACTCATCACAGTATCTGTGAAGTGGATGGCGAGTGGTACTTGTTTCATCATGACAGTAAGTTGTCGGGAGGAGTTACACATCTGAGAAGTATTAAAGTGGCTCAGATTAAATATAGATCAGATGGCAGTATAGAAATTTTAGATGGAATGATGGAGTGACAAAACTAACACGATGCCTATTCATTAACCTTATTATCTATAATCTTCTGTCACTAAATCCAATCACCAATGAGGCCCACACTTATTTTATGTTTCAGTTTGCTAACTCTAATCAATACAGCTATGGGCCAACACAAAATTGGCATTTTTGACAATCATACGGACATTGGCGATTGCAAAAACCAAGGCTTTGCCAACTACAATGTGCAGCATCAAACGTACACAATTGGTGGTGCTGGGGCGAACATGTGGGCCGATGATGACCAATTTCACTACCTATGGACGACGCTGCAAGGCGATTTTATCCTCCGAGCGGAAATAGCGTTTTTGGGGGCTGGGGTTGACCCTCATCGCAAAGCAGGATGGATCATCAAAAACAATTTAGATTCAAATACAGAAACCCTTAATGCTTCGACGCATGGCGATGGTTTAACGGCGCTCCAGTACCGAAAAACAGTGGGAGGCGAAACAGCGCACACCATTTCTAAAGATTCTTTCCCTGATGTCATCCAGCTAGAAAGAAGGGGCAATACCTATATTTGGCAGTCGCTTGGAAGTAATGGAAGTGGCCACGGGACATCGAAAAATATTATATAGTTCTGCACATTCGATACAAGCTCCCAACTGGACAGTGGACGGAGAGAAACTGATTTATAATACCAAAGGCCGATTGTATAACTATCAGCTGAAGAATGGAACAATTAGCCCGCTCAATACTGGATTTGCCACTGACAATAATAATGATCACGTCCTCACCTTTGATGGTACTCTGCTGGGAATCAGCCATCACCAGGCTGATGAAAATAGAGCATCTACGCTTTATTACCTACCTACTGAGGGGGCTGATAAGCCTATCCGGGTAACTAAACCCAAGGTGGGA
>Ga0070726_10002015_pt1 | contig 18998 bp, 18 predicted proteins | sample tdAd471_FD_67275 | JGI IMG/M metagenome (GOLD analysis project Ga0070726, IMG submission 67275) | Marine sediment microbial communities from the Atlantic coast under amendment with organic carbon and nitrate - tdAd47.1 | ecosystem: Environmental > Aquatic > Marine > Coastal > Sediment | place... | reverse complement strand
CGGTTCAGGCCGCAAGGCGCGATGAAGCAGCGCAAAACCTGAACCCCGTCAGCCGCTTGCTGGCCGAGCGGCAACTGGCGCGGAGCGGGTTCGATCCGGGCACTATTGACGGCAATTTCGATCGCCAGACGCGGCGCGCAATCCGGCGATATCAGGAGTCGCGCGGATTGACGGTTTCGGGCTATCTGACCGGGCAGACCGCCGTGCGCCTGATCGCGGAAATCGGCCGGTAAGACATGCGGCCCTTTTCGGATCGGCGACCGGGTGGTGCTGGCGCGCCCAATGGGACCCGGCACGCGGGATAAAGCCTTGCAGAGCAGGGCCAACGGGTCTATACGCCCGCGGGTGGCCCAATCGGGTCATATGACATCAAGAATTGCCGTGGTTGGCCCTATCACGCTTCGGGGGTCACATCCGGCGTCAGGAGAAGCGACATGAAACTTCATGAACTCCGCGATAACGCGGGTGCAACCAAATCACGTAAACGCATCGGCCGCGGGCCGGGCTCGGGCACCGGTAAAATGGGTGGCCGTGGTATCAAAGGCCAGAAATCCCGTTCGGGCGTTGCGCTGAACGGCTATGAAGGCGGCCAGATGCCGCTTTACATGCGCCTGCCGAAGCGCGGCTTCAACAACATCAATGCCAAGCGCCATGCGGTGGTCAATCTGGGCCTGATCCAGAAATTCATCGACGCCGGCAAGCTGGACGTCAAAAAGCCGATCACCGAAGAGGCCCTGGTCGAATCGGGTCTGGTCCGCCGCATTCGCGACGGCGTCCGGGTTCTGGCCAAGGGCGATTTCAACGCGAAAGTGACGATCGACGTCACCGGCGCCTCGAAATCGGCCATCGCCGCGGTCGAAGCCGCCGGCGGGTCGCTGACAACCAAAGCCGCAGCGGCAGAATAAGCCTTGTTCGGGGGCCGATGCCCCCTTACATGACTGCATAAGCTTTTCATGCCGCGCGGCCTCATCTGAGGGGTTGCGCGGCATATCCGTCGAAAGGGAGTGGCATGGCCTCAGCAGCGGAACAAATGGCAGCCAACTTAAGTTGGAGCGCATTTGGCAAGGCAACCGAACTTCGCCAACGTATATTCTTCGCCATCGGGCTTCTGATCGTCTATCGGATCGGCACGTTCATCCCGGTTCCAGGCATTGACGCGATTGCGCTGAAGGAATTCGTCGATGGCAGTGCCGCCGGCATCGGGGGCCTCTTGCAGATGTTCACCGGCGGCGCGATCGGCCGAATGGCGATCTTTGCCCTTGGGATCATGCCCTATATCTCGGCCTCGATCATCGTTCAGCTGATGACGGCCATGGTGCCGCAGCTGGAACAGCTGAAGAAAGAGGGCGAACAGGGTCGCAAGAAGATCAACCAGTATACCCGCTATGGCACGGTGATCCTGGCAACCTTCCAGGCCTATGCGCTTGCTGCTTCGATCGAAGCCGGTGATATCGCCGCCGATCCCGGCTGGTTCTTCAGGATTTCCACCGTTGTGACGCTGGTCGGGGGGACGATGTTCCTGATGTGGCTGGGCGAACAGATCACCGCGCGCGGTATCGGCAACGGTATTTCGCTGATCATCTTTGTCGGTATCATCGCTGAACTTCCCGCCGCCATCGCGCAGTTTTTCGCCCAGGGCCGCGCCGGCACCATCAGCCCGGCAGTGATCGTCGGCGTCATGGTGATGGTCGTTGCCGTGATCGCCTTCATCGTCTTTGTCGAGCGGGCGCTCCGGAAGATCCATATCCAGTATCCGCGCCGTCAGGTGGGGATGAAAATGTATGGTGGCGACAGCAGCCACCTGCCTTTGAAACTGAACCCCTCGGGCGTGATCCCGGTCATTTTCGCTTCGTCGCTTCTGTTGTTGCCGACGACGGTCTCGACCTTTTCGGGCACGCAATCGAGTGGGATCATGAACACGATCCTTGCCTATTTCGGGCAGGGCCAGCCGCTCTATCTCTTGTTCTTCGCGGGGATGATCATCTTCTTCTCGTACTTCTATACCGCCAATGTGGCGTTCAAGACGGACGAAGTTGCAGATAATCTGAAGAACCAGAACGGCTTTGTTCCGGGGATCCGGCCGGGTGCGAAAACCGCCGAATATCTGGATTTCGTTGTGAACCGCCTATTGGCTGTCGGCTCGATCTATCTGGTGGCGGTTGCGCTGCTGCCTGAGGTCCTGCGGGCGCAATTTGCCATACCGTTTTATTTCGGTGGTACGTCGGTTCTGATCGTGGTGTCGGTGACGATGGACACGATCAACCAGGTGCAGTCACATTTGCTGGCACACCAATATGAGGGTCTCATTGAAAAGTCGCAGCTGCGGGGTAAGGGGAAGAAACCCAAATCCAAAAGAGGACCGACACGCAGATGAACATCATCCTTCTAGGACCGCCAGGCGCCGGTAAAGGAACCCAAGCCCACCGGTTGGTGGCAAGTCGCCAGATGGTGCAACTTTCGACCGGCGACATGCTGCGCGCCGCGCGGAAATCGGGCACCGAGATGGGCAAGAAAGTCGCTGCGATCATGGACGCAGGCGAGCTTGTCACGGACGAGATCGTGATCGGCCTGATCGAGGAACAACTGACCACGACCACCGCACCAGGCGGGTTCATTTTCGATGGGTTCCCACGCACGCTGGCACAGGCTGACGCGTTGGGGGACTTGCTTGACAAGGTCGGTCAAAGCCTTGGCACCGTGATCGAGATGCGGGTCGACGACGATGCCCTGGTGTCCCGGATCACGGGTCGCTTCACCTGCGGCGATTGCGGTGAAGGGTATCACGACACGGCCAAGCCGCCCGCCAGGGAAGGCGCGTGCGACAATTGCGGCGGCCATAACTTCAAGCGCCGTGCCGACGACAATGAAGAGTCGTTGAAGGTGCGCCTGATGGCCTATTACCGGGAAACCTCGCCGCTGATCGGCTATTACTATGCCAAGGGCAAGCTGCAATCGGTGGACGGGCTGGCCTCGATGGATGAGGTGAGCGCGTCGATCACCGGCGCAATGGACAGGGCTTGAACGTATTTCGCCCGACCGCCTGATGCGGATGTGATCGACCCCAAGCCCTGGCCGCCCGGCCGGGGCTTTTTCGTTGGCGGCTATTTCTTCAGCGCTGCCAGGATTTCCGCGCTGTGCTGACCCAGCTTCGGGGCGCCACGTTCCAGCGCCAGCTCGGCACCTGAGAAACGGATGGGAGAGCGGACGCTGGGCACGCCCTCCAGCTCCGAGACCATGACCCGTGACCGGATCTGCGGGTCGTCAAACACCTCTTCCAGATTATTGACCGGACCGGCCGGGACGCCATTCTCTTCGCAGGCCTTCAAAAGGTCGGCCTTGGTGAAGGTCAGGGTCGCCTCGGTCAGGCGGCGGGTCATCTCGCCCCGATTGGCGATCCGGTTCTGATTGTGCACATAGTCCGGGTCCTCGGCCATGTCAGGAAGCCCCAGAAGGGCGCAAAGCCGCTGATACTGCCCGTCATTGCCGGTGGCGATGATGATGAAGCCGTCGGCGCAGTCAAAGACCTGATAGGGCGTGAGGTTCTGATGCGCATTGCCCATCAGCCCGGGCGGAGTCCCGGTTATCAGGAAATTCAGCGCCTGATTGGCCATGGTCGAAGTCGCCACATCCAGAAGCGCCATGTCGATATGCTGGCCAATCCCAGTCGCTGCCCGCTGGATCAGCGCCGCCTGGATTGCGATGACGGAATAGAGCCCGGTCAGGATGTCGGTCACGGCCACGCCCATTTTCTGCGGCTGGCCGCCGGGTTCGCCGGTCACCGACATGATCCCGCCCATACCCTGCATCAGAAAGTCATATCCTGCGCGATGTTTGTAAGGGCCGGTCTGACCAAACCCGGTAATCGAACAATAGATGAGGGATGGGTTCACCTGTTTCAGGCTGTCATAGTCCAGCCCGTATTTGGCCAGCCCGCCGACCTTGAAATTCTCGATCAGGATATCTGCCTCACGGACGAGGTCGCGGATCACCTCCTGGCCCTCGGGCGTTTGGAAATCCACAGTGATCGACCGTTTGCCCCGGTTGCAGGAATGGAAATACCCGGCCGAGACATCCTCTCCCTTTTCAACAAAGGGTGGGCCCCAGCGACGGGTATCATCGCCTGCCGGGCTTTCCACCTTGATCACATCCGCGCCCAGATCCGCCAGGGTCTGCCCGGCCCAGGGGCCCGCCAGAATCCGCGCCAATTCGACGACTTTCAGTCCTTCCAGAGGGTGCATAATGTTCTCAATCTGCCAGCAGGCCGTCCAACGTGTCGCGGAAATCGTCGAGCGACATGTTGGGGTATTTCTCGCCGTTGATGATAAATGAGGGCGTGCCCGAGATATCATCCGCATCGGCATTTTTCTGATAAGCGGCAACCAATGCCTGGGCCCAGTCATTGTTTTGCAGGCAGCCATCCATGGTGGCATCATCCATCCCGGCGATCCGGCCAAGCTTTTTCAGATTGGCCACCAATTCGGCGTTGCTGTCGCCTTTGGTCCATTCCTTCTGGCGCGAGAAGATCAGATCGGACATGCCGAAATACTTGTCCTTCCCTTCGCAGCGGGCCAGCATCGCCGCCCAGAGGCCAAACCGATCGAAATAGACATCCCGCTGGATGAAGCGGATCTTGCCGGTGTCGATATAGTCCGTTTTCAAAGCGCCAAACACCTCTTCATGGAAGCGGGCGCAATGCGGGCAGGTGAAGCTGGCATATTCGATAACCGTGACGGGCGCATCCTCGGACCCGAGGGCCATTTCCTGAACCTCGGCCCCTTCGCTGGCCTGAACGTCGACGACATCGACGATTTGTTCCAGCGTCGCCAGTTCCGTGTCCGGCGCGTTGCGGTTTTGGACGAAATAGTAAGACCCAGCGATGGCCACCGCGAAGATCAGAAGTGAGGGGAAGATATTGCGCAGCATAATGCCTGTCCTTTGACTGTCAGCCTCGTGGCTTTGTTAGAATATTCTCACCCAGTTCCGCAAGGGCCGCCCTTAGGCCGGGATCCCCGACCGGGGCCAGATCTGCGGTCAGCCGGGCGGATTTTGCAGGGTCCGGCCGGACCGGTGGCGGGGCAAAAGGGGCGGGGGGCTCGGCAAAACCGGTTTCGGCGGTTTGCGTAAGGCGAATTTTGGATATGGCGGAATAGCCGTAGCAGGCATTGACCCGCTCGCGGATGCGCGGCTCATCGGCCTGAAACATCGGCGCGACGGCGCCATGGACCAGCACCGTCAACGTCGCACCAAAGCCCTGGCGACCGTAATGGACCTTGATCGGCCGAGAGATGCGGGCAAGATCCTCGCCCACGATCTCGGGCCAATGGGTCAACAGGCGGGTTTCAACAAAGCCGCGCTTTTCGCCAGCCCGGCGGATCTGGTCGCTGAGAAGGCCGCCTGTGCGTACAAAACCCTTGCCCATCCGTTTTGGACGGTCCGGTTGGGTGTTTTTGCGCTTGTGCCCGGCCATGGTGCTTTTCATCCTTGTGGTCCGCCGTATTCTAGCCGAGCCGGGGGCAGGTGCCAGAGAATTCGCGAGGGGTCACAAAAAGATGCACAAAGGTGAGCCCGATTTCGCAAGGGTGTTACTGGACTGGTACGATGCCCATGCCCGCGATCTGCCCTGGCGGGTTCCGCCTGGTTCGGTGCGCCAGCCCGACCCCTATCGCATATGGCTGTCCGAGGTGATGTTGCAGCAAACGACGGTCGCCGCCGTCAGTGGCTACTTCGCGACATTCACCCAGCGCTGGCCGGATGTCGGGGCGCTTGCCGCCGCCGATGATGCGGATGTGATGGCCGCCTGGGCCGGGCTTGGCTATTATGCGCGAGCCCGCAACCTGTTGAAATGCGCCCGTATGGTGGCCGGTGAGTATGACGGGGTCTTCCCCGACAGCGCCGCGGCGTTACAGCGGCTTCCGGGCATCGGCCCGTATACGGCTGCGGCCATTGCCGCCATCGCCTATGGCCAGAGCGAAACCGTGGTGGATGGCAATGTTGACCGGGTGATCTCGCGACTGTTCGCCATCGAGACACCCTTGCCGGACGCGAAACCGGACATCCGGGCGCGTGCAGGCGATTTGACCCCTTCCCAGCGACCCGGTGATTATGCCCAGGCGATGATGGATCTCGGCGCGACGATCTGCACGCCATCCAGCCCCAATTGCCTGATCTGCCCGGTGACGGGGTTTTGCACCGCGCGCGCGCGCGGGATCGCGGCCGAGCTGCCAAAGAAACGGCGCAAACCGCCAAAGCCGGTCCGCCGCGGTTATGCCTATGTGCTGGTGAACAGCGATAGCGCCGTGTTGTTGGAGCGGCGGCCCGACAAAGGGCTTTTGGGCGGGATGCTGGGTTGGCCTGGCAGTGCGTGGGAAGACAACCCGGACCCGGTCCCTCCGGTCGATGCGGATTGGCGGGCTGTTGGCGAGGTGCGCCACACCTTCACGCATTTCCATTTGCGCCTGGCGGTGATGATTGCGATCTCGGACGCGCGGCCCGAACGGGGCGCGTTCCTGGCCCGCGATGCCTTCCGCCCCGGTGATCTTCCCACCGTGATGAAAAAGGTGCATTACCTTGCGGCCTCCATTATCGACAGTGTTTGAGATCACGCTCACCTGGCCTATACTGTCCCAAAAAGAGGCCGAGGATAATGCAAGCAGACCCAATGACATCGCCGGATCAGGTTGCCCGACTGCAAAATGCCCTGCCATTCTGGCTGTCGCTGGCCATTGTGCCCGTATTGGGCCTGGCAATGTGGCTGGGCGGGGCCTGGTATTTTCTGGTGCCGGGAATGGTGATGGTCCTTTACCCGATACTGGACGCGATGGTCGGGCTCGACACCCATAACAACGCGCCGGATACGACCGAGCGGCAATTGTTCTGGTATCGCCTCGTCACGATGATTTGGCCGCCGATCCAATTTGTCGTGCTGTTTGGCGGTCTGGCCTATGCGGTCCATGCGGATATTTCCGGCATGGAGTCGGTCCTGTTGATGTTCAGCATCGGCGTCATCACCGGCGCGGTCGGGATCGTTTTTGCCCATGAGTTGATGCATCAGTCGAACCGGACAGAGCGGTCCCTGGGAGATATCCTGATGGCCATGGTCCTGTATTCCCATTTCCGGACCGAGCATCTTCTGGTCCATCATTCCTATGTCGGCACGCCGCGCGACGCCGTGACCGCGCGGTACAATGAGGGGTATTACAGGTTTCTCCTGCGGGTCCTGCCGCAAAGCCTCGCCTCGGCCTGGCGGGCGGAACGTGCGATGCTGGCCCGCAAGGGCCTGCCGGTCTGGCACCGGTCAAACCCGTTCTGGCGCTATCTGGGCTTGCAGGGTGGGGTCGTGTTGCTGGCAGCGGCGATCGGCGGCTGGACCGGAATCCTGTTTCTGGCGCTCCAGGCTTTTGTCGCGGTCGCCTATCTGGAGCTGGTGAATTATGTCGAACATTACGGGCTGACCCGGAAATACCTGGGCGATGGTACATATGAGATCGTTCTGCCGCGCCATTCCTGGAATGCGGCGCATAAGGCGACCAATTGGCTTTTGATAAATTTGCAGCGCCACTCGGACCATCATTTCAAGCCGCGCCGCCGGTTTCCACTGTTGCAGCATCATGACGCGACCGAAGCGCCGCAACTGCCCTATGGCTATCCGATCATGGGGGTGCTGGCGCTGATCCCGCGCGCCTGGCGGCGGCGGATGAACCCGCGGGTCCGGAAATGGCGGGCCATGTATTACCCCGAGATCACCGATTGGTCAGATTACAAAGCGGCCAGAAATCCCATGCCAAAAGGGGCGAGCTGACCGTTCGGCTGGTCATCGCCCCGTCCGGCTGTGTCACGCGCGCACCGGTTTTCCGCAGAGATCGCTTTGGCAAAGAAAACCCCCACCCTTGATCCGGGCGGGGGGAAGGTGCGGTTCCTGATGGTCAGACCCCAGGCACCGGCGGTGTTCTTCGCCGTTCAGGCGTGTTGTTTCATCTCGGCCCGGACCTGCTGGCGCAGAATGTCGATCGGGATGGTCTTGCCCTCCCGCCGATAGCCCCAATAGGTCCAGCCATTGCAGCTGGGTGCACCTTCCAGCTGCGCGCCGACCTGATGGATGGAGCCTTTGGCCTCACTTGAAATCAACGTCCCGTCGGCCCGTACCTTGGCCGTATAGCGGCCATTCAGCGAGGTCAGAACCTCGCCCGGGTTCAGCATTCCGCGCTCGACGATCTGCCCGAAGGGCACCCGTGGTTCCGCCCGTTTCGAGGTCGTGACCTTCAGGGATGCCTCGTCGAATTTGCGGGCATTTGTGATGCGTTTCTCGGCGACCTTGCGATACGCCTCCTCCCGCTCGATCCCAATGAAATCCCGTCCCAGTTTCTTGGCTACGGCGCCAGTGGTGCCTGTGCCAAAGAACGGGTCCAGAATCACGTCACCGGGGTTTGAACTGCCGACAATCACGCGATGGAGCAAGGCTTCTGGCTTCTGTGTTGGATGGGCTTTCTCGCCATTCTCATCCTTCAGCCGTTCCCCGCCATTGCAGATCGGCAATACCCAGTCGGACCGCATCTGAATGCCCTCGTTCAGCGCTTTCAGTGCCTCATAGTTGAAGGTGTATTTCGACTTTTCCGATTTCGACGCCCAGATCATCGTCTCATGGGCATTTGTCAGCCGCATCCCGCGGAAATTCGGCATCGGGTTGGCCTTGCGCCAGACCACGTCATTCAGGATCCACAGACCGGCATTTTGCATCTCGGCCCCGACACGAAAGATGTTGTGATACGAGCCGATCACCCAAATCGCGCCATTGGGTTTCAACAGCCGCCGTGCCGCCGCCATCCAGTCGCGGGTGAAGGCGTCATAAACCGCGAAACTGTCGAACTGGTCCCAATGGTCGTCGACCGCGTCCACTTTCGAGGAATCGGGGCGATGAAGATCGCCCTTCAGCTGAAGGTTATAGGGTGGATCCGCAAAGATCAGGTCGACGGATTCAGCCGGCAGGCTGTTCATCACCTCGACGCAATCGCCGTCCAATATCTGGTTCAAAGGGAGGGTCACCTCCCCCGTCGCCGCGCTTTTTTTCGCCATTTCTGCCCCACGCATATCGCGCTTGTTGTTGTGGATAAAATGAGTCGAAAGCGATTCGGCGTCAATTTCTTTTTTGAATCAAGGGGTTATTTCTTTTCTTGATACAAGATATTGTGGATAGGTTTGAACGAGACTCTATGTTCAGGGGTCACCCCTAGGCGGTCCAGGGCGGCAAGATGGGCTTTTGTGCCGTATCCGGCGTTGGTTTCCCAACCGTAACCGGGGAAACGGGCCGCAAGATCACGCATGATCGCGTCGCGGGAGACCTTGGCCAGGATCGAGGCGGCGGCGATGCTGGCTGAACGGTCATCGCCTTTCACGACCTCCTGCGCCGGGCAAGTCAGACCCGGCGGGACCCGGTTGCCGTCGATCAGGGCAAAATCAGGCGGGGTGCCAAGGGCCGCGATGGCCAGTTCCATCGCCCGAAGCGAGGCTTGCAGAATGTTGATCCGATCAATCTCGGCGACATCCACGATGCCAATGCCCCAGTCGGCGTTTTGCCGGATCAAGGGCGCCAATGCGTCGCGTCGGCGTGCGGTCAGTTTCTTGGAATCGGCCAGTCCGGCCGGGATGGCGTCAGGGTTCAACACCACGGCGGCGGCCAGAACCGGGCCCGCAAGGGGGCCGCGTCCAACCTCGTCCACGCCGGCGATGCGGGTGGCGCCTTGGGCCATTGCGGCCAGTTCGAAAGAAAAATCCGGCATGACCCCTCCTTGCCAAACCTGCCGCCAAAGCAACAGCCCAAAAACAGCGAAGAGGGCGGCTGGGGGGCCGCCCTCTTCCAGAGGATCGGGGGGGTGCCGGGGACAGACGTCAGGGAACAGGAAAATACGGCACCCTGTTTCCCGACCTCTTACCGGTGGCCGTGACGGCGGTTCTTGACCCAGCCGTGGCCGCGTTCGAAATGCCAGCCATGGCGTTTCATGCAACGACGGTCATAGCGTTTCTTCCAGCCGTGGCGGGTATGGACCCGCTCCAGGCAGTGGCGCGGTTTTTGGGCGCGATGCGTTTTCTGGCGATGCGTGTTTTTGCGATGCGTGTTCTGGCGTTGGTTGTTGTGGACATCGTGCCGGCGGTTCGGCTGGACCGTGACATGGGCGTTGCCCTCATTCACGCTCGAGGCGATGGCGCCAAGGACTATGACGCCCAAGAGGATATTGGCCAGATTCCGGCCCGGGTCGGCCTTGGCCGGAGCAGACAGGGTGACCGACGCGACAGAGGCGGCGGTGATAAAGGCGATCAGTTGCTTTTTCATGACGAGGTCCTTTCAAGGTCTGTTGTGTCTCAGCCGCGTTTTGCAGGAGGTCTGATCCCGACTTGCGGTGCCGATGGGTTGACCCTGGCCGGGGGGCGGAAAGTTATGCAATTTCCCGACGCCGATAGGGGATAACAGCCGCAAACCCTCGTCCTGTTATTGAATAACAAAGCTGCCGGGGCTTAGGGTTTGGACATGATGAAACCACTCCTCATATCCCTTGCCCTGGTTTTGGCGTCGTCGGCTGCGAATGCGGCCTGCGAGGTCGAATACAAGGCGAAACGGTCCAACCCGACGCAATATGCGCATGAGACGATGACCATCTCGGACAGTCGCTGTACCAAAGCCTCTGTGACGAACATCGTTTCCCAGGCGCTGTCGCAGCAGGGATGGACCCTTTTGACTGTAGTCAGGGTTTCAAAAACCGGCTAATCTTCGGGGCATGAGCCTTGTAGAAAACGGCCGAGATGCAGCTTCCACCCGGCGCTCCGGCAGTCGGGTGGTTGCGATTGGGGTGTCCGCCATCGTCGCCATCCTGCTGGCGGCAGCGATATTCCTGTTCGTCAACCTTCCGGATGCCGATGCCTTCGTCAAACGGGTGGACGATATATTCGTCAAATATGACCTGACCTCGACCGACTCGGATGCGGAAACCAAACTGTTGGGGATTCTGGCCGAATCGGGTGAAAGCTTTTCCGAGGTTCTGGCCAGCTATCAGCTGATCATTTTCGTCTTGCTGGTCTTTTCGACGGCGCTGTTGGTGGCAGCACTGGTCTTTCTGATCACGATCATCGCGTTGAACCGCCGCGTTGGCGAGATCGAGCGTTCGGGCATTCAGGTCTCCTCGCTGGTGATCAGCCGGGACGAAGGCAAAGTCTACCTCAACAACATGGAATTCACCCTGACCAAAGCGGCCATCGAGACACTGGCGGTTCTGTGCGAGGCCCGAATGGATGATGAGTTCATCTCGGGCATCGACCTTGAAGCGATGATCACCGGCAAGGACCGCGCCGATTGCGAAGAGGCCGCCGGGGCCACACGGATCAAACGTTTGCGCGACGCTCTGGGCAACCAGATCGTGGCGGAATTGCTGGTCAAGACGTTCAGTCGCAAAGGGTATATGCTGGGCATCGACAAGACCGTCATCAAGATGATCTGACCGGCAACGACCCGGACCAAAGGGGTTTCATGAGGATTTCCCGTCGAACCATGCTTGCGGCCAGTGCGGCCGCTGCGGCCAGCCATGCATTGCCGGCGCGGGCCCTGGTCGCGGATGTCGATGTCGTGGTGATTGGCGCCGGGATCGCCGGTTTGGCGGCGGCGCGATGGCTGGTCGATCAGGGCTATGAGGTGGTGGTGCTGGAGGCGGCCGGGAATATTGGCGGACGCCTCAGGACCGACTGGAGCCTTGGCCCTCCATTCGAGGTTGGGGCCGGCTGGATCCATTCCCCTGATGGCAACCCGGTCAGCGCGCTGGCCGAGGCCGTCGACGCCACGCGCTTTGTGACCGATGATGACAGTTTCACCCTCTATGACGGTGCGGGCGGTGTGGTGCCCGACGCCACGGTCCTCGCCAATGAGACCCGGCTGGAGGGGATCTATGACCGGATCGACGCGCGATTTGACCGCGACCAACCCTTGATCGAAGCGATCCGCAAGGTCGACGGAACGGCCCTGTCCGATCCGATCTTACGCTGGATGCTGTCCGCTTATACCGAGTTTGATCTGGGCGGCTCGATCAACAAGGCCAGCGCGTATTGGTTCGATGAGGATGCCACGTTTGACGGTGAGGATGTGGTGCTTCTGACCGGCTATGACGCGGTTCTGAAACCTTTGGCGGCGGGGCTGGACATTCGGCTTGGCCATGCCGTGAAACGGGTGGAGTACGCGGCGGGCGACGGGGCCTCGGTGGTGACGGATCAGGGCGTTTTTGAGAGCGATTTCGTGATCTCGTCCTTGCCGCTTGGGGTGCTGAAGGCCGGACGGGTGGCCTTTGATCCCGCTCTGCCAAAAGCCCAGAGGGAAAGGATCGCGCGGCTTGGCCTCGGTTCGGTGACCAAACTGGCACTGGAGTTTGAGCAGCCGTTCTGGCCGGTAGAGACGCAGTATTTCGGCTGTATCAGCCGCGAAGATGGCCGGTGGAATTACTGGCTGAATTACCGGACCTTCTCGGACCGGAATATCCTTTTGGGGCTGTCTGTCGGTGACTATGCGATCCAGGCGGACCAGATGGCGGATGAGGCCATGATCGCTGATGCGATGGCGGTGTTGCAGCAGAATTTCGGGGTCGATATCGCGCCGCCAAAGCGCCATCTGCGCACGGCCTGGTGGATCGATCCCTTAAGCCTTGGCGCCTATTCCACGACCGTGTCAGGCAACCGTCCCCGGGATTTCGACCGGCTGGCCGACCCGATTTCCAAGACCCTGATCTTCGCCGGGGAACATACGATTTTCGACTATCATGGGACGACCCATGGCGCCTATCTGTCCGGGCTGAGGGCTGCTCAATCGGTGGAGGCCCTGGCGGATTGACCTCCGTCGAACGCGTATGGGGTTTCCCATACGTCTTCGGTCCCTGTGCCTCTACATTGACCGGGTCAGCCCGCCATCGGCCCGCAGGCTCTGGCCGGTGATGTACGAGCTGTCCTCGGACAACAGAAAGGCGGCGGCCTTGCCTTGCTCCTCGGCGCGGGCGATGCGTTTCAGCGCTGCCTGATCAGCGAATTTTCCGACATCCAGGCTGTCGGTAAAGCCCGGCAAAAGGCAATTCATTCGGATGTTGGCGGGGCCATAACGGTCGGAAAACAGTTTGGTAAAGGCAGAGACACCGGCGCGATAGACCGACGATGTGGAAAACATCAGCGACGGTTCTGCCGCAGAATACGAGGTGATGTTGACGATGGAGCCACCTCCCTGTGCCTCCATGATCGGCGTGACCAGTTTTGCCACGCGGATCACCGGCTTCAGGACCATCTCGTTGGCGGTGTCCCAATCCGCCTCGCTCAGGTCCAGCAGATCGCCTTTGGGCGGGCCGCCGACATTTATCAGGACGGCGTCGATCCGGCCGGTCACGTCCATGGCCAAGGCGATGATCGCCTCAATGTCGCTGGCATTCTCGGCACGTCCCTGGTGCGCGACACCGCCCAAGTCCTGCGCCAGATCTGTGCAGCTGGCAGAGGGCGACATCAACACCAGCCGATAGCCACGGGTGTGCATTTCCCTTGCGGCGGCGGCTCCCATGCCGCGCCCGCCGCCGATAATCACACATGTTTTCTGCGTCATTTCTGTCCCTTCCTTAGGTCTGTGGCCCGCTGGTAGGCCAGCGCCGAAACCGCGAAGTCCCCGATGGCGAGACCGCGAAACATGAAGGCCGTTCGGCGGTCCGGGTCAAAACGGGCAAGATCCGGTTGGGCCACCAGCTGCTTCAACTCGCCGGTGACCAGTTCCTTCGGCGCCATTCGTTTCGGGCTGGAATTTTCCTGTTCGACATCATCGACGATGATGCTGGAAAAACCCGGCAGCGCCGTGTCGATCCAGGGAACCCCGGCATCGGTCACCGTTGCAAAGGCGCCGGGTTTCAACCACCGCGCATCCAGAAATGGCTCGGCACTGCTGGTCAGTGTGATCGACGTCACCACGATGTCGGCGCCGGTCAGCGCCTGTTTTGGCCCCTCGGCGACCAGCGGCCTGATCCCCATATCCCGTGCCTTGGCGGCCAGCCGGTCAATATTCGCCTGACCGCGCCCGTGAATGCGTATCTCGTCGATCGGGAACAGGGCCGCGAAACAGTCAAGATGGCTTTGGGCCTGCACGCCCGCGCCGATAAAGGCGATGGCGCGCGACCTGGGGTTGGCCAGACGGCGGGCGGCGACGCCGGACAGGCCAGCGGTGCGCACCGCGGTGATCCAATTGGCGTCCAGCACCGCCCGCAACAGGCCCGTTTGGCCGTCATGGACCATGATCGTGCCGTTGATCGTGGGCAGGCCCCGGTCGGGATTATCGGGGCTGACCTGCACGAATTTCACCACCGACAGGCCCGGAGTGTTGGCCAGCGACAGCGTTGACATCAAATAGCGCCCGTCGCCCGGCGTGATCACGGATTTCGGCGTCGTCCAGGCGGTGCCTGCGGCCTCATCGGCCAGGGCGGTCTCGACGGCGTCGACGATCTCGGCTTGCGTCAGGCCAAGCCCGCGCAACGCCGCGTCGTCAAGGAAAAGGGGTTGGATCTGTGCTGCCATATGCGCCTCGGTTGGTCATGAGTGTCGTTGGCTTGTGCGGGTCGGGACCGGCGCCGGGATCGTAGACGCGCCCGCCGCGCAGTTCCAGAGGGAACCGGGCCGGACCTCTGTCAGCCGCCCGGGGGCACCCTAGACCTGGCTCCGATACCGCTTCCGGCTGGCTTCGTGAATCGGCCAGGGCTGAACCTCGGCGCGCAGGGTCACCTGGCGATGCCGCTCGACCGTCGGTTTGGCGGTGCCACCCTCTGGCTCGCCCCAGACAACCGATAATTCGGTGCCGGTTTCTGCATGTTCTGCGGCGACAATCGCCAGCGAGATCCAGGCCCGCTCATTCGACGAATAGGCCGGGGCGATCGAAACGCCGACCATTTTTCCATCGGCCAGGACCATGTCATAGGGGTGCGCGGCATAATGTGCCGCCGGCATTTCCATGTATTTCGGGGCCAGCCCATTGTCATCCAGCATGCCGGCATAAGTCTCGGCCACATCGTCGGCATTCCAGACCAGCGTCACCTTTTTTCGGTGCGGGCCCGCGGCCATTTTTTCCAAGGCCGCGCGACCGATGAAGTCATGATCGAATTTCACCACGCGACCATAATCAAGGTCCCAGGGTGTCAGATAATACTTGGTGATATCTTGCGTCTGGAAACTGCCGCCAAGGGTCGAGACGGCCTCAAAGCTATTGTCAGCCAACCACTCACGATAGGGTTTCATTTCCGCCCCGGTGTAAATCGCGGGCAGCGGCGAGGGCACCCACCCCGATTCCGCCGCTGCCGAGGCATAGGCCCGCGAGCCGACCTGCCGAAGCCCGTGTTTTGCGCCCTCGGCCAGAAGGGCTGCCTTGACCGTGGGACCGTCCCCGACCGGCCCCCAAATCTCCAGCCCCTGCGCGCCGCCCATGCCGTGACACAAGGTGCGGGCGTGGCACCCCGCGATGGTAATCTCTCCCATGTTGAAAAACCTGGTGGTGAGCGGCCCGCCCTCATTCACCGCCGCAAGGATGTCGAGCGCCCGTGGTCCCTGCACCTCGAACCGATAGGTTTTGCGCGGCTTGTCCGGATCGTCGGGCGAACGGGCGTCGCGCTCGACCGTCACGTCGTACCCTCCGGTTTTCGCGTGATATTCCACCCAGTTCGGCAGGATGGGGCGGCCAACGATAGTGACCTCATCCTCTTCCAGGCCAAAGACAATCGCGTCGCCGATCACATAGCCATCATAGTTGCAGCAGACCAGTTGCTTGGCCTTGTTGCGGCCGAAATTCCTAAAACTGTTGACGCCGAGGTCGCTCAGCAGGCGAATCGTGTCGGGACCTTTCACATAGAGATCGGTCATGTGAAAGGACTGGTCCATCAGGGCGGCTGTTTCCCGCCATGCGCGCTGTTCCTCGATCCAGTGGGTAAACTCGGAGGGAATCGGGAAAGGATAGCGGCCGGTCTGGGCGTTCTGCATGATTGTGACAGGATCGCCTTCGCGGTGGAACTTGTCTTCTAGACTGGCCATGGCACGGGTCCTTCAAATGCAGTGAACGACGCGAGGGTGGCATCCTTTGCAGGGCATTTCAACAGCGTGTGCGGTGCCTCGATGGCGCTGGCCTGTCAGTCGATTTCCGCCACCACCTGACGAATTCTGATCTGGCTGCCGGTCCGGACAGACAGCTCGGTGATGACGCCATCAGTCCCGGCGACCAAGGGATGTTCCATTTTCATCGCTTCCAGAACGGCCAGGGTCTGCCCGGAGGTCACACGGTCGCCGATCGCGACGGCGACCGAGACGATCCTGCCATCCATTGGTGCGATGACCTGACCGCTATTGGCCGCGCCACCTGCCTCGGGCGGGCTGTGGGTGAGGTTGGTGATGCCGCTGCCGCCCTCCGGCGCATCGAGAAACAGGACACCCTTGCGCAACCCAAAACGGGTGCTGTGGCGGAGACCTTCTTTGGTCCAGCGGATGGTGCGCGGGGTGATGGTGATCTCGGACAGATCGACCGTTTGCTCGCCGCTTTCGGCCCGGCAGGTCAAATGATCGCCGCGCCGGTCCATCCACAGGCAAAGGCGATGACGCTGCCCGGCGATATCCAGCGTGAACGGCCAGGGATCGGGCGCTGTGTTCTGCCAGCCGAACAAGGCCCCCGCCGGAGCAGCCTCGGCCATGAACAACAGGGCGGCCAGGGTGAGCGTGGCAAGATCCGGGGTTTTGGTGCCGCCTGCCGGACCCGCGGACCAATCCTCCAGAAAGGCTGTGGTGGCGTCACCCGCCGCGAAGCCGGGGTCGCGCAGGATGTCCGCCAGAAAGCCCTTGTTGGTGGCAAGCCCCAGCAGCACGGTCCGCTCCACCGCGCGGGCAAGGCGCCGCCGCGCCACGTCACGGGTCGGCCCATGGGCGATGATCTTGGCCAGCATAGGGTCGTAATGGGCGTCGATCTTCTGGCCGGTGCCAATGCCGTCATCGATGCGCAGGCCCGGTCCCGTGGCGGGGTCCCAGTCCAGAATCCTGCCGGTCTGGGGCAGGAACCCGTTTTGCGGATCCTCGGCATAGAGGCGGACCTCCATCGCCCAGCCATCCAGCGTGATCTCATCCTGGGTGCAGGGCAGGGGGGCGCCCATGGCCGTCTGGAGTTGCCATTCCACCAGATCGAGGCCGGTGATCGCCTCGGTTACCGGGTGTTCGACCTGCAAGCGGGTGTTCATCTCCAGGAAATAGAAGGCGCCCGTTTTGTCGACCAGAAACTCCACCGTCCCGGCGCCCTGATAATCACAGGCACGGGCGGCCGCGACGGCGGCTTTGCCCATGGCGGCCCGAAGGTCCGGTGTAACAAAGGGCGACGGTGCCTCTTCCACCACCTTTTGATGGCGCCGCTGGATCGAACAATCCCGCTCTGCCAGATGAACGATCGCGCCATGGGCGTCGGCAAAGATCTGGATTTCGATATGGCGGGGTGCGATCAGGGCGCGTTCCAGGATCACCTCATCCGAGCCAAAAGCCGACAACGCCTCTGAGCGCGCGGTTTGCAGGCTGGCGGCGAAATCGGTTTTTGTCCGAACCAACCGCATCCCGCGCCCACCTCCGCCCCACGAGGCCTTGATCATCAGGGGAAAACCGATTTTCAGAGCCTCGGCGTGCAGTTTGGCGTCGGATTGTTCTGCCCCCTGGTATCCTGGAATGCAGGGCACCCCGGCCGCCAGCATCGCGGCCTTTGCGGCCCTTTTGGAGCCCATAAGCTCAATTGCCCCGGCCGGCGGGCCGATGAAAACGATCCCGGCGGCGGCGCAGGCGCGCGCGAAACCGGCGTTTTCCGACAAGAACCCATAGCCGGGGTGGAGCGCGTCGGCCCCGGTTGCCCGGCAGGCCGTGATCAGCGCCTCAGCGTTCAGATAGCTTTCCCCGATGGCGGGCGGACCGATCAAAATGGCCTCATCCGCCAAGGCTGTATGAGGGGCGTTTCGGTCGGCTTCGGAATAGACGGCAACGGTTCCAAGCCCCATGGCGCGGGCGGTGCGAATGACGCGGCAGGCAATCTCGCCCCGGTTCGCGATCAGTAGTTTGGAAATCTCTGGCATCGTATATCTCCTGTCAGAACCGAGCGATGCCGAAGCTGTTTGGGCGCAGCTGTCGGGCCTCTGCGGCGGCGGTGATATCCAGAACCATGGACAGGACCCGTCTTGTGTCGGCGGGGTCGATCAACCCGTCATCTTCCAGCCGCGCGGTCGAGGCGATGGCCGTGGTTCGCGCTTCCAGATCGGCGCGGGTCTTTTCCTCCATCGCGGCCAGCTTCGCCTCATCCACGGCGCCGCTGCGGGCCATTTTTGCCCCGGCCACCAGCCGAAGCACCATGCCCGCCTGCGCGCCCCCCATCACCGATGTGCGGCTGTTCGGCCAGGAAAACAAAAACCGGGGGTCAAAACCCCGGCCACACATCGCGTAGTTTCCGGCGCCGTACGACCCCCCGACATTGATCGAGATTTTCGGCACGCTGGCATTGGCCACCGCCTGGATCATTTTCGCGCCATGCTTGATGATGCCGGACTGTTCGGCATCGGTGCCGACCAGAAAGCCGGTGATATTGTGCAAAAACAGGATCGGCAGTCCGGCCTGATCGCAAAGCTGGATGAACTGCCCGCCCTTGGCGGCCCCGGCGGCGGTAATGGGCCCGTTATTGGCGATGATGCCCACGGCGTGACCGGCGATACCGGCATGGCCGCACACCGTCTGGGCATCATATTCCGGTTTGAAATCGAGAAATTCGGATCCGTCGACAATGCGGGCGATGATCTCGCGGCAATCATAGGGGGTTTTCGGGTCGCTGGGCACGATACCCGCCAGCTCCTCCGGCGGGTAAAGCGGGTCTGCGGGAAGGGTGGACGGCGCCGTCCCATCGGCCCAGCCAAGATGGCCCAGGATCGCGCGCGCGATTCGGATGCCGTCAGCGTCATCACGGG
>Ga0070726_10002012_pt1 | contig 19017 bp, 10 predicted proteins | sample tdAd471_FD_67275 | JGI IMG/M metagenome (GOLD analysis project Ga0070726, IMG submission 67275) | Marine sediment microbial communities from the Atlantic coast under amendment with organic carbon and nitrate - tdAd47.1 | ecosystem: Environmental > Aquatic > Marine > Coastal > Sediment | place... | reverse complement strand
GCCAGCCTCCCTGTTCGAACGACGCTTCTGCCGAGGCGATCGCGACCGGCTCAGCTGGTTTGGCATCGTCGCGCAGGACTTCGACGACGAACCCGGTCAGTACAAAGTTGCCGCTGTCACTGCGGGCAAAACCGCCATTCGTAAAGTCAGCATGCGGCACGGCCTCGATGCGAAGTGCGGTCAGAGTCGCCTGCTCCGAGGTCAGTTCGATGCGGTAATTGTCGTTGTCCGGATTCCTGCCCGTCAGCAACAGCGATCCGTCAGCCTCGCGAGACAGCGTCTGGCCCTGCTCCGATCGAAACGATTTCACAGTGAGCGGCAGCCAGTCACGCGGCATTTCGCCGGCTTCGATCTTTGCCAGCGTTGCCGCTTCCCAGGTCCGCTGTCTTTCTGCCGTCGCCGCCTCGCGAAGTCGCTGTTCGGCGGCTGTCAGGTCACTCTTCAGTTGAGTTTGCTGTTCGAGCTGTTCGTCGGTTGGGACTGGCAGAACGGGTTTCGCATTGCCTCCCGCGTCGACACGACCGGACTCGTCGATCGAATTGAAGTAGGCGAACAGCTGGTAGAACTCACGCTGCGAAAACGGATCGTATTTGTGATCGTGACACCGTCCGCAACCGACGGTCAGGCCGAGCCATGTCGCTCCGAGCGTTTCCACCCGATCGACGACGTATTCGACCCGCGACTCTTCAGCGATTCGCCCGCCTTCTCCATTGAGCATATGGTTGCGCTGAAAGCCCGTGGCGACGATCTGATCCGTCGATGCGTTCGGGAGGAGATCGCCGGCCAGCTGCTCGATGGTGAAGTCATCGAACGGCTTGTTTTCATTGAGTGCTCGAACGACCCAGTCCCGCCAGGGCCAGAGAGTTCTCGTTCGATCCTGCTGGTAGCCGTTTGAGTCCGCGTAGCGCGCGGCGTCGAGCCACGGAATGGCAAAATGCTCGCCGAACCTCTTCGAGCCAAGCAGCCGGTCAACCAGGTTTTCGTACGCCTGCTCGGACTGGTCATTCAGAAAAGCGTCAATCTCGTCGGGCGTCGGTGGGAGCCCGGTCAGGTCGAGCGACAATCGGCGAATGAGCGTTTCCCGCGACGCTCGCGGAGACGGCTTCAGTTGCACCTTCTCCAATCGTGCCAGAACGAAATGATCGATGGCGTTGTGTGGCCATGCCGGGTCTGCTGTCGAGGGGAGCTGCGGGCGTTGCAGCTTTTCGAATGCCCAGTGACTTGTGAACTCGGCCCCCTCATCGATCCAGCGCTTCAAGAGGTCGATCTCCTGCGGAGCCAGCTGTCGCGCGGCATCCGGAGGTGGCATTCTGACGTCGGCATCGTCCGCCACAATGCGCTGGACGAGCACGCTGTCTGCCGACTTGCCTCGCACGATCACCGGCTCATCGCGTTCGGCAAACACGCTCGTCTCGACGTCGAAACGCAGGTCGGTCACGCGCTTGTTCGAATCCGGGCCGTGACACGTAAAACACGCGTCCGAAAGAATCGGCCGGATGTCCCGATCGAAGTTCACTCGACCGGGATCAGCGGAGTTCGCTGAGGTGGTTGTCAGTCCCCAAACGATGCTCCCCCAGGCGATGCTCATTGTGAGCAGCACACTCGATCGAGTCGTGCCGCGATTCACGTCGCCCCTGCCCTGCCCCGCGATCCCGTTCAGCCGATCCACGTCGTCACTCCCAGCTCGAAACACGTCTCCCCGACGCCAGTCGAGGGACAACCGATTCTGCAGCCGCACACGATAGCGACCCCGTCGTGCGAGAGTCACCACCCCGACCGCTTCCTGCCGTCCGAGGAGGGAGCCGGAGTTCACGGGACTGTCTCAGCCTGAAGATTTCTCGAAAAGACAAATGCTCAAGCCGTTCTCAGGTTCGTCGCGTCGGATCGTTCCGCCGACGGAGAACGGGAGCATCAAAAAAGAAAGGCCCCGCCATTTCGGGCGGGGCCTGAGAGTTTCGCGTTCTGCGATGCCGTATCGAATTGCGTTACTGCAGTTTGGTTTTCGCGACGTTCGTGATCTCCATGCCGACAAACCGCAGGACGTCGATGGCGAAGATTGTCTGGCCGACAACCTTGTCATCCTTCCGCTGCAGTTTCGTGTGGATCGTGTCGGAGCCTCCGGCGAAGGCTGCCTCGGCACGTGCCCGCATTTCCTCACGATCTTTACGCGCCGTCTTTTCTTCGGGGGTCAGCTTCGACAGGTCGAGATCGGCTTCGCGCCGCTCACGTCGTTCACGCAGCACGTCAATGATCGGGCCAACGCGGTACCACGCTTCGAGAAACATTCCGTCGTTGTCCTCGGTCGGTTCTGCGGCGACCGCTGTCTTAATCCGCTCGTCAGCCCCAGCTCCGGCCGAGTAGTAAACGGCGTCTGCTGACGTCGCAATTGAGAACTGCGAACTGCCGACGAGCGAGGTGATGAACGGTGCGAAGTCCTCAGGAAGTGTCACCTTGTGATAGGCCACTTTAGTCTCACCGTCCGCCTCGCCGATCTCGACGTCCCAGCCGGCCGTCTTCAGTCCGCCCAGAACGTCGAGTGCGACCGAGCCGTCGGCAACGCGAATTGCGCCGACAACCCCTTTGCTGCCGTCTTTCAGATCCACGTCGATGAAGCCGTCAATGACTCCCATCTTCGTGCCGGCCCGCAGCATCGCGAAGCCCTGCTCGATCGCTGTCGTCATGCCGGCCTTCTGTTCTTCCGAGTAATCATCGCTGGCTGCGAGTCGCTCGTTGGCATCGTTCTCCATCAGGTCGAACATTTCGCCGAAGTGCTTCTGCCGCATTTCATCGAGAGCGTGATTGACGCGGCCAAAGAAAATGCAGTCCTCAGACTTCGCGATGGAGGCGAAGCGGCTTGGCATGGTCGCAAGCTGTGAAATTGAGTTTGCGAGGTCGCTTTCCTCCAGAGCTGTCAGCTCCAGATCGAGCCGGCCTTCCTTCTTCTCCTGGTCGGTGGTCCAGCCCAGCGTCAATTGCTGACTGTCCGCGTAGATCCGTTCGAGTTCACGGAACTGGTGTCCAAGCCCCAGTTTCCGCATGGCGAACTCGTTGTCCGTCTCGCCTTCCAGCGGTTGCAGAGTCGCCGTGACTTCTTCTTCCAGATCCAGGATGACCTGTCGCCGGTCCTTGATGCTGGCCTCGTCGTCGGAATTCTCGATCGTCGCTGCCAGATCGAAGCCGGCGTCGATCAGAGGTTGAATGGCGCCCAGAACCTGAAAGTTCGCCGGCAGGTTGCCGCGATCTTCGGCGACGATGCCCCAGTCGGCTTTCCGTGCAGGTCCCAGGAGACGCGTGTAGTAGGAAAGGGCCGGCGGTTTGGGACGAAACAGGTACAGGCCGCCGCCGACTCGACGCTCTTTCGCGCCGATGAATCCGCCCACGTTGGCCAGGAACGCCTGCTCGGCGCCCTTGGCGACCGGCACGCTCAGTCGTGTGTCGGGATCCTTACCAAGGATCAGATCAATCCGCATGGGGCGTTCGCCATCCACGCCGTCGAGAAAGACGGCCAGGATCTCCTGGACGATCGGCCATTGCTGCTCGCCTTCTTTGCCAGCGAGCTTCATGAGAAACTCGATATCACTCTGAAACTCATCCGCCCCCGCCTGCATGACGGTCACGGTCGGAACCTCGGCGGCAACAGCGCGCCGGGTGGTCAGCAATGCAAACAGGCACGCGAGTGCCAGCAGGACGAAAGAATTACGACGCACGCTCGACTCCTTGCTTCAGCAGAAGCTCCTCGAAAGTATGGCCTGCAGCGAGTTTTCAGTTTCGCACAGCCCGTCTTGGCTGGTCCTGCCAGCAGTTACGTCAGGTGACGCGCAATTGACTGCTGGGACACCAGGAAAGAGAGGCGGAGTGTAGTGACGGCTGTGGAACGGGAAAACCAGAATCCGTCGGATCAGAGGACTCTGATCCCGGACGCGATGGGCTCCAGTGCCGGGGCGATTCTGCCTGAAATGATGACCTTGGGAAGGCGACAGCCGGGCTCGATCAGAGGGGACTGTCCGTCGTGAGCGACGTGGCCGTTCACAGCGGCGATCGGCCTGACCATTTCTGATTGGCTGGCAAATTAGATCGTTCCGGGAAGATGACGAACTTGCCTGGGACCGCTGGCGAATCTGCAATCGCGGGAACTCGCCAACCGGGAACAGGTCTAACTCGTCACGCCGACAGGCCCGGCAGAGACGCTTCAGTTTGCCTGGCCTGCCTGCGTGCTCCAGACGGTCGTCGGTCGGCGAGAGACTTCGGCGGGGTGGGGTTTTCAGCGGAATTGCACGCAGCGATTGGACTTCCGGCTCCTGGCTATCCCTTGTACAAAACCGCCAGCGAACAGAGGGAGCTGCTTCGCCGGGGCACCTTGTTCAGGCTTGATTTGAGAAGCAATTGTCTGACCACTCTGTCGCTGCACATTGATCGGGCCTGCCGCGGATTTCCTGATCCTGACAGGGTCGTTCCCGTCCTCTGGCCGATTCACGCCAGCCGTTCTGTCATCTCTCGCGCTTTGATTTGAGCCTGCCATGTCCAACTCCAGCGTTCAGGAAGTCCGTGACCGGATCATTCAACTTGCCCGTGAGATTGAAGAGTTCTCGCGAACCAACGTTCCACCGAAGTCGTTTTTTACCGAGTTCCTGCGGCGCGTTGTCGGGGCGGTCGGGGCTCGGGCGGGCGTCATCTGGATGAGAAACGACGCCAACCGGCTCGAACAGTTCTGCGAAGTCGGGCTTGCGAATACCACTTTCGCTGAGAATCCCAACGCACTGGCGGTCAACCACAAGCTGCTGACTGAAGTCATCTCGAATGGCCAGGCCTGCACTTATCACCCCAGCGAAACGCAGGCTGAACTTCCCACGGAAGACATGCTGGTTCTCGCCGCGCTGCAGCAGAACAAGGAAGTTGTCGGCGTCGTCGAGATTTTCCAGCGGAGCGACACGCCGCCTCAGGCACGACCCGGCTTCCTGCAGTTTGTCGAACAGATGACCGGCTATGCGTGCCGGTATCTTGAGAATCAACAGCGGGCGCAAAGTGAGAGTTCCAACGCGGTCGGGACCGTTGCCGCCGAGTTTGAGCAGTTCATTCTCCAGCTGCACAAAACTCTGGACTTCAAGGAAGTGGCAACGACGGCGGCGAATGATGGCCGACTGCTCGTCGGCTGTGACCGCATGAGTGTCGCAGTGCTTGATGGCAAAAAGACCGTGATTCGAGCCATCAGCGGTCAGGAGACGGTCAACCAGCGAGCGAACCTGGTGCGTCGCATGACGACTCTGGCCGACCGCGTCATCGCCACCAACGAGACGCTGGAGTACACCGGCAAAGTCGACCACCTGGCTCCGAAAGTCGAGAACTCGCTGGCGGACTTTATTCAGGAAAGCGGTTCCCGCATGGTGACGGTGATTCCCGTCTTCGAGCCGGAACCGCTGATCGAGAAACAGGATGACCGTGCCCGTCCCAAAGAGAAAAATCGGAAGGCGGTCGGCGGCATCATTCTTGAACAGGTCGCTGAAAGTCAGCCGAAGCCCGGCGTGATCGACAAAGCAAATCTGATTGCGGACCACGTTGGTTCGGCAATTTACAACGCCAAGACGCATCACCGGCTGTTTCTGATGCCACTCTGGCGATCGATCGGCAAGGGCCTGCAGTTTCTGGAAGGCCGCAACGGGCTGAAAGCTGCTCTCGCGGTTGCGGCACTTGCAATTCTGATCGTGGCCATGATCTACGTGCCCTATCCGTGGGGCTACCCGGTCACGGCAGAAGGCCGCATGCTGCCGATCGTCGAGAAGGACGTCTTTGCTCCGTGGGACGGTGAGGTCACTGAGATTCGAGTGGAGAGTGGCCAGCGGGTCAGCCGCGATGACGTCCTGATCATCATGCGAAACAAGGATCTTGAGCAGCAGCGTCAGGCGGCCTTTGGCGAGTGGCAGAGTAAGGCTGCGCTGCTGCAGACAATCGCTCAACAGTTCAGTGAGAGGCTTGAGGTTGAACGACGGACCGAACTCGAGGGCCAGTACAAGCAGGCGATTGAAGAATCGAAGGCTCTGAAGAAACAGGTCGAGATTCTCGACGAGCGTCTCGAATCCTTGAATGTCAAATCACCCATTGACGGTGTCATCACAACGTTCCAGATCGAGCAACTGCTGCTCAACCGGCCTGTCCGGCGCGGTGAGGTGCTGCTCGAAGTTAAGGACGACAACGGCAAATGGCAGCTTGAGCTGGAAGTTGAAGAAAAGCGGATGGGGCATTTCTTTGATGCCCAGCAGGAAAAGATCGCGGCGCTCTCCGAGGCCGACCGGGCCGATCCCGAGAAGGTCGCCGCAGCGATGAAACTGCCGCTGGACTTCCGCCTCGCGACCGACGCCGAAGAAACATTCGACGGCACGGTTCAGGCCGTTGACTATCGCATTCAAACGTCGGAAGAAACCGGCAGCATCATGCTCGTGTATGCCTCTTTCGATATTGACGAGCTGCCGAGAAAGCCTCGTATCGGAGCGGAAGTCCGAGCCAAAATTCGCTGTGGCAAAGCCTCATTCGGCTACTGGGCCTTCGGGGATATCGTCGAGTTTCTGCAGAAGTACCTGTGGCTGTAAGCCGCTGCGTTTCTCCGGTTGAACGCGTCCCGCGACGAACGATCGGTCGGGTAAACTTCAGACGGCAGTTGTCATGCGATACGCTCATGGCGGGTGTCCTCAGGTGTGAGGACGCCCGCCATTTTGTTTGATACCAGTCCGTCTGCTGCCAGCCTCTGGCGTTCAGGAAGCCCCATGTTGCCTTCCGATTTCAATGATGAACGGCGTTTCTACGATGTGTGGGAAGCGGTCGAGATCGTTCGGCCGGTGAATTATTCACTCTTCACCTTCGGCTCGTCGGAACTGCCCTACTACCTGGTCTGCCCGCCCGGACCGGATCAGCATCTCGCGTCTGTCCGAAAAGGCCAGGTGAATATTGACCGGCCCCTGATCATTACGCCGGACAATATGGCTCCCGAGTTCCGTGACTTTTTCGAAGACGCCGCCGACGAGGGAATCATCGATTTTCTGCTGTCCCGCACGGCGTCGTTTTCGAATCTCAAACTGACCAATCGCAGCGGTGAAACAAAGCTTGTCAGCGACAGCGTCGAGGAAATCGTCAGCCGACTGAATCGCCAACTGGACGACGAAGAGGAAGACCGCGTCGCGATTCTCACGGCCCCGGCCCCGCTGGCGGGCGTCGCTCTGCTGAAGTACGCGACTGAGCGGGTGTTGCACAGCGCGCCCGATAACGTCCAGGAACTGCGGGAACGTGGCTTTCTGCCCTGAAGCCGGTTCGCCTTTCCTGTGGGGCTCCACCCTGCCCTGCCTGTCACTTTCCATTGATTCCCTTCCCATTGTTTCTATTCGACGAGACGTCCAATGAAGGCGACTCCGCTGCTGCTTGTGAGCACGCTTCTGACAACGCTGGTTCCGTCGAGCGATGCCGCCGATGCTCCGTCATTTGCCCGCGATATCCGTCCGATTCTCGCGTCGCGGTGCTTCGCCTGTCACGGTCCTGACGAAGGGCACCGCGAAGCGGATCTGCGGGTTGATGACCGGCAGGCTGTCATTGAGGCCGGAGTGCTCGTGCCGGGAAGCGCTGACGACAGCGAGCTGATTCGCCGCATCTTCTCTACGGACCCCGACGAGCAGATGCCGCCACCGGACGCCAGGGATCAGTTGGCGGACCGGCAGAAAACCCTGCTGCGCGACTGGGTGAACAGCGGCGGCGAATACGAGCCGCACTGGGCCTTCGTCAAACCCGTCCGGCACGCTCTGCCGTCTTCAAAGTTCGACGGTCGCGTTCGCAACGACATCGACCGCTTTGTGTTCGCGCCACTGGAAGCGGAAGGTCTCGCGCCATCGCCGCAAGCTGACCGTTACGCGCTCATTCGACGTGCGTATCTCGACGTGATTGGCCTGCCGCCGACTCCGGAAGAAGCTGACGCGTTCGTCGCCGATCCTGACCCGCAAGCGTACGAGAAGCTTGTTGACCGGCTGCTCGACTCGCCGCAGTATGGCGAACGCTGGGCACGCGTCTGGCTCGATCTCGCCCGCTACTCCGACACGAACGGTTACGAGAAAGACCGTCCTCGATCGGTCTGGCCTTATCGCGACTGGGTGATCAGGGCGCTCAATGCGGACATGCCGTATGATCAGTTCACGATCGAGCAACTTGCCGGTGACATGCTGCCGAACGCGACGCTCGACCAGCGCATCGCGACCGGTTTTCACCGCAACACGATGCTCAACGAAGAGGGCGGGATCGACCCGCTGGAGTACCGGTTCTACGCGATGGTCGACCGAGTTGCGACGACCGGCACCGTCTGGCTGGGGCTGACCGTCAACTGTGCTCAGTGCCACACTCACAAGTACGATCCGATTCAGCACTCCGAGTATTACGGGCTGATGGCTCTGCTGAATAACGCCGACGAACCCGACCTGCCGATCCCCGACCCCGCGACGGTCCAGCAGCGAGAGCAATTGCTGGCTCGGATCGACAGGCTCGAAAGCGAACTCGTTTCTGCCTTTCCACCACTGCCGGAAACCGACGACAAGAGCACGGATTCGGCAACCGAACTCGAACGCCGGCAGCAGAACTTCGACCAGTCGTTTCAGGCCTGGCTGGAACAGCAGCGGCAGACCGCTGTCGCCTGGACGGTTCAGCGACCGGCGAAACTCGAATCCAACCTGCCGCGTCTGGAAGTGCTCGAAGACGGCTCGATTTTCTCAACGGGCGACATCACGAAACGCGACGTTCTGTCACTGACGTTCGAGATCGCCGCCGATCAGCTCCCCGTGACAGCCCTGCGGCTGGAAGCCCTGCCTGACGACCGGCTGCCGGCTGGCGGGCCAGGCCGGGCCTATTACGAAGGCCGCAAGGGCGACTTTTTCCTCAGCGAAGTGACCGCGAAGCTCGGTGACACACCCGTCAGCTTTGGGGGCGGCTCGCAGAGCTTCGGCAAGATCAGCATTGGCAGCGGCACCGCGAACACAGAGAACGTGTTCGATGGCGACGGTTCGACGGGATGGGCGACCGCCGGTCGCGAAGGCGAGGCTCACCAGATTGTGCTGAACCTCAAAGAGCCGCTGAGAACTGTGGGCTCGTTGACCGTTGAGCTGCTGTTTGAGCGCCATTTCGCGGCGAGCCTCGGTCGCTTCCGCATCTCGACAACGTCGGACGAAGGCTCCCCTGCCGCGACGAGGCTCCCGGTCGAACTCGAAGCCGCCCTCGCCAGTAAGGCCGAACTCGACGAGCCGACGCGCGAACGATTGCGGCGTCAGTATCTGCGCGTCGCCCCGGAACTCGCCAACGCCCGCAAGCCAATCGACGCACTGCGACGCCGCGTTCCCGATCTGCCGCACACGATGGTCATGCTCGAACGCCCGGCTGACAACGTGCGACCGACGCACCGCCATCATCGCGGCGAGTACCTGAGCCCACGAGAACTCGTCGATCCAGGCATCCCATCCATCTTCAACGACGGCAGCCCGGCGCCGACCAACCGGCTGGAGTTCGCCCGCTGGCTCGTCAGCGATCACAATCCGCTGGCTGCACGCGTTGCTGTTAACCGAGCCTGGCAGGCGTTCTTTGGAACGGGTCTCGTCGTGACGAGTGACGATTTCGGCACGCAGGCCAACCCGCCGACACACCCGAAACTCCTGGACTGGCTGGCCACGGAATTCGTCGCCAGCGGCTGGTCGATGAAGCAACTGCACCGGCTGATCGTGACGAGCGCGACGTACCGGCAGAGTGCCACGGTGACTCCGGAGTTGCTCGAACGCGACCCGAACAACGAACTGCTCGCGCGCGGTCCGAGGTTTCGAGTTCCCGCCGAAACCGTCCGCGACATCATGCTCAAAGCCAGCGGCCTGCTTTCACGGAAGATGTTCGGCCCGAGCGTCTATCCGCCTCAGCCGGCCAGCGTCACAGGACTGGCCTACGGAAACGCCAGGTGGAACGCGTCGGGGGGCGAGGATCGCTATCGCCGCTCGTTGTACACGTTCAGCAAACGCACTGCTCCCTTCGCCGCATATACCGTCTTTGACGCCCCGACTGGTGAGAGCTGTGTCGCCCGCCGCAATCGCAGCAACATTCCGCTGCAGGCGCTCACGCTGCTTAATGACGACATGTTCCTCGAAATGGCCCGAGCACTGGCTGACGACGTCGTCGGCACGAGTCCGACGAGCGACGAGTTGCTTGAGGCTGACGCAGTCGGAACGCGAATCTTCCGCCGACTTCTGACGCGGCCTCCAACGGCGGCAGAGATGGCAGCCATCAACAGTTTTTACCGGGCACAGCTGAAGCGTCTGAGATTTGGCGAACTCAACCCCTGGACGATTCTGGACGAGGCCGTGCCGGCGAAGTTTGCCGCGCCGGTTCCGCCGCCTCTGCCTGAACCGGCAGACCGTAGAACTGCAACTGTTCCCGTCGACAAGTCTGCCACCGAGCCTGCCCAGCGCATGCAGCGCGCGGCATGGGCTATGGTGGCGCGAGCACTCATGAATCTCGACGAGACGATCACGCATCCGTAGGAATGTGTTCGAAACAACTTCCCGTTTATTGTGGCACGCCGCTCCGCGGCGTCAGCCTGGTCATTGGGCTGACCTCGCGGAGCGAGGTGCCACTTTGGGGGAGTTGTTTCGAACACGATCCATAGTGCTTTGTCAGAGAAGTAGTTTGGGGTAGCGAAACTCGCCAGAAGTTTCGGTCACTCGGCTTGAAAGTCCGCCCCAATTGATTCGTACAAGACTCGAAACATCGAACTGACATCCGAGACAGCTATGCCCACTCCCCTGCCACTTCGCGACCAGACCCGTCGGCACTTCTTCGAGAACTGTGGCGTCGGTGTCGGACGAATCGCTCTGGCGTCGATGCTCGCTCAGCAGTTCGGCGCGCCTCAACGAGCGTCTGCTGCCGGTCCGGCCAACCCGACGGCTCCGAAGCCGACGCACTTTCCGGCGAAGGCCAAACGCGTGATCTACCTGTTCATGGCTGGAGCACCCAGCCAGTTGGACCTGTTCGATTACAAGCCCACGCTGGCAAAGCTCGAAGGCAAACCGATCCCCCCGGAAGTTGTCAAAGGCCAGCGTTACGCATTCATCCAGCCCGACGCGGCAGTGCTCGGCCCGCGGTTCAAGTTTGCGAAACATGGCGAGTCCGGCGCCGAGCTGTCGGAAGTTCTGCCTCACCTGGCGAGCGTCGCCGACGACATCGCGATCACTCGATCGGTCCACACCGACCTGTTTAACCACTCGCCGGCTCAGCTCTTCTTCAACACCGGCAGCGGCATTCCTGGCCGCCCGAGCATGGGTGCGTGGCTCAGTTACGGGATCGGCAGCGAGGCCGACGATCTGCCATCGTTTGTCGTCCTGAAGAGTGGCGGCAGCCTCAGCGGCGGCGCGTCGATGTGGAGTTCCGGCTTCCTGCCCTCGACGCACCAGGGCGTCCCGTTTCGCGGCCAGGGCGACCCGATTCTGCACGTTTCGAATCCGACCGGCATTGATTTGCAAGCCCAGCGGGACTCGCTCGACCTGATCCGCACGTTGAACGAACAGCGGCTCGATGTCGTCGGTGACCCCGAAATCTCCACGCGAATCAACGCGTACGAAATGGCCTATCGGATGCAGACACGGGCTCCCGAGCTGATGGACTTTTCGCAGGAGACGAAAGAGACGCTCGACCTGTACGGAGCGAAACCCGACGACGGTAAGTCAGCCTTCGCCAACAACTGCCTGCTGGCCCGGCGACTGGCCGAACGCGGCGTCCGGTTCATTCAGGTCTACCATGCCGGCTGGGACCATCACAGCAACGTCGAAGGCGGTGTCCGCGGACAGGCCGGTCAGACCGACAAACCCTGTGCGGCCCTGATCAAGGATCTCAAGCAACGTGACCTGCTGAAAGACACGCTGATCGTCTGGGGCGGCGAGTTCGGTCGCACGCCGATGGTCGAGGCCAGCGCCGCTCTGGGCCGCAGCAAGGGCCGCGATCATCACCCGCAGGCCTTCACGATGTGGTTCGCCGGCGGCGGCATCAAACCCGGCGTCACCGTCGGAGCGACCGACGATCTGGGCTTCCACGTCGTCGAACGTCCGATCCACGTGCACGATGTCCAGGCCACGATCCTGCAGTGCCTGGGCATCGACCACGAACAACTCACCTTCCGCACCAGCGGCCTCAACTTCCGCCTGACCGGCGTCGAAGAACATGCCCCGGTGCAGGAGATTCTGGCGTAAGAAAGTCGTTGATCGCTCCGCGATCGAAACGCCGCTCTCTCACAAAGTCGTTGATCGCTCCGCGATCGAAATGCCCGTCCTTCATCGTCGTCGCCAGTCTTTCAATCAAACCGGGCGGCGCCGAAATGTTCGTTTTCCGACTCAGTACACGCTGCCTCTGCCGAGACTGACAACTCTTTCCTCGCGCTACGATCGCGGAGCGATCAGCGACTTTCTGGACCTCAACTTCCCATGATCAGAATTGGCATCGTTGGCTGTGGTCGGATTCTCGCAGCGCATCTGCGCGGCTATCGGCTTCTGCGGGAAGCAGGCATCGACGACTTTCGCATCACGGCGTTGTGTGCCCGCAACATCGACGACGCGGCGGCTTACGCGAAGCGGGGTTCGGGACCAGCTCAGCGGCCTGCAGTCAGCGACATTCCCGGTGATCCACTGGCTGTTGCCGACGAGTACGTCTCGGACTTTCAGGACGACGTCGACGTCGAGCTGTTCGACGACTGGCGGCAGATGATTGAGACCGGGCCGATTGACGCGGTCAACGATTACACGCTTCACGGCCTGCATCATCAGATCGCTCTGCTGAGTGCCGAGCACGGCAGGCACCTTCTCACTCAGAAGCCGATCTCCGTGACCGTCCACGGTGGCGAGATCATGTGTCAGGCGTTCGAGCGTGCCGGGCTGACGCTCGGCGTGTTCGAGAACTGGCGGTTCAAGCCGGACGTCATTCGGATGCTGACGCTGCTCGAAGAAGGCCACCTCGGCGATCCTCAACTGTTGCTCGCCGGAGCCGTCGCGGCGTGGTGGGCTCCGGACCAGATTGTCGCTCACACGCCCTGGCGGCACCGCAAGGAGCAGGCCGGCGGCATCGCGCTCGACATGGGAGTCCACCAGTTTGACTTCGTCCGCGCGGTCGGTGGCGAGGTCCGTAGCATCGACGGTCGCGCGATGACGCTCGAACCGGTCCGCGTCACGCGGGACTCAACCGGCGGGATCATTGACCGAGTCGACTGCGACGCTGACGACACGTACTTCGCGACGTTCGACACTGAAAGAGGCGCGATCGGCAGTCTGCACGCAAGCTGGGCCGGGCACGGTAACCCGACGATCACCGGCCCCGGCCCCGTCGTTCACGCGACGAAGGGACGCATTTGCGGCAGCCAGATCGAACTCGACGGCCAGACCCCGGCGACGATTCAGGAAACGTATGAACGTCTGATCGATCCCGAACGTCAGGCACGCGACCTGCCCTGCGGACTCGACGACGGTTTCGCACTGACGCAGTACGACTGGCTGGAAGCGATCCGTCAGAAGCGTCAGCCTGTGACGGATGGACGCGAGGGACTGCGCGATCTCGCCTGTGCCTGGGCCGTGCTGGAATCGTCGAAGGCGGGCCGCCGAGTCACACTCGACGAAATCCTGAGCGGCGATCCGTGCGAGGCTCAACGCGAAATCGCCAGCCACTTCGGACTGCCCCGCTGATGACTGCTTCGTTGCCCATCGTGGCACGCGACTCTGTCGCGTGTGCCCAAACCTGCACACTGGGCTTTCCGCACGGAGTGCCGAGCCACTTTGGAGAACGACTTCAAACATGACTCTGATTCGACGCCGCCAATCACGGACCACTCAATGAGCAATGACGCCGCCGCTTCAACCCCGCCGCGATTCCTGCTCGCGCGGCTCCGGGCCATGATGTTTCTGGAGTACGCCGTCCGCGGACTCTGGTTTCCTCTGGCCGCGAAGTTCCTGACAGCTCCGGTCGACGACGGCGGCCTGGGCTTCAGCCGCGAACAGATGAGCTACACGCTGGGCGTTGCTCTGGCTATTGGGGCGGTCACGAGTCCGTTCGTCGCGGGCCAGGTCGCCGATCGCTGGTTCGCGACGCAGCGGTTCATGGGCGTGCTGCTGATCCTGGGCGGAATTACAAAGTTCGTCACGGGCTTTCAGACGTCGTTCGAAGTCTGGCTCGTCCTCTCGATCGTGTACGCCGTCCTGTTCATGCCGACGCTTGGTCTGAGCAACTCGCTGGCGTTGTCGCACCTGCCGGATCCCAAACGCCAGTTCCCCGGCGTTCGAGTCTGGGGCACGATCGGCTGGATCGTTGTTTCCTGGTTGTTCCCGATGTTCTGGCTGAAATCGAACGTCTCGTTTCAGTGGCTGCCGCCGTTCTTCGCGGGCGACGACGTGCCCCGACTCGCCGGGCGGATGCTCGATTCCGTCAAGGCCGCTGGAGCACTCGCCGTCGTCTACGGACTGTTTTCGTGGTTCCTCTTGCCGCACACACCACCGAAGCGCAGCACCAAAGAGCTGGCACTCGGTCGAGCGTTCAAAGTTTTCTCCGGCGGTTCGATGGCGGTGCTCGCCGCGACGACACTGATCGTCAGCTCGGTTCACTTCATCTACTTCCTGCAGACGCCGAAGTTCCTCGGAGCGATCGGGCTCGACGGTGCCTACATCATGCCGACGATGTCGATCGGGCAGTTTGCCGAGATCGCCGCGATGGCGGGCCTCGGCTTTCTGCTGAAGTCGCAGGGCTTCCGTCGCGTTCTGCTGATCGGAGCCATGTGTTACGCGATCCGCTATCTGATCTTCGGCTTTCACGAACAACTCGGCCTGCAGGCGATCATCGTGTCGCAGGCTCTGCACGGCCCCTGCTTCGCGTGCTTCTACGCCGCCGCGTTCATCTACATCGACCGGATGTCGCCCGACGACGTTCGGCATTCGGTGCAGACACTGTTCGCTCTGATCTGTTTCGGCATCGGCCCATTGGCCTCGACACAGCTCAACATCGTGCTCGGTTCGCTGTGTGAAGTCGGCACGGGAGCTGACGTCGTCCTCGATTACTCAAAGTTCTGGCTGATCACCGGAGCGATCGGCCTGATCGGCGTCGCCCTGATGGCCGCCCTCTTCCGCGACGAAGCCGCTGCCGACGACGAGGCTCTCGAAGCAGCGGCGCATCTCGACCAGCCGGAAGGAGAAGCCTGAGCGACCTGGCAAATTGACGGCTGTCTTCATTCAAGTGTGCCACTGGCTCTGCCAGTGCCCGAACTGCTGGTGTGAGCGACCGTCTTCTGTCGCGAAAGTCGCGCAGAGTTTCGGCACGACTTCAGTCCGAAACTCTGCGCGAGTTTCGCTACGACGATAATGGTTCTGGAGTAAACCTCTCAGACGCACTGGCAAAGCCAGTGGCACACGACCGACCACGTTTTCGGAACATTGGAATGTACGAACTCTTCTGGGGCGACCTGCACTCGCACTGCTCGATCAGCTACGGGCATGGAACGGTCGAGCAGGCTTTGATGCGGGCGCGGCAGCAGCTCGATTTCTGTTCGGTCACCGGGCACGCGTTCTGGCCGGACATGCCGACCGACCGGGACACGTACGCCGAGATCATCGACTATCACAACGATGGCTTCGCAACGCTGGCTGGCAACTGGGACGAACTGCTGCGACAGCAGGCCGACGCCACGAAAGAAGACGACTTTGTCGCGTTCCCGAGTTACGAATGGCACTCGCTGGAGTTCGGCGACCACAACGTTTACTCGCCCGGCCCGGAACTGCCGCTGCTCGACGCTCCGGATGTCGCGGCCTTGAAGCAGACGATCGCGGGGCACGGCGGCATCGCGATTCCGCATCACATCGGCTACCGCTCGGGCTATCGCGGCATCAACTGGGACGCGTTTCAGGAAGAGCAGTCGCCGTTCGTCGAGATCTTCTCGCTGCACGGCTGCTCGCTGTCCGAGAACGCTCCCTACCCGATGCTGCACGACATGGGACCGCGCGACTGGGGCAGCACTGCTGAGGCCGGCTGGGAACGCGGGCTGCGGTTCGGCATCGTCGGCGGAACCGACCATCACGCCGCGTACCCCGGCAGTCACGGCGACGGTCGCATGGGCGTCTTCGCGGACGACATTTCTCGCAAGGGCCTGTGGGATGCGTTTCTCGCTCGCCGCGTTTACGCCGCCACGGGAGACCGCATCGACGCGCGAATGTTTCTCAACGACGCCTGGATCGGCGAGTCCGTTTACGCGCCGAACGAACGCCGCTTCGTCATCAGAGTTCGCGGCGCCGACTCGATCGCCCGCGTCGAACTGCTCCGCAACGGTCACGTCGTCCAGCGTTTCTATCCGCAGCCAGTCACGCCGAACCCGGAAAGCCACACGTACCGACTGCGGCTCACCTGGGGCTGGGGCCGCAACACGGTTCCCGTCATCTGGAACTGTCGCCTGCAGCTCGACACCGGTTCGATTCGCGAAGTCGAGACCTGCTTCTCCGGCCAGGCCGTCGTCGCTCCCAAGGGCGCCTCGTCCGTCAGCGTGCTCGACGAGATCGACCTGCCGCATGAGGTCACGCATCGCGACGAACGCTCGATCGAGTGGCGGAGCGTTACGCAGGGCAACCTCTCGATGCGGCACGACCAGACGCAGGCGATCTCACTGGAAGTCGACGCTCCGCTGAACGCGAAGCTGAAATTCGAAGCGAACGGCGTCATGATCGAACACTCGCTGGAAGAGCTGTTCCGCCGGGGACGCTCGCATTTCCTGCGCGGCTGGCTGACGGAAGCGATCCGCGTCGGCCCGCTGGTTCCCATCGAAGAGTGCACGGTCGAGGCCGAGTGGCTCGACCTGGCCGACCGCGACGTCGACACTTACCGCCTGCAGGTCGCCCAGCACAACGGCCAATGGGCCTGGCTGTCGCCGATCTGGGCGGAGGCGTAAAACGTCAGCCGTTTCGACGATCTTCGTTTAACGCCCAGCCGCAGGCGCCGGCCACCAGCAGGCGTCAACGGCCAGAGAAACTTGGCGCTCAGAAGACGTCTCCAGCCTGATCACGAAATGATCACAGAAAGCCGCCGGGTGTCGGAGCGCAGCGGAGACGCCCGGAATCGAGGAACCACAATGTCGCATCCTGAAGGAATGCCAGAAACGCCCACTCTGGCATCCCTTCAGGATGCGTTGTCGATCGCGGAATGACCGGTGGTCTCCGCTGCGCTGCGACCACCGGCTACTATCTGTCATCGCTTCGCGATGAAGCCAGACGTCTGGCCGTTTTCACTCGACGACAAGCCTGTGATTCATCACCAGAGAAACCTGCCATGCCACTTTCCCGCCGCGATCTGCTCGCTCAAACCGGCCACGGGTTCGGAGCCCTCGCTCTGGCAGCAATGCTGCAGGACGAGCTGCCAGCATCCGACCTCGCGCCGGACGGAACCGGCGGCGTGCTCAAAGTGCTGCACAATCCGCCGAAGGCGAAACGCGTCGTCCAGCTCTTCATGGGCGGAGCCGCCAGCCATATCGACCTGTGGGACCATAAACCGGCACTCGACAAGCATCACGGCGAGCCATCCGACTTCGGCGAGCATGTCGAGGCGTTTCAGAACGGCCTCGGGCCGTGGATGAAGTCGCCGTTCAAGTTCGTTCCAGCGGGCGAGTGCGGTAAGGCGATCAGCGACGCGGTCGAGCCGCTGCGGGACTGTGTCGACGACATGACGTTCATTCATAACGTCGTCGGCAAGACCGGCGTCCACAGCCAGGCGACGTACCTGCAGGCGACCGGTTTTGATCGTCCCGGTTTTCCCGGCATGGGAGCGTGGGTCAGTTACGCACTGGGATCGCTCAACGAGAACCTGCCGACGTTCGTCGTCCTGCCCGACCATCGCGGCTTTGCCAGTAACGGCCCGAAGAACTGGGCCTCGGCGTTTCTGCCGGCTCACACGCAAGGCACGACCGTCTTCCCTCAACGAGACAACCCAATCGAAGACCTGCTGCCGCGAGCGGACTTCGTCACGCAGGACAGCCACCGCGACGGACTGAATCTGCTCGCCAGTCTGAACCGCGGCCACAAGGAGCAACGCGCCGGCGACTCGCGGCTCGATGCCCGCATCCGGTCGTACGAACTCGCCGCGAAGATGCAGCTCAGCGCGCCGGAAGCTCTCGACATCTCGGGCGAACCACAGCACATCATCAGAATGTACGGTCTCGAAAACGCCGGTCGCGAGTACCCGGACACGATCAACCCGGAAGAAGAGGCCGAGTACTTCGGTCGCAAGTGTCTGATCGCTCGCCGGCTGCTGGAACGCGGCGTCCGGTTCATCCAGATCTGGTCCGGCAACGACAACAGCTTTCCTCGCCGCAACTGGGACAGCCACGAAGACATCGTTCGTGATCACAAGCCGCTGGCTCTGGGCATGGCTGTCGGAACGTCAGCACTGCTGAAGGATCTGAAACAGCGCGGCCTGCTTGATGACACGATCGTCCTGTGGACCACCGAATTCGGGCGGATGCCGAGCACTCAAGGCAGCAAGGGCCGCGATCACAACCCGTACGTGTTCAGCAACTGGCTGGCCGGCGGCGGCTTCCAAGGTGGCATCAGCTACGGGCCGTCGGATCAATGGGGCTACAAGCCGCTGGACCGGGACAACCCGACGCAGGTCTACAACATCCACGCGACGATTCTGCATCAGCTGGGCGTCGACCACGAACGCCTGACCGTCCGCCACGACGGCGTCGACCGCCGCCTGACCGACGTCCACGGCCACATCGTGCACGACATTCTGGCCTGACACGTCCTTCAATGTTGCCACGCAGCAGGCCAGACCGAGCACCGACGCGGGAGACGTCAGCTGGTACGCGAGCCCCACATTCCAGTCGTCGAGCAAGGGGCCTTCCAGGTCAGGCAGCGTGTACATGTCGTGCTGAGGGTCGCCGTATTCGTCGAAGGACGATTCCATCTCGCTCGATCCGTACCCCTCGCCCGGATTCACCGGAGACCACGGCGGTTC
>Ga0070726_10002011_pt1 | contig 19035 bp, 20 predicted proteins | sample tdAd471_FD_67275 | JGI IMG/M metagenome (GOLD analysis project Ga0070726, IMG submission 67275) | Marine sediment microbial communities from the Atlantic coast under amendment with organic carbon and nitrate - tdAd47.1 | ecosystem: Environmental > Aquatic > Marine > Coastal > Sediment | place... | reverse complement strand
GATCCATCAGTCGATGCAGGTGCCGGGGCAGGAGGTCTCGGCCGAGCAGTATGTCGAGGCGTTCAACCGGGAGGTCGCGGGCCTGCGGGACAAGACGGAAGTCTGGTGCCACACCTGCTGGGGCTCGCCGGCCGCCCAGAAGATGTTTGCCGAGCACGCGTCCTATGAACACGCGCTGCCCTATCTGGATCAGCTCGACGTGGACGTGATCACCGTGGAGGGGGCGACCAACAACGGCATGGACCTGGAGCATTTCGGCAAGCTGATCTCGAAGGACAAGAAGATCGCGCTGGGTGTCATCAGCCACCGGACCCTGCAGGTCGAGCGGCCCGAGGACGTGGCCGACCTGATCCGCCGGGCGCTCAAGCATATCGAGCCGGAACGGCTGATCCTGTCGAGCGATTGCGGCTTCGGTCGCGGGGCCGCGAGCCGGATGCACGCGTTTTACAAGATGGTCTCGCTGGTGCGCGGCGCGAACATGGTGCGCAAGGAGCTCGGCCTCGACGAGGTCTATGTGCCGGCCACCGATCCGCAAATTTCGATGGTGCCGATCGCGGAGTAGGGGCCGGTTTCAAACCTGCCCGTGACGTGGATTGCGGCGCGCGCCGTGAGCGTTCTTTGGAGGAAGTAAAACATCATGGCTGGATCACACGGGATCGCGCAGCCGGTGCGCCGGCGCGAGGATGTCCGGCTGCTGACGGGTCGGGGCCGGTTCGCCGACGACGTCAACCGGGAAGGGCAGGGCTATGCGTCCTTCGTTCGCTCGCCGGTGGCGCATGGGATCATCCGCGGTATCGATAGCGATGCAACGTCAAAGGCGCCGGGTGTGATCGCGGTGTTTGCCGGTGACGATTTGGCTGCGGCGGGAGTCGGACATATCGTGGCCCGCTGGCCGCGATACCAGTCGGCACAGATCCAGTCGGACCCGCCGCTCCACACGCCGCGCCCGGGCCTGGCCCAGGGCCGCGTCCGCCATGTCGGCGAGGCGGTTGTGCTGGTGGTCGCGGAGTCGCGCGCCCAGGCAGATGACGCCGCCGCACTGATTGAACTCGACATCGAGGAACTGCCCGCCGCCGTGACCATTGCCGATGCGCTGGCACCCGGCGCGCCGTTGGTGTGGGACGACGCGCCCGGCAATATCGGGCAGGTCTGGCATCGCGGGGACAAGGACGGCGCAGATTCGGCCTTCGCCGAGGCCGCCCACGTGACCCGGCTGTCACTGACCAACAACCGGCTGGCCGCGAACCCCATGGAACCGCGCACGAGTGTTGCCGCATGGAACGCGTCTGAGGAGCGCTTCACCCTCGTCGCCAGCAGCCAGGGCGTGCAGTATTTCATGGAGATCCTGTGCGAGCAGGTCTTCGACATCGAACGCAGCCACATGCGGGTGCTGACCGGCGACGTCGGCGGCGGGTTCGGCGTGAAGGAGCAGCCGTTCCCCGAAGACATCGCGATCCTGTTCGCCGCCCGCGCGCTGGACCGGTCGGTCAAATGGACCGGCAGCCGGTCCGAGCATTTCCTGGGTGAGGCCCATGCCCGCGACGCGATGATGGATGTCGCCCTGGCGCTCGACGCCGAGGGGAATTTCACCGCCCTGCGGGTGAACCTCGACGAGGCCATGGGTGCCTATTACGCGTGCAACGGCACCGGCATGCCCCTGCGCAATTTCGCCAACGGCCTGCCACTCGTCTACCGCACACCGATCGTCGACATCGATATACGCCTCGTGGTCACCCACAATCTGTCGGTCGGGCCCTATCGCGGGGCCGGGCGCGAGCAGGCGTCCTATGTGATGGAGCGGCTGGTCGATCAGGCGGCGCGGGAGACCGGGCACGACCCGATTGAACTGCGGCGCCGAAATATGATTCCGCCGGACTGGATGCCCTACGCCACGCCCGTCGGGCGGACCTATGATTCCGGTGAGTTCGAGGCGGTGCTGGACAAGACCCTCGCGCTGGCCGACTGGGACGGGTACTCAGCGCGCCGCGATGCAAGTGCCGCAAAAGGCCGCCTTCGCGGGCGCGGGATCGCCAGTTATCTGGAATGCATCGGCGGGTTTCCCCATGAAGGCGCGAAGATCGAGTTCCGCGACGATGGGGACGTCGATCTGGTGGTCGCGACAATGAGCCAGGGTCAGGGCCATGAGACGAGCTTCGTGCAGGTGGTCGCCGAGCGCCTCAATTTGCCGTTCGACCGGGTACACCTGCGCCAGGGCGACAGCGACACGGCCCCGCTGGGGATCGCGACCATCGCGTCCCGGTCCATGACCATGGCCGGCGCGGCGATCGCGCTGACCTGCGATGCCGTGGTGGAGAAGGGCACGCAGGCCGCAGCCCACCTGCTGGAGGCAGCCATTGCCGATATCGAATTTCACGACGGGCAATTCCGGGTCACGGGCACGGACCGCCAGATCGCGCTGCTCGACCTCGCGGCCCAGCTGCGCATGCTGATTGTGACCGACGTACCGCCAGATGTTCCGGCCAGCCTGGATTCCGAAGAGGAGTTCGACGCCGCCGACCAGTTCTTCCCCAATGGCTGCCATGTCTGCGAACTCGAGATCGACCCCGACACCGGGACGATCACGTTGGATCGCTACACCGCCATCGATGATTGCGGCACGGTGATCAACCCGCCGATCGTCCACGGCCAGGTGCATGGCGGGGTGATGCAGGGGATCGGCCAAGCGCTGCTGGAGGAGATCGTCTATGACCCCGGCACCGGCCAGCTGCTGACCGGGTCGTTCATGGACTACGCGATGCCGCGCGCGGTCGACCTGCCGACACTGGCGGTGGACTTCCACGAGGTGCCGTCGCCGGCCAACCCCCTGGGGGTAAAGGGCGTGGGTGAGGCCGGGATCGTGGGGGCGCTGCCGGCGATCATCAACGCCATCGCCGACGCGCTGGCCGCGCGGGGCAAGGCCATCGACTTCAACATGCCGGCAACGCCTGAGAAAATCTGGCGCGCGCTGAATATTTGATCGGTGAACGGTTGAACCGACAAACGCGGAACCATAGGCTCACACCTATGGCGAATGTTTACTCCAGCAGCCCGGGCACCCGGCCCGAGGGCAATGTCGGCACCAAGCGCGAGAACTCGCGCGAACGCCGCAACTACCGGCACATCGAGGTCCGGCCCTACGCGCCCAATCTCGGCGCGGAAGTGCGGGGCATCGATCTCGCGGATGGCCTGACGGCGGATCAATTCGAAGAGGTCCACCAGGCCCATCTCGACCATCAGGTGCTGTTCTTCAAGGAGCAGTCGCCGATCGCACCGGCCACGCAGATCGCCATCGGCCGGATGTTCGGCGAGTTGCACTATCACCCTGCCGCGCCGGGCATGGATGGTTTTCCGGAAGTGTTCGAGATTCACGCCCATGCCGGGTCGAAGATCGCCAATGGCGAGTTCTGGCACTCGGACGTGTCCTGCGATGAGCTGCCGCCGCTGGGCACCATGCTGCAAATCCACATCCTGCCCGAGAGCGGCGGCGACACGATGTTCGCCGATAGTTACGCGGCGTGGGATGCGTTGTCCGACCCGATGCGCGAAATGCTCGACGGGCTCTACGGCATCCATGAGAGCGAGCATATCTATCGCGGCCGCTACGCCGACCGGGGGATGGCGGACGAGGGCAAGGTCTATCCCTCGGCCCTGCATCCGATTGCGCGGACACATCCCGAGACCGGCCGCAAGGCGCTCTATATCAATCGCGGTTTCACGACGGGGATCGACGGGCTGGCGCCCGATGAGAGCGACGCGCTGCTCGCGTTTCTCCTGGAGCATGCCGAGAAGGTGGAGTTCCAGATCCGCTATCGCTGGGCCCAGAACGACATGGCTTTCTGGGACAATCGCTGCGTGATGCACCGGGCGCTGTGGGACTACTGGCCCGCCGAGCGCAAGGGCAACCGGGTCACCATCAAGGGCGACCGGCCGGTCTAGCTAGAGGTTCCGCCCATACAGCGCCAACAGCCGCTCCCAGTGGCGTTCGGCGGCGGGCTTGTCGTAGATCTTGCGCGCCGGGAACGCGAAGCCGTGATGCACGCCGGGGTGGATCTCGATCTCGCCGTGGGTGCCCGCCGCATCGAATAGTTCCTGCAGTTCCGCGACCATGGGCAGGGGTGCGAGATCGTCGATCTCGGCGCAGGAGATGTAGGCCTCGCCCTTGATCTTGGCGAGGTTGAGATGGGGGCTTTCCTCGGCGTCGCTGACGATCCAGGTGCCGTAGAAGGACGCGGCGGCCGCGATGCGGTCGGGGTAGCGCGCGGCGGCGGCGAGCGCGTAGGGGCCGGCCATGCAGTAGCCGTGGACGCCGACGGTTCCCGGGCGCGCCATCTCGGGATGGGCGTCGAGGAAGGCGAACATGGCGGCGATATCGTCCATCACCGGCGGGATGGTCATCTTGGTCCTGATCGCGCGCATCCGCGTCCAGTCGTCGCTTTCCTTGACCAGCACGTCGGGCCCGAACTTGGTGTCGCGGCCCGCACGGTAATAAAGATTGGGCAGCAACACGCAGTAACCCGTGGTTGCGAGGCGGCGCGCCATGTCGTGCAGCTCCTCGCGAATGCCCGGCGCGTCCATAAGGAACAGGACCGGCGGGCAGGGACCGCCGCGTTCGGGCCGGCAGATGAAGGTCTCCATCGCGCCGTTGCTGGTCGTGATATCGAGTGTTTCCTCGATCATCTGAGAATTCTCCGTAAGGTCTTGCCGCTAGAGCAGATTGCGCACGGCGCTGGAGGCGGGAATCTCGCTGCCGGTGACATAGGCCTCGTGGTTGGTCTCGATCTTGGACTTGTCGTACAGATAATTGACCATCATCCCGGCCGATTGCTGCATGCCGCGGGCCGCGGTGTCCGCCAGCCAGTTGATCCGCTCGACGCGTGCGCCATTGCTGAGGTGGAAATGGGCCACCGAATCCAGCGCCGTGCCGGTGGATTCACGGCGCTGGTAGAGCAGGTAACCCGCGACCAGGTGCATCAACACCGGGTTGAGCGCGCCCGCGATCTCCTCGTCCTGGTGCCAACGGGGCCGGTCGAGCAGATGGGGCAGGGCGTGTGTGCCTTCCGGCAGTTCGCCCGCGACCGCGTTGAGCGCGTCTTCCTGCTCGTGATTGATGAGCTCCGCGCCGTCCGCCATGCGCTGGTCAAGCCAGCGCCGGAAACCGGGGATCGGCGACAGGGTCGCGAAGGTTTTCAGGTTGGGCAGTTCGTGGGACAGGTGATCGACCACCTGCTTGATCAGGAAATCCCCGAAACTCACGCCCGACAGGCCCGGCTGGGCGTTGGAGATCGAGTAGAAAATTGCCGTATCCGCGTCTTCCGCGTTGGCGATCGGCTGGGTCTCGTCCAGAAGCGTCTGGACGTTGTCGGCGATCCCCTTCACCAGCGCGACTTCGACGAAAATCAGCGGCTCGTTATGCATCGAGGGATGGAAGAACGCGTAAAACCGCCGGTCGGATTCGAGCCGGTTCTTCAGGTCGGTCCAGGACTGGATCTCGTGCACGGCCTCATAGGCGATCAGCTTCTCGAGGAGATCGGCCGGCGCGCTCCAGGTGATGCGGCGCAGCTCGAGAAACCCGGCATCGAACCAGCCCGACAGTAGATACTTCAGTTCGGCATCGAGGGGGGCGAGTTCCGGATGGTCGCGGAGCAGGCCGCGCAGGTCGGCGCGCATGTCCACCAGGAATTTAACGCCATACTCCAAGCCGTTGAACTGACGCAGTAATTTCATGCGCGGCGAGGACAAATCGTCGCGCAATTTCGACAGCGCCAACGCGTAGGATTTCGGATCATCCGTTGCGTCGCGGACCGCGTCCATGGCGTCGTTCAGGTGCGCGGGCTCAATGCCGTATTCTTCGTTCAGGAGAGTGAGAAAACGCAGGCGTCCGGCGTCGTTGAGTTCCAGATAGCAGTGGCCCAGATCCGCGGCATTTGTGCGCGCGGAGGCCTCTCCGCCGCGGCCGGACAGGCTGGCGTCGATCTGCTGCTGCAGGCGGGCAAGGTCGTCATCCGGTAATTCGGGTCTGACACTCAGGCCGGACCGGGAGGTCAGGCTGCTCGCACTCTCGACGACATCGCGAAGCGCGCGCCGCAGAAGACCGCGGGTGCGGCCGAGAATTCCGGAAGAAACTGTGGTATCGGACATGATGAGTGGAATTTGGCGCTGGAATGAATGCGAAGCAAGCGACGTCGTACGAATATTTTGTGACACTGGCGTGATTTCGCGGAATACCGGACCATATCCGGAACGGTCGATGCATGGTCCGTTGTAGGGACCGAATGGGGAGAAAATATGATGGCAGATAAGGAATTAGCCCTGATCGTGGGCGCCGGCGAGGGCTTGAGCGCGTCACTGGCGCGGCTTTGTGCGTCCGAGGGCATGGATGTGGCGCTTGCGGCGCGCAGCCCGGACAAGCTCGACGATCTGTGCAAGGAGACTGGCGCCAGCGCCTATGAATGCAACGTGATCGACGGCCCGTCCGTCGATGCGATGTTCGACGCGGTCGTGGCGGACAAGGGCGTGCCGAACCTGGTCGTCTACAACCCGAGTGCGCGTGCGCGCGGCCCGATCACGGAGCTCGACCGGGAAGAGGTCAAGAACGCCGTCCTCATCACCTGTTACGGCGGGTTCGTCGTGGCCCAGAAGGCCGCCGAGCTGATGCTCGAGCGCGGCAGCGGCTCGATCCTGTTCACCGGCGCGTCGGCCAGCGTGAAGGGCTATCCCAACTCCTCGTCCTTCGCGATGGGCAAGTTCGGCCTGCGCGGCCTGGCCCAGTCCATGGCCCGGGAGCTGCATCCCCAGAATATTCACATCGGGCATTTCGTCATCGATGGCGGGATCGTCAAGAAATCCGGTGATGACCGGGCCGCCGCACGGGGTGACGACGGGATGCTCGATCCCGACGCGATCGCGGAAAGTTATCTGCAGTTCCACCGCCAGCATCGCAGCGCCTGGGCCTGGGAACTCGAGGTGCGGCCCTGGGTCGAAAAGTTCTAGCGGATCATGCGCGTTGCGCTGCTGCGGGCATTGCGGGCCATCGTCATGGCCGGCTTCGTTGTGTGCGTGGCGGCGTTTGTGGGCTTGAGCGTTTATGCCGTGCTGCAATTCGGGCTCTGGTGGCCGACACTGGCAGGCATCGAAGGCAGTACCCGTCTGGTCCTGGCGGCGGTGACGATGCTGCCGTTCCTGTTGCTGTTCACGAAATTGAACTGGTCGCGGCCGCTCGGCTGGCTTTCCGGACGTTTCAACCGGATGGTGGAACCAATCGATCGGGCGATTGCGGTGAGGGACCGGTAGAGGCGTCATTCCCGGGTTTGACCCGGGTATCTGCTCGCTTGGTGCCAGAGATGCGCGGATCAAGTCCGCGCATGACGAATGGCCGGGCGTCAGCGCCGCTCGATGGTCGCGACCGCGAAGGCGGTCTCGAAGGTGTCGCACCACACGACAACGCTGCCCCAAGCGGCCAGGTCCACGTCGGCCGGCACGGCGTAGGATTGATCGCCGGTCAGGTTCTTCAGTTTCCCGAGCGAAAGAAATTTCGCCGTCACGTCCTCGGGAAACAGCGGGTCGTCGTTTTCGACCAGGTACACGAACAGGTTCGGCCCGGGAACGATCTGCATGTCGAGGAGTTCGACGCGGCGTTCGCCACTGTCCGCGCGTGATATGCGCAGATCGCCGGACCCGCGATGGACCGGATCGCCGTCGCGGAATTCACCTGTGCCGAGGATCGAGACGTCCGCCATGGCGCCGTTGGAAAAGAGCAGGGCGCCGAGGCTTCCTGCCGCCAAGGCGAGAAACACCCGCCGCCGCATTACGCGTCCGCGTTCGGGGTGAGCACCACCTTGCCGTTGCGGCCGCCCTGCATGGCGTGGGTCACCGCATCCTTGATCTGGTCCAGCGGGTAGGTGGCTTCGATCTCCGCATGCATGCGGCCCTCGGCGATGTATCCGACGAGTTCCCCATAAACCGCCTGGCGTTCCGCCAGGGTGGAGTCCCGGCGGATCCAGAGGGTGAGCCAGACCCCCACGAGATCGATCTCGCGGAAAATGATGTCGTCCGGCCACAGCTGGCAGGGTTGCTTCGACAACAGCCCATAGTTGGCGATCTTGCCGCCGTCGGCGAGGCAGTCGGCCAGATGCTGGGTCGCTTCCCCGGCCACCGCGTCGATCGCCAGCTTGATCGGCGCGCCGCCGGTCGCGGCCTTGACCCGTTCCCCGAGGTCGGGGCCATCGACGATACAGATGTCGCCGCCCGCACGGGTGACGAAGTCTTCGAGGCCGTCGCGCCGGACCACGTTGACCGTCTTCAGGCCGTAGATGCCCGCGAGCTGCATCACATACTGGCCGACAGCGGAGTTGGCCGCGTTCTGGATAACCCAGTCACCGGGCTTCAGGTCGACGACGGTCTTGAGCAGAAGCCATGACGTCGGCGGGTTGGCCATGACCATGGCCATCTGAATCGGATCGCCGTCGGCGGGTAGCGGGATCTGGATGGCCTCGGCCTTGACCACCACCTGTTGACGCCAGGTGCCCGAGTAGGGCGGGATCATCACCCGGTCGCCCGGCTTCACATTGGTGACGTTCGATCCGACCTCGCGAATGATCCCCGCGCCCTCGGCTCCCGGGACGGCCGGCAGCTCGGGCTGCACGCCGTAGACCCCCGAGAGTGTGAGCAGATGCGACGGGTTGATCGCCGCCGCCTCGACGTCGATCAACGCCTCGTCGGGTCCGACGTCGGGGGTCTGCATGTCGATCAACTCGACCACATCGGGGGGGTTGCCAGTCACAGAGAACTGGACCGCCTTCTTCATGTCACCCACGTACGTAATCCTTTCGGGTCAGGTCCTGCTGCCTAGGCGGCGGACTTGATCTCACCCTGTTCGTTATCGACGATCACCGGGGTCTCGAAAATGGTGATCTCCGGGTCGACGCCATACAGGTTGCGGATCGCCTCGCGCCATGGCCCACCCTCGGCATAGACCTTTTCGGCCGCCTCGCGGTTTTCCCAGGTGTAGACGCCGCCGCCGACGCCGCGCTCACCGTCGAACAGGAAATTCTTGCGGATGAGGCCCGCCATGCCCTCGAACTTGGGGGCGACATTCTTCATATTGGTGAACACCTCATCGCGCGTGGTGCCGTCTTTCACTTTGAACTGGACAAGTGCCGTGATCATCGGTGTTGTCTCCTCGAATTAGCATTAACCGTTACAAGGCATTTTGCGGCATTCGCCGCGGGCGTACAACCGACGCCCCCGCCGGAGTTCACTTGGTGATCCAAAAGAATGGCGCACGGCCCATTTGGCTGACCGGAAACCTGCAAGGCATGTTGTGGATGCTGACGACGGCTGCGCTGATCGTGACCATGCACACGATGATCAGGCATCTCGCAAATGAAGGGATGCACCCGTTCGAGATCGGCTTTTTCCGGACGTTTTTCGGCGCCCCCGTCGTTGCGGTACTGTTGTGGAAATATGGCTTCGGCATCCTGCGCACCGACCAGATCAAGGTGCATGGCATACGTTCCTTCGGTCATGTGGTGGCCATGATGATGTTTTTCACGGGGCTCACCATGACCCCGCTGGCGACGGCGAATGCCCTGGCGTTTACCGCGCCGCTGTTCGCGGCGGTGCTGGCCGTGGTGATCCTGGGGGAGGTGTTTCGCTGGCAGCGCTGGGCCGCCTTGCTGTTCGGGTTTGCCGGGACGCTGGCCATCATCCGGCCGGGGTTTGTCGAGGTGGACACGGGGCCGATCATCATCCTGGCCTCCTCGGGTATCTGGGGCATGATCCTGATCGTCATCAAGACCCTCGGCCGCCGCGACGCGACGCCGACCATCGTCACTTACATGGTCCTGTTCATGTCGCCGATGGCCCTGATCCCGGCACTGTTCGTCTGGGAATGGCCCACGCTGGAGCAGCTGGGGATTTTACTGGTCATGGGGACGATGGGCACTGTCGCGCATCTGACCCTCACCCAGGCCCTGCGGGTGGGCGAGGCGGCGGTCGTCATGCCGATGGATTTCTCCAAACTGGTCTGGGCCGCGCTGCTCGGTTTCCTGATCTTCAACGAGCTGCCGGACGTATACACTTGGATTGGCGCACTCATGATCTTTGCCAGTGCCACATATCTGGCGCTTCGTGAGCGCGCGGAAACGAAGCCCCGAGGAATCTGATGAATACGCGCGCCCATATTTCGGCTGTTGCCACCGCTGTTCCCGATTATGTACTCGATCAGAACGAGGTGGTCGAACGCTCGCGTGAGATTTTTGCGCCGGACGTGCCCGGTTTCGAGCGGTTTACCGACGCCTATCGGAACGCGGCCATCGAGACACGGCATTCCTGTGTACCGATCGACTGGTATGCGCAGGAACATCCGTTCTCCGAGCGGAACGATCTGTATATCGAACACGCCATCGACCTCTTGAGCCGGGTGAGCCGGGATCTGTTCGATCAGGCGGGGATCACGGCCGCGGATGTGGACGCGATCGTTGTCGCCTCGACGACCGGCGTGGCGACACCGAGCCTCGATGCGCTGCTGCTGGAACGTTTGCCGTTTCGCCGCGATGTGCAGCGGCTGCCGGTGTTTGGCCTTGGCTGCGCCGGCGGCGTCAGCGGGTTGGCGCGCGCCGCACAGATGGCGATGAGCCGCCCCGATAGCTGTGTGCTGTATCTGGTTGTGGAACTCTGTGGCCTGACGTTCCGGGTCAACGACACATCGAAAAGCAACATCATCGCCACCGCGCTGTTCGGGGACGGGGCCGCGGGGGCGCTTCTCGGCTGTGATCTTCCCGGGCCGGAAGTCTTGGGCTGGGGCGAACATACCTGGGCGGACTCCCTCGATGTCATGGGGTGGGAGGTCGGCGATGACGGTCTCGGCGTCCTGTTCTCGCGGGATATCCCGCACCTCGTGCGCACGCGGTTGCGCGAGCCCGCCTATGCCTTTCTCGAAAGCCACGGCCTCGGGCCGCGGGACATTGCGCGGCACGCCTGCCATCCCGGCGGGGCGAAGGTCCTGGATGCGCTCGAAGAGGTCTACGGACTGCCGCCGGGCGACCTCGCGGCGGCGCGCGATATTCTGCGCCGTTTCGGCAATATGTCGGCCGCGACGGCCATGTTTGTCCTGGCGGAAACCATGCGGGAAGGGACGCCCGGCAATTGGCTGATGTCGGCGATGGGCCCCGGTTTCACGGCGTCGTTCGCGCTGCTGGAGGCGTCATGACAACCTGGTACCTGCTGATCGCGCTGATCGTGATTCAGCGGCTCGTGGAACTGGCGATCGCGCGGATCAATACGCGACGCCTGCTCGCCGAAGGCGGCGTGGAAGTGGGGGCGGGGCACTACCCGCTGATCGTCCTGTTACACGCGGCCTGGTTTGCAAGCCTTGTCGTCTTTGTCCCCGGTGACAGCTTCATCGACCCGCTTCTTCTCGGGGTGTTTATCCTTTTGCAACTCGGCCGGGTTTGGGTGTTGACCAGCCTGGGCCGGTACTGGACCACCCGGATCATCACGGTGCCGGGTGCGCCGTTGATCCGGCGGGGGCCGTTCCGGCTCGTTCGGCATCCCAACTATCTGATCGTCGAGGCCGAAATCATCGTCGTGCCGATGATTGCCGGCGCCTGGGAGCTGGCCATCATCTTCGGGATCGCCAATGCCGCCGTCCTGGCGTGGCGCATTCGCGTGGAGGAACAGGCGCTCGCGGCGCGACGTGCCTAGACACCCCTAGAGATAGGGATCGGGCCGCACGCGGATCAGCTGGCGCCCCATATTCTTGCCTTCGTAAAGTCCGGCCAGCGCCGCACCCGCATTTTCCAGGCCGTCGACGATATCCTCGCGGTACTGGAGCTTTCCGTCGCGCACCCATTCGCTGAGGTCCACCAGGGCCTCGCCATAGCGGTGGGCGAAGTCGAACGTCAGGAATCCCTCCATGCGGATACGGTTGACCAGAAGGTTACGTTCGGGACGCAGGCCCGTGGGTTGGGGAATCCACGTATCTGTCGAAGCCGTGCCGCAGATCACCACGCGTCCGTGCAGATTGACCTGGCCGAGCACGATGTCGAGCGTCTCGCCGCCGACATTGTCGTAATAGACATCGATGCCGTCTGGGCATGCCTCGCGGATCGCCTCTGCGAGGTCGTCGACCGCCTTGTAGTCGATCGCCGCGTCATAGCCGAAAACATCGGTGCACAGGGCAGTTTTGTCGGCGCCGCCGGCGATGCCAACCGTCCGGCAGCCCTTGATTTTGGCGATCTGCCCGACCGCGCTGCCGACGGCGCCGGCGGCGGTTGAGACGAGGACCGTATCTCCGGCCTTGGGCTGTCCGACCGCGAGCAGTCCGAAATAGGCCGTGAACCCGTTGATCCCCAGAATACCCAGCGCCGTCGACAGCGGCGCGGCAATCGGGTCGACCTTGCGGAACGTCGGGAGGCTGGGGTCGGCGACGGCGTATTCGGCCCAGCCTGTGTTGGCCGCGACGACATCGCCTTCGCTGATTTCGGGGTTGTTGGATTCCACAACGACGCCGACGCTGAACGAATGCATCGTCGTGCCGGTCTCGACGCTGGCGTAGTTGCGCGCCTGGCTGATCCAGCCCTTCATGCCCGGATCGGCCGTCACATAGATGTTGTTGATCAGGACTTCGCCATCGCCCGGGACGGGCGCATCACCCTCGACCAGCTCGAACAACTCAGGCGTGGGAAGGGCGGTCGCGCGTTCCTTCAGGATGACATGATTGTTGCGGTGCTGGGACATGGGTATGGCTTCCTGTTGACGATCGTCGGGTTGCAATCTATGCGGTCGGTGTGTCGGCTATATTGCCTACGCAACAGGAATACGGGCAAACGGACTGTTTGCCCACCGAACGAGGAAGCAAGATCAGCATGCGTTCAACGCTGCCAGGCCCGCTGTCCAAACGCGCCCAAGGTATCGACCGGGTCCTGGGTTTGATTCTCCTGGCATCCCTCGGGGCGTTGATTGCTGGTCTCCTGTTGCCGGCAATCACGGTACGGTCCCTGTTCATTTCTCAGGATTTCTCGCTGGTTGAAAGCGTGCTGGCATTTCTCGATCAGGGTGACTGGTTCCTGTTCATCATTACCTTTTTGTTTTCGGTCGTGTTTCCGGTGGTGAAGATCATCACCGGGATCGCCTTGTGGTTCTTTCTCGACGCGACCAGCGGCTATGCCCGCCCGGTGCTGGGCTGGCTGGCGACGTTTTCCAAATGGTCGATGCTCGACGTGTTCATCATCGCGCTGATCGTGCTGGTGGCCGACGGCCGGCTGCTGTCGAGCGCGGATATCCAGATCGGCGCGATCATCTTCTCGGTGGCGGTGCTGATCTCGACCTGGGCCACGCGACGCCTGAGCGCACTTGCGGGTAATTGAGACTTAGCGCGCGGGCGGGACCTGGGCCGGTGCGCTGCCGCCCGTGCCGGGCGTGGCGCCGGTTTGCCGCGGGGCGACAGTGATGGTCGCGATGCTGCCGCCGAGGGTCCGGCTTTCGATCTGAACGGTCGCGGCGCGCTCACCACGCGTGAACGACAACACGCTGATCTCCGCCTGAACACTCATGATGGGTGCCCAGCCGAAGTCCGGCATTTGCGTCTGATAGAGCGCGAAGGTGGGGGTTGCGCCCTGGCCCACATTCAAGACGATCCGTCCGGTCCAGCGATCGAGGTCACCGAGGATGAGCGAGCGTTCGACGTTCAGGGTCGAGTCCGGGGGAATGGGGATGTCGGTCAGCAGTGAGAAATTCTTCTCGATGCCGGATTTTCCATCGGCGCTGCCCGATGATGTCGGCTGTAGCTTGGTGCCCTGGGTACACGCCGCCAACGCGAACAGGGCCGCGAACACGAGCCCATGCACTTTGAGAGTTCTAACCCCGAAAATCATGGGGAATCCGTATCAATGCGCCGTGAGTCGCGCCAATCGCTGCCGACACAGGGTGTGGCCGTACATTCATCATGCACTGAACGCATCATAGGCGGCGAGCGCATCCGCGCCGTAAACGGTGGCGGGACCGCCGCCCATCTCGATGGCGACGGCGATCGCGTCGCAAATCTCCTCGCGGCTGGCGCCATGCGCCACGGATTGCTTGGTGTGGTAGACGACGCACCCCTCACAGCGCTGCACGATGGCGATTGCCAGGGCCATCATTTCGGTTGTTTTGACGTCCAGCGCCTTGGGCGATTGGGCGGCCTGGGTAACGTTGCGATGGCCTCGCATGATATCGGGTGCGGCACGGAACAGTTCGGTTGCGCGGGCATCCTGGGCATCGGATATGGCGTGGTAGTCCTTGGTCATGGCGGGTTCCTGTGGTCTTCGAGTGTTGGCGGGCCAGCTTGTGCTATTCCTAGCCTGCTCTTTTTTTTCGAATCACGTCCAATCATTGATCTCCGGACCGGCCACCGAATCTCATGTCCACACTGACCGAACGCCCGACCGACGCGCCATTTCGCGGTGTCCTGATGATGTGTTTCGCGGTGTTCTGCTTCGCGACCATGAACGGGTTCGTCAAGGAATTGCGGGTCCAGGAGCTGCCGCTGGTGGAGATCATCTGGGGCCGCTACTTCTTTCACACGGTCTTCGTTCTGGCGATCTTTCCACGCCGGATTCCCACGCTCTTGTCCGGTTCCGACAAGCGCCTGCAAATCGTGCGGTCGATCCTGGTCTTGCTCGCCACCGCGTGCATGTTCACAGCCGTCGGGTTGATGCCCTTGGCCGACGCGGTGGCCATCACCTTTATCGCGCCCCTGCTGATCACGGCATTGTCCGTGCCCTTGCTCAAGGAGCGGGTGGGTTTGCGCCGGTGGATTGCCGTCTTCATCGGCTTCGTCGGAATGATTGTGATTGTCCGGCCTGGCGGCGGGCTGTTTCAGCCCGCGGCGTTGCTGCCGATCAGCGTCACGATTTTCTATGCCATCTACCAGATCATCACCCGGATGATCAGCCACCGGACCGACCCGATAAACTCCGTGTTCTATACGGCGATCGTGGGGGGCGTGCTGATGAGCATGATCGTGCCGTTTTTCTGGCAGACCCCGACGATCGAGCAATGGGGCCTGCTGATCGTTGCGGGCTTCCTGGGAGGGTTGGGGCATTGGGCGATCATCATGGCTTATCAGCGTGCCGAAGCGCCGCTCGTGGCACCGTTTGCCTATAGCGAGTTGATCTGGGCGACGCTGCTCGGCCTATCGTTGTTCGGTGATTTTCCCGACCTCTGGACCCTTGTCGGGGCGGGAATTATCGCAGCCAGCGGGATCTATATTCTGCAGCGGGAACGCGTGAAGCATGCCGGGTAGGCTGCTGGTTCACGCCGGCGCTAATCTTTCGCGGAATATTCGACGAAGACCAAAAGCATATCGGGCGAGACCCCGTCGCTTGCCAGTGGCAGGATGACGTCCTCCGCACGGACGAAATCCTGATGCGGGCCGATATAGGGTGTTTCACTGCGAGACGGTTCGCCTGAGGACGCAACGTCGACGCAGGAATTAAAGATCCGGCTCGGCGGCGCCATATGTTCGATCTCCGACATCCAGCTGCCGGTCCAATCGTCGGACAGATGGTGGACGACGTTTGTCCCGATCAACCGAAATCGAAAATCCCAAGGGTCGCGGCGCACATCCAGCAAAATCACTTGCGGCAGCAATGCCGGGATGTCGAGCGGATCGATGTCGGCACGGCCGGGCAGACGGTCATTCTGGAGCTTTGATGTCCAATAGGCTTCGCCCAGTTCGATCACGCGACTGCGAATCGACTGCGGCACATCTGCGTACAATGTGCTCTTTCTGGGTGCCGAATTCAGTTGCAACGTCTTGTAGTCCCGTCAGGTGCCAACCACCATTTTCAGAAAGAAGTTCTATCACAGCGTGTGTGCTAGAAAATGCGAATAGGCGCGTTATTGGACTTTAGTAGCACACAATAAATTGAATGCCATAGTACCGGTTTCAGCGTTGCGGCGGGCCGCGACGCGGTGGGGGTAGCCCGCGACGGAATGGTTCCTCGCCCGGTCCGAGCCCGTCTGCACCCGGATTCCGGCGTTGTGCGAAGCTTGAATCCGGTTTGCCACGAAAACAGCGTGGGATGAAGGGAAAGCTCTCCGTCAGGAAGTAGGCGTAAGAGCCTTGTGGATAATCGGGCGTGACCGTCTGGCGACCGTTGCACTGATCGAGATCGCCGGCTCCGACGACATACTCATAATCTTCGACGAATGTGCCGTCATACGCGTCACCCGGACCGTCGGGTCGAGTTCCGCCCCGGACGGCATAACTGGCGCGCAACGCCCTGACGGGAGAGGCGGCGTTCTCGGGATCGGACAGTCCGTAAACGGCGTAAACCGGAAAACCGTCGGCGGCGTAGCCCACGATTGCCGAGTGGATGTCGCGTGACCACCTCTCAATCAGGCCCGTCGGCAACCCATGGTAATGATAGGCACCGTTTGGCTGTACATGCGCGTTGCTGCCATCGAGACCGAGATTGATCGCCCCGCTGAGCGCCTCATAGCGCCAGCCCGAACCGCGATCCCGGTTCCAGAACTCGGCCGCGCCCGGATCGAACGGCACGCCGTTCACCGCCACCCCGAACTTACCCAATTCCAGAATTTCGATCCGGTCTCGCATCTGGGGGTCGACATCCACGCGGAACACATAACTCTGTTCGCGGATGGTGTTGGGGTTGTTCCGGTTCGGAAACCGCCCGGTTTCGTGGTTGGGAATGCCGTTTGCGCGGATCACCCGTTTGTCGCCGGCAATGCGGATCTCAACCCGATTCTTGAGTGACCATGCTTGTGCCGACTGCACCTCGTTCGCTTGCGTGAGGCCGATCAACTGCAGGACCGGTGCCGCGGCATGTGACGGCGCGGTCGCGGATGCATCATGTGCGGTCGCGGCACCGGGGGCCGCGACAATCAACATGGACAGCGCCAGCAACCGGGTTGAACCGATAACGAAACATGAAGCCATCGCCGCGCTCCTTCCAATGCCGTGGGGCAAGAATATCCGGAATGCGCGGGGTGACAAACGCCCGTGACCGTTTCGTTCACCTGCGAAAATTCAAAGCAAAAGGACCAGCCCCGGGGGGCTGGTCCTTGGAATTGGCTCCGGCGGTAGGACTCGAACCTACGACCTAGCGGTTAACAGCCGCTTGCTCTACCAACTGAGCTACACCGGATCAGAGGCGCGCGGTTATAACAAACCCCGCGCGATACGCAAAAGGTGAATTGTCATTTGTTGTCGGGAACTATCCAGGTGCCCGTCTCTCCGGCGATCGCACGCCCGAGATTTTGTGGATTGGTCACGATCCCGATGCCGCCACCTGATTCGATAAATTCAACGATCGCATCGATTTTCGGCCCCATGCTCCCCTCGGGGAATTGCCCGTCAGCCTGGTGGGCGCGGGCCTCTGAAACCGTCATGCGATCGATCCAGCTTTCGTCGGGCGTGCCGAAATTGACGGCGACTTTCTCGACCTCCGTGGTGATTACGAGAAACTCCGCCTTCAGTTCATGGGCCAGCAGGCTCGACGCGAGGTCCTTGTCGATGACAGCCTCCAGGCCCTGGAGGTCACCGGCTTTATCCCGATAAACCGGAATGCCGCCACCGCCGCAGGCGATCACGATATGGTTCGCATCGATCAGGGTTTCGATGGCGCCGATATCCACGATCGACTGGGGCCGCGGCGAGGCCACCACCCGGCGCCAGCCGCGGTCGCCTTCCTCACGCACATGCCAGCCATGTTCTGCCGCATGGATTTTCGCAAACTCTTCCGACATATGTGAGCCGATGGGTTTGGATGGCGCGGCGAAGGCAGGGTCGGCACGGTCGATTAATACCATGGTGACAACAGCGATTGCGTGACGGTCGATACCGCGCCGGCGCATCTCGTTCTGCATGGCGCGTTGAAACATGTAGCCGATCGCACCCTGTGTATCCGCACCGGCGTAATCCATGGGCACGGGCGGCACTTCGGCGATGGCGATTTCGGATCGGCGCAGGATAAACCCGACCTGCGGCCCGTTGCCATGGGTGATGACGACGTCCCAGCCTTGTTCGATCATATCCGCGACATGGCCCACGGTGATGGCTGCAGCGGCGTACTGATCTGGAATCGACTTGTGGTCGGCGTCGATGATCAGGGAATTTCCGCCGGCTGCGACGACGGCTGTCTTCTGGCGTGGCGGCATGATGTCGCCTCCTTCGGAAGCCTCAGTTATCCGTCAACATGGGTCTCCGCGAGCGCGGCAACGGCCGCAGAAAAACATGCTAGCGGGGCGTGCGTGATGCCGGCACCAACCTGGCCGATTCCGGCCTCGCGGTGTGCGATTCCGGTGTTGATCACGGGTGCAATGCCGGTATCCACGACCTTGCGAATATCGATGCCCGCCGGGGTCGGCATGAAATCCAGAGCGGGCAGTGTAAAGGCCGTGTTCCGGCCGAACGTGATGTGGCCCATGCGCCGCGAGTTCGCGAGCGCATCGGATGCTGTGCCGCCGACGAATTGCACGATGGCCGGAGAGGCGGCCATTGCGAAGGCGCCGATACCCGCGGTCTCGGTTATCGAGCTGTCGCCCAGATCGGGGTTGGCGTCCGCGGTGCTGTAGCCGGGGAAAAACAAGCCGTCGATGATCGAAGCGGGTGCCTCGAACCAGGTGTCGCCCAGCCCGCTCACCCGGATGCCGAAATTGACACCGTTGCGGGCCATGGCGGTCACCAGACTTGAGCCGGGCACGCCGTGTGCCGCGTCGAGCATGGATTTGCACGCCGCCATCGACAGGTTGAGGAAGAAATGGTCGTTGCTGTTGATGAAGCTGACCACGTCGGACAGGGTTTTGGGATCCAGTCCGGCATCGAGGGCTGCGGGTATTAATCGTTTGATCAATAGCGCGGATGCCGCACCGTTCCGGTTGTGCACCTCGTCGCCCATATGCAGCGCCTGGGCCATCAGCGGCTTGAGTTCCAGGTCGCCCAGCCGGTCGAGGGTCTTCGCCAATGCCGGTGCGAGCACGTCGCGCATCCATTCCAGATGTTTGATGACCTCGGGAGAATTGGCGCCGAAG
>Ga0070726_10002010_pt1 | contig 19053 bp, 12 predicted proteins | sample tdAd471_FD_67275 | JGI IMG/M metagenome (GOLD analysis project Ga0070726, IMG submission 67275) | Marine sediment microbial communities from the Atlantic coast under amendment with organic carbon and nitrate - tdAd47.1 | ecosystem: Environmental > Aquatic > Marine > Coastal > Sediment | place... | reverse complement strand
CTCTGGTGATACTAACATGCGGGTCGTTGAAACCTGGCTGGCCGGGGTGAATCAGGATGTTACGCTCACGGCTGGACAATGTGTACGTATTATGACGGGTGCCGCTTTACCTAAAGATGCCGACACGGTGATTGCGCAGGAGCTAGTTGAAAGACTGCCAGATGGTTCTGTCCTGATTCCCTTTACGCGCAAAGGGTCGCATGTGCGGTTGGCGGGAGAAGATATTTGCCGGGGTGAAGAGGTGCTGGCTGAGGGTAGGGTATTGGGGCCTGCCGAACTGGGTGTTCTTGCTTCAATAGGGGTGGGCGAAGTTTACGTCTATAAACCGCCCACGGTGACCTTTTTTACTACCGGCGATGAATTACGCTCAGCAGAAGAGCAGCAACCCGAAGAGCTACCTTATGGCTGTATCTATGACAGCAATAGATACACACTGTACGGCATGTTAAAAAGGCTAGGGGTTGATCTTATTGATATGGGGGTGCTACCGGATAACCCTGATGTGATTAGAAAGAAGCTTACTGCAGTTGCTAACAAAGCCGATATTATTCTCACCTGTGGTGGTGTTTCGGTGGGAGAAGCGGATTTCGTAACCCAGGTATTAAAGGAAATTGGCCAGGTAGCCTTCTGGAAAATAGCTATTCGCCCCGGTCGTCCTTTTGCTTTTGGACAGATTGGCTCAGCCTTATTCTGTGGTTTACCTGGAAATCCGGTAGCGGTTATGGTGACCTTTTATACGCTAGTGCAGCCACTGATTCTTAGCCTGCTCGGTGTAAAGGATGTCTCTCCGAGTGTGGTCAGAGCAAAAGTGGCTTCTGATATTTCGCATCGGCCTGGGCGGGTTGAGTTTCAACGTGGTATTTTCTATTGCAATCAGAATAATGAAACCGAAGTTAAACTGGTAGGGGAACAGGGCTCGGGACGATTGTCTTCCATGTCGCAAGCGAACTGCCTGTTATTGATAGGCGCAGAACTTGATACGCTTAAAGCAGGTGACTGGGTGGATATAATCCCTTTCGGTGGCTTATGTTGATTAGCGTTTAACGGTCTGTCGGTGTGATTTTTCTACATGGCACTCATGAACGATCTGCGGTAGTTTTTTGCACAAGGGGAGAGGCGTAAACGGTGATAGCTAACGATAGATCAAGAAAATGGATGGAACTAGGTAGTATCAAAGGTGACTCGTTGCATAGACGAGTGTCTAAATCTGTCAATTTTGAGGGAGTACGTAATAAGGTCGATGACTATCTAAAGAATTTTACCGGCCTCTTTTTATTAGCGAACTTATTGCTGAGTCATGCCGTTGCGGATGATTATCTGGGCGAAATAGTGGTGGAAGATCGTCAACCAGTTATATCTCAAATTGCTAACAGCTTTGAGCTGGACAAGGACTTGATGAATCAGCGCGGCGATATCAGCCTGCAGCATGCCCTTGAAATAGTACCTAACCTGAATGTGCGTACCGGCGGTCAGGGCGTTCCGCGAGTTGATATTCGTGGTTTGCGTACCCGTCATATTAAATTGTTAGTCGATGGTATTCCCTTTAATTCGACCTTTGATGGGCAGTTTGACCCGACCTTTATTCCCACTTCGCAAATTGATCGGCTTAAAGTGACAACAGGAAGCGTATCTGAACTTTATGGGCCTGGCGCATTTGCTGTGATCGATGTACAAACTCGATTCTTGCATACTGATCAGCTGGAGTTGAATGCTGAAGTGGGGGAGGGGAAAAGCCAGTATCTGTCGCTACAGGCGGGCGCTCATAACGGAAAGGTAAGCTACTATGGCAACCTGACCCATCGCAGTCGTGATTATTTTGAACTGTCCAACACATTTCAGCCCAGTCCTGAAGAGGATGGTGGCAGGCGATTAAATAGCGATATGGAAAGAGATACTGGCATCGGCAAGTTGAGTTATCAGGTCAGTGACAGCTTTCAGTTGGGGCTTAGCAGCTCCTTTCTTAGCGGAGAATACGGTATTCCTTCGACGGTTATCAGCGATGAGTTTGCTGCGCGTCCAAATTATGAACGTATCGAAAATCAGCAGGGTTTTACATTACAGAGTTCATTCAACTATATCCCGGATGCAGATTATTATCTGCGTGGGTGGGCTTACACTAATCATCTTGAACAGGATGAAAATCGCTATAGTGATGCCAGTTTCAGTGATATTAATGATAAGCAAGTGAAAGGGTCTTATTTAACAACCACCAAGACCGCCATTAACGGTGTAGGCATACAAAGTGGGTATGCTTTCAATCAACAAAACCGGGTTTCGTTAGCGTTGGATTGGCACCATGATGGATGGGAGCAAACTGGGGTTATTCGTGATGTTGCAGAGACAGGTGGCAGTGGCGGCGGTAAAGGTGGCGGTAATGGTCGTGGCACCGGTACGGCCATTAATTATGGATTGCGACCGCTGGATGAGGATGAGGCGGTCAGCGCCTATTCCTTCGCGGCGGAATATGAAGTTGATTTGAACGAGAACTTGGCAATGGTTGTAGGTGGCGGGCGTCATTGGCAAAACCCCGAACATTTAACCGATACTGTTGCCAGTACTTATTTGCTGGGGTTTTATCATCGAATTAATCAGGTTTTCAACCTACATGGTTCATGGGCACGCAAGATTCGCATGCCGTCAATTCGCAACTTATTTGATGCCGCCCGTGGCAATCCGAATCTTGATCCGGAGTTATTGGAGGGGGCAGAGATAGGGCTAGAGTACGACTTTGAACCGATGAAAGTGGTACTGGATGTGACTTTCTTTCATTATGATATTGAAGATTTTATCCAAAGAGATCGCGTTACCGACCGCTTTGAAAATATCGAGCAGGCGCGAGTCAAAGGTGCTGAGTTAAGCGCCATTCTGCAGCCTTGGGAAAAACTGCGTACTAGGCTGAGCTTCAGTTATCAGGATAGCGAAGATCGCAGCGATAGTAGTCGTGATGAACTTACCAATACGCCTGGACAAAGTCTCAATATCGATATGGATTATCAAATTAACAAGACATTTGCCTTGCATGCAAAGTATCTCTATGTGGATGAACAAATTTTTTATACGCGCAATGCGCCTTTCGTGGCAGCACAACTGAAAGAAGTCAGTCGGGTTGATTTGCGTTTACACTGGCATCCTTCGACAAGCCGGTTTTCCGCCTATCTCGGTATTGATAATCTGTTGGATGAAAATTACGCCGATGAGTATGCGTTGCCAGCGCCAGGCCGTACAATATTCGTCGGCGTTAACTGGCAGAAATAGGGTACGAAAATGCGCTCGGTGTATATTGGTATCGATGACACAGATAATCTTGAAACCCGTGGCACTGGATTTCGTGCCAGGCAGCTGATAGAGCGATTGCAGGAGCGTAGGTTAGGAGAGGGCATCGGCATTACTCGCCATCAGCTCTTATTGGATGAACGCGTACCCTATACCTCGCATAATAGCGCTGCCTGTTTAGCGCTATCGAGTCAAAGTAACATTACGCAACTGGCGGATTGTTGCCGCGAGTTTTTGCTGAAGATTGCAGCGCCAGGTTCTGATGTTGGACTGTGTATTTCAGAGGAACAGCAGGCTTCATGGGTATCGGATTTCGGGAGTCGCGCGCAAACTGATGTGGTAAGCCAACAAGATGCTCGATGCTTGGCTGGTCAATATGGCATTCTATTGGCAGGGTTAACTGGAGATCACCAAGGCATTATTGGTGCACTCTCCGCCGTTGGTTTACATGTAAGTGGCAATGATGGGCGTTATATCTGGGGACGAGGACTTAGAGATCATGATAACCAAACCCTGGCTCTGGGGGTGTTAAAAGCTAACACCAATATTGATAGAGTGACATTGCTGGATGGTGTCGAAGTTGCTGATGAATACGCCCTGATTGAGCTCGGTTCTTGGCCGAGAACAGTTAGAATTGATCGGCAAGCAGTGCTGTTAGTGGAGAAACTGTGTGGCGGTAAATATAAGGTCTTGGACAAAGCGATTATCAAATCTGCATATCCTTGATAATCAAGGCAAACTGTCGCTTGGTGGTTTGCTGGTAATTGGCGTTGTTGCAGGGCTATTGCAGGTGCATCTGCGTTATCCGCTGAACATTCCTGGTCATCACGGCTTGGAATGGATGGCGCTGTTACTGTTTGGGCGCTGCTTAGGAACACAACGCTATGCGGCGACAATACTCGCCAGTGCAGCAGCGGCTAGTTATTTAATACAATCACCATTTGTGGTGGTAGCCCATAGCATGAAACCCGCTGTTATCTTTTTGCTTACCGGCTTTTGCAGTGACGCACTATATCCTGTTACTCGGAAATATCTGCCACTCATTGTCAATGCGGGGTTGATTGGCGGTCTAGCCTTTATCGTCAAACCCCTGGTGATGTACGTGCTATTTATGTTGGCCAGCCTGGAGGTGGGGATGTTTGTTAAACACCCGGATTACTTACCCTTCATGACTCATTTTCTATTCGGAATGGTGGGTGGAATTGGTGGCGGTATGATGGCCAAAGTAGTGCTGGCGTTAGCGGCTAAGTATTAATGATCAAAACCATCTTGTGAGAGAATCTGAATCAAGACAAGAGGACAAAACAGCAGGACATAGCAAAAGAAGCTGCATAGCTACAGGCAAAACTCCCTGCTGGTTTTAATGTGCCATGGGCTGACTTTTGCCTACGACAATGATCGGACACAGGCTCCATTTGATGATATTTTTCAGCAGCGTTGTTTCGGTAGTACGTGCAATCAAAACATAGTCAAAAAAATCAGCCCGGTTGGTTAAGAGCTGTTCAACCTGATTTGGGTTGACGATAGAAATATGACGTTGTTGTGGTAAAGCACCAGCGGTGCGCCAGATATTTTCTTGTTCTGACATTGGGTTGGTGCTAGGGGTTCGAGCAATAAAGAGTTCCAAGTTCGCGGTGCTTAGTTTGCGAGAAACCACCGCTAAAGCAGGGTAAAGGTTGGGCGAATGATCTTCAACCAGAAGAATACGTTTGGTTTGTGACTGATGGGTGCTGTGATGCAGGTGTTTGGTGGACTGCTCCAGTATGAGGTAATCAGCGTCAGAATAATCACCCAATGGTAAATCCTGTTTGCGGCCGCGCACGGTGGTATAGCTCCATTGCACCACCGACTGCTCCGCCTTTTGTGCGAGCAGCTGACGAAATTGATCGCCCATACTGTTAAGGCGTTTTTGCAGTTGCTGGATGCTGAGTGTTCTTGGTTCGCCGGTGGTCAGACAAACCTCACGGCTGCAGGGTAAGCTGGCGATATTAAATAGGTCTATATCTTCGATAAACAATCCCTGTAGTTGAGATTGCATCGCCGCGGCCAGATCAACGGCAAGTTCAATGTTGATCACTTTGTCACAGAGGGCGTCGACTACGAATACCACCCTTTGCGTGTGTAAAATTTCAGTTTCGTTAATCATTGTTGGAACCTGACTGGTTAGCTGTTTCGGACAGCCGACTCTGATCGCTAAAGTGGGTGTGGAGCTGTTGTAGCCGTTCGATGCGCTCCTGAATTAACCGGTTAAAACTGCCCTCGGAATAACGGCCGTTTTGACCTAAGCTGCCGATGCTGAGTCCAGACAGCAACGCCATTACATCGTCGACCTGATGGGCCGCGTAAATGTTGAACTGACCTGCTGTCACCGCCTGCCTGACATCCCTGCGTAGCATTAAATGTACCTGGTTAGTGGCTGGAATGATGACCCCCTGCTCACCATCCAAACCGCGCTGTTGGCAGATGTCGAAGAAGCCTTCGATTTTTTCGTTGACGCCGCCAATCGGTTGAATTTGCCCAAGCTGATTGATGGAGCCAGTGACAGCTAAAGATTGTTTGAGTGGAATCTCCGCGATTGCAGATAATAGTACACAGAGTTCGGCGGCGGAAGCACTATCACCATCAACACCGCCGTAGGACTGCTCGAACACCAGGCTTGCAGAAAGTGGCAGTGGCCTGTCGTGGGCATAACGATTGGCCAAGTAAGCGGTAAGAATCAGCACTCCTTTTGAATGAATCTCTCCACCCAATTTTACTTCCCTTTCAATGTCGATTACCTTGCCTTGGCCGAGGCGCGCGGTCGCAGTAATACGTGTTGGGTTGCCAAAAGCGTAGTCACCTAATTGCATCACGGAAAGCCCATTGATTTGAGCCACTTTGCTGCCTTTGGTATCGATTAAATTAATACCACGGGTAATTTGTTCTTGTAGCAGATGTTGAATTCTATTTTTGCGATAGCGCTGTTTGTCGAGGCTGGTTTCTATGTGCTCAAGCTGGATAGTTTTACTGCCTGCACGCTGTGCCCAATAATCGGCTTCTTTCAGCAAATCATTAACGTCATCAATGTGTAGCGAAAGTTTTTCGCTGTCCTCAGCGAGGCGTGATGCCAGTTCAATAATGCGCCCGACGGCCTTGCGGTCGAGTGGCCTTAAGCCATCACGCTGTTGCTGGGTGGCCAGCATGCGTGCGAACAACTGACAGCTATCGCCACTGCGAGGGGCGTATGATGAAAAGTCGGCGGCAACTTTAAATAGTCGGCTAAACTCCGGGTCGTACTGCTGGAGTAAATAATAGAGTATCGGCTCCCCGGTTAGCACAACCTTGACATCAACGGGAATAGATTCGGGCTCTAACGAAAGTGTGCTTTCAAAACTGAGCATTTCCTGAATTGATTCGATTTTTACTTCGCGCGATTTGATGGCGCGTTTCAGGCCTTCCCAAGCGTAAAGATTACTTAACACTTTCTGTGCTTCCAGCACCAGATAACCACCGTTTGCTTTATGCAGTGCGCCAGCTTTAATTAAGGTGAAATCGGTAATCAGTGTGCCCATCTGTGAAATATATTCCACCCGTCCGACCAGATTTTGGTAGGTGGGGTTGTCTTCGAAAATAATGGGTGCGCCAGTTGCGTCGGTGTTATCGACCAAGAGGTTGACGGCGTACATATGGAAAGCCTCAACCTGCTGTTGAATATGTTCCACATCCATGTTGCCTTCTGCGGGAAGAAAGTCCTGTGCGTTATTGATAGCGTTGGTTTTGACCTTGTGCAAATAACGGGTGACTTCGGGGTGCTGGTGATACTGATTTTCAATCCAGGCGATGAACTGCTCTACTGTCAGTTGAGTAAATTCCTTGTTGAGTGCTTTGATGCGCTGACTTATCTCGCGCCGCATCAGAGGCAGATCACGCACTATAGCCTGTAACTTTAACTGAATGTTGGCGATTTCTTTTTCGATCTGATTACGGCGCTCTTCCGGCAATTGCTCAAACTGTTCTGGGGTGACGACTTTGTCGTCGATTATGGGTGCCAGAGTGTATCCAGACGGGCTACGAACTAAGGTTATACCCCGTTCTTTCGCTTCACTATCGAGCTTTCTGAAAGCTTGATCATAGTGCTCTTTTGATTCATTCTCTATGTCTTGGCGACGGTTATGATATTCATCGCTCTGGAAAGTGGTAGGTAGTGCCGTCAATAGGTCTTCCACCAGTTGCTTCATGTCCTTGCACAGTTTTGACCCCATGCCCGCCGGTAGTTTTAATAATTTCGGCCGTTGTGGGTTTTCGAAGTTATTGACATAACACCAGTCATATTGAGGCTGTTTACTGGCGGCGTGCTGAATCAACTTTTGCACGACCAGTTGATGTTTACCCAAGCCGGTTGCGCCAAGCACAAACAGGTTGAAGCCTTCTTGCTCGATATCCACTGCAAATTCGATAGCCTCAAGGGCACGTTCTTGTCCGAGAGGTTGATCAAGCGGTTTTAATTCGGCGGTTGATTCAAAACTGAATTGTGTCAGGTCGCAAGGACGGTAGAGTTGTTCGATGGTTAAGGGTTTAATCTGCGTCATAGGTTTGACCAATAAATATTAGAAAACAATAGTTAACTTAGCCTGTTAAGCCTATTTAGACAGATAGACATAATGACGCTCGCTCATGGATTGGCCAGCACTATCTTATCAAGCTGCTTATTTGTGAGTTAGTATTCTCATCAGGCTCATTGCTGTCGTCTGGCGCCAAATTTGTGAGGGTTTGTTCTGCCCGTTGATAGCCATACTCAATGAGTTGCTCGGCGCGGTCAAACTCAAAAAAACCACATAGGTTACGAGGTATTTCTACCAGAATATTAGGACGATAGGCCGCTAGCTTTAACCGCGCTATGGCATTTTGCATAATGTCCATGGTGCGAGTGAGAAGATCAAAAACCCCAGGTGATTCGATTTTGGAATCCAGTTCATTTTTTGACCATAGCGTATCGATAAAACGATTGATATTGGTGCGGTAGATATTGACATCTTTAGTCGCCATTACTTTTTTCGCCAGTGTAATTGAGTGCTCTGCCGGGGCACATAGATCTACAGCGATGATAAGGTCTGTATGGTCATTCAGTGTTGGTGCAATGGGAATAGGATTAATTAAGCTGCCATCCACGAGCAATCTGTCGCCGTGCTCTACCGGTGTAAATATCATAGGGACAGCAATGGACGCTCGTATGGCGCTAAACAGCGGGCCAGTATTGAGCCAGATTTCGCGCTCTTCGTAGAGGGAGGTGGCAACGGCGGTAAAACCAATGGGCAAGTCCTCAATATTGCAGTCGCCAATCAGGTCGCGTAGTACAGAAATAATACGCTCACCCTTCAATAAGGCGCCGCCGCGGAATGACCAGTCCAGGAGTCGAACAACATCACTCTTTTGGAGCGCTGAAACCCACTGCGTATAGAGGTCTAATTTACCCGCCGCATAAATGCCGCCAATCAGTGCTCCGATTGATGAACCTGCAATGTAGCGGATGTCATAACCTTGCTCCTCGAGGCAACGAATAACGCCGATGTGCGTTAAGCCTCGGGCACCGCCGCCGCCAAGTACCAATGAAATACTTTGTTTTTTTAGACTCATTTATATTCGCTCCACGACGAACCGAACAAGAAGAAGTGATCATGTCCTGCAGTCATTATAGAGTTCATACTATGCGACTTAACTTGTCTTTGATCAATATTGGTTTTATAAATAGGTTCATACAAAGGCGCAAAATGGTTGCTAGGGGTGTGACGGCTGCTTTGCTAATTCTAATGGATGATGACTGGAAGATAGATTTATGGCCGATCAGGAAACAAATAAGACGCCTGATGACAAAAATAACGGGCAACCTAAACCACCAACACCAAAGTTAGCCAACCTAATGTTCCATCAACTGGTCTGGATTTTTATCATCCTGATGATGGTTTATACCTATTTCGACCTTTCCAAAGCTGCGCCACAGGTGGTTGCATACTCCCAGTTTAAAGCAGAGTTAAATCGTGGCAATGTTGAACGATTAAGTGTCAAAGGTGAAGTGCTCAATGGCGTGTTTCGCGCCCCTATAACCAAAAATATAACCGGCAGTAAGGAAGGCGGCGCAGCCCAAGAACTGACTCAGTTTCGTACGTTTTTACCTTCCTTTGGTGACGCTGAATTAATCAAGCTGTTGGAGGCGCAACAAGTCATCCTTGAAACACAATCGACAGAAACACCTTTTTGGTTGAGGGCATTGTTCAATATTTTGCCCTGGCTATTGCTGATCCTGTTCTTTGTGTACAGCGGAAAAGTGATGCGTAACAGCATTGGCGGGAGCGGTGGCGCTTTTGGCTTTGGCAAGTCTCGGGCTCGTAAAGTGGCCGCCAACAATATTGAAACTCGGTACACCGATGTGGCGGGCTTGGAAAGTGCCAAACGGGACCTTCAGGAAATCATTGGGTTTTTAAAAAACCCAGAAAAGTATCGCGCTTTAGGCGCCAAAATTCCAAAAGGTATTCTGATGATGGGGCCACCCGGCAGTGGTAAAACCCTATTGGCACGAGCGACGGCAGGCGAGGCTGGTGTACCCTTTTTTAGCGTTAGCGGTTCCGAGTTTATCGAAATGTTTGTCGGCGTCGGCGCATCGCGGGTGCGGGACATGTTTCAGCAGGCCAGAGAGGTTGCGCCAGCGTTAATTTTTATTGATGAAATTGATTCGGTGGGACGAGCGCGTGGCACTGGGCTGGGTGGAGGTAATGATGAACGCGAGCAAACGCTCAATCAAATCCTGGCGGAAATGGACGGCTTTTCTGCCAAGGAAGCGGTGGTGGTGATTGCAGCGACCAACCGACCAGACGTCTTGGATACTGCTTTAATGAGGCCGGGACGTTTTGATCGCAAGCTGGTGTTGGAGTTACCGCAACGCAATGCGCGCAAACAAATTTTAGCGGTGCATACGCGCAAGGTACCTTTGGCGGAAGATGTAGATTTAGATGCGGTAGCGGCAGAAACCGTTGGGTTTTCCGGTGCTGACCTCGAAAACTTAGTCAATGAAGCGGCCTTACACGCTGCGCGTTTCGATAAAAAACTGATCAATAATGAAGACTTTGATCAGGCCCGCGATAAAATCGTGATGGGTGACGAAAGTGGTGAACACTTGAATCAGGAGGAAAAAGACAGAGTGGCGGTGCATGAGGCCGGACATGCTTTAACGGCCTATCTGTTACCCGGTGCGGACCCACTTAACCGGATTACCATTATCCCCCGTGGACGTAGTTTGGGGATGACCGAGCAAATGCCAAAGGAAGATCGGCATAACTATACGCAGGACTATCTGGAAAACCGCATTGTGATTTTACTGGGTGGTCGGGCGGCAGAAAAAATACGTTTTGATGATATTAGTTCGGGAGCCGCCAACGATCTCAAACAGGCTACTATTTTGGCCCGACAAATGATATCAGAGTGGGGTATGAGTGACCGCATTGGTCCGGTCAATTTTCAGCAAAGCGAGGAACATCCTTTTCTGGGGCGCGAGATCGCTGTGCCGAAAAACTTTAGTGATGCCTCCGTTGAATTGATCGATGAAGAAATAAGCCGTCTGATTAAAAGCTGTGAAACCAAGGCACTTGAATTACTCAAAACGAACCAAGCAAAACTAGAACAGTTGGCGCAACAGCTGGTGCAGTTAGAAACCCTGGATGAGCTGCAAATCAAGGAAATTCTTTCGACCGAGACCGAGCTAGCTTAGTTCAGCGGCAGAGCAGCAGGCACCAGTTGGATAGGGGCCTGCTTAACCGGTTCGATAACAGCATAGGCATGGGTTTGTGCTTTCTTGAATGAGCCGCTTCAATAGATGATCAAAGTCACCCGCGACCCGCTGGCACTCCTCTGCTTCCGGTTTGACTTTCTATAAAAACAAATTCAACTGGTCCCAAAAATAACCGCATAAAATATTGAATAAATAAGTGATCAGCAATCTAAAAGTTAGTAAGAATCATCATTGTTATTCGGAAAAATAACGTTTACAGGGTTGCCGTTATGTTGTTCACTTCGCCACGACAAACCGATCTATCACGAGCGGCTATACAGTCGAGTTACCGGGAGTCCGAAGACAAAGTATTGGCTCGCCTGTTACCACAAGCGGAACTTGCTAGCGCGGCAAACCATCGGGTCAGTGAAGTGGCGTTGCGCTTAGCATCAGCTATTCGTGGTGCACACACTGCCAACACCGGCATTCAGGATTTGCTTAATGAGTATGTGCTTTCGACTAAAGAGGGTGTAGTACTGATGTGTCTTGCGGAGGCGTTGCTGCGGGTGCCGGATGACATTACTGAGGATCGTTTGATTCGCGATAAACTCTTGGACGGTAACTGGTCATCTCATTTAGGCAACAAAGATTCGCTTTTTGTGAACGCCTCAGCCTGGGGTTTATTATTGTCTGGAAAAATAATCGGTTTCAATCAAGGTGGGGTTGAACCTGATATCGGTATCCTTAAAAAGGTCGTGGGCCGGTTGGGCGAGCCAGTGATTCGTGCCGCGATGAAACAGGCAATGCGTATCATGGGGACGCAGTTTGTGCTTGGTCGCGATATCGAAGAGGCGATCGCTAACGCGGCGGAGCAGGAGTCCAAAGGTTATCGCTATTCCTACGATATGTTAGGTGAGGCGGCGCGCACTATGACGGACGCGGACGCTTACGATCTTGACTATCGGCGGGCGATTGCGGCAATTGGGCAAGCATCAGATGGAAGCCATCTCCTGCAGAGTGCGGGGATATCAATTAAATTATCGGCGTTACATCCGCGCTATGAGTTTGCGCAATCGCAAAGGGTGATGTCTGAACTGTTGCCGCGGGTGAAGTCGCTGGCGCTATTGGCGAAGCAGGCAAATATCGGTTTTACCATTGATGCAGAAGAAGCACAGCGCTTGGAGCTATCGCTGGATATTATTGAGCAACTTTTTAGCGACCCCGATTTGGCTGACTGGGATGGCTTTGGTATGGCGGTTCAGGCCTATCAAAAAAGAGCGTTAGCGGTTGTCGAATGGGTACTCGAGCTATGTCGGCACAACCGTAAAAGGATGATGGTGCGTTTAGTCAAAGGGGCCTATTGGGATACGGAAATCAAACTGAGCCAGCTCGATGGTCAGGAGGGTTATCCGGTGTTTACCCGTAAGGCATCGACCGATGTTTGTTATCAGGCTTGTATGAAACTATTGCTCGCCAATCGAGATCTGGTTTACCCGCAGTTTGCCACCCATAATGCCTATTCGGTTGCGACAGTTATGGAATGGGCAGGGAAGACGGGTGGGTTTGAGTTCCAGCGTTTGCATGGCATGGGTGAAGAGCTTTATGACTTTCTGCGAAAGGAACACCAAATACCCTGTCGTATTTATGCTCCGGTCGGAAAGCATGAGGATCTATTAGCCTACCTAGTGCGTCGGCTGTTGGAAAATGGTGCGAACACTTCCTTTGTGAATAACATCGTAAACGATCAGGTACCTATCTCCGACCTCGTTCAAGATCCTGTGGCTAAGGTGAACAGCTGGGTACAGAAAGCCAATCCGCGGATTCCTTTGCCGGCGGATATTTATGGAGCAGAGCGCCGCAATTCGCATGGTTTGGATTTGACGGAAGTGCGGTCATTGATCGAAATTAAAGATGGTCTTGAAACCTGGTGTAATACCAATATCCGGTGTCATAAAGCCGCCAGTGAAGAGGGGGTTCAGTGGGCCATTAATCCGGCGAACAACGATGAGGTGTTAGGGCGGTTAATGGCTACTAGAGCTGAAAGTTTTCCAAGAATACTAGAATCCGCCTCTCAGGCTTTTCAGGAATGGTCTTCGCGCACTGTCGCCGAGCGCAACAGTTGTCTTTATCGCTTGGCCGATATTCTGGAGCAAGAACGTGATGAACTAATTGCACTCTGTATCAAGGAGGCCGGTAAAACCCTCAAGGACAGTGTCGCGGAACTCAGGGAGGCGGTAGATTTTTGTCGTTACTATGCGCAGCAAGCCCAGCAAATCTCTTTGGCGCATAGCAATGGTTTGATGCCACGTGGTGTGGTGCTCTGCATTAGCCCTTGGAACTTTCCGTTGGCAATTTTTCTGGGGCAGGTCAGTGCCGCCATTGCTGCGGGTAATGCCGTTATTGCCAAACCTGCTCAACAAACGGTGTTAATTGCACAGCGCACCTTGGAATTCATGCAGCATTGTGGGTTTCCGGCAGGATTGGTACAACTGCTTAACTGCCCCGGTCCGGTTGTTGGAGAATCACTGCTGCCTGATCCTCGCATACAAGCGGTTATGTTCACGGGTTCGACGGCGACCGGGACTTGGATCGCGCGAGCGTTAGCGGAACGGGTAGGGGAGCCGATTCCGTTGATCGCCGAAACCGGCGGGCAAAACTGTATGCTGGTTGACTCGACCGCCTTGCCGGAGCAGGTGGTGGACGATGTTATAGCCTCGGGCTTTCAAAGTGCAGGGCAGAGATGCTCGGCGTTACGAGTACTATTTTTGCAAGAGGAGGTTGCCGACAAAATTATTAAGATGCTGATTGGTGCAATGCATGAGCTGCAGGTTGGTGACCCCGCATGGTTACACACAGATGTCGGTCCGGTCATTGATAAAAAAGCTTAACCGCGCTCAATAACCATGTTGAGTATCTGCAAGAGAAAGCCAAGCTGCTCTACGCCTGCGAGCTAAGCGAGGAGTGCGCGCGGGGGACATATTTTGCGCCGCGGCTTTACGAGATAGAACATATTGATGTCCTCAAGGAAGAAGTTTTTGGCCCGGTCGTACATGTTATTAGGTATCGCGCTGATGCATTGGAAACGGTTTTTTCCGCAGTCAACAGTACCGGTTTTGGGTTAACCTTTGGTCTGCACTCGCGAATTCAGGCGACCGCGAATAAAGCGGTTGCCAGGGTTAACGCCGGAAATATTTATATCAACCGTAATATGATCGGTGCTGTGGTGGGCGTGCAACCCTTTGGTGGGCATGGTCTGTCGGGAACCGGCCCAAAGGCGGGAGGGCCGAACTATTTGTATCGGCTGATGCGTACCCTGAGATTAGCTGTGCCGACTGAAGCGCAGGCTCCGTGGTCGCAGGGGTCAGTTGTCGAGCCAACGGGAAGAGTCGATAAACTGCTTGAACAACTCGAACAAGGCTACGCACACTGGCGGTACCAGTCGGTAGGCGTAAGAGCAGCGCTATTAGAAGAAGCAATTAAAGCTGATTTTGATGAGAATAAGCAAGCTAATTGGATGCACCAATACCAGCAGCTGGCCGACGAAGTTTGTAGATTTCAACAGGAACCGATGACATTAGTTGGGCCTACCGGAGAACTGAACCAACTGATTCACGAGCCACGTGGAGTGCTGCTCAGTTTTGATTTGCGCAATCATACTGAACAGGACAGCGAATTAAATAAACAAGTACTAACAGCGCTGCTGGCGGGCAATACTGTCTTACACCTATGCCGGGAGGGTGGATTTTCCGCACAACAACAAGCAAGGCTAAATAGCAGAGGGAGCTTATTGATACAGCAACACTGGGCGTTAGACGAGCTGAGTTTGCGTCGGCTTGTACTGGCCAGGCAAATATCTGGAGTGCTTATTCAGGGCAACCCTGAGCAGAGCCAGTGCATTCATCAGATATTGCGACAACGTGAGGGCGGGCTGCTACCGGTTATCATAGAAACGGCAGAACCTTTGTTGCTGCGGCGATTAATCCTGGAGAAAGTTGTTTCTACAAATACTACTGCTTCGGGGGGAAATACTTCCCTGCTAGTCCTGAACGAGGAATAAAACATCAGGGCGTTTTAGCCTAAGCGAGCAAGATTATTGACAAAATAGGGCGATTGAGCTAATAATTACGGCTGTTTTATCAACCATGCTAATAGGCTTATCTTTCAAAGCGTGAGGAACGAATAATGAAAATAGAAGATATCAAAGCGAATAACGCCAAGCAGATGTTGCACCCCATGACAGCGCCCTATATGACCAAGGCCAATAAGCCAATGATTATTGCCCGCGGCGATGGCGTTTATGTCTGGGATATCGACGGTAATAAATACCTGGACTCCCAAGGTGGCCTGTGGTGCGTCAATGTCGGTTACAACCGCCCGGAGATGATTAAGGCGATTACCGAACAGGTTTCTACTTTGCCTTATTACCAAACATTCACCGAATTTTCTAACCCGCCCGCGATTGAACTATCGAGCAAATTAATCGGCATGCTTGAGCCGGAAGGGATGCGCAAAGTGCTGTTTACCTCGGGTGGTTCAGACTCGGTTGAAACAGCGTTGAAAATGAGCCGTCACTATTGGAAGTTAAAAGGACAGCCGGAAAAAACCAAGTATATTTCCTTAAAAAATGCTTATCATGGCGTCCATTTGGGAGGAACTTCGGTTACGGATACTGGTGTACACAAGCGTGCTTTTGAGCCGGTGTTGCCGGGCTGCTATCAAATTGATAGCCCCTTTACCTACCGTAACCCCTGGACTGAAGATCCCGAAGAGTTGGGTGCTATTTGCGCGGGGATTTTAGAACGCGAAATTCAATCTCAGGGTCCGGATATGGTTGCCGCCTTTATTGCCGAACCGGTTCAGGGAGCCGGCGGAGTGATTGTGCCACCAGCCAACTTCTGGCCGTTGGTGCGAGAAGTCTGTGATCGTTACGATGTGCTACTTATTGCCGATGAGGTAGTCACTGGTTTTGGTCGTACCGGTAACCTGTTTGGAAGCCGAGGTTGGGGCGTTAAAGCTGATATCATGTGCTTCGCGAAGGGCTTGAGTTCAGCCTATGTGCCGCTAGGCGCTACGGTGTTTAATGAAAAAGTCGCCGCTGCTTTTGATTTGGAATCACCGCACGCGATGATTATGCATGGTTTTACTTATTCCGGGCATCCAGTGGGCTGCGCCGCAGGTTTGGCTTCGCTGGGTATCGTTGAGAAAGAAGCATTGCCCGATAATGCGCGCACGGTAGGTGCCTATATGATGGAGCAACTCAAACCATTTGAGAAACGCTATCGCTCGGTGGGTGAGGTACGCGGAAAGGGTTTGATGCTGGCGTTGGATCTTGTTGTGGATAAGAAAACCAGACAATCGGTTGATCCGCTAGGTGGTTTTTCCAAGAAACTGGCGAACGTGGCAGAACGCGAGGGTGTGCTGGTTAGAGCGGTTGGACCGAAGTTGATCATATCCCCACCACTAATCTTTACTCGTGAAAATGTAGATGAATTAACCGCAGCACTAACCAAGGCCTTTGATGAGGTTGATAAGTAACTAGGTTGAAACGGATGCTAGGGAACCTTTGAATAACTCCTGGCTCACAGAACTACGAATGCTCTGTGAACCAGAGATATCAAGGAGTTATTCAGAGGTTCCCTAAAGATTAGCGGTTAATAATATCCAGTACCTGACCAGCTAAAATGGATTCAATGTCATCGAATTGAGCAAGAAACTTTTTGCTTGAGCCAAAGATAACATTGAGTCCTTCGATCAAGCTCATCAGTAGAAAACTTCTGTTCAGAAGCTCTTGCTGGTTCAATTCGGGGCGAGCCGCCTCTAGCTGAATCATTACCTGGCTCAAAAAATGATGATAAACATGGTCTCGCAGTTCGGCGGCAATCGAGCTATGGATAGACAAGCCCCAAAGCTGGTAAAAAAAACTTCTCGATTCCTGAACCTGCGCATCGGCAATTAAGTAGTGAAAATAGGCGCTGATTCTCTTGTCTGGAGCATGCGGGAATTTTGCCGCCTCTTTTTCAAACTCCTCATCGTAGCGTGTTAATCTATCTTCAATCAACGCTTTCAATAACACCTCTTTATTCGCAAAATAATAGGTGACATTGCCATTGCTAATGCCCATGTGTTGAGCGATCTTGCGTAGGCTTAAGCAGTGAAAACCCTCAGTGACCAATATATGTTGAGCGGATTGAAGAATCTCTTTAATCCTACGCTGGCTGCGCTCCTGGCTGCCGGTGATCTTACTTTGGCTTAAGGCTATGGCTTTGGGTGCTGACTTCATCGCTGATCTCTAACAAGTAATCTCTGTAGCAAAATCATATTAACCTAATTTTCTAAAAACGAGCATTGTTTACAGTTGTTTAGTTTTTCGAGTAAAGCCAGTTAGGATAACCCTTCCAGCTCTTCAACACTGGGAGACACTGATGATGTGTTTTTTTGTGCCTTGAGGGCGGGCAGTAGGAAAACCCAGCTTAAAACAAAAAGAACTGCACCAGCAAGGTTAACCAGGTCGTACATCTCCGTGCCTGATTCGCGCAACAGATTGGCTCCGATGTAGGGACCTACCGCAAAACCTACCATCTGTAACGCGACACCACGAACAATCATTTTGCCGCCATCGGCGAAGCTCGCCATGAGTGCGAGCAGGTAGGGCTGCGCGATATTCCAAAGAAAGTTGAACAGATAAACCGCAAGCGAGTAGAGGAAATAGGTGACATCGCTTAACAACAAGGAAATGCCAGCGCTGCAGCCTATCACGGCGATAGTCAGTGGAATAAAACGACCAATGCGAGCGGCTAGAATGGCGGCTAAAAATGCACCGGCAACACCAAGGAACTGTGACACCGTAAGCACATTGGCGACACTTTGTTCCGAAAGTGATGCGTTGGTTCCAACCAGAAATAGATAAGCCCAGACAATACCGATAGCTGAGTTGAATATTAAAATTGCAAGCAAAGTGGAGGCTTTCACTGTGGTGGAGAAATGATCGGTGAGTTGATGTTGCTCGACATGATCGTTTGCTCGTTTTGGCAAATAGCGAATCAGAAAAATACCGCCAGCGCAAAAAACGGCAAAGAAGAAAAGAACGCCATCAAGCTGAATAGTGCTAAGCGCTAACGGCATCACGAATAATCCAAGCGCCCCATAGACTAGCACCCAGGTTACGATAAGCCCAAAGTTGCGGTCGGGGTTCTTGGTTAATCCCATCATCGCAAAAGGCAGGGAAATCATACCCCCCATACCGATGCCGGCAAGGGTGCGGAAAAGGCCAAGTGTCAAGGGGTCTTTTTGTCCAATGGAGGCGAGATTGCCGATAACAGCGGTGAGCAGAAACCAGAAGGTTAACTTTTGCCAGTCGAAACGGCCAGCAAAAAAGTTTAGTACGATAGTAGTCGCGGCTAATCCCCACATTTCCGCTGAAGCAATATATCCGGCTTGCTCTGGCGTTAAGCCCAGCGATTCGACGAGGCCTTGTACAAATCCAGGTTGCACGATAAAAACACAAACGCCAACAACGGCTAAATAAATAATCGCGGCGATAGAACGAGTGGAATTAACATCAAGCTTGTTGGCTTCGTCGCTAAAGAGCAGTTTTATCATGCGAGGTTTTCCCCGTTTATAATTATCGTTGGAGTACGGATGGCGTTTGATTGATGGGTAATTAAAGTAGCCCAAGCGAGCTAAAAAGTAAAGAAGTCAACCTCGTTGCGTAACTTTAATCTACACAGAGCGACCTTAACCTGAATTAGCGAACCGCTAAGGTGTAGGCGATCAGTCCGCTCAGGATTAGGGGGATAGCGAATATGATGAAATTCACTTCCATGCTGACTCCCTGGGCGATAAAGAGCCCACCAAAATAAGGGCCCAGCACCGCGCCCATTCGCCCCAGTCCAATTGCCCAACCAACGCCAGTGCTGCGTAATTCGGTTGGGTAGATTTTAGCCGCGACAGCATAGAGGCCAACGAAACCGCCCTGCAACAAAAAGCCGATGACGATGAGATATTGAAATAGGTGTGTGACACCGTCGGCATAGGCGAAAATA
>Ga0070726_10002009_pt1 | contig 19059 bp, 12 predicted proteins | sample tdAd471_FD_67275 | JGI IMG/M metagenome (GOLD analysis project Ga0070726, IMG submission 67275) | Marine sediment microbial communities from the Atlantic coast under amendment with organic carbon and nitrate - tdAd47.1 | ecosystem: Environmental > Aquatic > Marine > Coastal > Sediment | place... | reverse complement strand
CAGGCCGATATGGATTATGTTTGTTTGCATAGATGCCTCCATCACGAAATTTGAATTGGTGGTGCACAATACCACCTTGAGGTATCCATCTTCGATGGTAGCCCTCGAACCATTAAGGGAGGGGGGCGTCTATATCTTCTATAAGCCCGCGGCGGCGCTGTATGCCGGCGGCATGATAGTCAGTGTGTTGCTTCCGGGGATTCCCCTCTGGCAGACCGCCCTGGTAATCTCGCTGATTGCCGGCATTTACATCTACTTCGGCGGGCTCGATGCGGTGGTGTTGAACGACGCGCTGCAGGCCTTCATGATTCTTGCGGGAAGCGCTGTTATCGCAGTGCTGACGTGGAATCAGATCCCTTCCTGGGAAGCGGTTACCAGCGGCCTTGACGAGACCCATCTGCACCTGATCAGGCCACCCTCGGACGACTTTCTGCCCTGGCCCGGTGTACTGACCGGCGTCCTGATCGTCGGCATCTATTTCTGGTGCACCAATCAATTCATCATTCAGCGGACACTTGGCGCCCGGAATCTCGATCATGCGCGCTGGGGCTCTCTCTTCGCCGGCCTCTTGAAACTGCCTAACCTGTTTCTACTGATTCTGCCCGGAGTAATGGCAACGGCACTGTATACCGATCTCGAGAACCCGGACCTGGTTTTCCCCACCCTGGCATTCGACATTCTGCCGGTGGGTGTCCGCGGGTTGATGCTGGCGGCACTGGCGGCGGCCATACTTTCCAGCCTGAAGTCTATCTACAATTCCGCCGCGACGCTGTTTACCATGGATTTTGTCGCCGGTGCACGACCGGATATCGACGACCGGAGGCTCGTGCAGATCGGTAAAACGGCCACCCTGGCATTCATGGTGCTGGCGGCGCTGTGGGCACCGCAAATAGAGAGGTTCCCCAGTCTCTGGCAATACTTGCAGTCGATTCTGTCTTACATCACGCCGCCGGTGGTGGCCGTGTTCGGTGCCGGACTGTTATGGCGAGGCGCCAGTTCGACGGCTGCGTTTACCACCTTGCTGATTGGCGTTCCGGTAGGAATTCTCGGCTGGATAGCCAACGAAATCGGTCAATGGCTGGATATTCATTACCTGTATGCCTGTGGAATCCTGTTTCTTTTCAATTGCACGGTGATGATACTTGTGAGTGGTTTCAACTGGCAACCACCGGACGCAACGGCGGCGGCGCTGGTCTGTAGCAGGCAGCAATGGAACACAGAAACCCGGCAGCTCGCCTCGCAGCCCTGGTATCGAAATTACCGGGTCCTGTCGCTGATCCTGTTGTCCCTGAGTCTCGCGATTGTCATCTGGTGGTGGTAGTTGCGATGAGCAGCAATTGATTCTATTTCCTGCACAGGACATGATGCCTACGACTCAAAAATGGCACGTGGCGCTTAACTTCTTCAGGCATTGGCTCCGGCAGCGGGAATACGTTAAGGAACCTCTGATTAATTCTGCAGGTGCTCTGCATAATTAATCAGAGGTTCCTTAATTTGACAGGCGCCCGGCTGAATCCCTTTTATCAATGAATCGCTGGACACGACGCCCCTCCTGTTCGGCAACATAGACATTGCCCAGACTGTCTACCGCGATGGCGTGGGGTAACTCGAATTGACCAGGATAGCGGCCAGGACCCTCACCAAAGCTGCCCAGCTTCTCGCCTGAACTGCGGTCCAGGATATCAACTCGCACGCTGTTCTGATTCACTACGTATAGATACTTTTGCTCTACGTCATGGGAGAACGCAAGCACCACAGCGCTGCCCCTGTCACCGCTGTCCCTGCCCGCGGGATCGGTGATAGCTGTAAAAGAAGCATCGAAAATATCTACCAGTTCGCCTGCAAGCGTAAAGACCTGGATGCGATCGGCCCGCCTGTCACAGACATAGACGAGGCCGTCATGGGAAATTCGAAGACAGTGGGGAAGCTCGATGATATCGCCCTCTGAGGGATTACGAGCCAGCCTCCACTGATGTAGAAATTTACCGGTTCTGTCAACAACCGCGATTCGACTGTTACCACCCGGCAATTCTCCATCAGCAACGTAAATATTACCGGTGGTTCCATCGATATCGATTGCCGCTGGCAGGAAAAATTGCGCATTGTCAGAATTCAACGGCAACCCTCTACGAGTACCATCAGATGAGTCAAAGACCGCTGACTCACCAATCTGCATCAGCTTCCTGGTTCCCTCGTGAGACCACTTTTGAATATACCCCGTTGCCGCCGCAACAACCCAGATGTTCTGTGCTGAGTCGACATGGCAGTCATGCAACCGCCCTCCCAGTCTGGCAGGATCTCCCCAGCCACGAACCACCTTTCCCTCCGGATTTAATTCGATGATCGGTGGAGCCAGCCTGGCCCCATCCAGGTCCGCTTCAACAACATTCTGTCGATTCAGAAGATAGAGGTGATCCTGTTGATCAATACACATACCTCCCAACCCACCGGTAAGCCACTTATTTCCGAGCGGGAGTTCCGGCCAGTCGCGATCCAGTTCGAACTCAGGAACCTGTGCAGAGCTGCCGAACGCGGCAAGGAAAGCGAAAACAAGCGCGCAAGCCCTGGCGAGCAATGAGTTTGCAATGGTATTCAACAATCTGTCCTCCGCTTCTGCTTTTCAGTAAAGCACTTACACGCTACCGGCAACCGAATACTCTTAGCTGATCAAGTTGACAGGCTTGCTGTTCAGATCAAGCCAGGGAACCTGATTTCGACGATTTCATTGCCGCTCGCCCAGCCTGAAAACATAGAGCGCATTGTGACCATCAGGACTGACCAGTTCGGGAGTCAGAAAGTTGCCGATTCTCCACGGACTTCCGCCTTCTCGACCGGCGGGTATGGCAATGTACTGCTCACCATCCACCGCATAACTGATGGGGAATCCCTGGGCTGAGGTGGCAAGTCTGGTGGTCCAAAGCTCCTCCCCGCTTTGCACATCGATGGCATGAACGTATCGATCATAGTCGCCTACAAAAACCAGACCGCCGGCAGTCGTCAGGGCTGCCGTTAAGAACGGTGCCTTCTGTTCAATACTCCACTGCTCTTCCATTGATTCCACATCGTAGGCTGCCAGCTTGCCAAAGTTCCCACCGCTACCGGGCATCTCCATCCAGCGCCGGTCTCCAAGATTTCCACCGGAGCCAACCTCAAAATTTGCCTGCCTTGGGGACATCTCCATGCAGGACTGACTCAATGGAATAATGAGAAGTCTGTTGTCCGGGTAGTAGGCCGTTGATTGCCAGTTGTGGCCACCGGCGGTAGAGGGGCATACCGATAACCACTCGCCGATCTGCATGTTACGGATGTCTTCCCGGTAACGTACTTGACCGGTTTCAAGGTTGATTTCAGAAAAAACATTCTGAAATACGGTCTGGGCTAACTCAACGTATTCGCCGGTCTCCCGATTCAGCTTCCAGAGAATTCCACTCTTTCCGATAGTAAACAGATATCTTTCGTCCAGAATATCAACCAGGACCTGTTCAAAAGCTTCATCCATGTCCAGCGATTCACCCGGTACATGTTGTCGGTACCAGACAATTTCGCCGGTTGCGGGATCAATAGCCAAAGTGGAATTTGAATACAGCGCTTCATCGTCGGTAGTCAATCCCCGGCTCGCGGCCATCCAGGGCTTTGCCTGGGCAACTCCGAAGTAAACGAGATTCAATTCCGGATCCCAACTGCCGGTCATCCAGACATCAGCGCCGCCTCGAAACTCCAGGGGCAGACCTCCCCAGGTATCTCCACCCGGCTCACCGGGCCGTGCAACGGTGTAGGTCCGCCAAAGCTCTTCCCCGGTCAGGGCATCGTGACCTGTGATAAAACAGCTGTCTTCGTAAAACCGGGAACAACCGGTAATTCCGTTGACAACGACACCATTTGCTACAATGGGACCGCTGGTATTGGAATACCCTTTGTTCTCATCAGCTATTTCGGCATCCCAACGTACGGCCCCGGTGCGCGCATCAAGCGCAACCAGATGCGCATCCGTGGTAGCGACATAAACCATGTCCTGCCATAAAGCGAGGGTCCGCAGATTACCCCCTTGACGCCCGCCCTCGGGAAATTGCCGGCTGTATTCCCAAAGCAGCGTCCCGTCCACGCCATCCAGGGCCTGGACCACGTTGCCAAAATTGGGCAGGAAAATAATGCCATCCCTGACCAGAGGAGCGGGTTGACTGCGCCCGGGATTCATTCCCCACACCCATGCCAGCGTGAGACTATTTACATTGTCCGTATTAATCTGATCCAATCGGGAGAAACCCTGGCTGCTCGGGGCACCCCGCCAGTATGTCCAATCTTCCGCCGCCGGGGCGGCAAGAGCCTGATCGGTTATGCTCCTGAAGCGCTCAATAACCTGGTAGCTGCGGGTTTCCGCACCATCACTTCGATACACGGTTGCCGCTTCGGGTGCAAAGTCGATGGCTTGCGGAGAGGGCTGATTTCCCGGGCGGCCCGGTAAAGGAGTGCGTACCGGGGCATCTTGAGAGACTGCGCCACTATTGTCCAGTTGCTCCCGATCAAGGAAAACGAAGCTGCTTTCGGAGAGTGACAACCCGGTATTGCGAGACGCTACTTCATTCTGCTGAAGCAGGAATGCAACAATTTCCAGATACTCGGGCTCAGTCAACAGCCCGGGTTGCTGAGGTGGCATTGACCGGGACAGATAGCCGACCAGATCGGCCACTTCCCGATTCTGCCAATTGTTCCGAAAGTCCGGGCCAACCAGGGCAGTCGCCTCAAAAGAGCCCTGCAGATTGTTCAGATGACACACGGTACAGTTCTGTGCATACAGCTCCGCTCCCTGATCGGCCTGGTCTACCGTGTAATCCGCCTGACGAACTTCCTGAGCACATGCCGCCCCGGCTGCCGAGGAAAAAACAGCTGCTGCTAAAACCTGCCACGCTTTCATTGTCAGTTTTCTTCCTGTTGATTGACTCTGAGCACTTCCTGGCTCGCCCTTCTTTCAGCCACTGCCCGCGCGTACTCTTCCTCATTGATATAGGTAATCCCAACCCAGGCGTGACTCATTTCATCCACACCTCTACGTCCAAAAACCACCCATTGCTCCGGGTCCGGGTTCAGGGGATTATTCTCGGTATTATCAAACACCGAAGTGAACTGCAGGATAGTCCCGGTCGGAAGCAGCGGTTTGGCCTCATCAGCGTAAAGGTAACTGATCTGCCAGTTGTGGTTGTACTTGTTCACCTGACTCAGCACTTCTTTACGACCATCCGGGTAAATCGCTTCCATCGTCATCACTTTGCCGCGCATATGTAAATGGGGCCGGTAACTGTGAACCACTGCCGGTGACTCGAGTACGTGCGTCCCTTGCAGGACCTGATAGCCATATGGAGGGATCACGATGTCCTGACCTCGTGCCATTCCATCCCGCCCATCAACTCTGAATAGCACCTCACCCACTGTTTCCAGTTCCGGCCGTTCCTCTTCCGGGTAAAACCATAACCCGACTTCAACTACGTCACCCGGTCCTTCAGCGCCAACCGGGAAATAGTGCAGATTCCAGTATATTCGACCATCCGGAGGGACGCGCATACCGGTTCCTTCGCCAAATATTTCCCAGGATTTACCTACACCGTACCTGGCCAGAGCAACAGAACGCCCTTCGCCTTCAGGAAGTAAAACGGCATGACCGTGATGCACTACCTTTTTACCCAGCGGATACGATGGCTTGAACTCTGCAGCCTTGAGCCAACGCTCCTGTTCCAGCCCTTCAAACGGCAAAACCGGATTCCACCACTGATCCTGCCCGTTGGCAATTACGTCGTAGGGGGAAGACTTGATAACCAGGTCCGGTGGCCCAAGTCGCTCCTCAAGCTGCCAGGCTTCTCCACTGGGGAATTCCAGAGGCTCAGGAAGATCGGCCGGATCTCCCAGAGGAACACCACCGTCTACCCAGGCTGCGATCGTATCGATCTGCTGGTCAGTCAATGACGCATCATTCTTGAAATTCTGAATACCAACGTTCTTGTCCACATGCCAGGGTGGCATGATCCGTTTCACCACGCGATCCCTGATAATCGGTGCAAACGGATACACCTCCTCGTAAGTGGTCAATGGCATTGGCCCAATCCCTTCCGGATTATGACAGCTCTGACATTTCTCCTGCATAATGGCAGCCACATCACCAGCAAAAGTCGGAATTCCGGACTGAGCTGAAACCTGTCCGGTAAAAATAAGAGCAGCCACGGTAAGGCAACACATCGAAACACCACCAGTCATACTATCCAGTCTCCTGACAGAAAACCTCATGATAATCTCCTCAATTTAATTTGATACGTTCACGTGAAAGTAGGCATTTGTATGGCAACAATAGAACTCGAATGCATCGGTGTCTTCAATAGTCTGCATTCTGACCACGTATTCTCCGGGGCTGTCGAACGTGACTGTCACACCAACCGGCCCGTCGTTTATGGGTTGAACACCCTCAAGGTGGTCAAAGCTGACCTTGCCTGGTCCCGAATGCTTGGCCCATCCCACCCAGACCTCGTCAGCCTCGTGTTCAACCCAGGCCTCGAGTCGCAGGGGCTCCAGTGTCTCTGCCTGAAGCGGTTTCGAATGAACGCCCTTTCTGCCAAGAATGTATTCGTCGCCTGGTTCAAGCCTCACTGCCGGAGCAATATCACCTCGACCGTGGGACGCCGGCTCATCCAGAACATAAGCCGGCTTTATGTGACCGGGTACCTTCAGCGCCTCATTGGCGCTGGTCAAGTTCCAATAGATTTTGTCGTTTGCACCAAATTCCTCAGGGACCGTAACCGTGAAAACACAGAATTTATGGCGGTATTCAATGGGTAACGGATCAAAATGAGTCGGCAATAAACCATCCGCATCATACCCGCTTAAGTAGTTGTCGTTCCCTGTGGGAATGGTCAGGCTCTCTTCGGTATTCATATTGAAATAGCTGTAACACAGAGAGCGGGTACCGTCCCCATTGGGAAACCAGCCATCAAAAAGCGGAATGACCGGCCGCCCCTGGGATCGAATCACTTCACTGTCCCATATCTGGTTCTTAAGCTGGATGGGTTGAGTCAGGCCGTGTCCTGAAAGACTGACCAATACAAGCATAAGTGCCAGTTGGCATGTTTTTTTATTCAGATTTTTCATTTTAAGTTCTCAGATCCAGATGGTCGAATAATTTGCAGGGTTTATCGCCCCCTGTGTTCCTTCTATACCTTTTTCCTGTTGACTCCTTTGTCTGCCCTTGCGCGTGTCATTACTTTCGCTCCTTATCTCTCCTGCATCCCTGCGCATGACGCCCTGAACCACTGCCTTTCAAAGCCTTACACATGTCACGCACCAGCAGCGCAGGGAATTCCTACCGATAAGCCCAGGGTCGAAGCTTCGTGTCGGCTTCTTGAAAATCGGTTATAGCCTGCTCATGAGCCAGAATCTCGTCAAGGTCACTCAGGTCGTTCAAGAGTTTTTCACGCAGTCTGGAGTCAACTTCAAACCCGACAGGTTCCATACCTGCTCGCGTAACGATAAGTGACTCAAGATCAACTGTCACAGGAAGTTGCGGGTTGCTTCGAACGCTGTTTGACAGTAATTGAATCAGATCAAAGTCTATCACCACCGGAAGCATACCGTTTGCGAAGCAGTTGTTGTAAAAAATCTGCCCAAAGCTTGGAGCGATTACTGATCTGAAGCCGAATGCCATGAGCCCGGTAACTGCTGATTCGCGCGAACTCCCTGTGCCAAAGTTTTCTCCAGCCAGCAGCACCGAGGCATTCCGGTAAGGTTCCTGGTTTAAAATAAACTCCGGATTCTCGCTGCCGTCACTATTGTAGCGAATGGATTCGAAACAGATTTCAGCCTGGGAAAGGTTTGCGGCACGCCCCTGCCGGTTCAAGGGCATTATCACGTCGGTATCGACGTTCGGTCTCAAAAAGGGTGCGGCGATGCCGGTGTGACGATGAAATTCAGCCACGTTCTACACTCCCACCAGACGTCGCACGTCTGTGATTGTACCCGTAATCGCTGCAGCAGCAGCCATGGCCGGGCTGGCCAGATGGGTAATTGAATCACGCCCCTGCCTGCCAACAAAATTTCTGTTGGATGTAGAAACGCAATGATCACCCGGGGCAACGCGCTCACCGTTGGCTGCCAGGCACATCGAGCATCCCGGTTCTCGCCATTGGAATCCTGCTGACAGGAAAATCTGATCGAGCCCCTCGGATTCTCCTATCCGCTTGACTGCTTGCGAGCCTGGGACCACCCACGCCTCCACGCCAGGAGATACCGAGCGCCCTTCAACCACTGCAGCAGCCGACCGTAAATCACTGATGCGGCTATTCGCGCATGAACCTATAAAAACCCGCTGAATTGGTGTGCCCTCGATTGGCTGCCCGCTGGTCAGGCCCGTGTAATCCAGCGCCGCGGAATACCCGGCACCAGCTCCCACGGCGGGTATTGTCTCTGAGACGCCGACAACATGTTCCGGGCTGGTACCCCAGGTCACCTGGGGTTCGATATCTTCCACCCGAACAGATAACGTCTTGTCATACTCTGCATCATCATCCGTGGGAAGTGTCTGCCAGTACGCCAACGCCGCGTCCCAATCCTGCCCCTGTGGGCTGTATTTCTTCCCGGCAAGGTACTCGAATGTGGTGTCATCCGGCGCCACCATTCCTATCCTGGCACCCATCTCAATCGACAGGTTACACAGGGTCAATCGCTCTTCCATCGACATGGCTTTTACAGTGCTGCCCGTATACTCCACTGCGTACCCCGTGCCTGAATCCGCCCCGAACCGACCGATGGTGTACAAAATAATATCCTTCGCGGATACCCACGGTGGCAACCGGCCATTGATTTCCACCCGAAGCTGTTGCGGTCGCCGTTGAATGATTGACTGGGAAATTAACGTGTTGCGAACCTCGGTCGACCCGATACCCCAGGCCATCGCGCCCAGTGCCCCTTGTGTACAGGTATGACTGTCACCGCAGACTACCAGCATGCCCGGAAGCGTGTGACCGTACTCAGGGGCAATGATATGAACAATTCCCTGTTCCTCATCGTTAATTCCCACGCCGTCTATTCCCAGCGAGTTGGAGGTAACGATCAGTTGTTCAGCCAGTCGCCTGCCGCTCGGAGACGAATCATAGGTCCTGCCAGGTATTGTCGAAACACTGTGGTCAACGACGGCGTAGGTCAGATCAGGCCTGCTTACTGAGTAGTTCTGTCGCGCAAGTGAGCGATAAGCCCCCGCATGGAGATCATGGATAAAATGTTTATCAACATGCAGCAGATCGGTGGTATCGCTGAGTCTGGTGATTACATGTACATCCCAGATTTTCTGCAGCAGGGTCTTCGGTTGACCGTCAAGACTGGCGGCACGGACGGGGAATGAATGAAATTTTGCAGCAAGTGATGCCAGCGCGGCGGACTGGATAAATCTTCTTCTTCTCATTGTCAGACTCCACTCGATCCTAATCGATTGACAGGCAATCAGGTTTTCCGCCTGACTCCGACTAAGGATTGTTTTTACTGTTTTTTTTTTTGCAAAATAATAGTCTCTGGCCGATAATTGAGGCAACAGCACACTCAGGCTATGCTTTTTGTTGTGTATGTGCCTTGGGCTTGTTCAGTAACCAGAGAAAATCTCACTGATCGCCAAGCTGTTACGAAGTTAGCATTTAGCGGATTTATGTATATCCTGAATCTGAACTATGTTGTACTGATTCTGAACTAATTTATGTTGAAAACTTACCTGATCATATGACAACCTGAAACTGTCGGTCTTAATCCCCACATGCGCACGACCTGAAAATAATCAGAAGCTGACAACAACTGAACCAAGTCCCCACTGCCAATCACTCTTAGCTCATTAATTGCTTTTCAGTCAAAGACTTAAGAGTCGGTAATCCAGTCGGCCAGGAAAAAAACAATGAGCCTGACCCACCTCGTTTTTCTTACGCTTGCTGTCTCGCACATGCTGTTGGTGGCGCTGTATTTTCTAGTACACCACTGGAAACAACCATTCGCCAGGCTGATCAGTCTGTTTTTCCTCTGTGTGATTGCCTACCTGATGGCAAGTATTCCGGGAGATGTTGAACGACACGGTCCCGTCGTTGAAATCATACTCCACCGATTCGGAAACCTTACCGTGTTGCTGCTCTGGTTGATCTCACACCACCTGTTCGCTGACGACCAGAGGACCCATCCACTAGTATGGTGGCTTGGCGGTATATACATGATTCTGCGTGCGGTCGGCAGCACCTTCAGCAATCTGGATCTCAGTTACAGTTCTTTGTTTTTTATAGTCACCTACGCGTTACCACAGCTGATAATGGTTGGCTTTGTTTTTCACGCTTTTTATCTGACGATCCGCGGATACGAAATCGATCTGGTGTCGGAAAGGCGCATTGACAGGGTCGCCTTTGTTATCGGGATGGGAGTCTTATTGACCATGATTGCCATCAACGCGAGCTATAGGATACTGAATTCATTGCTTGCTATCAGCAATGACACCTTGTTGCTGATCCCCACCCAGTATTACTCGATTTATCTTTACCTCGTCACCGTGGCTTTTTTCCTATGGAGGTTTCGTCTGGCGCGGGGTTCGTTGCTCAGTCTGAGCGGAATGTCCTCAATCAATGGTAATTCGTCCGCCGAGCACAACAAACTGGGGAAAGAAGACCTCAGGCTTATAGAGCGGGTCAGGAAGGCCATGGTGGACGACAAGCTTTTTCTGAAGCACAAGCTGACGGTAGGCGAACTGGCCAAACACATAGACAGTCAGGAATACCGGATTCGACGCGTGATAAATCAGCAACTGAACTTCAGAAATTTCAGTGATTTCCTTAATCAGTATCGCATTGCTGAAACCGCCCGCAGGCTGACCGAAACGGAGGAGTCCATATCTTATATAGGATTGGACGTTGGCTACACTTCGCTATCCTCCTTTCATAAAGCCTTTAAAAAACAACATCAACTGACCCCAAAAGAATATCGGATGCGCCATCAGGTCGATATCTGAGCCGCGACGGGCCCCGGTCTCAGACGCCTTCTTGCAGCACTCTGCGCTTTCTTATCTCAAACCCCGCTCCCTCGGCCTCGGCTCTCAATTCACCGGCAGTTCATGCGATTTACTGTCCGCAGGCAGAACCTCTGTAAGAATTCGGCCGAATAAGGCCCTGTTGTTCACAATCCGTATAATTTTCTTTGTTTTCAACACAACATAGTTCATAAAAGACTTCTAATTATTTTGCTTACAGTCAGACTGAGATTGATTCTCAGTGGAATAAAAAAGTTAAAAACGCAAAAAAAAACAACAAGTAGAGATCAGGCGCGTTGCTGCTTTACCGGTCATCTCCCAACTGTTTCAGGCTCGTTGCGGAATGGAACGGGCAGATTACCCGCACTGACTGCCTACCCACCAGAATGAGGAGGACTGACTTCACCGACCCTGGATAAAAAACCGACTGCAACATCCCGACGTCACCATGGTCACTCAAAAAATGACTAAGAATCAATTGACAATGAGTAACAACAAAAATAACTAGCAACAGGTTGTCATCTTTCTTGATACCGTGCTCTTACGCATGCCTTCAGGCGAGCGATGGAGCCTGACGTTTGAGTTACCGGATAATTCGAAGAAGCGTGCCAGAGAAATAAAATAAAAAAGAGGAGAGTCTCCGTGAAAAACACTATCTGCAATATCAGTAAGAAAAAGCCAATCGTTATGGCCTTGAGTGCCTTGATGGGTGCCCATATCGGGGCTATCAATGCGCAGGATTCGGATTCCGATATCGAAGAAGTCGTGGTCACGGGCAGTTTTATCCGCCGCACCGAGGGATTTCGTTCATCCTCTCCGGTCACACAAATCAGCTCTGATGACATTGCCGCATTTGGCACCTCCAATATCGGTGACGTTATCAGCGCACTGAGCTTCAACAACGGTACACCTACCACCGCTAACATCCTCGGCTCCACGCCGACTGTAGCGACCACGCAAAGTTTCAATCTACGTGGATTAGGCGCTCGGGCAACCTTGAACCTGGTTGACGGACTCCGGGTTGTGAATGGCAACGTCAATACTTTCCTCCCTCAGATCGCGCTACAGCGTCTGGACATAGTTACCGATGGGGCGGCCGCCCTATATGGCACTGCGGCGGTAGCAGGGGTTGTAAATTTCGTGCCGCTCAAATCCTATGATGGCGTGAAAGTTGAGGTATTCGGGCAAGGTGATGCTCGCGGCGACTACGAAGACTTTCAATTCAGCATGCTGGCAGGGGGCGAATTCGCCGGATTCGATATAGTCGGCGCGCTTGAGGTTCGCAACAATGGCAATCTTGGATTTCTCGACAGACCGGATCAGTTTGACGGAGGCATTACCTTTTCATCCACAGGCAATCCGGGAACCTACAATGTTCCGGTAAGAGATGAAAACGGCATGTTGACAGGAGATACCTCGAGAACTCCGGATCCCGGATGCGGGACCCGCGAGGATCAAACGGTAAGGGGCAGCAATCCTGCGGGATTCGTGTTCGGGGGACGCTGCAGATTTGAGTTCGGCGAATTTCACGATTACCGGACCAAGCAGGATACCGCCAACGCCTTCACCAACATCTCCTATGATGTCTCTGACACCCTGTCACTTTCGTTTCAAGGAAGCCTGTATGAGCGGGAGGACTTTATCCGAAGGTCTCCCTCGAGCTCAGGTGGCAACACGGGAGCCCTACCCGCCGTTATTCGAGGCGAACTGCCCGGAAACCCCTATCGTGCAGTTGATGCCAACGGGAATCCGCTCTTTGCCAGGGACACGGATGGCGATGGCATCCCGGACAGGAACTCAGAGAATCAGGTCATCCTTGACCCGAACGGAATCCCCTTTAATGAAGATGTCACCTTCAATGCCTGGCGACCGTTTACCAAGTACGGCACCTTACCCAGCAACCTTAATGGCGATGGCTCGCGTCGCGGAGGGGGCAAGACCACTGGCTACAGGACTGTGTTCACTGCAGACTACAGCGTCCCGTTCTTATCAGGATGGGAAGGGCGGAGTGCCTACACACACCAGAAATCCAAAGATGAAGACTATGACAGCAATTATCGAACTTCTGCAATTGCAGCCGGTTTGAACTGTGACGTGACCGGGCCTCGAGAAGACTGTTTCAATCCTTTCTATACTGATGACCCGGCACTCATGAATTCGCAGGCGCTGGTTGACAGAATCGCTGTACAGCAGAAAGATCGGGACATAGACAGGCTGCAGACTTTCGATACTTTTATTTCAGGAACAGTCGAACCCGGCGGATTTCAATTACCCGGTGGGTCAATAGGCGCAGCGGTCGGCTACCAATGGCGAAGAACTGAAAACGAGTATACCCCCACTCAACTTGCTGCAGAGGATGATCGATTTAACGGGGCTCAGCAGTTTCCATCGGCATTTTCACGTGAAGTCAATTCGATTTTCATGGAATTGTCCCTGCCCGTCCTCGAAATGCTCGAGTTACAGTATGCTGTCCGGAAAGAGGAATACACAAGCGGGCAGGATTCCACCGACCCTAAATATGGAGTTATATTCACTCCATTCAATAATCTTTCCCTGAGAGCTTCGGCGGGAACTTCTTTTGTCGCACCCACACCAGGCCAGCTCAATGCACCTGAATCCTGCGGGCTGCAGCCCATCGATGATCCATTCAGCGATTTTACTTCCTTTGCACAGACCTGTAATACCGGGAATCCCGACCTCGTGCCGGAATCAGCCGATACGTTAAGCGTGGGATTCACCTGGGATATTATTCCCGACCTGAGGCTGGATATGTCCTGGAGCGAAACAGACTTCAAAGATCGTATCGTGGCAACGGGACTTTCAGACGTGCTTGCGAACGACTTTGCGAACTATATAAAGGCGTACGGTACGCCTTCCACTCCCAATGGTGAGCCCACACTGGATCAGCTGGCCACCTGGCTTGCTGACCCTCGAAGTGACAAGCGAATTGTTCGGAATGCCAATGACCTGGGTTTCGTAGAAAGAGTCTTTGTGAGCTCCTCCAATGCAAGTAGCGAGCTCGTCCGGGCCGTCGACATGCAGTTGACGTATATGTTCGGTTTTCAGAGTGTCGGGGACTTCAGGCTCAATGCGAACGCTACCTATATTGACACGCACGAAGTCCAGTTCCAGGCCAGCGAAGAGCCATTCGAGGCGACAGGGGCACAGAACGACTTTACCAGAATCGTGCCGCCCATTCCGCGCTGGAAAGCCAACGTGGGCCTTGGATGGATCAGGGGCAATCACGCTGCACGAATGACTGCGAGGTTTACCGATACTGTGACCTACGACAGTCTGAACCTGCCTTCATCCTGGCGGTCAGTGCTCCCAAATCTGGTAACCGGAATTGAAGAAATCGATCAGATGACAACGGTGGATTTAAGCTATACCTACAACAACATCGACGTTCTGGGAGGTAATGGCGAAGTCACTCTTGGTTCACGTAACCTGTTCGATGTTTATCCTGATCGCCTTGGCAACCTGGGAGGTAATGAGGCGTTTCTTTATGATCCTACCGGACGCATGATCTATGCTCGATTAAGCTACGAGTTTTAGAAAACCATCTCTCCAGTGCTCACATTCCGTCGCAGGTTGAGGAGTGTGAGCATTTTTTTGTTGATCAGTCTTGCGGCCGATCCCCCTAACCCCAGCACGTAGATTCAACAGCTTTTCAGTAAAAGGTATACCCATGACCAAGTCTGTTCTCCACCTCTTTTGTATACTATGGACGTGGACAGCCAGTGTTGTGCTGTTTCCGCTTTACGCACAACAGGGCGCTCCTGATGGCCAATGGCCTGCCTATGGGGGCGACCTGGGACATACCAGGTATTCAAGCCTGAAGCAGATCAATGCAGATAATTATTCAATGCTGGAAGTCGCGTGGCGTTTCAAGACCGACAACCTCGGTCCGCAGCGGGAATACCGGCTCCAGGCCACACCACTGGTTATTGATGGAATCATGTACACGACGGCTGGCTCGAGAAGAGCGGTTGTCGCACTCGATGCAGGCAGCGGCGAACTGCTTTGGGTATACAGCCTGGATGAAGGAGAACGTGCAGTTAATTCCCCGAGGAGACTTTCGGGACGGGGACTTGCTTTCTGGCAGGAGGGCAATGAAAAAAGAGTAATTTATGTGACGCCCGGGTATCAGATGGTTGCTCTGAATGCGGATACTGGCAGGCCTGTCGCAGAATTCGGAAATCTCGGCATCGTAGACCTGAAACAGAATTTTGATCAGCAGATCGATCCAGTCGACTCGGATGTCGGCCTGCATGCCACTCCTGTTGTCGCTAACGATGTTGTGATCGTGGGCGCGGCCCACAGTACCGGCGGTAATCCAGCGAGTCGCGAAAACGTGAAGGGCTACGTTCGTGGATTCAACGTTAGAACCGGTGAACGTCTCTGGATATTCCACACGATTCCTATTACCGGCGAATACGGCTTTGAGTCCTGGGAGGAGAATTCGGCATCCTATACCGGTAATACAGGAGTCTGGGCACAGATTTCAGTGGATACCGAACTTGAAACCGTTTACCTGCCTGTGGAAGCTGCGACCGGGGATTATTACGGTGCCTACCGACCCGGTGACAATCTCTTTGCTGAAACCTTGTTGGCTGTGGACCTGTATACCGGTGAGCGCAAATGGCATTACCAGCTCGTCCACCATGGCATCTGGGATCAGGATATACCGTGTGCACCAATATTGGCAGACATAGTGATCGATGGTGAATTGCGCAAGATAGTCGCACAGCCCACTAAGCAGGCATTTCTCTATGTGTTCGATCGAGAAACGGGCGAGCCAATATGGCCGATTGTTGAACGTCCGGTTCCCCAAGGGGATACACCTGGCGAGTGGTATTCACCTACCCAGCCATTTCCCACAAAACCACCGGCCTATGATCGTCAAGGGGTAACATTGAATGATCTTATCGATTTTACGCCAGAGCTCAATAATCGGGCCGAGGAAATTGCCAGCTGGTACAAACTGGGGCCATTATTTACCCCACCGGTTGTGAGCAACATAGACGGTCCACTGGGTACGCTGATGGCGCCTTCCACTGCCGGTGGAACCAACTGGCAGGGTGGTTCGTTCGACCCGGAAAACGGTGTACTTTATGTTTCCTCAAACAGCTCCGTAGGTGGAATAGGTCTGGTGCCACCCTATCCCGGGCAATCAGATATGGCCTTCATTCAGGGAAGCGCTATTTCCGGCCCGCGAGTCTCCGGTGGTGCAGGCTCCGCGCCGGGCGGCGGCAGAACCCAGTTTGAAGCCGCCTCACGGGAGACACCCAGTTCCAGTCGCGGCACACCTCCTCGAGGATTGCTGGTAGACGGACTACCGCTATTAAAACCCCCTTATGGGACAATAACGGCCATTGATATGAAGCAGGGAGATATTCTCTGGCAGATTCCCCATGGGCAAACGCCGGATCGAATTGCCAACCATCCAGCTCTCAGCGGACTGAACATACCAAGAACAGGACAGGGAGCAACTGTCGGGACACTGGTGACCTCTACACTGCTGATTGCCGGTGAAGCTCAATTGACCACCGGCGAGGACGGTCATCGCAGAGCCATGCTGCGGGCCTACAACAAGCAGACGGGCGAAGAAATCGGAGCCTTGGAGCTTCCCGCGCCTCAGACCGGGTCTCCGATGACCTATGTTGTCGATGGCCAGCAGTATGTAGTCGTAGCGGTGAGCGGATCAGGATATTCAGGAGAATTCATTGCTTTCCGGCTCCCATGACAATGAAAGGAAAAGCAGCATTTTCCGGATGCGTGAGCTTTTCCCATTCCACTCTACCCGGTATTAAGGTACCCGAAACAGGTCTGTTGCGGCAAAGTGCAGATTCAACGGAGCGGTTCGTGGAGTCACCGGACTGGATCTACGCTAAGTCGGGACTGCCTTCAGGTCCTCAGGTCACCTTAAGACGCTGTTGGAACCGGGGTTCCCGGAATACTTCGTGATTCACAAGTTCGGCCAGTTTCTGCACCGCCCGCTCGATCTCCGCAAAGCGCAGAATCAGCGGTGAGAAGCCGACGCGCAGCAGATCAGGACTGCGGAAGTCGGCGATAACGCCGGTGTCTGCCCAGGCCCTGCAGATTGCATACGCCTGCGGGTGGGTAAAAGCCACCTGGCTGCCTCTGCGCGCCGCCTCCCGGGGAGAGACCAAATGCAGATCCCTCAGCATTGGATATTGTTCTTTGCATTTCAGAAAGCATTCACCAAGTGCGATGGATTTTTGCCGCAGCTGACTGACTTCTGTATCCGCGAACACATCGAGTGCGGCGTTCAGTGCCGCCAGAGACAATATCGGGGGCGCTCCGGTTAAAAACTGACCGACACCTCCTGCAGGCGTGAAATCCCGGTCAAATTCGAAAGGAGCCCTGTGTCCCATCCAGTCCCATAGAGGTTGCGTGAAGCTGTCCTGATGTTTACGGTTCACGTAGACAAAGGCAGGCACGCCGGGACCGCCGTTGAGAAACTTGTAACCACAACCGACCGCGAAGTCCACTTGAATCGCCCCGGTATTCCCGGAGACTCTATTCTTTGAGAGGATAGAGTAATGAGTAGATCAAATCGATATGCCCCGGAAGTCCGGGAAAGGGCCGTACGCCTGGTACGGGAAGCGGAAAAAGAACACAGTTCTCAATGGGCAGCAATTCAATCGGTATCAGCCAAAATTGGTTGTACGCATGAGACGCTGCGCCGATGGGTTCGCCAGTCAGAACGGGATCAAGGCGAACGAGCTGGGCTGACAACGGATGAGAAGGCGCTACTGAAGCAGCTGCAACGTGAGAATCGGGAGCTGAAACAGGCTAACGAAATCCTACGTAAAGCATCAGCTTTTTTCGCCCAGGCGGAGCTCGACCGCCGACCGAAGTGATGGTGTCGTTCATTGACGAACACCGAGATGCCCATGGGGTCGAGTCGATTTGCAAGCAGTTGCCAATCGCCCCGTCGACATATTACGAAGCCAAGGCACGCCAGGCCGATCCATCAAGGTTACCGGCCAGAGCACATCGAGATGCAGAGCTGATACCTGAGATTGTCCGTGTATTTGAAGACAACTTTCAGGTCTATGGTGCCAGGAAGATCTGGCGGCAATTGAACCGGGAGAATTGGGAAGTGGCTCGCTGCACGGTAGAGCGACTAATGGCTCAACTCGGCATATCAGGCGCAGTCCGCGGTGGCAAAAAGTACCGCACGACAGTCCCTGATGAGGCTGCAGAGCGACCTGCTGATCTGGTGCAACGGCAGTTCCAGGCTGCACGACCTAATCAGCTTTGGGTCGCAGATTTCACCTATGTCGCTACGTGGACCGGTGTGGTTTATGTCGCTTTTGTAATTGACGTGTTCTCTCGCAGCATTGTTGGCTGGCGAGTGGCACGATCCATGAAAGCGGAGCTGGTTCTGGATGCCCTGGAGCAGGCGCTCTGGGCTCGGGGAAGCGCTGAAGGGCTGATTCACCACAGTGACCGAGGTAGCCAGTACTTGGCCATACGGTACACTGAGCGCCTCGCAGAAGCCGGCATACAATGTTCTGTGGGCACTACTGGAGACTCCTACGACAATGCTTTGGCTGAATCCATCATCGGCTTGTTCAAGACAGAGATTATCCACCGGCAAGGGCCCTGGAAATCAATTGACCCGGTGGAATATGCAACCCTGGAGTGGGTGGACTGGTTCAACCAGCGCAGGCTTCTGGGTCCAATCGGCGACGTACCGCCTGCGGAATATGAGCAGGCTTATTATGAACAACTGGAAGAGTCAGCCAGCGTACCCTGACTCACACAAAAGAGTCTCCGTTATACCCGGGGCGATTCAGTATCTTGGGAGCGCCCCAGGTGGGATGCTCCTGCTTAATTCTCAGGATGCTTTTCTCTACCTGGAAAGGCAATTTATTGGCATGCCGGTAGAGACTGTTCGATATTCTGTGTCAAAGTAAAAACGCCCCATTTATCTGATCACAGATCCAGCGCACCATCAAGCCTTCCTTCGAAAAATATAGCCAGCTGCGACAGCGTCAGGTTCCAGT
>Ga0070726_10002008_pt1 | contig 19060 bp, 18 predicted proteins | sample tdAd471_FD_67275 | JGI IMG/M metagenome (GOLD analysis project Ga0070726, IMG submission 67275) | Marine sediment microbial communities from the Atlantic coast under amendment with organic carbon and nitrate - tdAd47.1 | ecosystem: Environmental > Aquatic > Marine > Coastal > Sediment | place... | reverse complement strand
CCCCCGAGGTCCAGGCCCGGCTGCGGACCTTCGTGCTCCAGGGTGGCTCGGTGTTCACCGAGGACTGGGGGCTGTGGGAGCTGGCCAACCCCGCCTGGCCCAAGCTGATCGCCCCCGCCGCGAACCTCGAGGAGCAGACCGTGGACTATTACCTCCCGCCGGGGTCGGCCGGGGACCCGCTGCTGCGCGGGGTCCTCCAGCGCGAGGGTCGCACGATCACCTTCAAGGACCGCAGGTGGACCGTCGACGCGGCCAGCCCGGCGATCAAGGTCCTCGACGAGGAGCGCGTGCGCGTGCTGCTCGCGAGCCGCGCCTTGAGCCAGCGCGACCCCGAGGCGGGCGCGCTGGCGGTCCTGCTCGAGCCGACCCGCCCCCAGACCGGCGGCGGGCGCCCGCGCACCGGCGACGCGCCTGTGCCCAGGGGCGGCATGGTGCTCCACGTGCTGAGCCACTTCGGCAAGCAGGCGCGCGAGGCCGACGAGTTTGCGCTACAGAACCTGCTGATCAACTTCGTGCTCGAGGCCCAGTCGCGCTACGCCCGGCGGGAGCGTTAGCCGGTGAGCGAGGGGCTGGAGCTCGAGTTGCGGGCGCGGCCTCCCCAGCGCTGTCCTTTCTGCCACGACGACCTCGGCGACCCGGCCAAGGGCCACTGGACCTGTGGAGCCTGCAACGCCGTCCACCACGCCAGCTGCTGGGGAGAGGCGGGCACGCGCTGCGCGGCCTGCGGCGCGGAGGAGGGTGCGCTCAGCGGTCAGCCGGCGGCGCCGCCGAGCGACGCCGAGCTGGAGTCGATCCTCGCCGCGGGCGGCCACGCGGCGGTGGTCGCGGCGCTGCGCTCGGCGGGGGTCCCCGAGGCGGCGTGCCTCGAGCGCGCGGTGGAGGTCGCGACGCGGGTCGAGCTGCGCCGGGCCGAGCGGGGCGGGCGCCTGGGTTGGGTGCTGATCGCCCAGGCCGCCGCGCTCGTGGTGTGCGCGGTGCTCGCCGCGTTCACCGAGGCCCAGGCCGCCGTGATCGGCGGCGCGCTGGCCCTGGGAGCCCCGCTGCCGTTCCTGCTCTGGGCAGGTTGGCGCGACGCGCGGTTCGGCACGGCGTTCGGTGCCGTCGTGCTCAACCTCGCCGGGGCCGGGATCGGGGCGGCCCTCGTCGACGCCCTCGACATCCGTCGGCGACGACCCTCGGGCACCCTGGTCGTGGTCGCCCTGATCCTCGCCGGCGTGGCGTTCAGGATCTCCCGCGTCAGCGGGCCTCGCCGGCGCTAGTGCCTTGCGTCAGAAGTAACGCTACATCTCGCTTGCCCTCGTCGCCCCTGGCGTCGTTGTTCGTCGGTCACAATGAGCCACATTGTTCGCTCCTCACGCCTTGCCAGGAACGACGATCGCTGCGCGACCCGTAGCGCTACTCCTGACGCAAGGCACTGGTCGGCTAGGGTCGCTCGCGTGGGCGGACGTCTGCGCGGCCCCGGGGGTTGTTGCGGCAGCCCACGGTGCAGCAGCCGCGGTTGGCCGTCATGCACTCGGCGTGGAGCGTCGACTGGCAGGCGGCGCAGGTCGTGAGCTCGGCCGGCGAGGACCCCGCGAGCCCCTCACGGCAGTAGGCGCAGTGCTGATCGGGTTGCAGCGTAACGGGGACGGTGCCCACCGCCTTGGGGACGACGAGCGCGACCTTGGGCGCGGGCTCGCCAAAGGGACGGGTGCTGAAGCGTACCAGGCGGACCAGCGCCTCGAGCCTGGCGTCCAGGTCGCGCAGCGCGTCGGGCCCGGGGGACTCCTTCGTGACGGCGATCTGGCCGGCCTCGACGTAAACCCGCAGGAAGTGGCGGGCTCGCCCGGTGTTTGCCGTCATGAACAGGGTCGCCATCGCCGCCAGTCCGACCTCGTCGAACGTGTTCCGCAGGCAGTGCGCGGGGCCCTCGAGAAGCGCCCGCTGGGCGTTGTCCATGACCATCAGCCGGTCTTCGTAGTTTCGCTTGAGGTAGCGTGTCCAGCTGCGGTGCCAGCAGTCGGAGAAGTCGTCGGGGTTCAGGCGCGGGGACTCGACGCAGAGGTCGAGGGCGAAGTCCGACCCGTGCCAGCCGAGGCGGACCCGGCACGCGTGCTCGAGGACCGTGCAGCGGACCTCGCACACGGGGATCCCCTGCCCCGTGGAGTCGTTCAGCTCGTGGCCGTTCTTGGTGGCCCAGGTCTGCAGCAGCTCGAACAGCTCCTGCTTCTCCGCGACGAGCTGGGGTCCCATTCTCCGCGCCCAAACCAGCATGCTGCACAGCGAGAGAACGGGAAACAGCGCGAACAGGGCGCAGCACACCCACCCGTCCACGTCAGGTCGCTCCCTCGAGCAGCCGCAGGGGTGGGACGAGGGCTACCTCCACCGCGCTCCCGACCTCGGCCTCCAGGGCGCTCAGCAGGCGGGACCCGTTCGGGGTCCGCAGCTCGCGGACCACTCGCCCGTGGGAGGCCGCGCTGCCAACGACCGTCGCCGTGACCCCGCCAACGCGGGGGACGACGCCCTCCGGAGGGACCCAGGCCTTCCGCGCGCCCTCGGCGCCCGGGCACTCGACCTCACCCAGCTCGCAGCTGAAGCGACCCGCGCGCACGGTCCCCTCGAGGACGCTCCCCAGGTCGAACAGGCGCACCAGGGCTTCGCTGCGCGGCTCGCCCAGGCAGTCGGCCACCGATCCGGTCTCGACCGCGCGGCCGGCCTCGAGCACGCACAGGCGCTCGCCCAGCCGCAGGACGTCCTCGAGGGCATGGCTCGCCACGATCAGCCCCAGGCCGCGCTGGGTGACGCGCTCGAGCACCAGCGCGCTGAGCTCGCGACGCAGCGGGGGGTCGAGGTGCGAGAAGGGCTCGTCGAGGAGCAACACCCTCGGCTCGCTCGCGAGCGCCCGCGCGAGGGCCAGGCGTTGCTGCTCGCCCCCCGAGAGCTCGCCGGGGAACGCCCGCAGGCACTCGCCCAGGCCGACGCTCGCCGCCAGCTCGGCCGCTCGCGCTCGGCGCTCGGCCCGTGAGCCACGCCCCGCGAAGGCCAGGGTCTCGGCGACGGTCAGGTGTTCCCACAGCCCGAGGTCCTGGAACACCAACCCCACCTCCCGCGCGGCGGGGGCCAGGCGCTGTTCGCCGTCCCCGGCGCAGGCCCGTCCGCCGACCTCGATCGCGCCTGCGCTCAGCGGACAGAGCCCGGCGATCGCGCGCAGGAGGGTGGTCTTTCCCGCCCCGGAGCGGCCGACGACCGCGAGCCGCCCTCCCGCGGCCAGCTCGAGGCTCAGCTCACGCAGCACCGGCGCGTCGCCCAGCTGGACGCTGAGCCCGTCGAGGCGCAGAGCGGAGGCAGCGGGGGGGGCGTTCATGCCCCCCAGTCTATGCGGAGCGGGGCCTACTCACCCCAGAGCAGGGCGGGGTCCAGTCGCACCAGCTCGTGCTTGGCCGCGGGCGGCTTGTCGGGCAAGGAGACGTAGACCTCGCCGCTCTTGGGGAAGAACACCATGCTCTGCTGCGTCGCGCTCGAGACCTCGCTCTCGCGCAGCGCTTGCTGGAGGTCATCCAGGCCGTAGCCGTCTGGGGGGCGGCACTCACGCGCGGTCTTCAGCCGGCTGCGGGAGTTGAAGAAGCTGATCGAGGCTCGCCGCTCGCGGAGGCCGTCGGAGACGAAGTGGTTGGTCGAGACCAACCAGCGGTGGGTCGGTGGGTCGCGGCGGACGACGTCCTCGCGCCCGAGCTCGAACACCGCGGCCGGACCCCGGTCGTCGACGACCATCAGGTTGTTGGTCACCGTGCGCGGCAGCTCGCGCAGGAGCGCGTGGGCCTGCTGCAGGTCGTCGGCCTCTTCGAGCACCCGGCGAAACACGAGCTGGAAGGGGAGCCCGGCCTGAGCGCCCTCGGAGTCGTGGACGACCATCACCGCCAGCGCCAGCTCGCGGCTCTGACCCGAGAGCACGCCGATCAACCCCGGCCAACCGATCGCGACGGTGCGTCGGCCGCCTTCCGGCTGGCGCACGACCACGATGGAGTAGCGAGCGAGGTAGCCGAAGCCGGGGAAGTCCAGGTTGCGGGCCAGCCCCGTGCCTGCCTGGCCGACCGGCGCCGCCACGCAGGTGCAGCCGAAGCCGCGGTAGAGATCGGTGAAGCACTGGGCGAGGAGCAGCTCGTCGTAGGACACGCCGCTGGCGTCCGACAGCCCGCGCAGCTCGTCCTTGAACCGCTGAGGCAGGCGCTCCCCGTAGAGCTCCTTGGCGCGCTCGAAGGCGCGGGGCAGCTCGCGGCGGCCAATGAATTGCTGCACGTAGCGCTGCAGTCCGCTGATCTCACGCTTCAAGAGCGTGCCTTGCTGAAGGCCCATGGCGTAGGGCGAGCCGCGGAGCACGAGCACCGGCGTCTCGCCGGGGCCCTCACGCAATTCGCCGCCCTCGGCCTGGCGCGGCGACCAGTCGGGCTTCGGTGGCTTGCGCTGGAGGAGCCCACGCACCGTACCCAGCACGATCTGAGCTTCGATTCGCCCTTCGACCCGCAACAACTCCAGCGCGTCGCGCAGGGGGCCGTCTCGCTCTTGCGCGCTCAGCGGCGGCGCGGCGAGGAGGAATACGGTCAGCAGAGGCAGCAGGCGGGCTCTTCGCATGCCTCCAGCGTCGCCATTACCCCTCACGGGTTCAAGCGATACGCCCAATTCAGAGTGCGCGGGGCGCACACCCAAAGAAGGGGGAGAGTCGCAACCAAAAGCGAGAGCCCCGCAGTTTCCTGCGGGGCTCTCGAGCCATCGGGGTGAAAGGATTCGAACCTTCGATCTCTTGACCCCCAGTCAAGCGCCCTACCAGACTAGGCCACACCCCGGGGCGCTCGAACTATACCCGATCGATCCGGGTTTGCCAGCGACGAAGATGTCGTTGCCGTGCCAGTTGGGTCGGGGGACACTTGGCCCGTGAAAACACCGCTGCCTACCGTCGATCGCCCCGACGGCCGCCAACTCTACCTCTCGCTCCTCCAGGGTCTGTTCCTGACCCTCCTGACCTGCGGCACCGGGATCATTGGCCTGATCCCGATCCTGATCCGCTACTACACCACCCGCTACCGCTTCGACGACGAAGGGGTAGGGGTCATGTGGGGCTTCCTCTTCCGCCGCGAGTCCTATATCACCTTCGACAAGATCCAGGACATTCACCTGAACCGCGGCTTCCTCGAGCGCCAGTTCGGGCTGGGGACCGTCGACGTGCAGACCGCGTCGGCGAGCGCGGGCGCGGAGATCTCGCTGTTCGGCCTGCGCGACTTCGAGTCGATCCGCGATTTCCTCTACACCCGCATGCGCGGCGAGGACGACGCACACGAGGACGTCCCCCAGGAGGCTAGCGACGCGGGCGCCGTCGGCGACGACGAGACCCTTGCGTTGCTGACCGCGATCCGCGACGAAGTCGCGCGCTTGCGCGAGCGGCTCGACCCGCCGCCAGCGGGCGGGGTGAGCCTCAGCCCCCCTCAGGCCGGGGGTGACGCGTGAGCAATAAGCCCTGGCTGGCCCTCCCCCGGCGACTGCTCAAGCTGCCCGAGGGCAACCCCCCGATCCCGCACGGCGACCCGACCAAGGTCGAGACCTACAACCCCAACGAGTCCTACCTCCACTACCGCATGATCGGGTTCCTCGTCGGGACCGTCCCGGCCCTGGGCGTGGCGGTGGGGGCGCTGGTGTTCGGCTTCTTCTACGAGGACCTCCTCGGCCCCAACTCGGCGCGCGACGTGCCGCCCTGGCTGTTCCCCCTCTGCGGCGTGGCGCTGGCGCTGTTCATCGTGTGTTCGCTGGCGTTCAGCTACGCGGTGCTGCACCTCGAGCTCGACATGCTGCGCTACACCCTGACCGATCAAGCCCTGCGCCTGCGTCGGGGGGTCGTCAAGCTGGAGGAGGTGACCCTCTCCTTCGCCAACATTCAGAACGTGAAGTTCGACCAGGGCCCGCTGCAGCGCTACTTCGGGATCGGCGACTTGATCGTGGAGACCGCTGGCGGCGGCGCGATGGTCAACCCCCAGCAGGGGGCGGCGGTGGGCGCCCACCGGGGTCTGATCAAGGGCGTGAGCTACCCGGAGGAGCTGCGCGACACGATCCTACGCCGGGTCAAGCAGTTCAAGGGTGCCGGGCTCGGCGACCGCAAGGGCAAGCGCAAGCCGAAGGCTCAGGCCGCGACCTCGGGTCGCGCCGGCGGCGGGTCGCTCACCAGCCCCGCGGCTCAGGCCTTGCTTCGTGAGATCCGCGACGGGCTGGCCGCGATCAGGGGGTAAGTGTCGCTCAACCCCCTCGGCCTGGGTTAACCTCTGTCGCTGAGGTTTCCATGTCGAACTACGTGTACGGGCCCACTTTCGCAGAAATGCGCGACCCCTCCCTGCTCCCCCAGGAGCTGCGCGAGAAGGCCCTCGCAGCGCTCCACGGCGCGCCCCTCGATCCCATCAACCTGTTCAACATCACCTGGAAGACCGCGCAAGACACCGTGCGGCACCTGGTCTTGCCCCAGGCCCTCACCGGGGTGCGGGCCCCGATCGCGGTCCTGGTCGGCAACGGCTACCCGTCGGGGAGCCACAAGGTCGGGCCCGTCTACAGCTGCCTGATCGAGAAGCAGCTCAACGGGCTGATCCAGCCCGAGAAGCACGTGCCGATCTTCCCCTCGACGGGCAACTTCGGGATCGGCGGCGCCTGGGGCGGACCGCGTATGGGCTACAAGAGCCTGGTGGTGCTCCCCGAGGAAATGAGCCGGGAGCGCTTCGAGAAGATCCGCGCCTTCGGCGCCGACGTGATCGCGACCCCTGGCTGCGAGTCCAACGTCAAGGAGATCTACGACAAGGTCAACGAGCTCAAGCAAGATCCGACCTACTGCTCGATCAACCAGTTCGAGGAGTTCGGCAACTACCGCTTCCACTACGGCGTCACCGGCGAGGCGGCGGTCGAGCTGGCAACCTGGCTCGCCGAAGAGCGGGGAATCGGCAGCGGGCGGATCGGCGCCTTCGTCAGCGCCATGGGCTCGGCAGGGACCATCGCCGCCGCCGACCGGATCAAGCAGAGCCACCCCGGCGCGGCGACCGTCGGCCTCGAGCCGATCCAGTGCCCGACCCTCTATAACGTCGGCTTCGGCGGACACCGGATCGAGGGGATCGGCGACAAGCACGTAACCTGGATCCACAACGTGCACGCCATGGACTACATGATGTGCATCGACGATCAGGCCTGCCTCGAGGGTCTGAGCCTGATTCAGGAGGGCACGGCGGTGCTGGCGGAAGAAGCCGGCGTCCCCGAGGCTGACCTGGAGTGCATGCAGGGGACGTTCGGCGTCTCGGGGGTGTGCAACGTCCTCGGCGCGATCAAGACCGCCAAGGTGCTGGACCTTGGGCCCGACGACCTGATCGTGACCGTGGCCACCGACGGCTTCGATCGCTACCCCTCGGTGCTGGAGAAGCTGGCCGAGGAGACGGGCCCCCCGACCCGCGAGCGCTCGCTGCGCCGGCTGGAGATCTTCCACCGTGCGACCAGCGACTGGGTCCAGGAAGGGACCCGCGAGGTCCGCACCCGCTGGCACAACCAGAAGTACTTCACCTGGGTCGAGCAACAGGGCAAGCACGTCGACGAGCTGCGCGCGCTGGCCGACCCCGACACCTGGGTCGCGCACCAAAAGCAGATCCAGGACGTCGACGCGAAGCTGGTCGCCTCCCGCGGCGATCTGGCCCAGCTGGTGACCTCCTAGGCCTCGGGGGACGGTCCAGACAGGCGCGGGAGGCTCTCGCGCGACCGGCTGCCGGAATCGACTGAAACGGACCACTAGCGGCCGGCCGCCGTGGCGGCCGCGGCCGGGGTGACGACTTGATCGCGGACCAGGGCTTGGATCGCACCCAACAGCGTGCGCTCGGGGCTCGTCGTGATCGCCTGCACGACTGGGTTGCCCTCGGCCAGGGCCTCGCGCTCCTCGCGGGTGGGCTCGAGGAAGGCGGCCGCCGCGGTGCGACCGCGCGCGCCCGTGTGCTCGCAGTCTTCACAGCCGGGAGCGCGTACGACCTCGAGGTCCGCGGGCAGATCCAGTCGGCGCGCGTCAGCGCGACCCAGGCGCTCGACCTGCTTGCAGCCGGGGCAGGCCTTGGGGACCAGGCGTTGGGAGAGCACGCCGAGGGTCAGCTCGGCGATCATGCGCGGGGCCACGCCGCCGAGCTCGATCAGCCGCTGGAGGGCCTCGACCCCCGTTGCCGCGTGCAGGGCGCTGAGCATCAGGTGGCCCGCGCTGGCCATTTGATAGAGCAGGCGGATCGACTCTTCGTCGCGCAGCTCGCTGACCATGCCCAGGTCGAGGTCGTTGCGGAGCATGGCGCGCATGGCGTCGGTGAAGGAGAGCTGGTCCGAGACCGGCGCCTGAAGCAGCCCGTCCAGGTAGAGCTCGACGGGATCCTCGACGGTCATGATCTTGATCCCCGCGCGCCGGCGCTCGTTGAGCAGCGCGTAGAGGGTGGTCGACTTGCCCGAGCCGCCTGGCCCGTTGACCAACAGCACACCGTGGCTGCGCCCGATCGCGCGACGCACGGCGGCGAGGACCTGAGGCGAGAGCCCGAGGCGCTCGAGGTCGACGGTCATCCGCGCGGGATCGAGCAGGCGCAAGGTCAGCGCTTCCCCGAGGCCGGTGGGAAACGACGAGACCCGTACGTCGACCTTACGCGCGTCGTGTTCGACGAAGAACCGCCCGTCCTGCGGACGGCTCTCGACCTCGGGCTCCAGCCCGGCCCAGCGCTTGATCCCGCGCACCAGCTCGCGCCGGCTCGCTTCGGGCAGCGGCGGCCCGACCTCGACCAGCTGCCCGTCGATCCGCTCGCGCACGCGCAGCCCGTCGGCCACCGGGGCCAGGTGCACGTCGCTCGCCTGTCGCGCGAGGGCGTGCTCCACCAGGAGCTGCACCGCGCCGTCCACGTCGTCCATGCCTTCGATCATCGTGCCTGCTTTCTCAGGGGAAGTGCCGAGCGCGATCACGCGCTCGCGGAGTTGGGTGAGGGCCTCGCTGACTCCCTCGCGTCGCTGAGCGTCGCCCGCGTCGTCGCGCCGGACCGCGTCGATCGCCTCTTGGGTGAACTGCCAGCGGCGTCCGACGCGGATTCCCTGGAGGCGCCCGTCCTTCACCCAGCGGTAGAAGGTCGCGGGCGAGATCCCCAGCTGCTGCTGGACGTCGGTGGCGCTGAGGTAGTCGGTGTCGCTCATGACAGCTGTGATAGTTTTTGATTGCTTACGAGTCAATACGATTGTTCTTGAGCGTCGGTTTACCTTAGGTTCTATCTACTCAATAGTAGGTTACTTCTTGCAATCTACCTGCGAGTAGGTTCTCCTGGGGGCATGGCTCGACCTCGGAAAGACCCGGCCGCTCCTTCGACCCGCGACCGCGTGCGTGAGGCAGCCCGTGGCGTTTTCGCTCGCGAGGGCTTCACCGACGCGACCCTGGCGGAGATCGCGCGCGCGGTGGGGATTCGCCGGCCCTCGTTGCTGCATCACTTCCCCACCAAGGACGCGCTCTACCGCGAGGTCGTGTCCGGCGCCTTCGCCGAGCTGGGCGCTGCCCTCGCCGGGCCGTTGTTCGCAGGCGGGGGATATCGCGAACGGCTGGAGACCCTCGCACGCGAATTCGGCGCGTTCGTCGAGTCGCGGCCCGAGGTCGCGCGCCTGGTGGTGCGCGAGCTGCTGGACGAGGGGCCTGGGCAGGCGATCCTCGTCGAGCAGGTCGCTCCCCTGCTCGACGAGGTGGTCGCGTTCGTCGAGGTCCAGGGGTCGCAGCGGCTCGCCTCCGGGCTCAGCGCGCGGGCCGCGCTGATGACCGTCGTCTCGGACACCCTGCTGCGCACCGCAGCGGGGCCCCTGCGCCAGCCGCTGTGGGGACCCCCCCTCGCCGACCTCGCCTGGAACACCGCCCGGGCCCTACTCTGGACGGAGGCCTGATGCGCGCCTTGCCCTTTCTGTTCGTCTACACCCTCGCGGGGGCCTTCTTCCTCGGGCTCTGGCTCGGCGGCGCCTGGACCTTCCTCGCCCTGGTCTACGCCTTCGTGCTGGTGCCCCTGGTGGAGCCCCTGTTCGGCCACGACCGCGAGGACCCTCCCGAGGGCGCGGTCGCGAACCCGCTGTTCGACTCGATCCTCCGTGGCTGGCTCCCGGTGCAGCTGACGGTGTTGGGAGCGGCGCTGTGGACGGCGTCGACTCGCGAGCTGAGCTGGCTGGAGTGGGACGGGCTGATCGCGTCCACCGGGACGATCGTCGCGGGGGGCGGGATCAACGTCGCCCACGAGCTCATGCACCGCCGGAGCCGACTCGACCGGGCGCTGGCCGAGGTGCTGATGGCCTGCGCCAGCTACACCCACTTCTGCGTCGAGCACGTCCACGGTCACCACAAGCACGTGGCTACCCCCCTCGACCCGGCGAGCGCGCGGCTCGGCGAGACGCTCTACGGCTACCTGCCTCGGACGCTGTTGGGCGGGCTGCGCAGCGCATGGAGGATCGAGTCCCGCCGCGTCGCCAAGCGCGGAATCCGCGGCCTCGCCGACCGCAGGCTGCGCTATCCGCTGGGCCTGGTCGCGCTCTACGTCGCGGTCGGTTTGGGGTTCGGCCCCGCGGGGCTCGCGTTGCTCGCGGGGCAGTCGCTGTTCGCGATCCTGCTCCTGGAGACGATCAACTACGTCGAGCACTACGGGCTGCGCCGCGAGGAGGTCTCGCCCGGTCGCTACGAGCGCACCCAGCCGCACCACAGCTGGAACGCGACCCATCGGCTGACCAACGCCATGCTCTTCAACCTCCAGCGCCACGCCGACCACCACGCCTTCGCGCATCGGCGCTACCCCGAGCTGCGCGCCTGGCCCGGCGCACCGACCCTCCCCTGCGGCTACCCGACCATGGTCCTCGCGTCCCTCGTCCCCCCTCTGTGGTTCGCGATCATGAACCCCAGGGTGCAGGCGCTGCGTGGCGCGCCCACGGAGCGCGTCCTGGAACCCGCGTGAGATCGGGGTCCGACTTCGGTAGCGTGGCCTCCCGACGGGAGCGCTGATGCCGAACTGGAAGTACGAGTTCCGCGCCGGGGACGACGCCCACGTGCTCACGGCCAACTGGAACTACCTCACCGGGAAGCAGACGGTGCAGCTGGATCAGCAGGTCCTGTTCGACAAGGTCAACTGGAAGCCGACCCACGCCATCGACCTGCCCCTCGAGGGGCACCGCGCGACCCTGACCCTCAAGGCCACCGCGCTCGTGATCCCGGGCGCGGCCCTCGTCATCGACGGGCAGCCCGTCGAGCCGACGGTGGGCTCGAGCGGCGGACCCCCGCCGTGGGTGTGGCTGTTCGCCGTGCCCTGCTTCGCGATGCCGATCTTGACCCTCGGCGGGGCGATCCCGGGCGCCCTCGGCTTCGGCGCTGGCGCGGCGTGCATGGGGATCGGCGGCAACGCCGAGCTCCCGGTCGCCGCGCGGGTCTTGCTCTGCGCGCTGATCGTCGGCAGCGCCTGGGGGGCGCTGATCCTCGTCGTCGGCGGCGTGGCGATGCTCCAGTCGGGCTAGGCCTCGTCGCCGCTCGACTGCTGGCCAATGCGCTCGATCACGCGCGTGGTCGAGACGCCGGGGAGCAGCTTGACCAGCTCGACCCGACCGCCGTAGCCCTCGACGATCTCACGCCCGACCACGACCTTGTCCACGTAGTCCTCGCCCTTGCAGAGGATGTCCGGCTGCACCGTCGAGATCAGCTTGACCGGCGTCTCGTCGGCGAAGGGGATCACGAGGTCCACCGCCTCCATGCCTGCGAGCACCGTCGAGCGCTGGTCGAGGTTCAGCACCGGGCGGTCGGGGCCCTTCAGTCCGCGGATCGACTCGTCGGTGTTGAGCCCGACCACGAGGAAGTCGCCCTTCTCGCGGCAGCCCTGGAGGAAGTGCACGTGGCCGGCGTGCAGCAGGTCGAAGCAGCCGTTGGTGAACACGATCCGCGCCCCCTCCTGGCGCGCCTCGTTCACGTGGGGCAGCGCCTGCTCGAGGGACACGATCTTCTTGCGCAGCGCGGGCGGGGCGTGCAGCCCCAGCTCGGCGACCAGCTCGTCCGGGCGCAGCGCGACGACGCCGATTCGTTCGACCTCGAGCCCGGCGGCCACATTGGCCAGGCGCACGGCGTCGGGCAGCGGCGCGCCCGCGGCGACCGAGAGCCCGAGCACGGTGAGCACCATGTCGCCGGCGCCGGTGACGTCGAACACCGCGCGCGACTTGGCGGGGAAGCGCTGGCCGTGGGCTTCGCCGCGCTTGAGCAGGTGGATCCCGTCCTTGTCGAGGGTCAGCGCGACCCAGTCGAGCTCGTAGCGCTCGATCAGCGCCGTGGCCGCGGCGTGGATCGAGGCCTCGTCCTGGGGCAGGATCCCCACGGCGCGCGCGGTCTCGGCGCGGTTGGGGGTCAGCGCGGTCGCCCCGCGGAACTGCTCGAAGGGGGTGTTGGGGTGGGGGTCGACGATGCACGGGATCCCGCGCGCGCGCGCGGCCTCGGCGAGCCGGGTGCACATGCCTGCCTTGAGCACTCCGCGGGCGTAGTCGCTGATCAGCACCGCCTGAACCTCGTCGAGCTTGGCCAGCGCGGCGGCCTCCAGGCGCTCGAGCAGCTCGGGAGGCAGTTGCTCGCCGTCTCGGTCGACGCGCATCAGCTGCTGGGTCCGGGCGAGGAGCCGGGTCTTCTGGGTGGTGTGCACGCTGGGGTCGGTCAGCAGGCCGCTGCGCTCGACGTTCGAGGGCAGCCCGTCCATCAGCTCGCCGATCAGGCGGCCCGGGTGGTCGTCGCCGACCGCGCCGACGAAGTGCACCAGGGCCCCGAGGGTCGAGAGGTTGGCGGCGACGCAGCCTGCGCCACCCAGGCGCAGCTCCTCCCGGGTGACCTTCAGCACGGGCACGGGGGCCTCGGGCGAGATCCGGCTCACGTCGCCCCAGAGGTAGCGGTCGAGCATCAGGTCGCCGACCAGGAGCACGGGGACGTTGGCCAGCGCGCCCACCAGGTCGCCCAGCCTGCGCGCGGCGCGCTCGTAGCCGCCTGACTTCCCGGGGTGCGTCATGCTCCGTCCTTTCGGGCCGCTCGCGCGGCCGACACAATCTGCGCGATCGCGGACGCAGGCTCAAGCCCGCACGAGATCTCCCAGCTCGCCCAGGGGAGCTCGGCGTCGTCGAGCAGCGGGCGAAGCTTGACCGCGTCCTTCCCCGAGACGACCACGCCCTCGGCTCCGGCCGCGCGAGCGGCCACGTAGATCGCGGCCACGTCGGCCGCGGAGTAGGGGTGGTGGTCGGGGAACGCGCGCTCGCCGACCACGTTCAGCCCGCCCGCGCGCAGGGTGTGCACGAAGGCGTCGGGGTTGCCCAGGGCGCAGGCCGCCAACACCGGGCGTTGGCTGAGCTCGTCCGCGCCTGGCCCGGCGAGGGACACCAGCCCCCGCGCCTCGGCGCGGGCGTGGGCCAGCGGGCCGGAGTAGCCCAGCGCCCGGACCTCTGCCTCCAGCTCCGCTACCCGCTCCGGGGCTTGCTCGACCCGGGTCAGGATCACCCAGTCGGCGCGGCGGATTCCGCTGCGCGGCTCGCGCAACAGCCCGCGGGGTAGCACCCCGGCTGGCCCCCAGGGGTCGGTGGCGTCGACGAGCACGAGGTCCAGGTCGCGCCGCAGCCGCCGGTGCTGGAAGCCGTCGTCGAGGAGGATCACCTCGGCGCCCTGCAGCGCGGCGCGCTGGGCGTTCGCCACCCGGTCCCGCCCCGGGAAGAGCAGCGCACGCGGCACCCGCTCCCCGATCTCCTGCAGCTCGTCGTTGAGCTCGCCATCGCTCGCGGCCCCGTAGCCGCGGGCGAGGACCGCCACCCGCAGCCCGTCGTCGAGCAGCGCCTCGGCCAGGCGGATCACGAGGGGGGTCTTGCCCGTGCCCCCAGCGGTGAGGTTGCCCACCGAGATCACGGGTATAGGCGCGGGGTGCGACGTGCACCAGCCGCGGTCGTAGGCCCAGTTGCGAGCGCGGAGGATCACGCTGTAGAGGGCTGCGCAGACGGCGAGGACCCCGCGCAGCAGCGAGGCCAGCGGGCCGCGCCGCTCGCCGCGGAGGAGCGGGAGCCAGCCGCTGCTCAACGCCCCCCGACCCGCACCGTCGAGAGCGTCTCGACCGTTCCGAAGGACGCGCTCGCCACGTCCGCGGTGCCGCCGAGGACCTGAGACAGGCTGTAGCCGCCGTCGTAGCGGGCGAGGAGGTCGATCCCCAGGCGCTGCCCGCGGGGGTTCTGGGTCACGGCGAAGGCGTGGCGCTGCTCGGGTTCGCCCTCGTCGTCGAGCCGCTCGAGCACGAGCTGCCCGTCGTCGTTACCCAGCCGGAGGGTGGTCGCGGGGGCGGTGGCCGGCCAGGCGACGAGCCAGGCCGGCGGGTCGGCCTCGGTCAGGTAGGTCAGCTTGACCGCCACGCCGTGCGGGCGCACGAGCATGCGGTGCGTGCCGAGCTCGACGATGTGGGGACCCTGGGCGCGAACGCTGGGCACCGGGGGGGCGCTGCAGGCCACCAGCACGAGGGTTGCGGCGATCGTGAGCGAGCCCCAAACGAAGACCCGGTTCGGCGCGTAGCAGGTTGAACCATTCATGGGGCCGGATCTTACAGGATTGCGCCCCCTTCCCCCGACTCGGGGCTAGGGGTAGGCTCCCCAGCGGAGGAATTCCATGCGTCGACTTGCCTCAATCGCGCTGTTCTGTCTCTTGAGCCTTCTGTGCGCCTCCCCCGGCTTCGCCCAGGAGGGCGGCGAAGGGGATCAGGGTCGCCGCGGAAACAACCCCTTTGGGGGGAACGGCGACTGGACCCAGCGGATCGTGGACTACCTGACCGAGGAGCTGCAGCTCGACGACTCGCAGGCGGCCCACGTGAAGAAGGTCATGGACGACGGCATGAAGAAGATGTTCAAGCGCATGGCCGAGTCGTGGCAGCCAGGCCAGGACATGCCCGACTACCGCAAGATGCGCGACCCGATGGAGGAGATGCGCCTCGAAATGGAGAAGGAGATCGAGTCGGTGCTCACCGACGCGCAGAAGCGCGAGTTCCACGAGCTCTCGGACAACTTCGACCGTCGCGCGCAGACCTGGGAGCAGCGGGCTCGGGCCTCCGAGGACCCGACCATGGCCTTCGAGCCCCCGCCGATCTCGAAGCGGATGCTGATGGCCAAGGCCGAGCGCTCGCTGTTCCTCGGCCCGGACGAGACCCAGGTCGTGATGCCCTACGTGGAGGCGGTCATCGACCACAGGATCGCCCTCGTGGAGGGACGCAAGGTCCGCCGCGAGGACCTGCGCAACGCCAAGATGGGCGGCGCCAGCGAGAACGAGATCCGCGAGCGGCTCAACGCGCTGCGCTCGGCGGAGGTCCTCGAGGAGCTGGCCCTGGGCAAGGCCCAAACCGAGCTACGGGCGTTGATTACGATTCAGCAAGAGGTGCGCCTGGTCGCCCTCGGCGTGCTCGATTAACCCCCCCGGAGGATTGATCCTCCCCCTCAAGTCTATTGGCGGAAGTGGCTTGCGCGTTTGGGAAGCGCTCATCGATTTGCACTGGCCCGTCGCCGAATCGTCCGTATAATTCGCCTCTTTCCCGTTCCGGAGGCTGTCTGGAGCGGGACGTTTCGTGTCTCACCCTCCGGTCCAGGACCGCACTGCCATGCCGACGATCAACCAGCTGATCCGCGCCCCGCGCCAGCAGCAAAAGAAGAAGTCGAACACCCCGCTGCTGCAGTCGTGCCCGCAGAAGCGTGGCGTCTGCCTCCAGGTCAAGACCATGACCCCCAAGAAGCCGAACTCGGCGCTGCGCAAGATTGCGCGCGTGCGTCTGAGCAACGGCCGCGAGGTCACGGCCTACATTCCTGGTGAAGGCCACAACCTGCAGGAGCACTCGATCGTGCTCGTGCGTGGCGGCCGCGTCCGCGACCTCCCGGGTGTGCGTTACCACGTGATTCGCGGCACCCTCGACGCCCTCGGCGTCGACGGCCGCAAGCAAGGGCGCTCGAAGTACGGCGCCAAGAGGCCGAAGGCTTAATCATGCCCAGGAAATACAACAGCCCGTCTCGCTTCATTCAAGGCGACCCGCGCTACTCGAACCTGCTCGTGACCAAGTTCGTCAACTGCATGATGCAAGACGGCAAGAAGCGCAAGGCGCTCAACGTCTTCTACAACGCGATGGACGAGATCCAGAACCGGGTCAAGGACCGCGATCCGCTCGAGGTCTTCATGACCGCCGTGGCGAACGTGAAGCCCATGATCCAGGTGCGTTCACGGCGCGTCGGCGGCGCGACCTACCAGGTCCCGATGGAGGTCAAGCGCAAGCGCGCCACGACCCTCGCGATTCGCTGGATCCTCGATTCGGCCCGCAAGAAGAAGGGCCGCCCGATGCACAAGCGCCTGGCCGACGAGCTGATCATGGCGTATCGCCGCGAGGGCGCGGCCATGTCGACCCGCGACAACGTGCACAAGATGGCCGAGGCCAACAAGGCCTTCGCGCACCTCGCCTGGTAGACCAGCCCAGTCGAGCTCGACAGCCCACCTTCGGTGGGCTGTCTTCGTGTACACCCAGAATCACCGGTTAAACTCGGCGCTCAACTAGCGAGGGACCGTGGCCAAGAAGAAGGCGCAGGCGAGCTACCCGCTCGAGCGCGTGCGCAACATCGGGATCGTCGCTCACGTCGACGCCGGCAAGACGACGACCACCGAGCAGATCAACTACTACACCGGCGCCATGCACCGGATCGGCTCGGTCGATGAGGGCAACACCGTCACCGATTGGAACGAGCAGGAGCAAGAGCGGGGGATCACGATCTTCTCCGCCAACGTGACCGTGCACTGGACGCCCACCGGCGGCGACGAGCACCGGATCAACATCATCGACACCCCGGGGCACATCGACTTCACCGCCGAGGTCGAGCGCGCGCTGCGCGTGCTCGATGGCGCGGTGGGCGTGTTCTGTGGCGTGGCCGGGGTGCAGGCTCAGTCTTCGACGGTGTGGCGCCAGGCCGACACCTACGGCGTGCCGCGGATCGCCTACGTCAACAAGCTCGACCGCACCGGGGCCAACTTCTACGACGTGCTGACCGACCTCAAGGACCAGCTCGACATGATGCCGATTCCGGTCCAGGTGCCGATCGGCGAAGAGAAGGGCTTCCGCGGGGTCGTGGACCTCGTCACCCAGCGGGCCTGGATGTGGGACGAGGGCGACCCGCCCCCGCCACCGGTCGAGGGTGACGTGCCCCAGGGGGTGGCCGACGAGGTCCAGCTCTATCGCGAGCAGATGATCGAGCGCCTCGCCGAGCTCGACGAGGAGGTCGGCGACGCCTTCCTCGAGGAGCGCGAGCTGACCCCCGAGCTGCTGCGCGCGGGGCTTCGCCGGGTGACCCTCGCCTGCAAGGGCTACCCCGTGCTCTGCGGTTCCTCGTTCAAGCACAAGGGCGTGCAGCCGCTGCTGGACGCGATCTGCCACTACCTGCCCAGCCCCCCCGACCGCCCCCCCATCGAGGGCCGCGCGCCCAAGGGCAAGGGCAAGGGCAAGCGGCGCAAGGACGAGGACCAGGACGCCTGGGAGCCGGCTGACCGCGCGCCCAGTATCGACGAGCCGTTCTGCGCGCTGGCGTTCAAGACCGTCTCCAGCAAGACCAACGAGCTGACCTACCTGCGGATCTACTCCGGGAGCGCCGACCGCAGCAACCAGCTGCTGAACCCGCGCACCGGGAAGAAGGAGCGCCTGGGCGGCGGGATCTACCGCCTGACCGCCAACCGCAAGGAGGCCATCGACCAGGCCTCCGTCGGGGACATGGTGGGCGTGGTCGGGCTGCGCTACACGCGCACCGGCGACACCCTCTGCGACGCCCAGCACCCGATCATCCTCGAGACGATCGGGTTCCCCTTCCCGGTGGTCTCCCGTGCGGTGGAGCCCAAGTCGACCAAGGACAAGGACGACCTGCGCAACGCGCTGGAGAAGCTGAGCAAGGACGACCCCACGCTCACGGTCAGCTTCCCGGAGGACAACGACTCCGGCCAGACCTTGATCAGCGGGATGGGCGAGCTGCACCTGGAGGTCGTCACCCGGCGGCTGATGGACGACTGGAAGGTCGAGGCCAAGGTCGGCAAGCCGCGGGTCTCCTACAAGCAGACGGTCAAGGGCCCGGGCAAGGCGAGGCACGTGTGGAAGCACGAGCAGGGCGACAAGCAGCTGATGGCCGGGATCCAGCTCGAGGTCAAGGCGACGCCCAAGGCCGGCAAGTTGAGCGTGGTCTTCGCTTGCTCGGGGGAGCAGGTGCCGGCCGACTACCAGCCGGCGATCGAGGACGCGTTGCGCGGCAAGGCCAGCGGGGTTGGCGACTGGGGCGACCCGCTGATCGACACCGAGATCAAGGTCGTGGGCGGGACCTTCGATCCCGAGCTGAGCAACGAGACCGCGTTCTGTGCCGCGGCGAGCTTCGCCCTCGAGCAAGCGCTCGAGGACGCGGGGCTCGTCTCCCTGGAGCCGGTGATGACCCTCGTGGTCGAGACGCCGGAGGACCTGCTGGGCAACGTGCAGCAGGATCTGCAAATGCGCCGCGCCCAGATCCTGAGCATGAACCCGGTCAAGGACCGCCTGCGGATCGTCGCGGCCGTGCCGATGGCCGAGACCTTCGGCTACTCCAGCGACATTCGCTCGCGCACCGGAGGCCAGGCCGACTTCACCCTCGAGCCGCGCGAGTACGCCGTCGTCCCCGAGGGCAAGCGGCCGAAGCTGTTCTGAGCTCGCGCCTTCGGCGCGAGCCCAGAACAGCTTCGGGGAGTGCTTCAAGGGGGGCTCGTTTCAAGGGGGGCTTTCCAAGCCCCCCTCGCGCTCGCGGCAGAGCCGCGAGCGCTCACCCCACAGGAGCGCGCGCTGCGCGCGCGCGGGGCTCCCTTCTGCGGGAGCAGCTTCGCTGCTCCCCCCGCGCGCTTCGCGCGCGGGGAGCCCTTTGGCTGCCCGCGCTGCGCGCGCGCGGGGCTTGGCTATCCGCGCTTGATCCCGGTCACGGTCCACGAGCACTGGTTGACCCAGTGCACCTCGACCTGCTCGAGCTGCGGCGAGTC
>Ga0070726_10002007_pt1 | contig 19072 bp, 17 predicted proteins | sample tdAd471_FD_67275 | JGI IMG/M metagenome (GOLD analysis project Ga0070726, IMG submission 67275) | Marine sediment microbial communities from the Atlantic coast under amendment with organic carbon and nitrate - tdAd47.1 | ecosystem: Environmental > Aquatic > Marine > Coastal > Sediment | place... | reverse complement strand
AATTGTGGCCTGTGCCGTCGCAGCGCCAGTGCCAGCAGCTCCGCCTGGTTGTAGCCACGACGCCATTGTCGCCACCAGTGCATGGGCACCGGCACCGCGGCGTCAACCGGTGCGACTTCGCTCACCTGTTGCTGCCACATATCCGCAAGTAATCGCGTCAGGCGAGTGTCGCGGTGGAACTTCCAGCGCTGCAGTATATGCGCCAGATACTCCCCGTAGAGCCAGGGGGCGATCACCCGGTCAAACGGGGGAGGGCGCCTCAGGCACGCGCCGCAAAGGCGCGCAGCAGGGCTGGCCAGAGGCAGAGCGCAGCGGTCGCAGGCGCTCTCGTTGAGTGGCATTTCATTGCGGCAGGGTTCGCATAAAGGCAGGTTGCCGGCGCATCGCCACCCGCAAAGACAACAGTGGTTGGGAAACAATCCCTCCAGCAGCAGCGAGGCCTTGTTGTTAACCATGGTGCGCACAATTGGTTGACAGCGTAGGGTCCGTGGTTATCATTGGCAGTCTTTCTCCCACGTCAACCAGGTCTCCTATGCACGCTGCTATCGCTACCCCTTCGCCCCGGGCTGAGGACATTCGCCATGACTGGACTCGAGAGGAAGTGGCTGCCCTGTTTGCCCTGCCCTTCAATGATTTGCTGTTCCGTGCCCACAGTTTGCATCGTGCCTATTTTGACCCGAATCAGGTGCAGGTGAGCACTCTGCTTTCCATCAAAACCGGCGCCTGCCCTGAGGATTGCGCTTATTGCCCCCAGAGCACCCGCTACGATACGGGCCTGGAGGTCGAAAAGTTGATGGAAGTAGAAAAAGTGCTGGAGCAGGCAAGGGCCGCGAAAGCCGCCGGGTCCACGCGATTTTGTATGGGAGCCGCGTGGCGTTCGCCCAAGGCACGCGACATGCCGCACGTGGTGGCGATGGTTAAAGGTGTGCGTGATCTGGGCATGGAAACCTGCATGACGCTGGGTATGCTCACGCCGGAGCAGGCCTCGCAGCTGGCCGAGGCTGGCCTGGATTACTACAACCACAACCTGGATACCTCGCCCGAGTTTTACGGTGACATTATCACCACTCGCACCTACCAGGACCGGCTGGATACGCTGGAACATGTGCGCAACTCCGGCATGAAAGTGTGCAGCGGCGGCATTGTAGGTATGGGCGAGCAGCAAAGTGACCGCGCCGGCATGTTGCAGCAGCTTGCCAACCTGCCTCAGCACCCCGAGAGCGTGCCGGTCAATATGCTGGTGCGGGTTGAGGGGACACCGCTGGAAAATCAGGACGACCTGGACGCCTTTGAGTTTATCCGCACCATTGCCGTGGCTCGCATAATGATGCCCGCGTCGCATGTCCGTCTTTCCGCCGGACGCGAGGAGATGAACGAGCAGATGCATGCGCTGGCCTACTTTGCCGGCGCCAATTCCATTTTTTATGGTGAGAAGTTGCTGACCACCCCCAACCCTCGCGCCAACGCAGATATGGCCTTGTTTGGCCGCCTTGGGATCAATACAGAGGCCTGTGAACTGCAGCAGCCACCGCAGGACCCCAGCCCCCACTTCTACGACGCAGCGGCACCCAGCAGCTGAGCCGTGACGTGGCCGGCTTTGAGCAGCGACTGGGTGCGGCGCTCCAGCAGCGTCGGGAACAGGACCTCTTCCGCGAACGCCTGACACTGGATTCTGCACAGGGCCCCACGGTGCGCGTGGACGGCAGGGAATTGCTGAACTTCTGCAGCAACGATTACCTGGGCCTGGCTTCACACCCCAGGGTGGTTGAGAGTTTCCGCAGCGCGGCAAACACCTATGGCGTGGGCAGCGGTGCATCCCATCTCGTTTGTGGCCACAGCCGGCCTCACCAGGAGCTGGAGGAGGCGCTGGCCAGGCTCACTGGCCGACCACGAGCGTTGCTGTTCTCATCTGGATTCGCCGCCAATACCGGGACGCTTACAACGTTGCTGGAACCCGGGGACCGCGTGTTCCAGGATCGGCTTAACCATGCTTCCCTGCTTGATGGTGGCTTGCATAGCGGCGCCCGCTTTCGCCGTTTTGCGCACAATGACGTAGCTGACCTCGCCCGCCGGCTGGGTGCCGGCGATGGTCCCAAGCTTGTCGTGGTGGACGGGGTCTTCAGCATGGATGGTGACACCGCGCCCCTGGCAGAGCTGGCCGCTTTGTGTCGGCAGGAGAAGGCCTGGCTGATGGTGGATGATGCACACGGAATTGGCGTGATGGGCGAACAGGGTGCAGGCAGCGTGCAGGCAGCGGGCCTGGATACTGTCGATGTCCCTGTTCTGATGGCCACGCTGGGCAAGGCGCTGGGCACTGCCGGAGCGTTCGTCGCGGGAGATGAGCTGCTTATAGAAGGCCTGATACAGCAAACGCGCAACTACATTTACACAACGGCTACACCGCCCGCTCTCGCGGCAGCGGCACTTGCGGCGGTAGAACTACTGCAAGAGGAATCATGGCGTCGCGAGCACCTGCACCGGCTGATTGCACGATTCCGGCATGGTGCCGCTGACCTGGGTCTTGACCTGATGAGCTCGACCAGCGCGATACAACCGCTGCTAATCGGTGACGCCAGGCAGGCGGTCCTCTTCAGTCAGCAGCTTCGCGAACGGGGTTTGCTGGTTGGCGCAATACGTCCCCCTACTGTACCGGCTGGAACCTCGCGGCTGCGTATCACCCTCAGTGCGGCTCACAGCGAGCAACAGGTTGATCGCCTGCTTGAGGAACTGGGGAAATGCCGGTGCCCATGAGCTCGCAACCCGAGTTTTTACCCGCCACCGCCAGCGCGCAGCAGCATATTGTGCTGCTGCATGGGTGGGGCAGTAACCGTGAAATCTGGCGGCCACTGGTAACGGTGCTGCGGCCCTGGGCCAACATTACCTTGCTCGATATACCCGGGCTTGCACCCGGTGAAGGTGACTCGGCGCCTGTTCTTGAAGAGGTGCTGGATGACATTCTGCTCTGTGCGCCCCAGAGAGCGGTGTATCTTGGTTGGTCGCTGGGTGGGCAGTTGGCCATGCTATTGGCGCAGCGTGCGCCGCAAAGTGTTGTAGCGGCTGTCACCCTGTGCAGCAACCCACACTTCACAGCAAAGAGCGAGTGGCCTGGGCTGCCAGCAGAGGAGTTGGGCCGTTTTCTCGACCTGGCCGCAAAAAATCCAGCGAAAGCTCTGCGTCGTTTCGACAGCCTTCAGGTGACCGGAGCAGGGCAGCCTCGGCAATTGCGTCGTGCCTTGCAATCTCAGCGCAAGGGCGAGCCAGGTGCCGGCATACTGCAAGGCTTGCGATGGTTGGCTGATCTGGACCTGCGCAGCCATTACCCTGCAGTGAGGCAGCCGCAGTTACATCTGCTGGGAGAGCGAGACGAACTGGTGTCAGCTGATGTGGTTCCGGCAGTGCAGGGACTGCTGGAAAATGTGGCCAGCGCAAGCGTCGTGCCGTTGGAGAACTGCTCGCATCTTGCTCCTCTGGAGGCAGCGGACGACATTGCGGCGAGTGTGCTCGCGTTTCTGCACCAGCATCAACTGCCTGGTACGGCACCGTGCCCTGACCAGTCTCTGGCAAAACAGGACATAGCCCATTCATTCAGTAAAGCAGCCCCCGGTTATGATTCGGTCGCCATGCTGCAAAGAGATGTGGGCTCTGCGTTGCTTGCCAGACTGGATTCCCGGGCGTTGCAGCCGGAGCGCATACTCGATCTGGGTAGCGGTACCGGCTATTTCTTTCCCCCTTTGCACGAGCGTTTTCCCGCGGCCAGCTATCTGGGTCTGGATCTGGCCGAGGGAATGGTGGCGTTTTCTCGCGAGCAGCATCCACAGGCCGGGCACTGGATGGTAGGCGATGCCGAGTCTCTGCCATTGGCAGCGGGCTCAATCGATCTGGTCTTCAGTAGTCTTGCCCTGCAATGGAGCCATCGTCCTGAGTTGCTCTGTGCGGAGCTGGCCAGGGTGCTGCGTCCCGGAGGCGTCTGCGTATTTACCTCTCTGGGCCCCGGCACGCTGCGAGAGTTGCGTGCCGCTTGGGCAGCGGTAGACCAGCACCAGCACGTGAACCATTTTTTACCGGTGACGGCCCTGGAAGAGGCGGTCGCCGGCTGCCCTGGCATGTCACTGTCTGTCGAGGTGCTGCCATACCGCATGCACTATCGACGCGCAGGAGAGTTGTTGCACGAATTGAAAACGCTGGGAGCCCATAATGTGAACCGGCAGCGCCCGTCCGGGCTGACCGGCCGCCAGGCTTTGCAAGGCATGATGGCCGCATACGAGGGATACCGGGAAAACGACCTCTTGCCAGCAAGCTATGACGTTATTTTCGGTGTGGTGGAGAGAGCATGACTAGAACGTATTTTGTGACCGGTACCGACACGGAGGTGGGTAAAACCGCGGTGAGCTGTGCACTGTTGCGGGCCGCCGCCGCACAGGGTTTGACGACGGCTGCAGTGAAGCCGGTGGCCGCAGGTTGTGATCAGCATGGCCACAATGAAGATGCGCTGCAACTGATGGCAGCGATGACCTCTGAGCTGGACTATGCGCAGGTGAATCCCGTCGCCCTGGAGCCCGCTATTGCGCCCCATATTGCTGCCGCCCAGGTAAAGAAAAACCTGCAGGCGTCGCGGCTTGCGGGCTTGTGCCGTGGCGTGATGTCGGGAGCGGCTGACTTTGTGCTCATTGAGGGCGCGGGCGGTTGGCGCGTACCTATTTCGCCGCGCGAGACACTGGCAGACGTTGCCGTGCAATTACAGGTGGGTGTCCTGCTTGTAGTGGGTATGCGGCTGGGGTGTATCAACCATGCCCTGCTGACAGCGGAGGCGATTGCACGTGACGGTTTGAAACTTGCCGGGTGGGTGGCTAATCAGCCCGGACCACGTATGACCTGTCATCAGGAAAACCTGGAGACACTGCAGCGGATGATACCTGCCCCCTGCCTGGGAGAGTTGCCTCACTTTTCCCCGTGGAACGCTGAAGATGCAGGTCGGCTTATTGATATAAATGGGATCACAGGTAAGTGATCGCCTACTTCGGTTCTTTTTGCCATGAGTTTCCCGGGTGCTGCTTATAACCAGACACCCTCAGCTAATCTGTATGTTGGCTAAAAAGGTATTTGACTTCACCCGTCAAAAGGCCCTAATGTTATCAGTGCACACATGGTCTCCGTGGGCAATATCTTGCCAGTGTAGTGAGGCCGACTATCGAAAGAGGTAACCGTCATGCCCGAGTACAAGGCGCCGCTGCGCGACATCAGTTTTGTTATGAATGAAGTACTGGAAGCTGAGAAGCTGTTCCAGACCCTGCCCGGTTATGAGGAGGCTAGCGCCGACCTGCTTGACGCCATTATCGAAGAAGGCGCCAAGTTCAGTGAAGGCGTACTTTCACCGCTGTATCAGTCAGGGGATGAAGAGGGTTGTACCTGGAGTGCGGAGGGGGTTACCACACCCAGTGGTTTCAAGGAGGCCTACCAGCAATATGTTGAAAATGGCTGGCCTGCACTGAGTGCTGAAGTTGAGTATGGCGGCCAGGGGCTGCCTAACGCTCTGGGTATTGTGATCAATGAAATGGCCGGCTCCGCCAACTGGGCCTGGCTGATGTATCCAGGGCTTTCCCACGGCGCCGTGAAAACGATAGAGGAACATGGCAGCGCCGAGCAAAAAGAACAGTATCTTACCCGCCTGGTGTCTGGTGAATGGACCGGAACCATGTGTCTGACAGAATCCCACTGCGGTTCCGACCTCGGTTTGCTGCGCACCAAAGCGGAGCCACAGGCAGATGGGTCTTATGCGATTACCGGGCAGAAGATTTTCATTTCCGCCGGCGAGCATGACATGACCGACAACATCGTGCACATTGTCCTCGCGCGCCTGCCCGATGCGCCGGAAGGGACCAAAGGTATCTCGCTGTTTATAGTACCCAAGGTGAATGTTAACGAAGACGGCAGCCTGGGGGAGCGTAACGGGGTTCACTGTGCCTCAATCGAACACAAGATGGGCATCCACGGTAACGCGACTGCGGTACTCAATTTCGATGGCGCCAAAGGTTATCTGATCGGCCCTGAGAACCGTGGCTTGAACTGTATGTTCACGTTCATGAATACGGCCAGGGTAGGTACGGCAGCCCAGGGTCTGGCCCACATGGAACAGTCTTTCCAGGGCGCCCTGGCCTATGCCAAAGACCGGCTCGCCATGCGCAGCCTGACCGGACCGAAGAACCCGGATGGCCCAGCCGACCCGATTATCGTTCACCCGGATGTACGCAAGATGCTACTGACCCAGAAGGCCTTTGCCGAGGGTAGCAGGGCGTTTCTTTATTTCCTGGCCATGCAGGGTGATGTGGTCGACAAGGGGACCGAGGAAGAGGCGAAAGCGGCGGACGATCTGATGTCACTGCTCACGCCTATCGCCAAGGCCTTCATGACCGAAGTCGGCTTTGAGTGCGCGAACCACGGTGTGCAGATATTCGGTGGTCATGGCTTCATCAAGGAATGGGGCATGGAACAGATCGTCCGCGACTGCCGCATCTCGATGCTCTATGAAGGCACCACCGGCATTCAGGCGATGGACTTGATAGGCCGTAAAGTGCTGGGTTCAGGCGGCAAACTGCTGCTGCAATTCGCTACCATGATTGATGAGCTGTGTGACAGTAGCGATAACGAACAGGACAAGGTACTGCTGGACGTACTGAAGGCCAAGAAAGACGAGTGGCTGGGTGTGTCGATGGAGATTGGCGAGGCAGCCATGAAAAATCCCGACGAAGCGGGTGCCGCCGCAGTGGACTACCTGATGTACTCCGGTTACATCACGCTGGGGTACTTCTGGGCCAAGATGGCGATTGTTGCCCGTCAAAAAATGGCTGAAGCCGAGGGTGATACCTCCTTCTACCAGGCCAAGCTGATGACGGCCCAATTCTACTTCGAGCGTCTGTTGCCGCGCACCGAGTCGTTGAAAACCACTATGGTGGCCGGGGCTGAGAGCCTGATGCAGATGCCTGAGGAGTTGTTCGCCATCTGATCTGCAGCATGCTGACAGGTTGATCCCTAAAGGGGGTGACAAGCCTGCCATTGGAGGGGAGAATGCTCAGGCGTTCTCCCCTTTTTGGTGAAGCGAAGACGTAATTGATTTGCCAAGGCGCATTTTTTTTAGGCGTTGAGGTACGGCATTGAGGTGATGGAGATTCATGTCAGAACAGGAAGAGCAGCGGGACCGTAGTCATGAGAACAGTCTCTACCCGGAGGACCAGAAAAAGGTTGATGAGTTTCTGTCTCGTGGCGTCAATGCGGTGGAGCGCAAACCTTTCAGGCCTGGGCGACTGCTGCTACTGCTGATGGCTGTAGTGATCGGCTTCAGCCTGTTCAGCCAGTTTATTGCCCGCTGGGCCGGGATATACTGAGCGCTGGCCTGCATTGGTAAGCCCCGCGACTTTTGTTATAGTGTCGCGCCCTGATTTAACGGTGTGTAGCGCAGCCTGGTAGCGCACTTCCTTCGGGAGGAAGGGGTCGGAGGTTCGAATCCTCTCACACCGACCAATTTTCTGTCTGACCCCGTCCAGACACGTCCTTAACCCCTTGTTTTATTTCAGATTTTTCTATTTTGCTCCGTATCATGGTGTCCTGAGCGTCTCGCTTTATACCGCTACCGGTGACGGTAGACCTGACGGTATGAGTGGACATGTCAGAACCTATACCGTCACGGTAACAGGAGCGACCCATGCACAAGCTAACAGCTGCAACGGTAAAGAATGCGAAGCCCGCGGGTAAACCATGGAAGTTAACTGACGGAGGCGGTCTCTACCTCCTCATCGACAGAAAAGGAGGGAAGTACTGGCGCTTCGACTATCGTCATACAGGAAAGAGAAAAACTCTCGCCTTGGGTGTTTACCCGGAAGTTACTCTGAAGGAGGCGCGGCAGGCTCACCTTGAAGCCAAGCAGCAAGTCGCTCAGGGTATCGACCCGTGCGAGGTCCGAAAAGTGGAGAAGCAGACAAGACTGCTGGCAGCCGCTGACAGCTTTGAGGCAATTGGTCGAGAGTGGTTCAACCAGCTGATGGATGACAAATCCGAGAGCTACCGGGTGCGTACAAAGCGCATTCTCGAAAAGGACTTGTATCCGCACCTTGGTAGCCGCCCCATCGCCAGCATTCGTGCGCCGGAGTTACTGGCGGTGCTACGTCGTATTGAAAAGCGTGGAGCTTTGGATATCGCCCACCGGGCCAGACAGGCCGCTGGCTTGGTGTTTCGATATGCCATCATTACCGGGCGAGCTGACCGGGACCCCTCAGTTGATTTAAAAGGGGCACTAAAACCCAAAAACAAGAAGCACCATGCGGCTATCACTGAGCCTGCCGAAGTAGGAGGCTTAATGGTGGCTATGGATGCGTTTCAAGGTACTGCCACAGTTGAAGCCGCGCTGAGATTGTCTGCGTTGCTGTTTCAACGACCAGGGGAAATCCGCGCCATGGAGTGGGCGGAGATTAACTGGGAGGCTGAACGGTGGGAGTTGCCCGCTGAAAAGATGAAGATGCGGCAGCCTCATATCGTACCGCTCAGCGCCCAGGCTCTGGATGTTCTGCGAGAACTGCAACGGCTTACCGGCCGAGGGCAATACGTTTTCCCCAGTGCTCGGGGCGGAAGCCGGCACATGTCGGAGAATGCCGTGAGGGTGGCATTGCGAACGATGGGATACACCAATGAGCAGATGACCGCTCACGGGTTCCGGGCAATGGCCCGCACGCTGCTAGATGAGGTTCTGAACTTCCGGGTCGACTGGATTGAGCACCAGCTGGCGCATGGTGTGAAAGACCCCAACGGGCGCGCCTATAACCGAACTTCTCACTTGGAAAACCGCGCACAAATGATGCAGGCCTGGGCGGACTACCTGGATGTTCTTCGCCTTGAGGCTGAGCCTCGACCTGATGGTGAGGCCGTTCCTGATAACGCGGTGGCGGCTTAGGCCGCCATATCACCCGTATCATAGTGTCCATTGCATTTCATAGATTTAATTTCATCCTATACTGTCGAAAGTTCAGAAAAGCATTTGTAGGTCAGTGATAGTGCGGTCTTGTGGTGCTGGAAAGCACTGGAAACCAACTGATGTAATGTAAGGACCTGCACATGCACAACTGCTTAAAAAACCATAGCTACACGACAGATCGTGGCAACCGTCTAATCCGCCTGAGCGAGGTACGAGATTTGACGGGCCTTTCCCGATCTTACATCTACGCGCTTGCGGCTGAAGGCCGCTTTCCCAAAAGTGTCCCTCTGGTACCAGGAGGTACCTCCCGTGCCTGGATTGAGGCTGAGGTCTTGGATTTCATTCAAGAGCGGATTGCTGACCGTGATCTGGAGGTGGCTCATGCGTAGAAGCAGCGTGACGGTACATCTTCCGCACTTAGTACCAGAAGTGGATGTTCCCCGGCACCTTTCGGTGCCGCTGACTCTCATGACTAAGGCCGGAGCCCAAGGTGTCACCACTCTGGAACTCCAAGCGGCGGGATGCCTTTATCCTTCAAAGTCAGTATCCAAACTCAAAGAGCGTGGAGCATTGATCCGGACAGAAAAATGCAAGGCCATCGATGTTCATGGCACCAGTCGTAGGAGTATCGCGCGGTATACCTACCAAGGCTGGGTCATGGAGAAGGAAATGGCTGACAAAGATGGCAACAATATTAAGGACCGGCTATGAAAGAAGACGCCGTAAAAGAACGCTGCATCGACACGGTGGAGCAAGAGAAGGAGGGGGCCATGGTCGCTGCCAGGCATTGGTACTCCATTGATTGCCGCAAATCAGCAACAGCCGCCGCAGAATATGGTGTTGGATAAAGCCCGCCTGGCGGACCCATACCACTGCGTTGCAGAACTTAATAAGCAGTACGCCGTGGTGAACGCAGGGCAGCGGGTCATGATTGCAGATGAGTTCAACGCTACACACCCGTTTCTGTCAGTGGAGGCGTTCCATGACCTTTTTGCCAACGTTACGGTATTGGTGAATGGAAAGACGCCGAAGCCAGTTACCCGGTACTGGTTCTCGCATCCTGATCGACGCCAATTTATGGGTGGTGTGCAATTTGACCCTGGGGGGGCTCCTTCCCCAGAACACTACAATCTATGGAAAGGGTTCGCCGTTAAGCCTCAGTCATTTGGTTCGTGTCAGCTGTTCCTGGACCATGTGCAGTCTGTTATCTGTGACGGAAACCAGGATTGCTACGAATATCTACTGAACTGGTTGGCATTTGCAGTACAACACCCTGGGGTGTTGCCCGGTGTCGCTCTCTGCCTGTTGTCTGGACAGGGTACCGGGAAGGGGATATTCGCCAACTATGTGGGTAAAATATTTGGCAAACATTTCAAACACGCCACTGATCGAGGGCAGCTTTTCGGACGCTTCTCTGATCACCTTGATGATGCACTTTTTGTGTTCGCCGATGAAATGCACTGGAGTGGGAACAAGGAGGAAACGGGCTTGCTCAAGGTGCTGATTACCGAGGAAACTCGGTCGTCGGAACGCAAGTATGGGGCCATAGTGCCGGTGAAGAACTGTGTCCACCTCATCATCGCCTCAAACGAAGACTGGGTGATACCTGCAGAGCTTGACGACCGTCGGTTCTTCGTTGTGAGCGTGGCGAGTCACCGGGTTGGTGATCATCCATATTTCGACCGGCTATCGGCTGAGATGGATAACGGTGGGCCTGAAGCCCTCCTGGCGATGCTCTTGTCCCGGGACATTAACTCGTTCAACCCGAAAGACTTCCCTCGTACCCAGGCCAGAGTGTCTCAGCAACTAGCGTCCCTTAACCCGATAGAGACTTGGTTGTATGAGCTGGCGGAGCAGGCTCGGCTACCTTTGGAGGGTGAGGTGCTAGAAGCGCCTTGGCCAAAGCGGCTGCCAAAGGACAGCTTGCATGGTGCATATTCTCGGTGGCGCAGCGAGTCCAGGATTGTGGGTGCTGTGGAGGGCAAGACGGTCTTCACGCAGACCCTGTCTAAGTTCGGCTTTCAGGTCGGAAAGATGTCGGTGTCCGGCAAAAAAAACCGTGTTCAGGCGTATTCGCTGCCTTCCGTTGAGGTCCTTCGTCAGGCCTTTGACCAGATGTTTCGGTTTTCGAACAATTGGTCAGCTATTTAACCGCCCGTCCATATGGTGCTGGGCAACTCAATGCCCAGCCTACCCAGCCGCGTTTCATAGTACTTGGACGCTCACTAGCCGCGTGATGACTCGTGTTTGCATGGTTGGCCAAGTTGTCTGGGTGATTTACATAAAGTTCCTAGCCTATCCGCTATGCATACCATTCTTATTCTTTCGTTTCTAGTTGGACAAGTTGGACATCTCTGACCGCCGTAGTGATCACGCCGGCTCCAGCCGTCCAAGTCGCAAGTAAATAGTCGGACAAGTCGGGCATAGCGCATGTCTTCCATCTTCGTTTCGACCGCGTCCGCAACCCGTGCAGCCCCGCAAGGGCGTGCGCAGCGCGGCCCGCCGCGAGGGCGGGAACGGGGAAGGACGTGGCATTAATACATTAAAAGCCAACACCTGTAGTGCACTGATAAGCCATCACTTTGTGTCAGTAAATGGTGCCGCTAAACCATAAGATTTGATCGAAAAACATACGATCTTCAGGACTGGTTTTAAGCCCACTGAGAGGCGTTGTGAGGCTTCTTCAATGCGGCTCTCCCTGTGTTCTAAACGAGGCAAATCACGACACCTCCACGGCACCTCGCCGTTACACTAACTGGATTTTACGGGCCGACTGTAAGCCATACTGAAACCATTGAGCAAATTTGCTTAGCTGCCTACGAGGCCAGTACTTCGTTACTTGGCTTCTCCACAAGAACAACCCCCCCCCCTGTCTTGTTGTTCCCGCTTTCGCGGGTGCCGTGGCGGAAGCCGTCCAACATCAAGCCAGGAGTATCAACTATGTTCAAAGCATTCGGTCAGTTCTTCACCACGCTATTCACTTTGCTGTCTGCCGTAGATAAGGGAGCTAAGTCACTGGACCATTTGGCCTCCATAGCTGAAGCCGAGTCGGAAGGTCTTGCTGAGCAGATGACCCTTGAGCGGCAGGCTCGGTTGAATGAGCTTAGCCAAAGGTTCAAGGTGGTTTAAGTGAGTGCCACCCAGCCGGGTGGTGCTTTTTTCTACACATCACACACCGAGATAGTCCCAACCCGCGCTGCTTAGGTGTTCACTTGGCCCTCTTGAGTTCCGCAGGGTTCCCGCTTGCGCGGGAGTTGTGGCATGTCGCCACAAACAAGGAGTTCAACATGTATCTCACTGAATACTCAATGCTCATATTTGAGCCGGGCAAACTTGAAGGGCTGCGAGTGGAACTGGTCTGCCTGCTTTCAGCCACTGTTGCCTCAGTATGCCTGGCTTTCCTTTACCAGTACTACGGGCAACAACCTACAACGCCTGAATCCGCCTCTAACCAATCCATTGCAATGCTTGAAGGGCAAAGAAACGCTTGCCTGGATTTTGTGCGTGAGGTCGAAGCATGGGAAACAGCCACAATTCAAACTGGAGGGCCGTCGTGATGTCACTCTGGAATGTACAGGTCTATACCCAGGGCATATTGGTTTCCATTGACGTTGTCGAGGAAGCCGAAGTGCAGCAGATGATCCAGCACTTTGAACTTGCTGGTTATGAGGTTCGATCAGAACCTGCTTGGAAGCCGGCACACTCACTCGATGAAAACCAGGAGGGTTTCAGATGAATATGTCCCGGGATCTATTTGAGTTAGACAGCATTCCTGTTGTGCCCGACATGGCTGAGTCACACCACGCCACTATCAGAGAGGCTATCGGCATACTGGAATCCAGATTACGCACGAGCAAAGCCTTCACCAGCCCCGCCGACGTTAAAATGTTCTGTCAGCTCCACATTGCATTGGAGGTGGATGAATACTTCTGCTGCTTGTACTTGGACAGTCAGCACCGTCTGATCGCCTTTGAGCGGCTCTTCAGAGGGACGGTAGATGGCGCCAGCGTCTACCCCAGAGTGGTCGTCAGACGCGCCCTGGAGCTTAATGCTGCGGCACTGATACTGACTCACAATCATCCTTCTGGCTTGCCTGAACCCAGCACTGCTGACATTAAGATCACAAAACGCCTGAAGGAGGCCCTGGCTCTAGTTGATGTACGAGTACTGGATCACGTTATTGTCGGCACAGACGGCACCTGCTCCATGACAGAGTCTGGCTTGATCTAGTGTTTAGGTACCGTACTGCGGTACCTCATCTTTTTTTTAAAGTCAGCAACACTAATGATGTCGCAGATTGAACATAAAATGGGATTATGCACAGTGCTCAGCACTGTCCGCTGTCGCCGCATAATCTACTTTATGTATAAATCTGCTTCACTCATTCCGGCGAGCAGTGCTCGCCAGCTTCAGCTGACGCTGCGCTGGCCGCACACTGCCGCTCGACTCTGGGTTGGTGTGTTTCAATAGACGATTATCAGTGACTTGCTTGGCTGGTGGTGTCCATTAGTTAACCGCCGCAGCATTAAAGAAACCTGCACTTTGATTGCCGTATCTGAAGTGGAACAGATAGGTTCCCGCCCATGGAAAATCAAACCTGAGTTCTTCTCCACATACTCCTCCAACCGGCGTTAAAGTAGAGTCGTAGATGTAAACCCTTGTGTCGTAAGATGTGCTAGGGAAGTCACCTGCGCTGGAGCAACGGTTTTTTTGCTGTGAGGTCATTGGCAGGTTCAAATTGACGTTTAATATGATGCGTTCTCCTTCCTGGGCAGTGTATCGATAGTAATTAAGGTAGTTCTCCTGGTTGAGTCTATTCGCGGATCTGAGCAATATCGGCTTGGGATTGCTGACTGCGCCTAACAGTCCAGTGGGGGAGTTAATGGCGGAATCGCCCAAGATAGAGGTGGCGTAGGCTAGACCCGTCCCATTCTCGGGATAATCGAACTGAACGTAGTATGTGCCTCCGGTTTCGAATTTTACCGTCAAGTTCTCTCCACAAATGCCTGTAACTCTGTCGAGCTTCTTGTCGTACACATTCATAGCTGTGTCATAAGAACTCGGACTTGTGCCAGTGCCAGGGTTTGAAGAACATCGAGATTTTTCCTGATCCGTGAGGGGTAAGGAGAGGTCCGTGTGGATGACGAGAGTCTCCCCCTTTTTCGCTGTGAACTTGAAGTAGTTATAAAACGAGTTAGATGAAATTTCATTTTTCCCAGGGCGGTTTAGAAAAACGGATCCTCCTGGCTCGCCACCGGGTCTGATTCCACTCGGCCCCAGGCGTTCGAAGCTTGGCTCAAGATAAAATATTTCATCACTTGATAGGAAAGACATTAGCACTTCATTGCCTTCGAACTGTGCTGTGCTTATTCGTACCTCCGGGTTTTCTGACCCGCCAAAAATACCTCTATCTTTCTTCCTCCAGCCACTGAACCGATGACCCTCGTCAGGAATGGCTACGTAAGCCGCCTCAAAATCCGTACTCTTGACCTCAATTTCGCAGGACTGACCAGACGAGCATTCGAAGCCGCCGTTAACCGAAACAACGTGACCTCCCTGAGGGACATCGACTTGAACTTTGCAGGCTGAAAGGACGGAGGCAAGTAGGAAAGTGCAGAGTTTGATCTTGTACATTAATTAGTCATCCATGATCTTCGGTTACGTGAGCTGAGATAGCTTGTGGGAACCATACTAATTTACCTTTTCACCTTGTTTCCAGAGCAGATTGAAAAATGAAAAGAAACTGCTGTTTTTTCCGGATAACTTGGTTAACAAACACCCAGTCTGTGCTGCGAAGCTGTTAAAGCTGATAACATCAACACGCGTAAATTATTGAGTACGAAATTACACGGCGCGAGGATGAACTGCCAGGATCGGTTAGACTGAAAACCTGTTTAGCCACTAGTGAGAAATATTAACCGCGGGTTACACCTGGGTCGCAGTTCGGCTGCTACGGTTTGTTCCCGCAAAACTAACGACCAATTGGGTTATAAGGAAATAACTTGAACATACGCACCATACTATTTGCAATTTCAGTTGCGGTTTTACTAGCAGGCTGCAAGATTCAATTTGCTGCATTGGATGGAGGGGAAATTTACGCCCAGACTGAGGGCTTCGTTTGCAGTGAGTTTAGGAAGTGTACCGCCAATGTGGTGGATACGAGCTTTAATGAATCTTTTCTTGCGAGGCCGAAGGAGGGTTACGCGTTTGACGGGTGGGTGAACGGCACAGATTACTTTTGCGGTGGAAAGCGAGGCTCCTGTGACCTTTCCACGACCGGCTTTGAAGGTAACACGGCGCTTCTTGATGTCATTGACTCAGACAAAGAATTCTATCTAGTAGCTCGGTTCAAGCCAGAGTGTTACACGGGTGAAAGCGAATTAGGTGGTATGTACAGGGAACCACTTAGACTGTGCCGGGAGGGAAGTCCGTACACCGTGACAGCCGATATCCAGCTTGGGCCAGAAGCTCCCTTTTTTGTCGACCCTGGCGTCACGCTCGCATCCACCTCGCCTACAGGCAATACATTAGTTTCTTACTCGAATGTGTATTTGCTTGGTAAGCCACAAAAGAAAGTCCGTATCAGGGACATTAATATTGCGACGAACTACAGTGGCCAGACGAGCACCATAGATATTAACCATACGATCATGACGTTCCCCAGAACTAAAGAACTCAGCACACCCTCTCTTGATATGGTGTTTACTGAGGCAGGTGGTTATGCGCGAATTACGGATTCCGAGATCCATGCTGGTGTGTTCTTCAATGCAGATTCCAACTCCCGAGTAATTTCAACGGTAACAACTGGTAAGGCCCCAATCGTTGCGACCCGCATCGAGAGGAACACATTTGTCGATGGAGGACTACTCCTTCTTGTAGACAAAGACATTTTCATCAGGAATAACCTCTGGCTTGGAGAGTCGACGGAAATAATCATACGTCGGGCGGGTGCCTCAAAGGTTGTGGCCAACTACAACAGCTTTCTGGCAACAACCCCTCAATTGGGTGGAATTTCCTTGGGAGGGCAGTGGACGAATTCCGTCATCGTTGAACCCAGAAGCACCGGTCAGAATATAGACCTGAAAAGTAACTTTTGGGGTACGACCAACAGAACCAAGATTGCTGATGAAATATGGGACGCCAACGACACGTTTGAGGTGGATGTCACGGCCAGCTTCCGACCAATACTTGGAAAGCCTCACCCCAAGACCCCTACAACGAGCGGTTGACCGCTGCCTGGTTGAGGTTGCTGTAGTGGTATGGCGAGCAGCCCCATCGCTTTGGCTGCGCCCAGCGATGAGCCTGCATAGGTTTAGAACGCTGTCGAGGTGCGCCCATAATGCCTTGTGTTGTTAGTTTAAAGGTTCCGTTTCCGTGGGCTGGTTGCGGCCCGCCAACAACTGCAGTATCAACAAGGCAAATTGGCGTCCAGTCTCATCGTTTTCTAAAATTGGCATTGATAGCTTTTCGTTGTCACCGATAGCGTCCAGGACTGCGTCAGCCACACGCTTAGGGAAAAGTCCGTGCATGATCTGGTCACGGCTATGGTGGCGCAGCTGTGCCATGACTTCCTCGTCCCGCTCGATGCGGTCGGCTATGCCATTGGCAAAGTGTAGTTTGTCTTCGTCACCTACTTCGGCACCAAACAGGTCATTGAGACGATTGATGATCTCGGACAGCCTTTCTTTCTCGGGATCATGTGGTTTGCCTGATCCAGCATCAGTGAGGGGTTTAAGACCGTACTCGCCCTCCTCATCAGCGATACGCAACTCCAACTCTGCCCGCTTACTGAGCCGGTAATGGGTGAGTGAAAGTTCGGAGACATCCACAGTCTCTTCGTCTAAACGGTCAATTCTAAGCAAGGGGTAAAGATGCTTGGCATAGACGCAGAGCTGTTCCAGCTCCTTGTCCTCGTAGTGGACGATCTGTGACAGGAACTCGTATGCACGAACGAAGGTTTGCAGGTTCTTCCGGAATAACTCCAGGGCATCTCTGGTTTGGCCCGCTTCTTCGTGCTCTCGTTCTGCCCGTTTAAGGGCCTCTCTGTCATTGTTTTTTTCCGCTGTGGCCTTGGCGTTCCGCCACAACCGGATGTCTTCCAGGGCGGCCTTGTAGCGCACGCTGAATCGGCCCACGGCGGGTTGGCAGTAGAAGCTCAGCCTGGAGGCGGGTGCTTTGGGGTCGAAAAAGGCCGCGGCGAAACCAGCAACCTCATCCCCATGGTAGATACCCGCCTCGTCCAGGGCTTTCTGAATGTCGTACACGATCTGGGTTTCTGAAACATCCTCCAACTCAGCCTTGCCATAGTACGGGGCAAAGGCATCGAGGATATCCTGGGGATCGTTGAAGAAGTCCAGGATGAAGGTTTCCTTGCCTGGGAAGGTCCTGTTCAGCCTGGACAGCGTCTGCACGCAATCCACTCCCTGGAGCTTCTTGTCCACATACATGGCGCACAGCTTGGGCTGGTCAAAGCCAGTCTGATACTTATTGGCGGCGATCATGACGTTGTAGTCGGCGGTGTCAAACGCATCGGCCAGGTCGCGCCCCTTCAAGCCAGGATTGAGCAGGCTGCTGGTCTCGGACACTTCCTCCGGGATCACTTCGTCTGGCGGCACCGTCCCTGAGAAAGCGACCAGCGGGTGTACATCATGGTAGCCTCTATCGGCCACGTACTGGCGCATGGCCAATGCATAACGTACCGCTTCCTGTCGGCTACTGGTTACTACCATTGCTTTGGCTTGGCCGTCCAGCAGGTGACGCACGTGCTCACGGAAATGCTCGACGATGATCTCTACACGCTGGCTGACGTTATAGGGATGCAGCCGCACCCAGCGGGCCAGCTTGCTGGAGGCTTTGCGGGACTCAACCTCGGTATCATCCCCATGGGGGTGGGACAGCTTCCAGGCGGTGTTGTAGGTGGTGTAACGCCGTAACACGTCGAGGATAAAACCTTCTTCTATGGCCTGGCGCATGGAATACAGGTGGAAGGGTTCAGGCAGGTTCTCTTTGCCTGCAGGGAGGTTCGGGTCAGGTGGCCTGCCGAACAACTCCAGTGTCCTGGCCTTGGGGGTGGCCGTAAAGGCGTAGTAGCTGATGGTTTCACTGGGTTTGCGGGACTGCACGGCGGCGTCCAGTAGTTCTTCGGCGCTGATCTCTTCGCCCTCGGGTCTATCGGCGCCCAGAATGGCCTTCAGCTTGGTGGCAGCGGAGCCAGTCTGCGAGGAATGGGCTTCGTCCGCGATGACGGCGTAGCGGCCACAGGCCAGGTTGGGGTATTTGTCTAGCGCGTCAAACAGGGCCGGGAACGTCTGAATTGTTACGATGATAATCCGGGTTTGATTGGCCAGGGCCTCGGCCAGTTGTTCGGACTTGCTCTGGTTGCCAATGTCCCGCGTAATCGGCTGCACCACACCTTGGGCATGCTCAAACTGATAGATGGTGTTCTGCAGCTGGCTGTCCAACACGGTGCGGTCGGTGACCACCACCACCGAGTTGAACAGTTTGGCGCCGCCGTCATCATAAAGAGAAGCCAGTTGGTGAGACAACCAGGCGATGGAATTGGATTTGCCCGAGCCTGCGCTGTGTTGCACCAGGTACCGGTGTCCTGGGCCCTCGTTCCGGGTGGTTTCCAGTAGGCGGTTTACTACCTGCCACTGGTGATAGCGGGGGAAGATCAGCGTTTCCCGCACTTCCTTGCTGCCGTCGAAGTGCTGGGTCTCCTGTCGGTCCAGGTGTAAGAAGCGGCCAAGGATTTTTAGCCAGGCATCTTTCTGGAAAACCTCCTGCCACAGGTAGGCGGTGCTATAGGTGCCACTGTCCGGCGGTGGCGGGTTCCCCGCCCCGCCGTCTGCGGTGCCCTGATTGAAGGGGAGGAAGTAGGTCGCCTTGCCATCCAGTCGGGTGGTCATGGCAACCTCTGCCTGACTCACTGCGAAGTGGACCAGGGCCCCCCGCTTAAAGGTCAGTAGCGGCTCAGGCTTGCGCGTCACCGGGTCCTTAGGCGGGCGATCTTGACGGTACTGCCGCTTGGCATTTTCTACTGATTGCTTGAACTGGCTTTTCAGTTCCAGGGTTGCGGTGGGGATGCCGTTCACGAACAGCACGAGGTCCAGT
>Ga0070726_10002003_pt1 | contig 19087 bp, 19 predicted proteins | sample tdAd471_FD_67275 | JGI IMG/M metagenome (GOLD analysis project Ga0070726, IMG submission 67275) | Marine sediment microbial communities from the Atlantic coast under amendment with organic carbon and nitrate - tdAd47.1 | ecosystem: Environmental > Aquatic > Marine > Coastal > Sediment | place... | reverse complement strand
TGGCTTGCAGACGGTCAGCGAAGGTAACCTCCACTTCAGCCAGTGCAGCTGAGCCGGGCATCAACAAAGCCGCCGCTGCCGCTACCGTCATCATCAGATTTTTCATGCTAAACCCTTTCGTCTTGTCCTCGCCAAAACCATATGACGCCATCGCTGAACCACGCCTGAACAACAAAGGCCGCCCCTATGCCAGGGACGGCCCCATTTCTAACGCGTTAATGGCCCCTAATGGAAGCCCTTGACGATCTCTTCCACCATCTTCTTGGCGTCTGCGAACAGCATCATGGTGTTGTCGCGGAAGAAGAGCTCGTTTTCCACGCCAGCGTAACCGCTGCCCATGGAGCGCTTGATGAAGAGGACCGTCTTGGCCTTTTCCACATCCAGGATAGGCATGCCGAAGATCGGGCTTTGCGGGTCCGTCTTGGCGGCGGGATTCGTCACATCATTTGCGCCGATCACAAAGGCCACATCGGCCTGAGCGAACTCGCTGTTGATGTCTTCAAGCTCAAACACTTCGTCGTACGGCACGTTTGCTTCTGCCAGCAGCACGTTCATATGCCCCGGCATCCGGCCCGCCACAGGGTGAATGGCGTATTTCACTTCAACGCCTTCGTCCTTCAGCATGTCGCCCATTTCCTTCAGCGCGTGCTGCGCCTGCGCCACCGCCATGCCGTACCCCGGCACAATGATCACCTTGGAAGCATTCTTCATGATGAAGGCCGCGTCGTCCGCGCTGCCCTGCTTGACAGGCCGCGTTTCCGCAGCACCTGCGACCGCCGGGCCACCGTCACCGCCGAAGCCGCCCAGGATCACGCTGATGAAGGACCGGTTCATGCCTTTACACATGATGTAGGAAAGGATGGCACCGGAGGAGCCCACAAGGGCACCAGTTACAATCAGCGCCGTGTTCGCCAGCGTGAAGCCGATGCCCGCTGCCGCCCAGCCGGAATAGCTGTTCAGCATGGAAACCACCACTGGCATGTCAGCACCCCCGATCGGGATGATCAACAGGAAACCGATGATGAAGCTGAGGGCGGTCACGATCCAGAAGATGTGCACGCCTGCGATCTCAAGGTCCTGGTCCACCACGAACATGGCAATACCGCCCACAATGCCGACCCCCAGCAGGATGTTGATGATATGCCGCGCCGGCAGCATGATCGGCGCGCCGGACATATTGCCGTTCAGCTTGGCAAATGCGATCACGGAGCCCGAGAAGGTGATGGCGCCAATGGCAATGCCCAGGCTCATCTCAATCTTGGAGGCCGTGTGGATATGGCCCATGGCATCCGCAATCCCGAAGGAAACCGGGTTGAGGAAGGCACTCGCAGCCACCAATACGGCCGCGAGGCCCACAAGGCTGTGGAACGCTGCCACAAGCTGGGGCATCTGGGTCATGGCGATCTTGCGGGCAATCACGAAGCCAATGGCCCCGCCGATAACAATCGCACCGATGATCCAGTCATAGGAGACGATCTCGGGGTTCAAGACCGTGGTCACAACCGCGATGACCATGCCGATGATACCGAAAATATTACCTTGGCGGCTGGTTTCCGGGCTGGAGAGCCCGCGCAAACTGAGAATGAAAAGAACAGCTGCCACCAGGTAGGCAACGGCTGTGAGGTCCACATGCATTTGTGTCATATGCCGGCCCCCTATTTCTTTTTCTTGTACATGGACAGCATTCGCGCCGTAACCGCGAAGCCGCCAAAGATATTGACGGCAGCAAGCCCGATGGCGATCGACCCAAGGATCTTGGAGATCGACATGGCTTCAGGCCCGGCGGCAATGAGTGCACCTACGATGATCACGCTTGAGATGGCGTTGGTCACGCTCATCAGCGGCGTGTGCAGGGCGGGTGTGACCGACCAGACCACATAATAGCCAACGAAGATCGCCAGCAGGAAAACAGAGAACTGCTGGATAAATGGATTTACGATGATGTCATGCATCTTATTTCTCCCCCTTGAGGCGCTCGTTCACAACGGCGCCGTCCTTGGTGACAAGCGACTCGCGGATGATCTCATCCTCAAAGTCGAAGGCTAGCGCGCCTTCCTTCACCATGGGTGTAATGAAATGAACCAGGTTACGGGCATAAAGTGCGGACGCATCCGCTGCCAGACGTGACGGCACGTTCCTATGCCCCACGATCTTAACGCCATGCGCTTCCACCACCTTGCCAGGTTCCGACAGTTCGCAGTTACCGCCCATCTCGACGGCAAGGTCCACGATCACGCTGCCAGGCTTCATGCTTTTCACCATCTCTTCGGTGATCAGCTTCGGCGCCGGGCGTCCCGGGATCAGGGCCGTGGTGATGGCCATGTCCTGCTTGGCCAGCGTCTCGGCGATCAACGCCGCCTGCTTGGCCTTGTACTCGTCAGACATTTCCTTGGCGTAACCACCGGCGGTTTCTGCCGCTGCGGTTTCGTCGTCTTCCACCATCACGAACTTACCGCCCAGGCTTTCAACCTGTTCCTTGGCAGCAGGCCGAACGTCAGTGGCGCTGACGATTGCCCCCAGTCGCTTGGCCGTCGCAATGGCCTGAAGGCCTGCAACACCCGCGCCCATAACCATAACGCGTGCAGGTGGCACCGTACCGGCGGCGGTCATCATCATCGGGAAGGCCCGACCGAATTCAGCCGCACCGTCCAGCACGGCTTTATAGCCCGCAAGGTTCGATTGGGATGACAGAACGTCCATGGACTGTGCCCGCGTGATCCGCGGCACGAACTCCATAGCGAAAGCCATCAAGCCCGCTTTGGCGTAGGCGTCAAGCCGGTCACGCTCCACGAACGGATTCAGCACAGCAAGCTGGGCCGCGCCCTTTTTCGCATGCTTCGCGTCCGCCGCCTCAAGCCCCTGCACGGAAAAGATGACGTCGGCATCCTTCACTGCAGCCTTGAGGTCCTTGGCGATGGTGGCGCCAGCCTCTTCAAACTGTTTGTCTGGAATGGAGGCGCCTTCTCCGGCGCCTGCCTCAATGATGACCTCGAACCCGAGACCGATCAGTTTCTTGACTGTTTCGGGGCTGGCCGCAACGCGCTTTTCCGCGTCTCGCCGCTCCCGAAGGACCGCCAGTTTCATAAGCAGTTCTCCCTGAACTTTTTAAAGACAACACAACAGGCACTTCAGCACTTGAAACTTATATTTCTGGTTTGCCCCTCTCGAGCTGCCAGAGCCTTGAAACGAAAGGGTAGCGCAATTGCGCGTATGAGCAACATTATTTCTTGTGATGGTTATGTGAAGAGAAAGTGATCGGTAAAATTTTATGATTACCACTTTGTTAACAAGTGTCCTGAAATGATACAGTTTGATTCGGTGGCAGGGGCATAAAGTGGTAAGCGAACGCGTTCTAATAGTCGAAGACGAAATCACCCAGATCACACTCTTGGAAGGCATTGTGACGCGGGCAGGTTTTGGCGCTGAAAAATGCATGAGCGGTCAGGAAGCCATAGACCGGCTGATGGACCGCGCGGCCCCCAAGGTCGATGTCGTGCTCTTGGATTTGGTCATGCCCGGCATGGACGGAATTGAGGTTCTCAATGCCATCCGCCCCAAGTTCCCTGCCCTCCCGGTTGTCATGCTGACAGCGCACAGTTCCATTACCACAGTGGTGGACGCCATGCGCGCGGGCGCCAATGATTTTATCGTAAAGCCCGCAAGCGCCGAACGTATCCGCACAGCGATAGAGGCGGCGCTGAAGACCAGCTCGCTCGTGGGTGAGATCGGCCCCATGCGCGATCAGATGGCGGGGCACGCCACCGGCATCGGCTTCCAGTCCCTTGTGGGTACATCTGAGAGCATGCAGCGCGCGGTGGGCCTCGCCAAAAAAGCAGCCAAGGCCGCCATTCCAGTGTTGATCGAAGGCGAAAGCGGCGTGGGTAAGGAAGTGTTCGCAAACGCCATCCATGACGCCAGCGACCGTTCGGGCACGCCTTTTGTGGCCGTGAACTGTGGCGCCATCCCGGAAAACCTGGTGGAAAGCATCCTGTTCGGCCATGAGAAGGGCGCTTTCACCGGCGCGACCGAGAAACGTATCGGTAAATTCCAGGAAGCCGACGGCGGCACCCTGTTCCTTGATGAGGTGGGCGAGCTGCCGCTGGATGTGCAGGTGAAGCTGTTGCGTGCGATCCAGGAAAAAGAGATCGACCCCGTTGGGGGGCGGCAGTCGATCAAGGTCGATATCAGGATTATTTCGGCAACGAATCGAAATTTGGCGGAACGCGTCGCCACCGGTGCCTTCCGCGAAGACCTCTATTACCGGCTGAATGTTTACCCCATCCACCTGCCGCCGCTTCGTGAACGCAAAAGCGACGTCCCGGCGCTGACCGAACATTTCCTGGACCAGATCGCCGCCATGGAAGACATTGCGCGCAAGCAGGTGTCGATGGACACGCTGAAGCTTCTTGAAAGCTACGATTGGCCGGGCAACATCCGCCAACTTCAGAATGCCTTGTTCCGCGCGGTGATCCTTTCGGACAGCGACATCCTGACGCCAGCCGATTTCCCGCATCTGCAACCCAACGCAGGCGCTCTGACCACCCTGCCTCAACCCCAACCCGCTACTGTGCCCGGTTCTGCTCCTGGGCCCGGCCCTGCCACACAAGCGCCACAGGCAGATGGCATGCTGCTGGCGCTCGAAAGCGGTGACGGCCATATCAAGCGGTTCGATGAGCTGGAGGCGGAGATTATCCGCAAGGCGCTTGAAAGGTACGACGGCAAGATGGCCGAAGTCGCACGAAGGCTTGGCATTGGCCGGTCAACACTGTATCGAAAAGTAGCTGAATACGGTCTCGACACTTAAGCAAAGGGCGCACGCGCTGATGATTGGCGTTTTTGATTCCGGCTCGGGCGGGCTTACCATCCTTGAAGCCCTGCATGAAGCCATGCCAAACCAGGATTTCCTGTATCTGGGCGACCACGCCAACGCGCCATATGGGCACCGGTCGAACGAGCAGATCGTGGACATGACGCGCGACTGCATCGGAACCCTTTTTGATGCGGGATGTGACCTTGTCGTCCTGGCCTGCAATACGGCAGCCGCCATCGCGCTCAGGACCCTGCAGCAGGATTGGCTGCCGCAAGCCCACCCAAACAAACGCATTCTTGGCGTTCTTGTGCCCATGGTGGAGGCGCTGACCGGTGTGCCCTGGAGCCAGGAGCACCCGAACGGCGACAAACTGAGGGACCGGTCAATCCTTCTGTTCGCCACACGAAAAACGGTGGAAAGCGGCTCATACCTTGATGAAGTGAACAAGCGTGCCCCGCATGTCGCCCTGGTACAAAAGGCCTGCCCGGGTCTTGTGGACGCGATTGAAGGCGGTGCCGGGGAAGCCCCCATGCGCGGTCTGATCAATGGCTTTATCAGTGAAGTGCTGGCAGAAGTACCTGCCCCAGATGCCGCTGTGCTGGGCTGCACCCATTTTCCGCTGGTACGGGACTATTTCCGTGACGCCCTGCCCGCATCGACAGAGCTTCTGTCCCAGCCGGAAATCGTCGCGAAATCGCTAAAGGACTATCTGGCGCGGCATCCGGAATTCCAGAAAAACGGATCAGGCCACATCCGGCTTCTGACAACCGGCAGGCCAGAGGATGTCACCATGGCAGATGCCTACCTGCCAGAAAAGCTCCGGCACTTTGAGGATCACACCAGCGTCTAATTCGCGCGGTAACTGGCCAGGATGTCGGCGACCTCTGCTGTGCTGACCTGATCAAAAATCCGGTAGTGCGCCCCAACGGCGCGGAAATATTCAGGCGTTTCAAGGCAAATGACATCATCCACCAGGCGGCGCATCTCAAGCACGGTTTCTGGCGGTGCAACGGGAACCGCAAGACAAATGCGCTTCGCACCGCCCGCGCGGATGGCCTCAATCGCCGCCTTGACCGTGGCGCCTGTGGCGATGCCGTCATCCACCAGGATCACCATGCGGTCACGTACATTCAAAGGGCCGTCGCCCGCGCCCATCTCAAGCCGCCGTTTTGCCATGGCTTTCAGCATGTCGGCGGCTGTGCTTTCAAGATAGGCGTCAGAGATATTGAAGAAGGTGACAATCTCGCGGTTGCGCACCAAGTGCGGCGGATTTCCTTCCGCCACTGCAGCGGCGGCCAGTTCCGGCTGGCCCGGCGCCCCCAATTTTCGCACCTGCAGGATATCAAGCGGCGCGTTGAGCGCCTTTGCGACCTCATAGGCCACCGGCACACCGCCACGCGGCAGCCCGATTACCAGCGCATCCTGCCCTTCAAACGCCTGAAGGCGTTCGGCGAGCAGTTTTCCAGCCTCTGTCCTGTCATGAAACATGGCGCATTTTACCGCGGATCAGCGGATGGTTCAAATACCCTCAGGCACGCCGAAACCAATGTCGATATAATCGATATGGGCCACATCCAGCGTTTTGATATCCTTGGGCTTGCCAAACCTTGAGAGCAGCGGCTCCGATTTCGCAACCGAGATAATGCCGATCAACCGGTCGATCTTGCCGCTGCGCCCTTTAAGCGGATACATGGAGCTTTGATAAAGGCGCTGAAGGCCGTTTTGCCCCACCAGCGTTCGAACATTGTAACCGCCGCAGGGCACATCGGTGATGTTGGAATAAAAAGTGTCCATGGGATCGAACATGTCTTCGTCCCAATATTCGAACAGGTTCACACCGGTGAAGCTGGCTTGCAGAATCTCGTCTACCGCGCTGCCGATAATGGTTGGCACCAGATGCCGTGGCCCCTGCCGTTCCGCCATCGCGATCCAGGGTAGCATCGGCTTGATATCGGATGGATGAACAGCCGACCGAAGCGGAATGGCACCGCCTGCATCCTGCATCAGGCCGCGATAATATTTTAACAGCTTTTCATGAGCCGGAGGAAGAGACACAATAAGGGTGGTCACTTTACAAGTTGTTGCCCCATCAGGATTCAGATTGCCAATCTATGGGGCCCGTGTCCAACTACTTTTGGCACAAAGGCAAACTATTGTGGGAATGCCATTATGCAATTGGATGCATATTTAAAACGTATTGGATTCAATGGATTACCTCAGGTTGATCTTGAGACGTTCCAGCGCATCCACCGCCTGCACAGCGACGCCATCGCTTATGAAAACCTGGATGTGCAAGCCGGTGTGCCCATCGGGATCGCGGTGCCTGATGCGTTCGAGAAGATCGTCAGGCGCGGGCGCGGCGGCTGGTGCTATGAAATGAACGGCTTGATGGGCTGGGCCCTGGGCGAAATCGGCTTTTCCGTCACACGCGTGGCCGCAGGTGTCAGGCGCGCGCTTCTGGGGGACGAGATGGTGGGCAATCACCTGGCGCTCCTGGTGGACCTTGAAGGCGTGCGCTATCTGGCTGACGTGGGCTTTGGCGACGGCATGGTCGAACCAGCACCGCTCAAGGAGGGCCCATTCAAGCAGCGGCAGTGGCGGTTCGCGCTTGAAAAGCTGGACGACCGCTGGTGGCGGCTGCATAACCACCCGGACGGCGCGGCCCCGTCATTCGACTTCACCGAAGAACAGGCTGACGCCGATCTGCTGACGCGACAATGCCAGCGCCTGCAGAGCTCGCCAGAGTCAGTCTTTGTGCTGAACGCCGTGTGCCAGCGGCACTTCCCGGACCGGCTTGAGATCATGCGGGGACGCGTGCTGAAAACCATCCGCGCAGGCGGCAGCAGCAAACGCACGATCGTGGACCTTGACGATTACCGGGAGACGTTGAAGGCGCTGTTCGGGCTTGAGATCGAAGGCCTCGACCCTATCTGGCATAAGGTGCTGGCGCGCGACGCAGAACTGGCGGCTGAAGCCCGGGAGGGATAACCCGGCCATTAAAAAAGGCGCTGAAACCAGCGCCTTCTCATTACTTGAGCAATAGGACCAAAGCCTATTCGTCGTCGCCTTCGCCCGGTGCGGCTGGTGCGGCTTCCGGCATCTGGCCGCCTTCAATGGCGTGCAGGTACACATCCAGAAGCGCTTCCTGCTCCTGCCGGTCGGCCTGATCCATCTTGCGGATAGCGATAACCTTGCGCATCACCTTGGTGTCGAAGCCTAATATATACTGTATCTTTTTGTATCATTATTTAGCAGTCAGCCCATTGCTATTTTGGAAGGGGCCATGCAGCCTATACTTATATTTTATAACAGGTTCTTCTGAGGATGGCATGAGAACAACATCCCTAACACTATTGCCTCTAATGAGCATTCACCTGAAAAATGTGTCACCAATTCAAGTGCCTGTGTTGTTCATTCTCAACGGAAAGCAGCAAGGTATTTACTGGGAACTTTCAGACTATCTATACTTCCGCCTACAATGCGGAAGTATCTCCGCGACAAAGGCTAGAAGCATTGCCAGAACAGTCCAACGGCTAATCAATATATTTGATATTTGCTCAGTCAACGAAATCGCAGACGACTTCTTACTATCCAGACTTCTTGCCATATATTGCCTGGTCAGAATATCTGGCACGCTCACGATGGACGCTGAAGAATGGATGGCGCTGAAGTGGCAGCCAGTTAGTGAGGCTACCGCCCGCATAGAATTCACTGAAATCATAAACTTTTTCGATTATTGCGAACAAGAACTGGGGCACACCAACTTTCGAGCCGCTTCAACAAAAATGAAAAAAACCAGTTTCATTAACAACGCTTATAAGGCCAGATCAGCCGCAGACTTCCTTTTCCACTTAAACACTCAACGTGAACATTGGGACAAAATCTTCGAGAAAAAAACGATCAAACTTCCTTCTCTGCTCCGCCCCCTTCCCAAACCTGACCTTTCCAGGACGGAACGAGCCATCAGCTCTGCAGATCTGGAAGAGATCATCAACCGAGAACCCAATCCAGTCTTCAAGTCATTATTCATTCTTTATGGTTACGGGGGGCTAAGGCGCTCAGAACCATTGCATTTTTGGCAAATAGACATCAGACCCTCATCAGATTGGGCTGAAATATCAGAGTTTCCATCTTCAATGCCACTGGTTCTGAGATGTCATCCGTCTCATTCGCGATTCTTGGGTAGCTTTGGCGACAAGAGCAAAACCCGAATCGAACATCTAGCTAGTCGCTACCAGTTGACACCTCGCAATAGGCTACCCAACAACACATATTATTATGCAGGATGGAAAGGCACACGACCACTCCACATGCTTGGCTTTGCCCCCGTATTTTTCGTCGCCCCCCAAAAAATGCTGATGCAGTTCAATGCGGCAGTTAACGAGATCAAAGAGCACCTTCAGACATATAGAACGAGCGCGTTTCATCCGTACTTTTTCTGCAATATTTCAAGGAGAAATCACAAAGCGTTTGGCAAGCCCACAACAATCTCAAACGTCGAAAGAGCTTGGGTCCGCGCAGTTCAAAGAGTTGGCTTAACGGCTCACCAAGAGAACCGAAACATTCATGCTCTAAGGCATCACTTTGTCGCAAATGCAACCAAGTTAGGCCTTTCACCGCGAACAATTCAGCACATGCTGGGTCACACTAAACTGGAAAGCCAATTGAGGTATGGCAGCCTTATTGCTTCAGTCAGTCAGCAATTGTCATCCTTAGATTTGGAATCAAAATAATGATAGTTTTGCGCGACATATCAAATGCTCAAGTTACTCTCGCGAAGGGTAAAAAGCGAATCTTTGATGCACTGAAGGCTGGACTATCTCTTACTCGAGATGGGCTCGAAGCGTCAGGCTTCTATTGGCACCTTGTTCCTAAACTCAGCCGACTGCCGGATCAGGTAGCATTTGGTTTCACATCAGAACACGCGTCTAAACTGCGCTTCTTTCAAACACTCAAAATTTCAGAAAACATGAATAACTTTGGGATACTCCCCAAGACCGTCAAAGGCACACCGATGCGGCGCCTCAAGGCAAGCAACATCAACATGGTGCAGGTGATTCAGAATTTGGACCTTTCTGAACAACGAGCGTTGCTCAACGACATACTTTCCAACTATGAAATTTTTGAGTCGAGAATTTGGTCGCAGCAATACTTTCTCGACTTTCGCGAGCTAGAAAACTCAACCGACAATCCAGCCTCGTTTCAACAAACTCTCGATAGATCCCTTCAACACAATTCCTCTATCTCTCCCAAAGAGCATCGTGTCAATCTTGCACCAATCTGGATTGCACTGTTCCTCTTTTCGGAGGGACATGCAACTTGGTCAAGCGCCGACACTTTGGAAGGGAGTCATTACCTGCGGAATGGTTTCAACCCTTTTCGCGGCTTCATATTCTTTCACCTGTTAGCCGCCGACAGACACCCGCTTCTTAGTCATGCAATCAAGGCAACTAGGAGCATAAGCAAAGATGTTCCACAGCTGACGCTCAGGAGCCTTCTCTTGACCCCGGACTTTCTCAAGTCAGCAAACCCGCAGGAATTTTACCAATCACTTTTCGAATTCAAAAAAACTAAGAACGCAACAGAGGTGAATAAGAAACATAATTACAGCCTTCTAAACCGCATACACTCTGAAATTGGGCATTTTTTCTCTGTTCCGCCTAACGAGGTCGTTCATGGTGATTATTTTGGTGGCAGTGCAAGACTAAACTCCGCTTATTCTGGGGGCTTGTTTTCGTGGGTCATTTCGCCCGAAACTTCCAAATACAGAACGTTTGAAAAACTTGCTGGTTTCCCCTGCCCAAAGGCATTTCCTGAGGAACTGAAACACTGGGCAATGATGTTTCGAGAGATTGCGCCCAAGCTCAAACGGAAAACTCTAGAAACATATAAGCGAAGCGTGCATCTTTGGCTGATATACCTCCTCAAGCTAAAGAACGAGGAGGGAGAAGAGTTTCCTAGGGACTTTTCGGAGTTGGACAGAAATCTGCACATAAAGTTGGGATCACCAAGCTTCACCTTTATGCAGTTTCTTACAACGACACCCTTATCTAGCGGCGTCAAAGAGCAGGCAATCCGCGACCTCGAAAAGGCCATCAAACTTGCAGATTCTATGTATAACTTAGACCTGCCTGCATTCCCAATAAGTAGAAGCATCGACACTTTTGGACATAAGTATGTCAAGCATGCGAAAACGGTACGCGATTCCATTCCACGGGAGCTATATGATTTTATACTGGCGGAGAACCGCAAAGATGATTTTGCATTTGCCCGGTCTCTCCGACACTCTCGATTGGGGAGTCCGCTATACTGCCGAAGCGTATTTGATCCTTCGGTTGAAATGCGTCGGAATATCTTTTTCCCAGCCGTGCCGACCTTGCTCGACTTCATCCTCACATCAGGTGCGAGGTCCTCTGATGCCCGGCATATAGATAGTGGTGAAGGCGATGGCTACCTTGTTAATCACAAAGGTGAGAGTGATGAGAACCAACTGCTGATAGCTTCAACTGACCGTCAGGAAGGAGTGCTTAGGAGTTTTGCAGCCCCCACAATTTCAGATGGACGCGACGTATTAGGTTTACACTTCATCGACTCAAAAACTGGCCCTTATCAGGTTCCATACATTGATCCAGAAACCGCCAAATTTCTCGAGGCTATGCGAGAGTGGCAGATTAGATATTTTCCTATCACCGGCCCATTGAAAATAATGAAAAACCGGGAAGTACAAGGCGGCAATGCCGACATGTTCCTAGAGACATACCCACTGTTTCGCGACCCCAAAAACAAAGGTAGAATAAAGACTGTGTCGGCGGGTATGCTTGACAGCTACTGGCATAACTTGCTGGTGCACTGTGAAAACCTATACCTTGAGAAAACAGGTAGAAAAGGGGCATTTCTCGTCGACGGAGCCCCACGCTGGAATATCCACGCAATACGCGTAACCAACATTACCGTATGGCTGGAAAAAGGCCTTTCGCCACAGATCGTGGCTTCGCTGGTGGGGCATAAGTCAATACTTATGACTTTCTATTATGACTCGCCAAATACCACGGATGTTGTCAATGCAATCAATGAGACACATCGACACTTTGGCAGAAAAGTTAGACAAAGCCTAGAAAGCGATGACCGCCCAGAACAAGTTGCCGCCCAAATATTTGAAGCAATTGGGAATACAAGCCTAGAAACTGAAGATGCCAATATTGCACTTAGGGAATTGGTTAAACGGCGACTGTCTCCTGACATCTTTGCGCACGGCATCTGCCCCGGTGCTGACTGTTCTGCGCACCCAACAACACCACAAAGTCAGCATGCAAACGTTTTCAGGCCACGAGCGTGTTCATCGTGTCGATTCCGCATAACTGGACCAGCTTTCCTTTCCGGCCTGGTTTGGCGATACAACTCTTTGATTGCGGAATGTAAAGTTTCAATATCATCAGAACAAAAAATCCGCGCTAAGTCTGAAGAGTTTGAGCAAAATGGAGAGCAGCACCGAGCGTATAAGTTGCGGCTTGAGGCAGAAAGGCTTGAGAGAGAGAGGGACCATCTCTTCAAAGAAGTCACAACAGAGTTTTGGACCATTGTGAAGTGCCTGCAAATCAAAAACAAAGAGCAAGGAGCATTAGTCATACGAGATCAAGCACCTCTAAAGCTCATTCACAAGGAGGTAAACGACTTCACACTGTTTCAAAACGTCATTTCAGGGGCGAGCCTACATTTCGACGCCGACCACGAAGTCCCAGATTCGATCGTAATGCGCCGGAATGAGATTTTGAAAAAAATCGCGCGCCAGAACAATATGGAAGAATTATTCTTCAAACTAACGGATCAAGAGAATTGCGAGGCAATGAACTCACTTTGCTCCTTAATCTCTGAGTCTCCCTACGTCGAACAACTGATTACCGGTGAATACAAAATTACAGATTTGCCTACACTGAAAAGCCAATTCGATCAAATGCACACTATGCTAGAACGACCTAGTTTATTCGGAGGTGCCAACAATGATGCTTAGCGAGAAGCTCTTAACATCGATGATTTCAGATTTGGACCGCTACCCAAACCACAAACTGAAACGGAAACAATTAGATGGCCTCAAGGACATCTGTGATCGAATTGAAACCGGAAAAGCTGCAAAAGAATTCAAAAAGCGCTTTGGGCACAGGTTCACCTTACCGCAGAAAATCAACACGTCCACTGTTGAGCTTGCAAGATTGCAGCTAAATCTGTGTGGCCCAAGTCGATCAAGTGTTAATCGCAACCCACTAATGCGCCAGTATATTTCAGCGCGCGAAGATGAGCGCCTAAATCGCATACCAGTAAAAAAAGGTAGTTCAAGAGCCTCCATCAAAATCAGCAATATCTTGGCTCAGATACATTCATTTGAAGACCGAAATTTCATTGCAGTTCAAATTCAAGAAGGTCTTGACGCTATTAAGGAACTCCGCCTCCTGAAGAGGCAGCTAAGCAAATTCCCAAGTCTTGCGATTTCACTCGAAGAACTAAAAGGAGAAGGCTCCAACTCGAGAAACGAGGCAAAAAACAAAGACCAAATTTCATTGCCTGATCATTTAGACAGCCTGCGAAACTTGTTAGGGCGACTAACTGATGAAGACGTTTTGGAGCGTTTTGATCTAAAGTTTGACGGGTCGCGCGTCAAAGGGGGAATTTCAGGAAACCAAGCTCTTGTCCATGCAGACGAAATTGAAGCACTAAGGGCGTCGCTGAAACCGATCATTTAGCCCCAAACAGCTAAGAAGCTTTGTCACAGAGCAACCAAACATTGGTTCAGAGCTAATTTGCAAGAGCAAATAGAAAGTTCATGCGCTGTCGTTAAGGTATTGCCTAACCTGCTCGACCTTCTGCTGCATTGCAGATCTACCTAAAAAAGTTACTCCTGCCTCCGTGGCAACCTCCAGGAAAGAGTCAATCATCTCCTGCACCCTCGCAGATCCATGCTGGAGAGCGGCATTTGTGATCACGATATGCAGAGTATCTTTGGTTACTGTGGATGATCTAAAATCCAGGGGTGCCATTCGCCCAACTCTACCTTGCCCGCCATACGTATACAGAGTTGCGAGTTCGAAACTTTACGTACCCTTCAGCCTCTTCAAGGATTTCCTGGACCACAGTCGTTGTCCAATAATCGCGTGCTTCGTAACTCCTTGTATAGGGCGCACCAACACGGACATGAAAACCTACTTTTGGTTTCCCGTCTTCAGTAACAACCGTTCCATCTGATTTCATTTTCAACAACAGAGACATTGGCCCGGCATCTCCAGCACCATCACTTACACGCTCAAGACTATAACCCACCTTAATAATCTCCGAATCCAGGACCCCGTTAGAACCATACTATTCGAAAATCGAATATCCAACAAGAAGAAGTACTAGGTGTGGGAAAGGAGCCCATACCGATGGCAGCAGGATCTCGAAAATCATTACGGACACCAGGCCAACAGCAATTGCAAAAAATGCTGAAGGAAGCTCGGGAAAAAGCCAATCTACCTCAAACAGCTGTTGCCGAACATATGGGGCTTGTTCAAGCGGATATCTCCAAAATCGAATCAGGAGAACGTAGGCTGGACGTGATTGAGTTTATAAAACTCTCAGAGATTATTGGTTTGGACATTAATACTGCGATTGAGAGCATTCGCCTCAAAATGGATAGTACGTCAATACAACCAAGCAATTCTTAACCTTTGCCCCCTTAGGCGACAAGCATCATTTGAAGCGAGTATCGCCCCAAGGTTAAAGCGGGGGAGGAAACAACTTCCCGTTCAAATCAAAGGTAAGCCGGCTGGATTGTGTCAATATGTTTGCCGAAATCCCCAAAACACACAGAGCCAGCTGTATTCAAGCGAAACCGCCATCATTAATTCCAGCCAAGTAGACCTTAAGTTTATTGGGGCCGCTAGGTCCAAGAAAAACATTTCGGGGCGTTTCCCCGCCAAATGCCGAGATCGGCTGCTCCAAAAACCAAGTCCAAATTTCTGAAGGTTCATCATACCAATCACGCATAAATCTGAGGCACTCATCTAATTCGTAGAGATACTCCAGCTGTTTTTGTGACCAGCCATCTTCTGGAGTACATTGACAAAGTATGTTTTCCATGAACTCAGCTTCGCTCATACCCAACTGGTGAGCATACTTGGACAGCAATACCTTGAATGATGCATGTTGGTTCACCAAAATCCTCCACAGCGGTCAAAATCAAATTGAAACTCTTTTGACCTCAGAAGCAGGCCGCTCCAGCTTTTCTTAAACTTTTGCTAGAGTGTCCGATACAAAGGCAGGAGAAGCAAGTTGACAAAATATGAATACAAGACGATTGAATGGCGAAATAAGGAATATGAGGGGATTGACGACTTAATCGACTCGCTAGTCGCAGAAGGATGGGAACTTGAAGGTCCTGCTCATGTCTATGCCCAAATGTTCACAACGCGATATACTCAGAAACTAAAACGAAAAATCTGTACTGGTGAAGACCAGAGAAATGATCAACACCCTTAAGCTTTCACCGCTGATACTACTTGATTAGGCGTAACTGCCCAGCACGAATTTGCGCTGTGACGGCTTAGGCGACAGAAGCAGACGGCTAAAAGCTCCTAGCAAAGAGTCCGCTTTTGACCCAAAGCTGTCGCTAGGCGGATTAGAACGACCAGCTCAAGGATGCCCGGACCGAGTTGCCCGTATAGTCCGCGACCGGCAGGTTGGATATTGAAGACACATATTTATATTCAGCCCCCAGTTCCAGCTTTTCAGTCAGGGGAATCTCCAGGCTCACCCTGGCAGTATGGCGCTTGTCCTGGCGTTCATCGCCAATCGCCGCGTCGAAGCCGGTATAGTCTTTCTGGCGGTACTGATAGCGAAGCCTGAAGGTGGCTTCTTTGCTGCCAAGCTTGAACGGATGCTTGTAGCCTGCGTCAAAGGTATGCCCCCAGTAGGACAAGCTGTCGATCTCGGCAGTCTGGCGACTGATGCGGTAGCCTGTTGTGATGTTCTTGGTGCCGTCCAGCAGGAAATATAGCTTGGCATCGGCGCTGTGCCGATCCGCGTTCCGTTCTGACCGCAATGGGTCTGCGAAGGTCTGCTGCCTGAACTGGTAACTGGCGGTCAGATAGGTTTTCTTGGCGATCAGCAATCCGATATCGGGGCCCACCGAATGGACGCCCAGAAATGCTGCGCCGTCCAGCCGGATGTGGTCATACCGGTAGCTACCGCCGACATTCACCTTGCCCACCTTGCTTTTCAGGCGGGCGGACAGGCCGTGGATCTGCAGATCGAAGTTTGAAAGGTCCTGATACACGCTTTGGAAGAAGCTGTATCGACCGCTCAGGCTTGTATCGCCTTTCTCAAACACCTGTGCGCCGATGGCGCCATTGATACGTAACAGGCTGTCGCCTTGGCGGCTGGTGCTATCGATGGAATCGATGGTGACGTTGTCGTTATATTCGCCCCCAACCTCGAGGTCGATTTCCAGGCTGTTTTCCGCCTTCGCTGCACCGGCAGTTGCCAGCGAACAAGCCCCTGCAAGCACAACCCATTGTACGACTTCGCGCGCGTTCCACATAATTATTCCCTGAGCCCTTTTAATCTGAATGTGTTCTTATTCTGAGTGTGTTCTGGCGAGACCATAGCCGTAGACTTCATCAAACCCCGGCTTGCCAAGGTCCGTGGCCTGGGCCTTGATGGCCTCAAATGCTGTTGTGACTTCACCCTGATATTCTTCCGACGCCAGCCGTGCCAGCATGGCCGCCACAAATGGCGATGCGATCGAAGTACCGGTGTTGGCCTTGTATTTTCCTGCCGCATCGCCGGTGAAAACTGCCACACCCGGCGCGGACAGGTCTACATGCTGCCCCCTGTTGGCGCGCAGGAACACACGGCCTTCACCGTCAACAGCCGTAACGGCCACGACCGGTTCAATCGCTGCGGGATAGAGGGGCGCCGCCCCCGGACCGGCGTTTCCAACAGCGGCAACGATTGTCATGCCGCGTTCTATCGACCGGCGGACTGCAATTTCCAGAAGCTGGTTCCTTGGACCAGAAAGGCTCATGTTCACCACCGCAACCTCTTTCTGCAGCATCCAGTCAAGCGCTCGCACAAGACTTTCCGCGGTCGCAACCTTGTGCCCCGTGCCCGTCTCCAGGAAAACGCTTGCGGAATATAGGGTCGCCCCCGGAAGAAGCCCGAACGGGTCCTGTTGCCCCTGGCCAACCATGATACTGGCCACTGCCGTGCCGTGCTCTTGCGGCCTGGGCGCATCATAGCTGACAAAGTCCCGGGCAATGATCGATTCTGTCGGGAACAATGGGTGGCTTGTGTCGACTGCCGTATCGATCAGCCCGATCACCAGCCCTGGAACGGCATGGGCGTCAAAGCCCAGGGCCCTGGCCATGCTGGCCGGAGAAGATGTTGCGGCCATGTCCGGGCCGACAGAGTTTTCCGACACATAAAGGTGGTTGCGGTCCACAGCACCGCCTTCAAGGGCCGCCGTCAAATCATCAATGTCGCGCTGCAGTTCCGGGGCGCCAGACCTGCCAGCACGCACAAGAACCATGTCGAGACCAGCCAGATATTCCACGTTGCGGTCTTCAAACGACGACAGGTCTATCGCCTCTGCGGCTTCACGTTCAGCAAGCAGAAGCACTTCGTCTGCGACAAAAGTCGCGCCGAGTTCTTCTTCAATCTCAAACATCTCGCGTTCTGCCACGATGGCCTCTACGGCCCTATGGTCCGCGCCAGACAACCTCTGGACACGGGCCTCCCTGTCATCATCAATCTGCGTGTCAAGCCGGGCATCCCTGTCACGACCTTCAACGGCGTTCAGGCGTTCGACTATATCGTCGTCATCAAACTCGTCTTCCCTGTGGCCTTCGTGGTCGTCATCATCGTCGAACCGTGAGAAATCCTCGGCCGCTTCCAGTGCGTCCTCTGCCGATTCTTCAGCCTCTTCAGCTCGCGCTTCCGCCTCTTCCTCGGCTTGTTCTTCTGCTTCCTCTTCGGCCTCTTCTTCCGCCTCTTCCTCGGCTTGTTCTTCTGCTTCCTCTTCGGCCTCTTCTTCGGCCTCTTCTTCGGCCTGCTTTTCCGCTTCCTCTTCGGCCTGTTGCTCGGCTTCCTCTTCAGCCTGCGCTTCAGCTTCCTCTTCCGCCTGCTTTTCCGCTTCTTCCTCAGCCTGCGCCTCAGCCTCCGCTTCGGCCTGGTCCTCGGCTTCCTCTTCAGCCTGCTTTTCAGCCTCTTCCTCGGCCTGTGCTTCTGCTTCCGCTTCTGCCTGGGCTTCTGCTTCCGCTTCCGCTTGTGCCTCAGCTTCCTCCTCGGCCTGATCTTCAGCTTCCTCTTCCGCCTGCTTTTCAGCCTCTTCCTCAGCCTGTGCTTCTGCTTCCGCTTCCGCTTGTGCCTCAGCTTCCTCTTCGGCCTGATCTTCAGCTTCCTCTTCCGCCTGCTTTTCAGCCTCTTCCTCAGCCTGTGCTTCTGCTTCCGCTTCCGCTTGTGCCTCAGCTTCCTCTTCGGCCTGATCCTCGGCCTCTTTTTCAGCCTGTTCTTCTGCTTCTGCCTCAGCCTCGGCCTCGGCTTCCGCTTCTGCCTGCGCTTCTGCCTCAGCTTCCGCTTGTGCTTCAGCTTCCTCTTCGGCCTCTTCCTCGGCTTCATCTTCAGCCTGATCTTCGGCTTCATCTTCTTCAGGCCCGAAATTAGCAAACAAGGCGCTCTCTGCATGCGCGGATGTCCGCCCCGGGGGGCGCGCGTCAGCTATCTGGGAGACATCGGGGAAGGCAAAAGCCACCTGTGACACGACGAGCGCGCTAAAGCCGCACAGCAATGTCAGGTGCCTATATTTCATTATCCCGTTCTCCAGATGTTTGCGGGCCGAATATGCCGCGCACACGCGCTGTCTCGTATGACGTCTAACATCGTTCTATTAAGAAAACGCGTAAGCGCACAATTTTATTCCCTGCTGAATATATTAATCCAGATTAACGCTCACACGCGCAGCAGAGGGCTTTCTGTGCCATAATAAATTGAAAAAAATTAAAAAAGTGGGAATAAACTCTACTCACTTGCCGTTACCAAGGTGATGAACGCAGTTATGAAACATGACCCAGCCGACGAATGGCGAGAAGAATTGGTGGCACTGCTGCCAAGGCTGAGGCGGTATGCGGTCTCACTGACAGGGGCACTTCATGACGGTGAAGATCTGCTGCATTCAACGATAGAAAGAGCCCTCGTCAAGTTCGACCAGTTCACACAGGGAACCGATCTGGACAGATGGCTTTTTCGCATAGC